>SDBS01003084.1_pt1 | contig 16362 bp, 12 predicted proteins | sample 2277091 | NCBI WGS metagenome assembly SDBS01 (sample SAMN10404972, study PRJNA504765) | marine sediment metagenome | isolation source: marine sediment core GS10_PC15, 163 cmbsf | place: Arctic Ocean: Southern Knipovich Ridge | collected 2010 | reverse complement strand
TGCCTGTAAAAGGATCCTTCTCCAAAATTCTTCAACCAGTTGGTATAGGCCAGGACCGTGTACATCCCTGAACTCAGGTCATCGGGCAATAAAAACACACCGCCACCCGCTCCCTGTTCAAGCAGTATTTTCTTTCTAAGAACTGAGGTATTCCTGTCACTCACCAACTCGATAAATGCAATCCGGCTGAGTTCCAGTTCAGGAAACAGGGGATTGGTACAATAAATTTTAAATCCTAATACTTCACCCGGGAACAGGAAGGTCTGGGTAAGATGTACCTGTATTTCTTCTTCAGGGTATTGAATAACCAGCTGATCATCAGACTCCTGCCCGTATACCGGGTGATAAAAGAAAAAGATTGCTAGTAGAATTACAATTTCCTTCATAAAATATCTGCTTCTTTCAGTTTATAAATGCCCCCTTACTCCCAAAAATCAGGTTCTTCATTGGTTCCCCTGACCCTGCAGTCAGTACAATATTTATTGATACTATAAGCATTGCTACTTCCATTGTCATATGTCCCATAAAAATAATCCGTGGTATACCTTGGATGCACAGAGTGCCAGCCACAACCTTCATATGCCGAACCAGCAGCAACACTATGTTCGTCCGGATGTATAAATATCCTTTTTGTTTTAACGGTAGAGACCATAAAATATCCCAGCGCAACCTCCTCTTCGTTACAGCAATGAATATTCCCGAGTATTTGGGTCGGGGTCTTTTCATAAATCCCCCCGGTTTCCTCATTCGATTCACGAATTCTTTTGAAGTAATTGTAGAAGTCCCTGCTTATCACATGCTGTTTCACCAGGATACTGTATTTGATATTAAGCCGGTCATGCTGGGGACCAATGGATTGCAGGATAAAACTTTTGATTTCATTGGAAGGATCATCTACCGTTGATTTTATCAGGATGGAACTGGAAGACCCGGTAACCCAGCAATATTTTTTTTCGTAGTCGATATCTATTGATTCCCAGGTGGGAGGAGGAGCACCCTCGTCCCATCCATGTGTAACCTGAACATATGACGGCATCTCGAACTCCCATGTCTCCTCAAAATCCCATTTGAAATAGGTAATTTCCTTACCAGGAGCCTTTGAATCTACCAGGATATTGAGCCAGTTTTCCTCGTAGGGAGTCTCCAGATCAAAATGAGTACGTTTGATTTCCTGGTAATACACCCTGTCAATCTCAGGCGCTTCCTGCATCAAGACAGGTGATGATTCGTACTCTCTTCCATCCAGGGTAGTGATCATTAAAGTATATATATTACCCTGAATGCCTTTTAAATCTTTTTCTGCAGTTTCATACCATCCTGCATCATTCTCATATAGCGGATAAATATTTCCCTTGTCATCTATTATTTGTACCGCTGCCCCTTTAATCGGCAGGGAATTTGTAAGAATATTCCGGTAATCATACACAGGAACAGTAGATGTCAGACGAATACCGAATGGTCCCGTTTCATTTGTGATCAACCCTTCAACCACCAGTAAATTTACTGCATCATTAACATCCAGAGGCGGTATAAATGGTTCAACACACCGGTCAAACAGAAGAATCATGATACCAATGGCAATCAGTCTGATGTATTTATATGTTCTATTTTGTTGCATTAAAACCTGAAATTATAGGTAACCGTGGGAATAACCGTACCGAAAATTGAGAGTTTATAGGCTTCAAAATTCCCACCCTCACTCCTGAAATATACCGAATATGCATTTTTCCTTGCGGTGATATTATAGAGGGCAAAAGTGATCGTACTGTGAAATGGTTTCTTCTTTTTCAAGTTACCTTCAAGGGTGAGGGACAGATCCATACGGAAATAATCCGGGATCCGGTACTGGTTATATTTTGAGTAATGAAGGATAACCTGTTCGCCTAGTTTATATTTTGCTACCGGATAGGTAATAGGCCGTCCGGTAGAATAAGCCAGCGTCGTCGATACAATAAACCTGCGGGAAACTTTAAGGCTTAGCAGTACATTCAAGCTATGCGGCTTGTCGTAATTCGCAGGGAAATATTCCCCGTCATTCATTAATTCTTCCGGAAAATCACTGATTGATTTAATCAGGGTCCGGGAATAAGTATAATCGATGCGTCCATTAATCCGGCCCCCGGGTTTTTTTACAGAAAATTCGGCTCCATATGATTTGCCTTTCCCATTTATGATTTCTGTCTCAATATGATCATTCAGTAAAAGGTCCGCACCAGCTTTATATTCCTTGATATTATTGATCAATTTGTAAAATACTTCAACTGAAGTTTCAAAGGCATCATTCCTGAAGTTCCTGAAATAACCAACAGATACCTGGTGTCCAATCTGCGGAAGCAGGTGTTCATCACTGAGTTTCCAGGTATCGGTAGGTGAAATTGCCGTAGTGTTGGTAAGCATGTGAATATATTGTACCGTTTTGTTATAACTGAGTTTTATAGAACTGTATCTACTTGCCGAAAAATTTGCAGAGAGCCTGTATTCGGGATGAAAATAAAGTTTTTCGATACTGTTTTTCTGAACCTCTGCTGTATCAATGATATTATCTACATCCAGGGGCAGATCCGGGTCATATATGTATCTTTTCCCATTGCTCAGGGAAAGCAGTCCGGAAAGCCTGAGACCGGCTTCAATCTTGAGGCGATTTGATATGAGAAATTCATTTCCTGCGTATACCCCAAACTCTACAGACCTGTCATCTTCAGAATAAATGGGAAGTATATTAGAAAAATCACCAATTTCCCTTTCACCCGGGTTCACCGAATAAAAAATTATATCGCCACCAAATTCAAATTTTAAGCCCTGCCCCGTAAAATACTCCAATTGGCTTTTCAGATTTAAATTTCTCAGGCTGTGAGTCAGGCTATAAGCCGTATTGATATTGCTTTCATCTGAGATCTTGTAGCCGAAACCACTGTATATCAATGAAAGGTTGGAACTCATCCGCTGGTTGATCTGATGTTGCCAGGACAGGGAAGCAATATTGTTTTCATAATTATAGATGGTATCACTCTGCAGCTGGAATTTATCCATACTCCCGTATACATTGAGCAGCAGCCTGTCTTTTTCACTTAAATAAAGATTCAGTTTTGCCTGGATGTCATAAAAACTGACCTTGCTGTTATACAAATCCGGGACATTGATAAAATCCAGCAGCCAGTTTGAATAGGTGGTCCTGCCACTGAACAGAAAAGTTGATTTCTTAGAAAATAACGGACCATCAATGCTGAACCTGGCTGACACGGGACTGATCCCCCCGGAGCCGGAAAATTTGTCCGGGTTACCATCCTGGGTATTTATATCCAGTACAGAAGAGACCCTTCCGCCATACCTTGCAGGCATGCTACCCTTATATAGTGTTGCATCGCTTATGATATCTGCATTGATTGCTGAGAAATTTCCAAAAAAGTGAGATGGATAATAAATCGTGGCCTGGTCAACCAGGATCAGGTTTTGATCCGTTTTGCCCCCGCGAACATTAAATCCGGCCGTCCCTTCTCCAACTTTCTGCACGCCAGGGAGCATGATCAGGCTTCTTATTATGTCCGGTTCACCGAGCAGGGCCGGAATTGATTTCAACCTGGCAATATTAATTTCTTCCAATCCTATATGGATCTGTCCCAGATTCCCTTTCCCTTGCCCGACCACGGTCACATCCTCGAGCAGGTTATACTTTGTTTCCAGCACCACGTCCAATCTTCCATCCGAGTATAAATTAATAATGCGGCTGGTGGCATGCATATCAATACTGCTGAAGTTTATTGTCTGGTTTCCCAGTGGCAGCCTTATCTCATAATAACCATCACCATTGCTGATCACCCCTCTCTGCGTTTCTGCGATGTAAACATTTCCGCCGGCAACAGGCAGTCCATTTTCAAAATCTGTCAGGTATCCCGATACATTAGCGGTACCGGTGACATTGTTTCCGGGTGTCCCGATATTGATCATCTGGTACTGGAGAAGTCTCAGCCTTTCTCTTGAGATCTTATCCTCCGGTGAGCTTTCCTTTCGAACAACTTCAACCTGTTCTTCCTCAGGAAATAATTTCCTTAAGTCCGCTCCCTTATAGATGCTTACCAGGTTATCCCGGGAGATATAAAAGTTTAATCTTTCCTTATTCAGAATGGATTCCAGGCAGGATGCAAGTGAGACCTCCTTAAAATCCTCTGTTACCACGATACCATCAATGGTTGCCGGATCAAAGAAAAAACGGACCGGATATTTTTGCTCCAATGCTTCAATTACCTCCAGGAGAGGCACATCCTGGAATTTTCCGCTTATTGGTATATCCTGGGACTTCAATGTTAGCACATATACCAGAAAAAACAATATCAGGTATGTTTTCTTACCACCCATTTTCACGTTCTCAGTCATGCTATCTCATCGTAATATCTCAATACCGGAACAATGTTTTCAGGATGTTTCCTGTTTATTTTCAATCTGTTTTTACGGATAAACTTTTTAACTTCCGGGACATTCCTTTGTAAAACATTGAGCAGTGTTTTTTTTGAATGAATACGCTCATACTGACCCTCAACCTGAATATAATATTCATAGCTTCTGAGGTATTCTCCGGGAAACCTACCTGATGCTCCATATTTTATTTCACACCTTGGCCGGATAATGAATGAAGTTTTGCCTTCATATACTTTTTCATATAATTCTTTCCCATTGGTGCCAGGGATCCTGAAAAACTCGTAACGGTGCTCCTGACGGCTTAGAGTATCTGTGTAGGAAAATGATTCAAGGTATTTATTGGAAAGCACGATAAATTTCTTGATGTCATTATCGTCGTACAACAATATGAGATTGTTATTATACAGGTCATAGTTCATGTTAAATCCTGAATATAGGATCCCCCTGTATACCAGGTCTGCCATTGGCCAGTATGCTTCAGACAGGAAAGGATTTCCCTTATATATTTTTTGATATGTCCATTTGGTACCATTGATAATATCTTTTGAAAAGGAATAAAGTTCCATCCTCTGCAGGTTATCCTCAATGGTCCTGGCCAGTTCATCTTTACTGGTATCATGCAATGAAGGTACTTCTGCGCGTTTTTGCGTGATGACCTGTGCGGCACTGCAGGATATTTCGGGCCACTTATCTGTGCGAAAGGGTGATGCCGGAAGGTGCGGGTTTTCCCCGGATTGATTATACAGGTTGCAGGCAACCGGGTGATTTGACCAGGCATATCTTACCGCAACCGGCTGATCGATTTCCTCGTTCCAGACAATGATCTGTTCTCCATCGATGCGGGCCCTGGCTTTCAGAAATTTCCTGTCTGTCCCGGCCACACTGAACCCGAGCAATTCTCCACCCCCTTTGGCCACCAGGCCATCACCCACATGATTAAACAACAACCAGCATTTGCTGCCCTCGACAAACATTCTCTTGTAAATGGGACCCGAAAACAGCATATTTTCACCATAGGCAGTTTTCTGAGCAGCCAGGGAAAGACGCCTGCCCACCTCCTGCTTGTTTTTAGGGTGTATGTCTGTCGAATCACCAATATCAATGGTCACGGCCATGGCAGTTTGAGGCAGGCTTAGCGTCATGGTTTGTGCTTCGCGCAATTCAGGAAAAACCTGGGGTTCAAAATGGTAATTGGCCAATTGCACAAAGAGGAAAGGAAAATCTCCCTGCTCCCATTGCTTTCGCCACTGTTTGATCATAGCCGGGAACAATTCACGGTACTGGCAGGCACGATAGGCGTTTGATTCACCCTGGTACCATATTACACCCCGAATCCCATATGGAATAAGCGGAGCTATCATCCCATTATAAAGTACAGAAGGCTGGTTAAAATAAAGAGGATCAGCTCTCCCTTCCTCGCGTGCTTTCTTAAGTTCCTGTACAAATTCCTCATATTCCCGGGCCAACCATTCTTCATCATCATTATAGCCGGGCCAGTCTTCCAGGATTGCTTTTAGCCCTGGATCATCTTCCAGGGTATCCCGTGGTGTCCAGGCTTCTGCAGTAGTCCCTCCCCAGGAAGTATGGATGATGCCAACCGGAATATTTCGTTTTTCATATATACTACGGGCGAAAAAGTAAGCGGTGCCACTAAAGTGCCCGGTTGTTGAAGGATCGCAAATCTCCCATGTGTTCAGCCAGGAAGCCTTGCTGTTGGCTACCGGGGCTACATCTTCGAGCGGTTCAACAGCCTTGGTCCTTTTTACCTGGAAATGACGGATCATGGGATGCTTTGCTTCTGAGATCTCCTTATCAGGGTTCAGGCAATTACGAACCTCCATGGCCATATTCGATTGCCCTGAGCAAACCCATACTTCTCCCACCAGCACATTGATAATTCTAAGGTTGTTTTTTCCGGACACTAACAATTCGAAAGGGCCCCCGGCCTTTAAAGGTCCGATCCGGACCTTCCACTTCCCTTCAGCACTCGTTGTCGCTTCAGCCTTGTGATCCCCTATTTCAACGATAACCTTTTCACCGGGGTCAGCCCATCCCCAAACTGGAGCTTTCATTTCTTGCTGAAAAACCATATTGTCTGAAAACAATGCTGGAAGCCTGACATCCGCAAAAGAATATTGAAGAGCCAGTAAGAGATAAGCAAGAGGGATAAATACTTTGCGATATGTCATTGTCAAAGATTTTCTTTCAGCCATTCAAGAATTTCTTTATTATACTTCTGTGGATCCAGGAAATGTGATTCATCATACTCGACCATATCCTTCTTTACCTGTACCAGATCAAAGAATTCCTTTGCCCTGGCATTTCGCAGGGGTACATCATTTTTTGCCAGTACCATCAATAGGGAAAGATCCTTGTAGTGGGGGAAGAAATTACTCGAGTTAATGATCCGGCCGGGAGGAGTTTGCGCTGTAGCAAACTCTGTCGCAGGAACACTGAGAATCGTGGTTTTGATCCTGGGCTCAACGGCAGCCAGGATGGAACCAATCCAACCGCCCAGGCTCCCGCCGAAGACAGCTATCCTGTCAGGATCAATATCGGGGCGTGATTCAAGATAATCGATACCCCTTCTCAGATCAACAATAGACTGGCACATCCAGTCACGGTAATAATAAGGTCCCCTATCGCTGCCATTGTCAAATCCGTCTTCCTTTTTTCTTTCACCATACATAAAATGATCCGGTGCCAGTACCGCATATCCCCGGGCAGTGAGAAGGGGGATCCATTCCAGGACCCAATCTTCATTCTTGCCCCAGAACAGGTTCCATCCATGCATCAGGACAACCACCGGGATCTTTTCACCTGCAGTTTCCTTGGGTATGGCAAGGTATGCCGAAACTCTTTGTCCACGTACACTGGCATAGGATAGCTTATACAATACATGCGGTCCCCGCCATGGCCATTCTCCATAGAATTCAGGATCTGAAGGCATTCCGGGATCGTAACTGTAATACTCCAGTATTCTTTGATACTCAGCATCATCTACAGGTTTCTCAATGGCAGAAGATTCAGTCTGCGCAAAAGCATGCGATACAGCCATAATTGCCACCAGCAACCAAAGGAAAACCATTCTTGTCATTGTACTCAGGATTTATTTATTTCTTGTTCGGACCATAATCGACCTCTCTTACTGCCTTCAATTGCCTCTCCCGGTCACCGCTTGTCAATTCAATGTCTTTATACTTGTCCAGGATGGGGGGATGGGGGTCAGTAAGCATCTGGTAGATCTCGGGGCGCCTGGATTTGTAATGTATTGCCTTGATATTGTTTGTTCCATTAATGGTTTCCCACCATTTGCTTTCATTTATTCTTTCCCTGGCAAAGTCAATTTCTGCCATTATCACCACGTCTTCTTCATCTATGGCTTCAGCAACCACATTTCCATCAAAATCAATGATGCCGTTTCCATCATCCCCAAGAACAACAGGTGCGATATAAACCGAGTTATCTCTTGCCCGGGTGATGAAAGTATGAGCAGTTGAAAGGCTTTGGCCGGGAAGGTTATCCTTGGCCATGGTCGGATTAAAAATAATATCTGCCCCTTTCAATGCATAAATAGTTGAAATCTCAGGATAGAAAAGTTCCCAGCAGGTAGCGATGGCAAACTTCCCGAAATCAGTTTCGAACACCTTAAATTCATCTCCCACGGAAACCAGCCAGGTTTCCATCACGGGTAAAAGGGTTTTGCGATGTTTCCCCATAATTTTTCCTTTCCGGTCAAAGACAACTGCAGTATTATAGACTTTATCGCCCGCCATCTCATAGATTGGCGCGATGATATACATATTGAATTTTCTGGCTATTTTAGAAACCCGCTCTGTCAGAGGCCCAGGAACCGGAACTGCCAGGGCATCAGCAAATATTTTTCCTGTTTCCGGATCCAGCACATCAATATGCAGTCCGTATGCCCCGATGTGTTGCATGTCCTCCGGACCGCAAACCAAATCCGCACCCATTTCACCGGCTTCTTCAAAAAGGCCCAACAATTTATCAAAATGGGCCATCATCTGGGGCCGGACCATGTCAGGATCATAGTCCCCCATAAAGGGGTCCTGCCTTGGTAGTCCTGTTGCCTGGATCACGGCAATATTGGCTTTTTTAGTTGGCTGGCATGAACCGCTGCTGATTGTGAACAGGCACAAAAACAGCGGGATACATATTTTTGATAAAGTATTCATAATATTAAATTTTTTATCTAAGAATAATTATTTGAAAGTAAATTGATGCAGTTTAGTGTTTTGTTTTATTGCAGTCAGATATCTCTGCTCAAATATAGTAAAAATGATAATGTTTCGCAATACAACAGCATTGTATCCACCAGAAAAGCAGCAATGGGAAATGATCAGGATGGAGTCAATGGCACCAGCCCTTTAATGTATCAGTCAGCAATTAGATAGACAGCGATCATGGCAATTACTATCCCAATAATAATGATTGGATTAGGGATAACAGCATAGATCAGCAAGGAAAGTATCACCGTAATAATCGGAGCCACCGCATTGGTCATTGGCGCAACTATTATAACCTTTCCGTATCTTATTGCATAGACCAGCATTAATGCTCCTATAGAATTCAGGGTATGTATGATGGCAGCGAAGTAGGGTCCCTTGAAGCCCCAGTTAATATCCTGGCTCATATCCGTCATCAGAAAAGCTATAGGGGAGAGAAGAATTCCGGTTACCATCATATAGAAGAAAATACTTTCGGCCCTCATGGTCATATTTGCCTTTTTCATAAAAAAAGCCTGTGTCCCCCAGGAAACAAAAACCAATATGGCCAGACCAAACCATAGATAACCCTTGATTATGCTATCATCGGGTTTTTGCAATGACATCAAAAGTATCGCTGTCAGGGCCAATGCGATTCCAATCCAATGCCGCCTGGATGTTGTTTCTCTTAAAAAAATCACTGAAAAGATAACCGTCACAGTTGGTGACAGGGAAATGATCGGAAATACAAGGTAGGCAGGACCATCAACCAGTGCATGGAACAATGCCAGTTGTCCCCCGGCACCCAGCAATCCTATGGTCATCCCATAAATTATTGACATAGTATCACGATCAAGCTTCCATTTGATCAGAGCCAATCCAACCAGGGCAGTTGGAATCATGGTAAGAGACCAGACTATATATCCCAGGGTAGCAGGGAATCCAGCTTGTTCCGGAATTTCAATCAGGGCTCCCCACGTACCCCAGAAAACGGTCGTGATAAGGGCAAATAATAACCAGGGCTTTTTAAACATAATGACGGGGGTTAAGCAATAATTACTTCAACCCCATAATTTTTTAATCTCGCTTTATCTTCTTCACTTACACCCGAATCTGTAATAACAACGTGGATTTTAGAAATAGGACCTATGAAGGCAAAACGCCTGCGAAGGAATTTCCTTGAATCAGTAACCACGATAACTTTCTTGGCCATCCCTATCATGATAGAATTCACATGAGCCTCTTCTGAATTTGGAGTGGATAGTCCATGAAGTGTATCAAATCCATCTACTCCGAGAAATAATTTATCACAATAGAATTTTTTAAAATTTTCGCCGGCAAGTGCCCCGACAAGTGACAGGGATCTCTTTCTCAGTACCCCGCCCGGCATGAAAATATTAAAATTCTCATACTCCGAAAGGATACTTGCAATGTTCAGGGCATTCGTTATGATGGTCAGGTTATTAAATTGTTCAAGGCTTTTGGCAATTTCAGTAGTAGTCGTTCCTGAATCAAGAACAATCGTATCTCCATCTTCTATGAGCTTCAGAGATGCCTTAGCAATTCTTTGTTTCTCTTTCTGATATTCCTTTTGCTTATCAGAAATTGAAGGATCAATCTCCATCCTGTAGAATTTAACCTTAATCGCTCCCCCTCTTGCCCTGATCAACATATTCTGTTTTTCAAGATGGGCGAGGTCATTCCTGATTGTTACGGCACTGATACTGAATTTGTCACTTAATTCACTAACTGTTACCTGCCCTTTCGCATCGAGCTCATCCAATATTTTAGCTCTTCTTGTAACCGTCGACTTATTAGATGATCGATCCATTTTTATTTATTAAATTGTTTGAATTCAAAGTTTGTTATACCTTGTTAAATACTTTATATTCCCTGCTTTCAGAACCTTATATATTCTCTTTCATATGCAATGAAAGTACTAAAAGTAAAGAAAATAAAATGATTCTATATCAATATTGAAGAATATATCTTATTTTAAACAATTAAATTCAAAATATACACCTAATTAGAGTTATAAAAATGATTGATATGAACTCAAGAAGAGATTTTCTGAAAAAAGCTGCCACAGGTACTGCAGCGATAACAATAGGCGGTGTTTTACCAGGGTTCAGTGCCCAAAGCTATAACCGTATTGCCGGATCCAATGGGATGGTACGGATTTCAGTAATGGGTGTAAATTCACGCGGCAGGGCTCTTGCTATGAATTTTGCAAAGCAGCAAAATTGCGAAGTAAGACATATTTGCGATGTGGATACCCGGGCCACCGAAAAATGTATTAAAAGTATCGCTGAAATCCAACAATTTAAACCAGAAGCCTACAGAGATTTTCGTGAATCACTGGAAAGTGATGAGATCGATGCTTTGGTAATTGCTGCGCCTGATCACTGGCATGCACCCGCATCACTCCTTGCCATCCAGGCTGGTAAACATGTTTATGTGGAAAAGCCTTTGAGCCATAACCCGCAGGAGGGGGAAATGCTGGTAAAAGCTGCCAAGCATTATGGCAAAGTCATTCAAATGGGCAGCCAGAGACGTTCATGGCCGAACGTCATGGAAGGAATCCAGAAATTAAAGGATGGGGCCATTGGCCGTGTCTATTTCGGGAAAGCCTGGTATGCCAATAACCGTGGACCCATTGGAAGGGGCAAAGTTGTTCCGGTCCCGGACTGGCTTGACTGGGATCTCTGGCAGGGTCCGGCCCCCAGAAAAACTTATAAAGATAATCTTGTGCATTATAACTGGCATTGGCTCTGGAACTGGGGAACAGGTGAGGCCCTGAACAATGGTACACACTCCATCGACCTGTTACGCTGGGGGATGGGTGTGGATTTCCCGGTGAAAGTGAGCTCGAATGGAGGCAGGTACAGGTATGAGGATGATTGGGAAACACCCGATACCCAGGTTATCAGCTTAGAATTTAATGAGGGCGTCACTATGACCTGGGAAGGGAGGAGTTGCAATGGTAAAAATGTTGACGGACACGGTGTTGGCACCATGTTTTATGGTGATGAGGGAAGTATGCTGATAGCGGGAGGCAACGGTTATACAATATACGATCTAAAAAGCAATATTGTAGAAACCGTTAGCGATGCTGAGAAAGTTGATCCTAAAAATACGGTAAATCCCGCTGAAAGCCTCGATGGCATACATATCCGTAATTTCCTTGAAGGAATCACAAGCGGGAGCAAGGTGAATGCAGATGTTGATACAGGCTATAAAAGCACCCTGCTGGTTCAACTGGGGAACATTGCACAAAGAGTGGGGAGATCCCTGGAAATTGACCCGGATACCGGGCATATTACAGGAGATGAAGAAGCAAATCAATACTGGGGCAGGACCTATGAAAAAGGCTGGGAAATGAAATTGTAGATATTTATAAAATCCAAAATATATTAACATGGAATCAAGAAGATCATTCTTAAAAAAAACCGGGAAAAGCGCACTTCTTTCCAGTATGGTTATGGCATCATCGTCTGCTTATCCCTTCAGCCTGATACCCAAACAGGGAAAAACAGGCAGTGACATGCGCATAGGAATCATTGGCGCTGAAAACTCACATACCATTGGATTTGGAAAAATGTTCAATACAGATAAAAAATTCCCGGGTTTCGAGGTGAAATATGTATGGGGTGAAACGGAAGAATTTGCCAAGAAGGCCATGGAAAAAGGGAATATACCCAATATGGTATCAAACCCAAGCGACATGTTGGGAAAGATCGATGCATTGATCGTTGATCACCGGCACGCAAAATACCACCTTGAAGCAGCTACTCCGTTCGTGAAAGCCGGTATCCCGACATTCATCGATAAGCCTTTTTGTTACCGGGTCTCAGAGGGGAAGGAATTTTTAGCCATGGCAAGGGAAGTTGGAACTCCAGTGACTTCTTTTAGCTCGGTCAGACAGAGCGATACAACTTTTGATATGAAAAAGCAGCTGGAATCCCTGGGCGAGTTTAATCATATTGTTAGCCTCGGACCGGCAGATATAGAATCAAAATATGGAGGGATCTTTTTTTATGGCGTGCACATCATTGAGCCCATGCTGTTTTTATTCGGTGAAAATGTCAACAGGGTCAGGGTCTCCAGGAATGGTAAAAATGCCTCCGCCAGTCTTGCATATGATGATGGAAAACTGGCGACTCTGATATTTAACAACCTGTATTCCGGATGGGAAACCTTTATTGATACGAAAGAAGGTCTCATAAAGCTTGATTCCAGTGTAGAGAAAAGAGACCCTACCAGGAATTATGTGGATATGGTTGAAATGTTCAGGACCGGGAAGGAACCCCGGAGCCATCAGAGCATATTAGCCGGTGTAGCAGTGTTGGAAGCACTAGAAGAATCTGTGATCACGGAGGACTGGGTAGATGTGCCGGGCATTGATTAAGCTAAATAGTGAGGTAAGTAATTATATCCAGTTAGCCGGTAAAAGATATTCCTTTTTCTCCGGCAATAATTATCTTGGACTTTCCAACCATCCCGAAATAAAAAAGGCAGCCAAAGATTCAATTGAAGCGTATGGTTTGAATTTTGCTGCCGCAAGACAAACTACCGGGACAGCTGTCATCCATCTGGAACTGGAAAAGGAACTGTCAGACTTTAAAAACAAGGAAGATGCTGTAGTTTTCGCTTCAGGCTATTTGGGAAACAGCATACTGCTTCATGCCCTCAAAGATCAGTATACCACAATATTCACTGATGAGGCAGCCCATCCAAGCATCCTTGACGGAATTCCCCGGGATATCAAGCATATTCATTTTTTTAAACATTGCGATGTCCGGCACCTGGAAGACCTTTTAAGACAAAATAAAAACAACCGGGCATTGATCATTACAGACGGGATCTTTGCGCTTACGGGGGAAATCTCCCCCATCGATGAAATGCATTCACTGGCAGAGAGATACGGAGTCATTCTCGTGGTTGACGATGCCCATGCCACCGGAGTGCTTGGAGAAAATGGGACAGGGACACCTGAACATTTCCACCTGCATGAGACTGCCAATATTTACCAGACCGAAACAATGAGCAAGGCACTTGGCGTCTATGGCGGATTTATTTCAGCCAGCAAGGCAATCATAAACAGGATAAGGAAAGACTCAAGAGCCTACCTTGCATCCACCTCATTGCCTCCTCCTATTGTTTCTGCAGCCTGCACCTCGCTCAGGTTGATCAGGCAACAACCCCAATTAAGGGCAGCGCTAACCCTAAATGCCGGTGAAATGCGAAAGGGAGTTGTCGAACTTGGTTTCCATACAACCGAGGTACCAACCCCCATCATCCCGATTTTTTTCAGTTCCATGGAAAAAGCCCGGAAATTATCCGATTATCTTAAAGAAAACGGCTTGATTGTTCCCTGCGTTCATTACCCGGTAAAAATGGACAAATTTATTGCCAGGATTACGGTTTCTGCAAGCCACAGCAGGGATCAGATAGAGGAATTATTAGTTTTATTAAAACAATGGAGATCTAAACATGGAGTCACTTAGCATTAAAAAGGTAAATATTGAAGCCATAAATATTAAACTGGACGAGCCATTTACAATTGCCATTGGAACAAAATACAATATTGAAAATGCACTCATAAGCATAGAACTCGAAAATGGCATAGAAGGATTTGGTGAAGCGGCACCCCTGGAACCGATAAATGGTGAAAATCAGGCTACTGCCCTGGCTACATTGAATGCATGCAAAGATTTCCTGCTTGGCAAATCTGTTTCCGATTACCGCAACATATCCATGCATCTTAAAACTGTTTTCTGGGCCCAGGTAACGGCACGTTGTGCCATTGAGATGGCTCTCCTGGATGCATTTACGAAATCCCTGGATATTCCTCTTTACAAATTCCTGGGAGGATCTGGGAACAGCATAGAAACGGATTATACGGTAGACATCGTAACCCCTCCCGTGGCAAAAAAGAATGCCGCTAAATTAGCCGGAAAAGGTTACAGGGTGTTAAAAACCAAGGTGGGTAAAAATTTCCTGGAGGATATTGACAGATTATTGGCCATAAAGGAGGGAGCTCCTGGCTGTGAGATAACACTGGATGCAAACCAGGGATATTCTCCCCCGGATGCCGTTCATTTCCTGGAAGAATTGAAAACCAACAATATCAGGCCGCTGCTATTTGAACAACCGGTAGTAAAACACGACCTGCAGGGAATGAGATTCGTAAAAGATCATACTTCTGTACCCGTCGGCGCGGATGAATCGGTTTTTACAAGTGCCGATGCCATAAATATTGTACGGTCAGGGTGTGCAGACGTGATCAATATCAAACTCATGAAATCAGGAATTATAGAAGCGCTTGATATCGCAGCAATAGCCCGGAGTGCCAATATAAAACTGATGATCGGATGTATGCTGGAAACCAGGCTGGCTTTAGGCTGCGCCGTGCATCTTGCCGCGGGACTGGGTGGATTCAGTTTCATCGACCTGGATCCGCATCTCGATCCTGAAGAAGATCCATTTGGTGGCGGACCGGCCTTTACGGATCCGGTATACCGGCTTTCAGATGAATTTCCGGGTATCGGTGCGTTCAGGAAATAGGACGAAAGAATTTCTCTACCCGGGAGAATGAATTTCTGCTAATTGATTATAAGGGATTTAAACTATGGATTGGAGATTTTGGATATTTATACATTTATGTTGCATTATTGTCCCGGTTAGTACTGTGGATGCTCAAAAATGTTTAGCTGACAATTGGCATCCGCTTGATATTCGGCAAGTAAAAGTTAATGGTGAGATTGGCAGGCGTATTGACATAACTATAAATAATAATGTGTTAGTGCTTAATGCAGACGAGGATTTCTTACGTCCATTCCAGGTTAGAAATCTCAAGGAAGGTTATATTGGACTGGGTAAATTCATTGATTGTGTTGTTCGATTTGCAGCATATTCGAACACCTCCAACCTGCTGGAATTTAAAAAGCATATTATTAGCGAAACTATCAAGACCCAGGAGGAGGATGGCTATATTGGGATTTTGGCTTCAGAATATCGAATGTGGAATTTATGGGATATTCATGAAATGGGCTATCTCGTATTAGGATTAACCAATAACTACAAATATTTTAAAGAGGAAAAATCCCTGAAGGCTGCTGAAAAATTAGCTCAATATATCATTAATCGATGGTCAGTTACCCCGAATCGTATTACCAACAGCTGGGTGTCAGTAAATGTGACTACGACAGGTTTGGAGGAAGCGATGCTTGCTCTTTACGGACAAACGAATAAGCAGCAATATCTTGACTTCTGTGTTAAGGATAGAAAGCTACCAGAGTGGAATGCAGGAATTATTGAAGGAAGATGGGGTAATCTTGAAGGACATGCGTATCATTATCTGTGCCGTTGCCTGGCTCAATTGCAGTTACATAACATCCAGCCAGATTCAGAATTGTTGGCGAATTCCCAAAAAGCAATGGATTTCCTGACTCGTCAGGATGGGTTATTGATACCGGGATTATGCAGTTACCACGAATGCTGGCACAGCAACCAGCAGGGTTTTTTCAAGTTAGGTGAAACCTGCGCTACGGCCTATATGCTTAGATGGCTGAATACGCTTCTTCAAATGAAAGGTGAATCACAGTATGGAGATATCATGGAACGTATTATTTACAACGGGCTGTTTGCAGCTCAATCTCCCGATGGTCGTCACCTTCGTTATTATTCACCCTTTGAAGGAGATCGTGTATATTTTGATGGT
>SDBS01003082.1_pt1 | contig 16365 bp, 11 predicted proteins | sample 2277091 | NCBI WGS metagenome assembly SDBS01 (sample SAMN10404972, study PRJNA504765) | marine sediment metagenome | isolation source: marine sediment core GS10_PC15, 163 cmbsf | place: Arctic Ocean: Southern Knipovich Ridge | collected 2010 | reverse complement strand
AAGTCTTTTTCTTTTGTTAGTATTGGATTATCAGAAATCATAGGAAATTAACTTTAGTATAATTGTAGAATTAATAAAATCTTCAGTCAATAAGAGAAAAAGGAAGTAGGTTCTCCTACTTCCTTTTGAAATTCAAGAATCAACTTCCCAATCTTTACATTGCGCTGCATACTCACAGTCTTTACACATAAAACTCTGTCTTGGAAAAAAGAGCCGGAATTGGATTCCTCTTAGGATCTGGACAACTAGGGAAAAGAACCTTTGGTAGTCTTTTTTGTCTCTTTTTGTTTCGAGGACAATGATCTTGGGTTTCTTTGTTTTGACGAGATCTATTACTTTAATTAGCTTTGGCGGTTTCTGATGCAAGAATTGATACGCGTAGCTGTAGGCAGTAAGCTGGAGATTCACATTAATGTCTTTCTGATTCATTGTCTGGTTTGAAGTTTTAAACTCAACAATAGTATCGTCATCTTCAATTAAGTCCATAAAACCATCAAGGTTTAATCCGAGTGCTTTTCCGTTTGAAGGATTAATCAATGGTACTGAAAACGGCACTTCTGCTCCCTTTATTCCGTTATGTTTCCGCTGGAAATAGAGAGCAAGCAATTCTTTTGCGACAATAACTAGATTCATCTCTTCCTCACCAGCCTTATAGCGAATGTGTGTATCAATTTTTTGACAGTACCAGTCTGTATCGAAAATCCTAAGAAAATCCTCTAAAGCGACCTTTCTTCCATTCATTCTTTCCTTGTGGAACCAAGAGAGTGCATTATGGACAGCGCTTCCCAATGCCAGACCTGACGACTTAAAAAGTGTTGGGATTTTGTCAATGTACCGGAATTTGTACTTTAGACTGCATTGCAAGAAAAGATTCATCCGACTGCTAGAAAGGTACTCTATCATCCTTACCTCCTTTGCTCTCTTCGAGCAATCTCTCGATCATCTTACTTGCCTCGTACTTGGTGACATCTTTTAGAGAATCAACATGGAAAAACTCCATCAATTGTTGATGAGCCTTTTCTGCCTCTATTCCCTGACCAGCCATTAGCCTGAAAATAAATCGCTGCTGAGCAGAAGTCATTTCTTTCCCATCTGTCTGAGAGGTTTCATGGGTTTTCTCTGTTTTTGTCTCCTCCTTCTTTCCCTCTGGAAGCTCTGGACTTTCGACTGGAACAACCTCACTGTCATAAACATAGAGACTCAGAATGACTTTTCCACCATTTGTCCTTACCTCAAAACATTTTGATTCTTTTTTCATTGTTAGACCTCCTTGTCTAATTTGGATTTTAAGGTTCTATATTCAGTTTAAAACACTGAGAAGATCCAACAAGGAGGGTAAATCTGCCTATTAAGGCCGTTCTTTCTCTCTTTTTTGTGAATGTAAGAATGACTTATTATTAAAATATATGACAAACTCACATAATAAAAATTCAATAACTCCTTTTGCAGTTACCGACTTTAGAGATATTAAAAAACGGTTCGGGATTAAAGAGAAAAACCGAAGAGGCCATATCTATATTATCGGAAAGACCGGAACAGGCAAATCAACACTGATTTTGAATATGGCAATCTCAGATATAAAAAGTGGAAAAGGTCTGGCTCTAATTGATCCTCACGGAGATTTAGCTGAAGAAATCTTGGATTTCATCCCTAAGAAAAGAGCAAAGGATGTTGTGTACTTTAATCCAGGAGATCTGGAATTCCCGATAGCCTTTAATCCATTAGAAAAAGTTCCAAAAGACTTCCATCATTTAGTGGTATCTGGAATAATCTCCACATTCAAAAAGATCTGGGCAGAGTTTTGGGGTCCAAGATTAGAGCATATTCTAAGATTTTCAGTCCTCACTCTTCTTGAATATCCAGGAAGTACACTTCTAGACATACCAAAGCTTCTAACTCACAAAGAATTCCGTCAAGATGTCCTAAAACATATAACAAGCTCTCAAGTAAGAGAATTCTGGTTTTATGAGTTTGATAAATACTCTGCTTGGCTAAGATCACAGGCTATCTCCCCTATTCTTAATAAAATCGGTCAGTTCCTTATAAGTCTTCCTCTTCGTAATATTGTTGGTCAAAAGGAAAACACCTTCGATTTTAGAACTCTTATGGATGAAGGGAAAATACTGATTGTAAATCTCTCTAAAGGAAAAATTGGTGAAGAGAACTGTGCTCTACTTGGAGCAATGATTGTAACAAAGATTCAATTAGCAGCTTTAAGCCGGGCGAATTTAAAAGAAAATGATAGAAAGCCTTTTTACCTCTATGTAGATGAGATCCAAAATTTCCTAACTCTCTCCTTTGCCGATATCCTATCAGAAGCAAGGAAATACGGATTAAATCTTACTCTTGCTCATCAGTATATTGAGCAGCTTGATGAAAAATTAAGGGCTGCAATATTTGGAAATGTAGGGACTTTAATCTCTTTTAGAGTTGGTGCAGGAGATGCTAACTATTTGGCACGGGAGTTTTCACCAGTTTTTTGTGAGGGTGATCTTGTGAATCTCCATAATTACAATATTTATTTAAAACTAATGATAGACGGAAAAACCTCACAGCCGTTTAGCGCTGTAACACTCCCTCCATCAATAAAGAAGCATCCGCATAAAGAAAAAATTATAAAATATTCAAGAAAAAACTATTCAAGGAAAAGGAAGAAAGTAGAAAAAATAGTATTATTCCGGACTCCTTCTCCTTCCAAATCATATGAGCAACAGCTTCCTTTCTAATTTATTACCGAATGAAAAATTGATTTATAAAACCACTCCTCACTGGCTATTTATTGTAATTCCCGTTCTTGGAATATTCTTATTCTGGCTTGTATATCTTTTCTTTATCTGTTCATTTATAAGAGCTGTTCTTTTAATTGAACTTTCAAATTTTTGTATCTATTTTACCTCTTTCGCTTCAGCATTTTTAATAATAGTCCTTTATCTCGATTGGAAATTTAACAGATTTTATCTTACAAATTTACGACTTATTAAAGAAAGAGGAATTATTGGCAAACAATATATGACTATAACCCTAGAAAATATAGAAAACATTACCTGTAGTTTCGGGATCTGGGGAAGGATATTTAGATATGGAGATCTAATTATAGAATCAGCAGGGACACACGGGAAGATGGTGTTTGAGAAATTACCAAGACCAATGAAGATTAAGTGGAGAATTGAAAAAGAAATGTATTAAATAGTCAGGGAACTTAAATTCAATTAATGATATAATATTTTTGGCTTTCTCATGCCGACTGGAGAAAGCGCCCACCTTGATGGTTCCCATCAACCCCCCTTTTACTAACAACGGTCGGCTCTATCCGATCATTATTCAATAAATATAAACCTCTCTGCCAAAAAGCACCTTAAAAACAAAAAAGGAGGAATACTATGGATCTACAATTTTTAATCGAAGAGTTAGAAAGACAAAAACCTTTAAAATGGGATAAGAAAATCAACTCTTCCCACTTAGAAATGGTCTTCGTTGAAAACCAGTCAAAGTTTCATATCCAATGCGATCAGTCCTTCCCCATTACCAAATCCTGTCATAGTCAGATAGCTGACAAACTCGAGATCCCCTTTAAGTATTACCACAAGATGGAAACTGAGAGCCCAGAACTTCTAATTGAAAATGTAAACACCTGGCTAAAGAAAAGTGAAAAGGATTTCTTTATCAGGGGGTTAGGAGAGTCCGTAAGAGCCTTTCTAAGCGACAGATACAGAGTGATCGACCATCTTTCGACATACTTTACTGCACTTTAAACGAACTCCAAGCTCATGAGGCTGAAATTGAAGATTGTTTTCTCTCTGAGACTGAGATGAATATCAAAGTGAAAAGTCAGAAGCTACAGGATTTTGTAAGACACAAAGATGATCTAATTACCGGAGGACTTTTTTTTACAAACTCAGAAACTGGGCATAAGGCCTTAAGAGTAGAACCAAGGATGTTTCGGGTGAAATGCTCCAATGGGATGATTGTTGAAGAATTTAAGACAAGAGAAGTTCACATTGGAAACGGAGATGAGCTTTATGATGAAATCATCTACCTTTCACTCAGAAGATCAATCAGGGAATTATTCAGCAGGTTTGGTGAGATCGTTTTAATGCTTAGAGAATCAACTGAGGTCAAGATCAACAATCCACAGGGAGTAATCAACAATCTTGTCCAGCAGTACAAACTCAGCGAATCACAGAAGGAGAATATCCTCATTGCTTTTGGAGTTGAACCTGAACCTGATAAGTATGGAATAACCAATGCCATAACTCTGGCAGCCCAAAAGGAAGAAACATGGGAGAAAAGAATCGAGCTAGAAAAAATCGGAGGCCGTCTGGTGACCCTTCCAATTAAGGAGTTCAAATCGCTCGATGAATGACAACTCAGGCAGAGAGAAAAAAGGAGATGCACAAGCATCTCCTTTTTATAAAAATGATAAGAATTGTTTCTAGAAATCGTCTATTATAATGGAGGGGATTTTTATATGGGACATGAACCATCAAAGCAGAAAAGGAAATTCTTATCCCTAAATCCCGTGAATTGGCGTACGCATCCGTACGTGCTAAACGATAAGCAAAGGAGGTACTCTTATGTCACCACCATATGTTTCCACATATGAATTGACCGGCATATGGCGACTTACTGTGATCCAAAAACAGGCGTCCTATAGCCAGCGATTCAAGGTTTCGGGAAGCGCTGGAACGGACGACACCTACTCAGGAAATGTGGGTTCCAGCGTCGTTATAAACGGCAACGAGGATCATCCCTGGACCATCAAGATCGAACACAACGACGGTTCGACCGGGTGGCAACCCAGCGAAGTGAGAGAACGATCAAACACGCAGACCGGCTCCCAGATTAAGATCGTCATAGAATCAGAAGATATACCTATTGGCGGCGACCGGGATTTCACCGACTGCGTCATTAGGGCAGAGAAGATCGGCATGATCGACGTTCCGTTCCGCAGTAACGCCATCTGGCCCACTACGATGCAGATGATGCCAGAGGGGATATTCGAGAAGATCCTGGGGCGATATTTCCTGGCCGTCAGAGTGAAAAACATTTGGACGCGCTCATGGCCAGCTGGCGCTTCGGTGGGGCTTACACTGAGTTGCCGTCAGGCATTGGCCAATCGAGGCATAGTGGTATCTGATTCCTGGGATGCTGAGGACCAGGCCGCCGTTGGTCAGGATATCGTCATGTCTTCAGGTCATGCCCGTGTGCATGTTGGTTCCCTATCCCCTTGGGACACTCAGCGTATCTACTTCAAGCTCGACATATCAGGGGTGGCGCCCAGCATTCACACCCAGAGCATTGAGATAAATGTTATCGAACCGGGAGCCCCAGACCCTGGTCACAGCAACCGTAAGGCTTTGAGCAAAATCTGGATCTCGCAGACCAGTTATAATCCTGACAAGAATGTTTTCGTATCAGAGTGCAATATTGGTCTTATGACGGCCGCGATTCGAGAAATCACGATAGACTATCGATCCCTGAAGAAAGCCGTAGGCAGGGCGCGCGAGTTGTTCGATGCGGGTCAGGATCCTTGGTCAAACTCTCCCACTTCCGGAGGACCGGGACAATATTGCAGTAGACGGGAATTGGAGTTGCTTCGGCGACAGTTGCTGGATTTCCTGCGCGGCAAGGAAGTTGATATCTGTCAGGTTTGGCGTCGCCTTCAGTGCTGTTGTGCCACAGGGGGATTTGGTGGTCGACCGGGTGAAGGTGGGCCCGGAGAGGGTCCCTGGTCGAAGACTCCTCCTACCGGTATGGAGATTATCTCCATCCCCAACGCGATTGACTATACAATCTACTACAATCAGCCATTCGCCGGACAGCATGGCCCTATTCCTTATGAAGATCCCTGGTGGAAAGTCCTGCTGATTATCATCGCCATTATTCTTACTATAGCGGCCGCGGCCTCGGCCGCTGCTGACTTGGCTAACCGAAGCAATGACACGGTTATCGGTCAGGTTACAAGAGCGGTATTGGACGCTCCCGAGACCCAACCCAACGCGGCTACTATAAGCGCAAACGATCCTGGATCAGTGGACGCCGCAGTAGTACGTCTCAACGGTAATCGAAGTCTCACGGGCTCAGTCTTCTCGTACCTCGATGCTCAAAGCAATGAAGACAATACAGATGCCGTCAATAACCTCAACGGTCACATTCACACCAACGGTTCCATAATCACCAACGCCGAGATTAACCAACTTTTCCAAGACATCGCCAACAACCCGGGAGACCCGACTCTTCTGTCCCAGTTGAATGTTTTCAAATCCGGAGCTCGCACCGGAACTACCAAGGCGACTCTGGTCCGCGGACTCGACACCATTTCCCCTCGGCGTAAGGATGACGGCGGAACCTACTACTTTATCAACCAATTGGATATCGTCGATCGGGGAGGTGAGGAGGTTTCCAACAGTGGCGACTCCGGTTCTTTGTGGCTCATTGAAGACGCTGGCGGAAACCATCGCATCATCGGCCTTAACCACGCAGGCTGCACCAACCTGGATGCCACAGCCAGTCGAATCGAGGACGTCATGAACGCCCTGAACATTCGCTTCGTGTAACGGAGGCTTAAAATGAGTAAAAAAAACCAGAAAAAGAAACCTCAAAGACCAACTCTCGTTGAAGCCTGCAAGCTGGAAAACGAGAGGCTATCGGATGATCCCAACATACTTTGCGTAGGATTTGGACTACGAATGCGTAAAGGCAAGATCAAAAAAGAGATCTGCCTGACCTATCGCGTCTACTCTAAATTGGCGGACGAAAACGAAATAAAGGCCGCAGACAGCAAACCTATTCCCAAGGAGGCACACGGCTACCCCACTGATGTGTTACTAGTAAAGGAGAATCGACCTTCCCAGTGTCCGGACGATCCTGGAGCGCCGACCGGTGATCGCGGTACCCGTCAGGAAAATCCCCTTGTCGGTGGTACCTCCTCGACTGTACTGAGCGATTGGCATTCGTTCCCTACAGGGTATGGGACTCTTGGCGCCATATGCTTTGACCGAAGCACAAGTGATGAGATGGCCTTGTCAAATGCTCACGTCTGGGGCAAGGAGACAGGTAAGGATGTCATCCAGCCGTGGATGCCGGTCGACGAATACCTGGAAGCTGCAGTCAAACTTTTCCTCTGTGGTCCGACCGCTTATCTTTTTGACCTGGTTATTCCAAGCCCGATGACCATTGGGCTTGGCGCGGCGGCAGCCGGTGCATGGATTGCCGCTTGCGCTTCTGACGAGGAGGATCCAGCACGCTGGGGCCAGCGAGAAACAGGAGCACCGCCCGCCGGCGAATGGACTGAACGCGAATCGATAAAACTGAGGGCCGAGGTACCACCAATTCCTTTGGCCGGACGGTCTTATGCTACGAAAACAACCTGGGACTACACGCGGATTACCGATCAGGGCGATAAGTCGGCTTTGGTCACGGAAAATCGCAAAAACAAACACGTTCTTATGGCTAAACGGGTGTGGACGGATAAACCGCAGTACAAACGCGGATTCAAGGTACACATCTGCGCAGAGTTGATTACCCAATATGGTTTTAAACCAGAAGACTACATAGTCGTAGCCCACTGTTTCCCAAAATCGAATCTGGAAGATGTGTACAAACGCATTCTGAAACCGGGACAATGCAAGGTCCCTGATAAAAAGATCTGGAGCTTCTACGGTTTCCCGCCCCCGGCAAAACCTCATATGCAGCCAGTTCTACCAGTTAAGGTCGATGCGTTTCAAATCGGAGCCACCCAAGCTACTTACTTCGCCGATGCGATGCCGAGCGGCGACCCCTACCCGGTTATACCCATCCACATTCCAAAGAATGGCCTGGATTCTGCGGTGCCACCTTGTACCAAGGTGATCGTGAAGGTCCTCCATACCAATAAGTCAATTATGGTTGAGGCTTTCAATGCTGCCGGAATTAAGACAGGTCAGGCAACCAGTACTGAAGATAAAGCTGTAGTACAGGACCTGAAAATCGATACTTTCGAAATCACGACATTGAAGATCACTGGCGGTGGAGGAGAAGGATATCTTTTGGGTATATCCGCTGAACAGACATACACCAGCGATTATCGCCGAAAGTTCCAACACCTGTACTATCGAGGCATGCTCGATCTAGGGATCGAGATGGATCCGGATGAGTGGGGAATAGTTCTTTACGTACAGACGGTGGACAATTCGGGTAAGGATGCCGACCCGATCGACGCGGCTAAAAACATTGGGGGCATAGTCACATCGGCCAATATATCGGTCATAGGCTGTGCAGCGATCATGCTCCTTGATCACGTCTTCGATGTGATTTAGGTGTCAACTGAGGACGTTCAATCCCTGATGCAGCAACTAAAAGTAATCGGAGATCTTAGAAGTTCAGAAACACAAGGAAGACAAGATTTCTCCCTTCCCAGTGGAGGAGTTTCTGACATTTTTGAGGATTCTGAAATTATTTAACGTGTTGGCCTCTAAAGGATTTGACAAAAAGTCTAATTTAATTATTATTTTTTATAAAGATTTTTGGTAAATAAAATTCAATGATTTTTTGAATAATATCTATCTTTCAGATAGCATTATGCTTAAAATATTGAATTCAAAAGGTATGGTAATCTCTAGGGATCACCCGGTTTGAGCCCTTCCCTAGTCGATTTGTCTACAATCTAGTGGAACTAGATTATTGAAAGGTTATTATTAGACTTTGGGGGATATATGAGAGCTAAGATCGTATCAATCATAATTCTCATTCTTCTTATAATAATGGATTCATCCTGTAGTCAGAATTCGACTGGATGGAAAGGCACAATTGAAGAAAAGGATGGAGTGCTAATTGTAAAGAATCCTAAAGCGCCGATATATGATTCAGAAATATTAAGTCTTGAAGAAGAATTATCTATTAGAGGAATAAATGCAAACCAGGAATTAATATTTGCTGAAGTCAACTCAATTGCTGTTGATAGTGAGGAAAATATATTTGTTTGTGATAGGAAAGAGGGAAATATCAAGAAATTTAATCAAAATGGAGAATTACTGAAAATAATATGCAAGAGAGGACAAGGACCTGGTGAGCTGGGCACCTCTGGAAGGATCTGCATTTCCAACAAAAACGAATTAGTTGTTGAAGACTTTGATAAGCGTTGTCTTCTATTTTTCTCAAATGAAGGAGAATACATAAAAACTCTCAAATCCGGAGGGATGTTATTATTAGGCTCAACTATAGATTCAAAAGGAAATATAATCTCAAGCACTTTAAAGTTATCACAGTCTAATCCAGAATATAAACTTACTAAATATAATTCTAATTTTAAACCACTTTTTAAAATCGGCATTATGCCTTATCAAAATCTGCGTAACTTCAATCCATTTGCATCCACATATACATGGGCTGTAACCAAAAACGATAACATCATCTATGGCTATTCAAATAAATATGAGTTGCTTGTTTTTGATTCTACTGGGAAAATAATAAAAAGAATAAAAAAAGAATATGATCCGGTTAAGATAACTGAGCTTGAAAAGGAAGAAGAGATTAAAAAAGTTCCTTCATTTGTAAGCTTTGATTTTCCTGAAACTCATTCTGCTTTTCAAAGTATTAAATTAGATGATGAAGGCAGAATTTATGTCAAAACATGGAAAAAAATATTCGAGGAGAATTATTATTTTGACATTTTTGATGCTACAGGAAGATATATAGCTGAAGTTTATCTGAAAGAGAAACCTCATCTATTTAAAAAGGGTAAACTGTATTCAGTAGAAGAAGATGAAGACGGGTTTCATGTACTTAAGAGATATAAAGTCACTTGGAAATATTAAAACCGGGATGAAATAAAATGAAAGATTTGATTTCAGCCTAAATCCCGATAAATCCAAAACCTGCTTATAACGGCTCTAAAAGTAACCCTCCCTAACACAAGGCCATTGTATATTGTCTCAAGTAGTTCAACCAGCAGAATGGCTCTCAACCTTAATTTCGTAGGGAAACTCGGCGGGAATTGACTCTCTGTGTTATTCAGAGGATGAAATTTCCGCGATTGAGTAATCTCACAAGTGCCATTCGGATAGAGCCCTCCCCAGTCGATTTGTCCAAGGGATTCCGAAACAAAAACTACCTTTTTCCACACATTCTGTGAATATTAGATATATAATAGAATGAGTTCTTTTCTATTGGATTGATCTAATTGGATTTCTGACATATTGCACAATATCTGAGCACCTTTTTGAAGTCGTCATATGTTTAGGAATAATAGAGGAGAATGGAGGCAGGGATTTATCTCTCAATGCTGAACTTCGGTTTTATTTTTATCTTCAAACTTATCCTTCTCTGCATCCCAAACTCATCTTCTTTAATGAACACTAAATCATATTTTCCTATGAATCCAGGCCCAGGCATCCAAGCGAATATGCCTTTCTCTGTATCTAAGGTTGAACCAATTGGCAGTGGTTTGAGTTGATCCCCGATAACAATATAGCCAGTTAACACTCCTTTTCCCAGCTCAATCTCAATCCTTTCGACTTCTCTTATCTCGAGGATTGTTTTACCATACTCATCTGGCTTTGCTATCATCGGTTCAATATCCTCTCTGTATCCTCTTTTGTGCTTAATTGGATCGAAGTTCACAGGCATATTCAGAATAGAATCAAATGAAATTGAAAGCCTTAGATTCTCTTTATAACTCTGAATTTCGGTCTGGGCTGACCCTCCAGCATTGGCTATCGTGAAGAACCTCGATCCTATCCCGTCTGAGTTTCCTGCGTTATCTTTCACGCTCCAGGCAATCGTATGAACACCATTATCGTACTCAGTTGTATCAAGTAGATATGCACCTACTGCACCGTCAGTGTTGGCATATCCTGGAAATAGAGTGGCTATATCAATCCTGTATTGATTGTAGGCAGGATTCCCTAACTTCACACCATCTACCCATACATTAATAGTCGAGCCATCTGTGGGGATAGAATTTGGCATTGGAGTCAACGCCCATCCAGAGTTCCAGAATAATCCGGAAGCCTCTCCTCCTTGTGTTGGTGTATCGATTGCTCCAAAAGGCTTAACTGCATTGGCATTGTCGCAGGTGATAGTCTTGGTCCCCAGAGAAACCGTATGGCCATCCTTGTCCGTGGCATATGCATGTATTCGGTAAGTGCCATTTCCTTGACCGGGGAGGAAGTTAGTCAGCATCATGTATCCCCAGCCTGCTTGATAGTTTAGGGGATAAGAGGGATAAGCCGTTTCAACATCCGGTCTTGCACCCTCAACAAATATAGCATCCCCTATATAAATAATATCTTCAATCTGTTCTCCGTCAATTGGATCTCTATAGATTTTAACCGATTCAATGCCTATATCATCAAGAACCCAACCAGTGACCGGTATGGCTCCTGTAATTCCTGAAGTACTGTCTATTGGTGTATCAAAAGATCCAAACGGCAGATCACAGTCAGAAAGATCCTTCACGGTCAATGTTACGGCTATGGTCTGAGGAGAGTTCGAGGCATCGGTTGATGAGAATGATAAAGTTGCATTATGGGCCCCCTCTGAAAGGCCCGATGAATTAACCGAAACCGTTACAACTCCAGATTCTTCTCCTGTCACCGGGTCATAGGTCAACCAATCCTTATCATCTGTGACACTCCAGTCTAGAGACCCTCCACCGCTGTTGGAAATCCGAAACTGCTGATCTGATGTTTTATCTCCGGATGTTGTGGCTCCAAAATTAAGCGCTGAAGTCGATAAGGAAATGAATGGCAGATGGCTATAATCTGGTATCAAATCGATGGCTCTAAGAGTGATATCATCTTGGCAGAATAGTTTTCGAATACGCCCATTGATTACACGATTGACTAAACTAAGAAAAGACATGCTCTGATCCAACACCAAATAGACAGAAGCAACTTCGCCAGTTTGCCACATCACCGAAGCACGAAATCCAAAATCAAGCTCCTCATTCCCATCAGTTACTTTTTCACGGGCTCCCAATGCTTCAAAAGCACGTAAGTTCGTAATCAGTTCAGAAGAACTAACATAATTAGCGGCTAAAATACTCGCATGTGGCACAAGGATATCATCACGCACACAGCCATAACCGCAATACTCTTCTCCATACGGAGGGAGTGCTATCGCTGACCAGCCCCAGGCTGGTGCACCGATTTGTTGATAATAGCATATCTGATCCTTCACGAAGTTGTCTGCAGATGTTTCTATTTCACTTTTTGCCTCGTACAAAAATATGCTTGGCAGAAAAGACATAAATAGACCGCCACCGTCCCAGCCAGGCTCAAAGTGCCAAAGATTTGTGCATCTTGACTGCTCCTTTTGTCGGTTCAGGTTGTTCCACGAATCCGGTGGAATTTTCTCAGTGCCAATACCAATGAAATGGGCCAAGCGAGAATCAGCACATAACCAATCATAGTGCCAGTCGGATGAACTCCCATCAGGATATCGGCAACCATAGGGCAGCCCTATTATCTCATCATAAAGCCAGTCCCACTCCATTGCGTTTAATAAGACGCTAGCTCTAGATGATAATTCAGGGACACGCTGCCGCAGCACGATTAAGCCAGCAGCGAGGTTACCTAGATCAACAGTCGAAATGCACGTGTCACCCTTAGATGGACTCAGCGATACAACATGGTTGTGTGTTTGTGGAAAGCCGTGCCATTTTTGAAGATTCTCAATGCTTGTTAATGTTGTGCTCAAATTATTTATCACATCATTGTAATTTTCTAATCCTAGATCCAGGGCGGCCAATACACTAGCAATGTATAGGCCTATATTTGTCACGTTTGTTTCCTCATCCAAAGGTATGTGAATTCTATTGCCTTCGGTATCCACAAAGGCAATTTCATCAAGAAAGATAGTGCCTCCGGGGTGGATGGCATCATTAAAACCGATGCTCAATCGGCATAAGGAGGAAAGATCAACAAAAGGTTTAAAGTCTTCTAAAGGAATACGCTTTAGTTCCCAAGTCTGGCTGACTGAAATTAAAGCACTATCGGGGCGGCCAGGAAATGAGTCTTCGCAATCGCTCCAAAGAACAAATTCAAATTGCTCATCTCCTTGAATACCCTTGACCCAGGCTTGCAAGTAAGCGGCTTTGCTTACATCAAAGCTGTGGGGCTCCATATTGTAACTACCCCAGGTCCCAGACGGCATCTCATACTCTATCTTCAGTCCATATTTGCCAGTATGAAGGCAAATGGAGTCTGTGCAACGCCAGCTTTCCAGGCTGGCACCCGTTGCCTTTTTGGTGTAAGGAATAGTCCTTTCTACTGCAAATTGAGGCATAATATCAAACAGCGAAGCATCAAATCGGTCGTGAGGCAAGCCGGTGCTAGGTTCAACCATAGATAAAATGCTCTCATAAGTGGCTTCAGCTAGAATAATCTCATCCAGTGACTCTATGACTGGAAGATGGTCTGAAGCTTCCCACAATGCCTCGGCAATCTCACTGCCAGGTTCTATCTCAGGTGGATCAGTAATTGCGACATCCAGATGTTTTCCGTCATTTCCATATGCAGCATAGCTTTCTTCTTTGTATCGTAATTTGTCGCTTGTATCAAATTCAGAAGAAAGCAAAATCATATCAAACCTATCATCCAGGCCGCCGTAATTAAGCCCATTTTTAATTTTTCGAGTTGCTTGTGTATGGATTTTTGCAAACTCTTCTTCATTGTTCCATTTGCCAGATTTATCAATTGGATCGTTAACCTTCCCATCATTATCTGCTTGGTTTCCAGTAAGGTTCCCAAATGCTGTTTCTTCACTTGACTGCATATTGAAATCACCACATACAAGAAACAGGTTATTGGACTGATGGTTGTCTAAGTAGTTATTTAAGTAGCTTCTTAATGTTTGAGCTTCATGCGCTCTTAATGCTTTTATATCTTTATCATCGCCAGACCTAAAATGCACAGAATAAATTCTAAAATATGTCCCTTTGTTAGGGCCTTCTTTTATCTCAAGCACGTATTCAGAAATTTCACGAAACTCATAAGTTTTCTCTTCATAAACATAATCAGGAACTTCGATTTCATAGTGATGACTACATGCTATTAATGAGTCTTTGTAAAATAATGCATTACCTGTGTTGAAGCCTTGTTTGAATTCGGCTTTTTTATATGTTCCTGGAGATGAATAATTCATGATATTCTCAAGAAACATATCGACACCAGTTTCATACATTTCCTGAACAATAAGAATGTCTAAATCTAATTGCTCGAGTACTAGCCGAAAATCGTCTTCTCTGTCAGGTGCTGTGTTTTCCGAAAATCTATGAATATTCCATGTTGCAATTTTTATTATCTCTGCATAGGTTGGCAGAACAATTAAAAATATAAGTGAAAATAATAGTAATAATCTCAAGTGAAGTTTTTTAGACATATTCACATAACTCCATTGCTGTTTTTTAAGGAACCATCACCTTATCTATTTGTCCATTCAAATGAAAAGAATTTCTGACACTGAGCTGAAAAATGTTTTTCTACTACCCCCGTTTGTTGTAGTGCTTAAGATTAAAATATAGATGTCAACCAGCTATTTGTCAATTAAACATCTAGTTTTTCAATGATGAATCTATGAGGAATTGCTGGTAGTAATCGTAAGTGCTCAATATTCCTTAGAAGAATAATATATCTCTAAAGCCCCTCAACCTCTTCACTATCCAGAAACTCTAGAAGTTCCTTAGCCCCATCAGTGTCAGGCTTTAATTCCAAGGAATCTCTTGCAGATTGTATCTCTTGCTTATTAAGCCCTGGATTCTCTAGAGTGTCTTTAAGTAGTGTGATGATCGATTTGCAGAGAGTTTCATGGAGTACATCATTTAAGCAGTCTAATGTTTCTGGCGATAATTTTTCTAGCTGTTCTCTATTCACGATTCTATAAGTCTTTTTTCTATAACAGTTCAAGCAAGATAATCCTTTTTGACTTCAGATACTTTTGACAGATGGAACATTTTGTTGTCCAGTAGTCTTAAACCAATCAGGCGGACTAATGAAATGATCTTGATAGAATTTTTCTAAGCGCTGCCTTGCTTTACCGTACGTATCTAATCCCAAGAAACGAATTGCATTCCCTCCAAAAAAATCATCGATTTCACCCGGATTAAACAGGTTTCCATTTTCCAATATCGACTTGTACTGTTTTGTAAAGTTTTCAAAACCCTCTACTCGTTTAATGACATGCCAATCGATGCCAAACAGAAGTTTCTTTTTTATAGCATTATATCCTCTCTTAACTATCAGATCGTGATAGGCCTCTTTAAATTCATTTTCCATAGATATCACTTCATGATGGGCAACATCTGTGTAGAGGTTTTCATACTTTTCTAGCATACAGCATATGTCTTCTACCCAACTACGTGGGACGTGATACCCCCCTTTGTTCCATCCAAAGTGTGCTAGATTCAGGTGAAGTTTTTCCCACCTCTTTTGATGCAGAACTTCACGCCAGAATAAAGCATGGCCGAAGTCAAAGCTTGCATCATGATAAGATTCGCTTCCATCCATTCCACAATGCGTAGTAATCGGAACTTCGTTTTCAACACAATAATCGTACAACTGAGAGAGGACATCATCATACTCCTCTCCTTTGAAATTGTATTTCTTTTTATGAAGAGAAATTTTCCTTCGTTTATCGTCTACAAGAGCATTATTAAAGGGTCTATATCCCATTGCATTGTATAGCTTCACTCCAATGTATCCCATATGCTCAATAGCGTCTTTCACTAGATTCAAAGATCCGAATTCCTCCGTTTCTCCATCTGGATTCTCCATGCCCTTTCTGAATGCCAACTCCCTGGCTGGATCGAACGATACAAAGGGATGGATCAATCCTTTATGGGGGATAATGATATCGCTATGCATATGCATAATTTGTTCTTCTATCAAGTTGTCAGGTGTATTTTTGAACCAATATTCATAATCAATCATCAACGGCACATAGAGCTGTATTCCGTCTTTCTCAAAAGTTTTTACCATTTCTTTCGTGATATCGACTACCTCTTTAGAAAGCGTATCACCCCAAGAGCGGTATGGCTTACCGAGAACCTTCTCTACAATCCACATTAAAAAGCGACACCACGTTTTGCCAGGAACTTTATTTCTTTTTATAGGATCTAGTTTTCTTCTCAGACATTTTGCTAATCCCGGAATGAGACACATAGAAAGGACTTTGAGCAAACCCGAGAATTTTCGTGATTGAAGATATCCTTTCATGGGAATATCCCGGGCACTATGAATGTGCTCGTGCACAGATATGATCGGTTGTCGAGTAGACATTTTCAACCTCCTTTTGGTTTAATGCCCCTCACAGAACCGTACTTGCGGATTTCCCGCATACGGCTCTTCAGTAAGGTTTCCCCGATACGGAGATGGGGAATAAATACGA
>SDBS01003081.1_pt1 | contig 16371 bp, 38 predicted proteins | sample 2277091 | NCBI WGS metagenome assembly SDBS01 (sample SAMN10404972, study PRJNA504765) | marine sediment metagenome | isolation source: marine sediment core GS10_PC15, 163 cmbsf | place: Arctic Ocean: Southern Knipovich Ridge | collected 2010 | reverse complement strand
CGAAGCCTCACCACTACTGAGAACATCCCACTTTGTAGGGTCTTTAATTGGATCTCCATAATCAACACTTAGTTGCTTACCAGATTTATCAAAATTTCTGGAAATAGACCGTAGTTCATTAAAAATTTTATCAATTACCTTCTTCATTTCAAAATCATACTTCGTTGGATCATCAACCATAAAGGTTATTCGTACTGGAATAATCCAAGTTTTAGGTTTATTCCAATTTGCTGGATTTTTTAATGGTGATTGATCTGGATTTGATATTGGTTTATCTGTTTCAAACATTTTGTTCCTCCTATGATTTGTCTGTTTCTGAGAAATATACAAACGTCCAAAAGCTAAGAATAGGCACATATAACCAGAGCCATTCTACTGCAAATTTGCACGTTAAATATAATGGTGCCACTACACTAACAAATAATGCATTAAATACTACTAATTTAATTACTTGATTTGTCATACTTCCTTTGGAAAGCTATCGATTTGATTTTTGCATTCTCCATCACAAATAATCAGTATTCGTGGGCCAGTTTCATCCTTCTTTATTTTTTTGCTAAAACAATAAGGGCAACTCTCGTATTCAATTCCCATAATCTAGTCCTTTCATATTTTTTTCGTATCGTGTACCTACGTCTTTTTTCTTGTTTGGTACTACTTGCGTTTGTGGTTTGATCGACCACGACTTTCGGATTTTCGGTATATCTTTAGGCTTTTTGTTTGAGCTTTTTTTCTTCGAGTTTCTTCCCATTTCTCTGCTCCCTTTATATTTGTTAGAAATGCTGGATAAAATATGTTTTCAAATGTAAAATAACCATTGTGGTAGTAAATATTATCATGATTATTGAATGCTCTATACCCTGCGTAAGGTTTTCTTGCAGGATTAGTCCTGTCTTCAGAAACATAGGGTCTAATAATACCCCAATATCCTAAATGACCAAAAGGCCATCGAGCTATATATCTAACAACCTTATCACTATGACTAGACCAAGAATGAAATGTACCTACTCTACCATTTCCTAGCAGTCTATCATACCCATTTTTTTCTATATTAGACGATATAATTCCAGCTACTAAGTTAACAGAACATATAAAATATTCATGATTTTTTGCAGACATTTCCTTTAAGGCCTCTGTTGCAATAAATGTGCCAAATGAATGTGCCATAATATGAATATTATTAGTACTCCCATATTCACCAATAACTTTATATAAAAATTTCTTAAAATTTTCAATACGAGTTCTTCTAGTCCATCTTGGCAATTTTAATGTATCTGAAAGCCAGTCAAATGTTTTGGCTAACCATGAATTAATTGGCCCTAACCAACCATAAGTATACGGTAAATGGAGAATACCAGTTCTATTCTCATCTAGCCATGTATCAAAAGTTTCTTGCCACTTATCATCGTCTTTCTCTTTAGTAAGGATACCATGAATTGAAACAATAGCTGTTTTATTCATTTAATAGTTCCTCTCCAGCCTTTATTATTTCATCTTTATATTTTATATCTTTGTCACTAAAATATTCTTTTAAAACGCTTTTATTAGAAGCCGTTTCATTAATCTTTTCATTTCTGGGTTTAGATTTATCCAACACATTATACTCTATGCGAAGTTCTTTAACCTTAGATAAGATGCCTCGTAATGCATCTTCGTTTATTTGTAACAGAGCTGTCTTGGTTCCACTAAACACAACTTTCACAAGTGCACCATCAATCAACTGATCTGCACCTGTATCAAGCCAAGGTTCCCTAAATGTGTCACCCTCTTTTACTTTAATATCATACTGCATCATTACTCTACCAGGTACTTCTATCTTTTCTATAAGTGTGATATCATCAAATAACCATAAAAATTTTGTATCATTTTTCTCCGCAAATGTAGTTTTAATTAAACTTCCTGCATAAAAACATAGTGGAGATTCTCTTAATATTTGTGGTTTATGAAAATCCCCAAAAGCAAATACTTGACATGTTGGATGTTTTTTAACAATATCATCTAAAGATTTTCCACCAGATAATGTGAATCCATCCCCAACCTGTGCACCATTTATATGCTCATGTCCTAAGTAAAATCTTCCAAATATAAATGGAGGTCTAACAACTTGTACACCAGTGACACTTAAATCTTTAAAATAAGTCAATGTAGATATATCTCTATCTACATCATGATTTCCCTCTAAAACAATTAACTTGCTATAACTTTTTACACTACTCACAAATTTATTGAACACCTGTAGTTCTTTTGGAGTTGGTTTCCTTTTATCAAATATATCACCCAATAAGACTGTATAATGAGGCTGCTTTTGAACAATTGTATCAAACAAAAATTTCAAAGCAGACTCAGTATCAGCAATCCGTCTGTGTTCACCAATATGGATATCCGAGGCAAACAGTGTTAACATTATTTGTTGACCCCAGGTGTCCAAAGACCACCTGTTTTCTTTTTATTCTTTTGTCCTTGCTGGATTAAATCAATCAATCTAACTGCAGCTAAATTTGCAACATCTGCTTTAAAGTAGTCATCCTTGGCTCTGGACACTAAATACTCAGCCATAGCCCTAGTGTTAATATTTTTAATAGATTTGACTTCTAGCTGACCATCTGCAAATAAAGTGACCTGTAAAACCATAGCATTAGCAGCTCGTTTTTCTTGTGGAGTTAACTCTCTCCCCTTCTTTGGAGCATCCTTTGCAGCTTTTGCAGCTTCTGCAGCTTTTTCTACGACTTTTTTTTCTTTTTCAACCTTTGATTCTTTTGGTGCTACCTGTTCTTTTTGTTCTTCCATTTTATTCTCCTTATAATTTTATTTTTCTAACACACCCTGTTAACATTACTTCTCCAAAATCAATCATAAAAATTGGATTCATTCCTTCTTTTACAGCATCAGAATATAACTTTAAAAGATCTGATTTATTAAGCTTATAAGATTTCTTTCCAGTCATCTTATGTTCAATCATATTATTGTGTAACTTTAAATCTCCCTTGCTCCAAGGAGTGGCCCCAGAATTGGCGACAACTTTAGCTCCGTATTTCTTTGCAACTTTCTTAACTCGCTTGTCACTCTTTTGTCTATGTGTGTCTTTATTATTCATCCACTTTGGTTTCATTTTCGTCCTTCATCCATAAACAAAGTTCTTGAAATAATGAAATATCACGACGATATTCCTTTGTTCCATTACTGCCAGAAGCTAAATTTTCCTGCAATAAGTTTCTTAAATCACTAGCGTATCCTTGTAAATACTCTCTAATATATTGCCCCATACTATATACCCATCTTTGCCCAATTATAAAATCCCTTGGCATGAAGATATAATAGAACTAAGTTTAAAGCAATCAGACTAGTCATATGCAATATAGTTCCTTGTATGCCAAAAAGAGCATCTCCTATTATACAATATAGAAATCCTGATTTTCTGTGCTTTGCGATGTCCGAAACCCCTACAATTAGTAAGGCAGCACCAACCCAGCCAAGTATATCTGGATTCATATTAATTGGATATCCTTTCTATTAGACTTTGTTCTAATGTATTCTATTAGATCAAATTCTTTTAATTTTTTATTAAGTTCCAATATAGGCTCGTTACCTGGATATATATCATATACCTTAAATTTTCGGCAAGGTATTTCTATTCCTAGTTCTTGAGTATCTGCCAAAAGATAGTACTGATTATCTAGTTGTAGCCAATGTTTCTTTACTGTAATCATTTACAACCTCTTTACACAGCGTTTACATCACGTCTTTTAGAGATCTTAAGTTTTCCTTTTACTACTTTAGTAAACTCTACAACTTTTGGATCTTTAGAAATCTCCTCAAGAGTTACTCCAATATTGTTAACCTTAAGTTTAATAGACTTACCAAATCCGTCTGATACTGTGACAAATCCTGGCCCTCTATTTACTGTAGGTGCATCTTTTTTAATAGTAACATTCAGCTTTGGTGTAGGTTCAGGCACTGCTGAACCACCATCACTCGGTGTTGCTGGTGTTCCTGTATCTGTATTCATTTTTAATATTCTCCTTATTATTCGACCAAAAGTTGATAGTGATTTTCGTAGTCCCATAGTTTTACGAATCCTCCTGGTCGTATTTTTATTGTCTTCAATTCTTGTACACCAATACTTTCAGGATTATCTTTAACTGATCTCGTAGTTAATCGTAATTGTACTGGCTTCTTACCGTCATTAAAAAAATCAAATTCAAAAAAAGTTTCTAGTTTACTCTCAGCGTTAGCAATTGGTAAATACTTTAGATTAAGAAATATATCCAGTGGATCACCAAGTGTTGGCTGTTCATCTGTATGTGTTTTACAAAAAGTTCTTATAGATTCTTCTTCGACAACACATCCACAACTTAGTTTATTTGTTTCCAAAATAATGCTCCAATATTTGCTTTTTGATCTTGCTTACAACTTTAGGATTTTCATTTAGGTATAGAACTGCTTTTTCTTTTCCTACAAACTTTTCGCCGTTTATATCATAAGTTTTACCAGAGTGTTCAATAAGTTCACAAACTAACCCACAATTTAGAACTTCTCTAGCTAAATCAATCTGACCTTTGTGATCTCCATCTGTATAGAAATCAAACTGTCCACGCCTGTGTGGAGGAAACGTTTTATTCTTTTCTGTCGTAAATGTTACTGTCTGCCCTAAAATTTTTTCAGTATCTGTTTCATCTTTAATCCACTTTTTCCTTAAATGTATCCTAACAGCAGCGGTGAATCTAAGTCCTAGACCACCAGGGGTTGTTTCAGGTGAACCATACATTATGCCAATCTTATGTCTAATTTGATTAATAAATAAAACCATACATTCATTAGGAACTTTGTCTTCTCCAATTTTCATGTTCAAAGCAGATTGAAGCTTCCGAAGTAACCTATTAACCATTACAGCTTTATTTCCTAACTTCTCTACATCTTCCATTGAAGTTTCTACATCTTTTTCAGGAATCATAGCTGCAATACTATCTAAAACAATTATACCACAGTCTTCAGCCCTAACAAAGGTTTCCAAGGCATCTCCAGCCTGTTCTCCACTTTCAGGACGAACAACATATAAACTTTTTGTATCTACTCCTAATAAAGAAGCCCAAATCGCATCAAATGATCCCTCTACATCAATCCATACAGCTTTCTTACCCATTTTTTGAGCATTTGCTACTGTCAATGCAGCAATGTAACTTTTACCAGAAGACTCCATACCATAAATTTCTATAAGTCTTCCAACTGGTAATCCACCACCAGTAGCAATATCAAGAGTTAAACTTCCAGTTGAAATTCTGGGAACATCCAGCCCTTTAAATTCATCCCCAGAAATAACTGTGTTTTTACCAAACCTTTTATTTAGCTCTGCTGCTGCGTCTTCTAGACCTGACATTAGTTTTTCTCTCTTTCACTCTAGTAGCTACATCACAATATCCTACAACAATAGCATCGGCTATATTATCGTCTTTAATTCGTCCACGTAATTTAAAAATCTCGTTTACACCCTGTGTAACTTCTGTCTTAGTTGATTTCCCATTTATGCCTACTGATTTTCTAGCTGCTGATGCCATATAAAAACTAGGTTCTGTTCGTGTGTAAGAAAACCAAGCATAAATAATCTGCCCAGCTATTCTATTAAGCTTTTTAAAGGTTACTGGATCTCTTCCTAAAAATGTATCCTCTATTGATAGAAAATTTGGCCTATAAATCTTCAACAAAGTAATAACACTATGAGTTACATAAAAATATTTCTCTGTTATATTCATATCCTTATCAGTCTTTATCACGCCCCACTTTATTAACTGGTCGCCCTCAAAGAGTGCCCATCCAGTTGCAACCGTTGAAATATCTAAACCAAGCGTTCTCATCTTCTGTGTACTCCTATATTGTGTTTTCTTCTTATCTTTTTTACACGAGGACTACATTTCCTACATGCAAACAAAGTGACAAAGTAACACCTAACAGAAACTCCTATTTGTGATCGGTCTATACTACGGCCACAGAAATCACAGTGCATTAAATCTCTCCCAAATCTCCCATATCATCCAAACCATCACCAATACCATCTGGAAGTTCTGGAGTTGCAACAACTTCTTCTTTCTCTACAGCCACAACTGCCTTAACCTTTTTTTCAGGAATCTTTCCATTCATATAAGCTTTCACAGTCTCTACTGCAGTGGCTTTAAAAATCCTACTTAAGATAAACGGCTTAAGTTGATTTTCTTCTTCTGTAAGAGGCTCATGATCACGTACTGGTGCAATCTTGTATTTAGTCTCAAGCTTCTTACCTGTCCTTGTAACAATCAAATCATAGCCATTGGGATCACCCTGTTCAGCAACAATAGCCATAATATTCTCTTTCATAGCCCTGCTAAATTTCCAAATCTTAACCTGACCATCAGCTCTGTCAATAACATTTACAGCATACTTAAGTTTAGGCTTCCATTGGAATGCTTTCTTCCAAGCAGCTTTAACTCGTTTGTCTTCTTTACCTAGCTTGTCAGAAAGAGCTGATGCTTCTTCACGAAGTTTTATAACTCTAGGATCAGTCTCCGTAATATTATTCTTTCCATCAAAAATAGCTGTCCTCTCTACTTTGTTAAACCATACTTCTCTAAATGCATAATATTTACTAACTACACGCACTGCATTTCGTCCCTCTGAAAACTTCATGTGCTTAATCGTACTAACACCACTACCTCCAGAATTTACTAACATTTCCTTTTCTTCAATATCATCTGCCCAAGCATTACCTTTTGTTTCTACCATTGTTATCTAGCCTCCCTTTTGAGTTCTAGTGATTGAATATCTAACAGTTTCTTAATAGTTAAAATTCCCTGTTCTGAAGCGTCTTTGTAACTCTCAAAAATTCTTGATGCTTCAATGAAGTCTCCTACTTTACTTTTGGCTGCTCTCTCAGCTGTTGCATTAATAAATTTTTCTCCTGCAGCATCAGTTTCTGCTTTGATACCCATATAAGCTGAAATTTCGTTATTATCACGAGCAATCCTTGCTTCAGCAAATCTAGTGTTCAAATACATAAAACTTCCTGTTAATACCTGAAGCCATTCACTTAATACATCCAGTGGATTAAATGTACTCTTTTTTAAAACATTATTTCGCAAATTCTCCCACACTTCCCCAACCTGTGCAAATACCTCTTTGTCATGATCGTCAATTAATACTGATTTTTGATTCATCTGGAAACGAAGCCTCCCCTGTTTCTTTTTGTTTTTCGATTTTTAAATATATTTCTTTTACAACGTACTTATCACGCCAATTTTTATTGTAGGATTTTACTTTTCCTGGCACATATTTAACTTCACATGCAACAAATAAAAAAGATTTAAGTTGTGGCTTCTCATGTACTAAAGCTTTTAAGACTTCAGTAACCTCTTTTTGGCTATCCCAACACTTAGGAATTCGTGCAGCAATTCCAACAGGAGTCCATCTAGGAATATAATCATACTCAGGTTTTTTATTAGGTGGTTTGTCCCCTGTTTTTTCTTCCTCAGTCAAAACCATAGGCTTTATTTTAGGAATAAACCACTTGTTACATAAAATCCATTTATGATTACGTTTTGTCTTTTTCATCTTTTTTACGGGCTTCCTTAAACCGTTTTAAATCTGCATTCAATGATTGTGTACAACGGTCATAAAGTTCTTTATCAACCTCATCATAGGAATCAAACGACCCCTCTGCTGTTACTTCTGCTTCAATCTTTAGTGTCTGATAATTTCCTATATTTATTACACGCCCAATTCTCTTTGTAAGTTTAGTTATTTTCATTATCTAATCTCCAGACTATCCCTTAGCATAGAAAAAGGAATATGTGTAGTATTAAAAGGATGAGCTAAAACCATATTAGCTGCACCACTAGGATTCATGCTATGAATTATACAATCAGTTTCTTTGTTTATTGTATTTTTAATATGTTCAGCCACAATTAATCCTGTCTCCTCATAAGGTACATCTTTATCACTTAAGGCAAGGTCAATATCTAAATCATGGTCAAGAAAAATTATATCAAATTTTATACCATCTAACCACAATATTGCTTCTTCTGGCTTTTTAGTTATAAAAACAAAAGGTCGTTCTACAAAATCAAATATCTCTTTAAACCATGTAATTCTATCTTCTGCATCCTCTAGTATAAAGACAGCATTTATTTTGTCTTTATTTAACACTATTTCCATATAGTTATCCTTTATACTAATATTATAGTTTATCTACTACTATTTTACTATTTATTAACTGTTAACTACAACTATTACTATTATACCACATATTGTGCCAAAATACTACCTTTTATTTTAAAGAAAGTTCATCTTTTTCTTTTTGTATATAGTGTTTACAAGCATGTTTAAGCTCACACCAGTTACAGTGATTGAAGTTAGGACTAAATTCTCCATTACGGATCTTATTGGCTATATCTTCAGCCTTATCAACAAATTTATCATGATGTATGCTAGTTCTCTTAGAATAGATCACTATGTTCTTACGAGGATATACAAGCCCTGTACGTGTGTTTTTAAGGCCTAGCTTTGTCTTTACAGCCCAGTCATAAATGGTTAGCTGTAGATTGTTGTCTACATCTTTTTTAGAAGGGGTGCCCCATCCTGTTTTCCAATCTAGGATATCATTGTATTTTTTGGTCTTAATAATTAAGTCAACCTTACCACGAATTACAGTTGTAGCTAAATTAATAGTAAATCCCCATTCAGCTTCAATAGGATCTCTAAGATAATCTTTGGCCTTAGCAAGTGTATAAAAATTTGAGACAAGTCCATATCCATAACTTAATTGTTTATCTTTATCCTTCGGTTCCTGCCAATTGCTGACTTCGTTTTCTACAGCCATCTCAAAGAAAGAGGGCCAATTTTTTAATAGAAATTTTTTAGAATAATCTTTATGTTTATACATAGCTTCAGCAAGTTCATGCAAAGCTACTCCAGCAACTAAAGGCCATCTAATGTCATGCATAGGTTGAATCTTTAGTCCGTACTTTAAAAAATGTTTCCAAGAACATTTATCATATGTATCTATGGCTGTATGTGACAAATATATCTTTTTCATGATCTCCCCAATATTTCTACATTAGTTTGGCTGTAGTAAGACATGTTATCTGTACATTTAGTAAAATTCATTGAACCATTGCTACGATACCACTTTGTGCATTCAACTGTATGACCGTTATTAAGTCTGGCAATGATATAGGAATCAGGTAACTTTTTGTGTATGAAAATAGAAAGAAGCATTCCTATAATAGCTAATACTATTGCTCCTTCTATTAAAGTAAAATCTTGTAATCTCATCTGGTTAACTCCAATGTTTTAATAGTTTTGCTAGTAATCCATTCTTAGATCTACCAGGCATTATTTGCCAAAATATCCAATGTTTAATCTTTTTAATTAGTTTTGTCATTGCTATTTAAAAAGTTTTGCACATCTTCTCTTGCTTTTTGATATCCAAAATGAAAGCCTATTAAGAGTAAATCATCATCAGACAACTTTGGTAATTTATGACACTCCTCACAAACATGGAAATATTTATCCTTGACCTGTTTAAAAAAATTTAGCTGCATAACCATTTTCTCACACCTTGGACATTTTGTTGGTATCATTTGTAGCATAATTAATCTCCTATTATAAATTTGTAAAGGTGCGCCCTGCTTTGTCAAAAGCAACAATGGCTTGTTCTTTGGTAACAGGTGCTTTAAGTTTTAATTCCTCAGTCACTGTATTCCAGATATCAAACTGTTTACGACCTTCTTCATCATCAATTAAGGCAATTATATTAAGATCACCATATCTAATAGTGACCCCACTAGCGTCATGGTCTAGACTTGTATCACGATTCTGCCATAACTTGGAGTGATCGTCTAAAGAAACTAAAACAACCAAATCTACATCTGAATCTAATCTTGGTGTACCATAAACTCTTGAACCTGTTAGAAACGATTTCATTTTACACCTCTTTTGTTTTGGATTTTGTTTTGTATTTTGTGACTAATTCATGAATCTCTTCTACTGCCTCATCTAGTCCTTTGCCACCAACAAATTGGTAATTACCACCACAACATTCAGGATCACTACATCCTCCATCGTCATCTAATTCCATATTTACAAGTATATTTCTTAATTCGTGTTCAAATTCTTCTTTTGTCATTATTTTCCTACTTTCATTCCACCAGAAGATCCTGGCAAGAGAATGTGTAGCAGCAAAGACAAACCAAAAAACTGCAAAAACTTAATCTTAGGAAGACCAAATAAAACAGGAACAATTTCATTCCATAACCAGGTTCCTATAAGTGACCCTAAGAAAGCCCAAATAAAAACAACCAACACTGCAAATAAAACAGCTACTGCTGCTGTTGCGCTTTGTGTCACTAAGTTACTCATTATCCACCTCTTCTTTACTTAAAGTTTTACCTTCATCTAGCCATGCAACTATTTCGTTAAACAAGCTACCACTCTCTTCTTCATATTCTTCGTCAACAAAATGCCCTCTATTAGAAGATGTAAATACTTTAGTATCAAAAAAACATTTAAATTCTAATCTCCAAAAAGTATTATCACGAAAATCAAAGCTTGTGTTAACATATTTTACACAATGACCAATGATTAGTCTATGGTCTTTTTGTACTTTACTCATTATTTCTTTAAATTGATCTGGAGTCACGCTATTGATCATCTTGATTTATCACCCTTTCGTTTTTCATCCCCCACAAGGGTAATCTTAAATGCCATGTTTGCAGCAATATGAAAAACTACTATCCCTTCTGGATTTAAGAAAGGTGCTGCCTTACTGCCTGATTCTTTAAGTTCATCAAGACAATTGTTTATTGCTATCTGTAACATTGGCCCCTCATAAAGCAATGGTACGGTTTTACAACAAGCAGGTAAATCTGGATTATCTTTCCAACGCTTGACATTAAACAAACTAAAGTTCTTTACACCTTTTGGCATACCATAACCACGTTGTATACCGCTACCCCAAAACTCTCCAAAATGATATCCCTTACCTAATTTTAGTAAGTCTCCTTTATTATCTTGAACCCATTTGGCAAATCCAGCGTTATCATTCTCAAGAGTTATAATCTGTGTTCGACTTTGTGCTGCAATCTCACCGTCTTCAGTTATAATAACACAAGCATTTGTACCATCAATTTTTTCTGTGACCAAAATATCCCTATTAAATCTGTATATCTTAGGCCATCCTTTAAACTCTAGTTCACTCATGGTTCACCTTTATAAAATCAGGTCGTATTAATGCCACTATTGGAAGAAGTGGAATCAAAATCAACACAATACCAGCTACCAATAAAAGAACTGGTGCTAAAATTAAACAAATCGCAAATTTAGATAGTCTATCGTACATTATTTCTTTCCTCTGTAACCTAGTGATTTGAGGGCTTGACTAGCTTTAATAAAAAGATATTTTCCTAAACTATTGTTCCACAAATCCTCGTCCTCATAAGATTCCCCTGTGGCTTCTGTATGTATGTCTAATTCTTCCACAAATGGCTTCAAACTTTCCACCAGCTGCTTCTCCCTTTCAAGTATGAAGTCGGTAACAGTATCAATTTGTTCTTGATGCCAGTCTCCCAATTTCCTTGAAGTAATGTATCTAATTTCTCCTCAACCTCACTGTTTGTCATTATTTCACCTCTTCATATGTTTTAATCTATTATATGTTCGTGTTCTGTGACAATTAGCACAAACAACTTCGCACTTCTTAATTTCAATTTTTGCCTGACTAATACTTTTAGCAAAACATACATTTAATTTCTTAACGCCTCTTATATGGTCAAAATCTAAAGCTGAATGATGCTTCCTATAACCACAATCTTTACAACCTCTGGACAATTTGTATTTAGCTATAAATTCCTTAATCTTTTTAGCTCTATGGTTAGCTTTTATCTGTTTCTCTCTTTTTCTTTCAATCGATAAATTAGCCCACCATTTCTTTCTCCAAGTGCTTCTTTTTTCTTTGGTATTATGAGGCATAGTTATTCTAATACCTTTTCATATGTTTCTAAAAAGATATCATTTTTACATGGATAAAACTCATTTTTGACACCTTTGATAATCCAGTCACCAGCTTCTGCCCTCATATCACCTTCGAGAGTCGGTATTATTAAAAAGTAATGGCCTTCTGCACCAAGCCACTTTATGTCTTTCTTCATGGATTGAATCTCTTTTGCACTTTTTTCAGTCCCATTATACTGCACTGCATCAATAATTACAGGTTTTTTACGAAACTTTGGCATTGTTAGCTAACCTCTCTCTTATTTGTTTAAGAGTATATTCCTTAGTAAGTTTTCCATCTAAGAATACCTCTTTAAGCAATCCTTGTTCCTCTTCTTCTGGAGTTACTTCTTCAGATAAAGTAAGATCTTCATTAACTCGTAGTAACCCTTTAGCTGATTTCTTTACACCGTCATCTGTTACAGGATCTTTAAAGATATTCTTTGCAACTCCGTTTATAACTCCATAGGTTGCTTTCATAGCAAACCCAAAAGTATCACGTGTAACATGCTGATAGGTATAACTACCAATCCCGTATACAAGATTAGTAGAAGTAAATCCTTTTACTGCTAATCTATGACATATTTCTCTACAGCGATCCATAGTAATACTATCGCCGTAAATTAACCCTATATGTGTATCAAGTTGTTTATATCCTTTAGAGGTGACTGTACCTCCAAAGATATCCCATAAACATTCAATCGATCCTCTTCTTTCTGCCTCTGTTTTTCCCTCTGGATCACCACAAATAATCTTTACAGGATCTCCGCTGTCAGGTCTAATTACAACCTTTCCATCACGGGCAAGAATTTCACTCTTGAGAGTAGGAACATATTCGGTAAGAACCTTCCAGTAATCCCATGTATCTGAAACAATAGATACAATTCCAGCTGGATATACTTTAGTAATTAACCTTTTAAATGTTTCTACTTCTGATTCACCTTCTCCACCAAGGCACATAACACTATGTTCCGTTGCAGGTACAGATCCTCCAATTAGTTCTTTATCAGAGTCTGCACCATAATACTCTTCCAAAAAATCAATAGCAGGAATTGTATCAGTCCCAGTAAAAGACAATAAGTGTCCTGCTCCGCTAATCATAGACGCATCCACACCCATTAAACCTCTCATTGAAAAGTCATGTCCCTGCCAATCCACAAATTCAGGAATATCTGATGTTTGTTTAGCATACGCATCAAGAATTTGTCGATATTTATTTGCAATCGTAGCAGAGGTTATAGGCCCCCACAAAGACGTGCAGAGAATAGTCTCCAAAAAGTTTGTTATCCAAAAGAATTCAGGCTTAGTATTCCGAATTGTAAGCATAGGAATCCTCATTGGACATTTTGTACCTTCGGCTAGTGCTTTAATACGAACTGGTAAATATCCAAGATCGTGTAGTGCTCTTATGTGTTCCATGCTTACAGTGTCAGGCCCTAGAGCATTGTCTAATCTTCGCTTGTATTTAGCTACAACTTCTTCTTTTGGAACATTAAAGAACCCCTCATTAAATCTTTTAATAAGAATCTCCTTAATAAAATACTGAATACCAAATACTACAACTTCATTGATACCCTGTATGCGTGTGCCTCTGGGTGTCAAATTAGAGTACACTTCTGTTGTGCCCTCTGGATACTGCCTTCTGTGATCTGTCTTATAAAAATCAGTGTAAACTAATGGCTGAATCATAATCAACCCTCCCGTTGTGTGTGTAGATTTCGTCTATAAGTCCCTTAAAAACGTCTAGACCCTTCGTAAATTTGCCGTGAGATACCATTAAGGTTATCTTTCCAGCATCTTTTTTCTTTAAAACTTTTGCTATTTCAATAAATGTGCGTCCACCATCACAAATATCATCTACCATAACACAATCTTTTCCTTCTAGACTAAGATGATGGTGAACAACAGTACGTGTAATCTCACCTGTCTTTACATTACGTTCTTTGGTGCACTCAATCACTCCTAAAGGATTAACCTGTGGATCAGATGCAAGCTTGTAAATCTTTTTCAATGCTCCACCATCAGGGCTAATCAAATAAAAATTTTTCATATCTTTAAAGTATCTTGCGAACACTTCATCTTGCCGTAAAACATAGCAGTTATTTATCAATGCTGTTGTCACATCAGAGTGTGGGTCTACAATCTCTACTCTAGGAATATTAAGGGAATTTATTAAATTCGCAAAGACCTTGAGAGAGAATGGTTCACCTGTTACCGCAACCCTGTCCTGTCTGCCAAAAGGAATGTAAGGCATAGAGAGGCCTTCTATTACCATTCCAGCTTGTTTTATTGCGTCACAGACTAACAACAATTCAACAAGATCTTCATTCTTTTCAAAAGTAAAATGTAAACTTACCCTACGACCTTGTTCAACATCGGTGAGCTTCACATGCATCTCGCCACATGGAAAATTAAATTTTGCATGATTGAATCCTATACCTGTTATCATTTTGTTATCCTTTGCTTTCTTAATAGTTTATATCTACCACAATCTATGTTTTCACAATAATCATAATCAGGTTCCTTATATCTTCCGTAAAACATGTTCATCTCTCTTTTGCACTCTGAGCATTTCATCATTTTATAATCCAATCATCCCACTTAAAATATGAGCTACGGCAAGTATAAATATTAATACACCAAATAAACTTAAAGCCAGAATAATAGTAAAAATAGCGACTACACATATAATAGAAGTAGTAGTCATAAAATTTATTAATCCACTAACTAAATAGTGTCCTAAATTTTTTACTACCTCGAAGAATGTTTTTGTCACGACCATACTCCCCAATCGTTATATCCCTCTAGTTCCTCTATATTAGCTACTTTCTTACTAAGTAATTCTGTTCCTCTATATATTCTAACAATTGCAAGACCATCTGAAGTTCTACAAAAATATTTAGTTATCACTCCACATTTTGATTTTCTATAAGCTGTTCCATATCTATCTAATTTACAAGCATCTTTCCAGTTCATTTCTCTCCTTTGTATCCGAGGGATTTTAGGACTTTATTAGCTTTAATTTTTCCAGCTACAAAACGTCTTACCCACCCCTTTTTCATCAAGGGCTTGTAATCAGGGCCAAATTTCGTAAACCTTACCAAAGCCTCTGCAAGCTTTTTGATTTGAAACAAATCTTCTGAATGGTGCCAATCATCAATAGGCCCAGCAACTTGTTCTAAATCTTTTATTCTTAACTCAAGTTGTATAATCTTAGTCTTGGCTACGTTATCCATACCAAATTCCGCTAGGGCTTCTAATTGTTTTACCCTTGCTTCAAAAAATTTAGTATCCTTACAAGAAGCATCTAAATATTCTTTAAATTCCTTCCTTGCTTCCTCTTGCTTACTACGCTCTTGTTCAATAACATTAAGTATATCATAGAACATGCCTACTCTATGACCACCTTCTTCAGGACATACAGATGACAATTCTTCTGCTAATTCTTGTGGTGATGGGTCTTTTGTCATGCAACCTCCAAGGGTGCGCCCCACCGTTTAACAGCCCACTCTACAAACTCTTCTTTACTAGAGAACACAGCGACACCAAAATGAATAGGAAAAGGATGAGACTTTACACTTTTAGGCCCAATCCATTTATATAAAATTTCTTTAGCTGTGTCAGATAAGTTACTCTGTTCTACTTCGTCAAGTAGTGGTTTAAAAGTTTCATTAACTTCACTAATAATATATAAAGGTTTTCCTAACATTTCTACACACTTAGCCATTTCCCAAGCTGTGCCAATGCAAAGTTCATTTTTACTAAGATAGGCAATAATACCATCTACCTCCCGTACCTTGTTAAGATCACGAGCTGTAACCTCAAAAGGATTTTCAGTAGGACGTTCTCCACGTAGCATAGAGGCAATTTCAGGAGTTGGTGTACCATCCTGGTTAAAAAATGGACTAACTGTATTAATGTTTACATTTTGCTTGATAAATAGTTCTACTTCACGGCCATGTTCTGCCATACTTGTTTGATTAGCAAAGTAAAATACTGGTTTATTCCTCATTGTCTTCCTCCTGTGTAACCTCTTTTTTATGTTTAGGTTCCACGTCAGTCACTTCAAAATCATATAAAAATTTTTCTTCATAATTATTAAGCCTAAGTTTATAACCATACTCTGATATTTCTAAAAAGATTTGATCTAAAACCATCATCTTTCTTCCAGTAAGTACGCTATAAACTATATCACCAACTGTATATTTCCAAGACATTATTTTCACCTATAAACAGTATAGCACATAGGACTGTAACTGTCTAGCTATTTTTCTCTTTTTCCATTTCTCCAAGTCTATACCCAAATGATGTATCTACTACCATAGGTACAGTTATTTTTCCTATTTATCATTAATTTAT
>SDBS01003080.1_pt1 | contig 16372 bp, 21 predicted proteins | sample 2277091 | NCBI WGS metagenome assembly SDBS01 (sample SAMN10404972, study PRJNA504765) | marine sediment metagenome | isolation source: marine sediment core GS10_PC15, 163 cmbsf | place: Arctic Ocean: Southern Knipovich Ridge | collected 2010 | reverse complement strand
CTATTTAATTAAATCTGATTGGTCAATACAAGGTGTAGTAGATAAAGTAAAGGAACATATTACAAATGCAAAAGGAACCAAATAATAAATACTTTTAAAATTTAAATTTTTTTGTTTACTCACAGCAAGTGAGCCTAGTTTAAATTAAAATGAGTAAATTCAAGTTAAGTGAAAAATCCAATTCTTCAAAACCTTAAGGATAAAAATTATGAATATCTCCAATAAACAACTAAAAACTCTTTTGGTAAATCCGGGATTTATAGACGAAAATCAGTTTAATGATGCAGAAAATATAGCCCAAGAGCAAAATAAATCCATTAATGAAGTTTTAGTGGAGAAAAACCTAATTCCCGATGAAAACTTGGGCCAGATCATAGCCGGTGCCCTAGGTGTTCCTTTTGTCAATTTAAGAAAAAAGGGGGTGAGTGAGCGAGTTTTAAGAATTGTTCCAGAGATTGTGGCTAAAAGTCAAAAAATTATCGCCTTTGAACAAAAAGAAAATAATTTAAAATTAGCTATGGTAAATCCCCAAAATCTGGAGATAATTAATTTAATTACCAAAAAGACAGGGTGTAGAGTAATCCCTTATTATGCTACTTCTTTCGACATTAAAGAGGCATTGGGATATTACAAAAAAGAACTTAAACAAGAATTTGAAGATATTATAAAAGAGAACATAAAAAAAGCTCATGGAGCTCGACCAGAAGATGTGCCTATAATAAGAATTATTGATACTATTTTTGAATATGCTCATCAAAATAGAGCTTCAGATATTCATATTGAACCCCAAGAAAATAAAGTAGTAGTTCGGTATAGAATTGATGGTTTTTTACATGATGTTATCACTTTTTCTAAAGATATACTTGACCTTGTTGTAACCAGAATTAAAATTTTGGCCAGGCTTCGCACAGATGAACATAGAGCCGCCCAAGATGGTGAAATTAAAAGAAAAATAAAAGATGAAAAAATTGATATTCGAGTTTCAATTGTTCCTATTACAGAAGGCGAAAAAGTGGTTATGCGCCTTCTATCTGAACGAAGTCAACTATTCTTTATAGATGAATTAGGATCTTCCGATTCTGATTTAAAAAAAATTAAAATTAATATCAAAAAACCTTATGGAATGATTTTAGCCACAGGCCCCACTGGTTGTGGTAAAACCACTACTTTATATACCCTCCTAAAAATATTAAACAAAAGAGAATTGAATATTTCTACAATTGAAGATCCAGTTGAATATGACATTCAAGGTATAAATCAAATCCAAGTTAATCCTAAGACTAATTTAACTTTTGCTCAAGGACTTAGGGCAATTGTCAGACAAGATCCCGATATCATTATGGTTGGAGAAATTAGAGATAAAGAAACAGCTGGCATTGCTGTAAATTCAGCTATGACTGGACATTTAGTGTTATCTACTCTTCATACTAATGATGCAGCAACAACTCTACCTCGGCTCCTAGATATGAAAATTGAGCCATTCTTAGTGGCTTCAACAGTAAATTTAATTATCGCTCAAAGACTAGTTCGTCGAATTTGCACTGGCTGTATCGAAAGTTATCTGATAGAAGGCGAAAAACTGGAAAGTTTAAAAAAACAGATTGATCTAGAGGGTATATTGGGTAAAAAAAATATTGAACAGTTGCGCGTTTATCAAGGCAAAGGTTGTGAAAGTTGCAATCAAACTGGTTATTCTGGTCGAGTAGGCATTTTTGAGGTTTTAGAAATGAATGAAAATATTAAAAAATTAGTAATGGGAAAAGCCTCTAATGATCAGATTAAACAACAAGCTGTAAAAGAAGGTATGACCACAATGTTTAATGATGGAATAAAAAAAGTTTTAGGAGGAATAACCACTCTGGAAGAAATACTAAGAGCAACGAAAAAGTAAATATAAAAAATTTCATCGCAAAAAAATTTTGTCACAGATTTTTATAAAGAAAGAGAGTTAATGCTTATGAAGTTCAACTATACAATTTCCACAAAAGAAGGACAAATTAAAAAAGGAGTTATTTCTTCTTATAATAAAGAACAAGCAATTTCTGAACTAAAAAAACAAAATTTTTTAATAATTTCTATAGAAGAAAAAACTAAAGGTAACTTAGAATTTTTGTCCAAAATAGAATTAGGCAGAGTTTCCACTCTAGACAAGGTATTGTTTGCCAAACATCTTTCAATAATGATTAAAGCTGGGTTGCCTATTGCAGAAGCTTTGGAAATTATCAAAAATCAAGCTATTTCTTCCAAATTTAAAAAAATATTAGACAAAGTTTTACAAAATGTAAAAGCTGGGGTTCCTTTATCAAAAAGTCTTGCTCAATACCCTAAAATCTTTAATCAATTCTTTATTAATATGATTAAGGTAGGTGAAACAAGCGGCACATTAGAAAACACTCTAACTCATTTATCTTTACAGATGGAAAAGGATTATGAGTTAAAAAAGAAAATCAAAGGAGCAATGCTTTATCCGATGATTATTTTTACAGCCACAATAGCTTTGGGAAGTGCAATGGCTATTTTTATTCTACCTAAATTAACTAAACTTTTTCAAACCTTTAAAGTTACTTTACCTTTGTCTACTAGAATTTTACTGTGGATATCAAATTTATTTCAAAATTATGGTTTTTATATTATTGGAGGATTTATTGTTCTTATCTTTCTCTTATGGTTTATTGGCAAGAGTAATTTTGCCCGATTGCCTATTTGTAGATTGATTTTATTTCTTCCTATTATCAACAAAGTTAGTCAAAATATTAATTCGGCTCGCTTTAACCGTATTCTAGGAACTTTACTTAAAAGTGGGATCCCTGTCGTTGAGGCTTTAAATATTACAGCCAATACTTTGGGAAATGAAGTTTATAGTAAAAGACTGATTTTTGTTTCAGAAAAAGTAGAAAAGGGCATTTCTATCTCTCAAGCCCTAAAAAAAGAAAGTAAGCATAAAGGCGGTTTCCCCCAACTAATTTCCCAAATGATTGGGGTAGGTGAAAAAACAGGAAAGTTAGATGAGACTCTTATTTATCTGGCTGAGTTTTATGAAAAAGAAGTAGATAATACCACTAAAAATCTTTCAGATATTTTAGAACCAATATTATTAATTATAATAGGTTTGGTAGTTGCTATAGTAGCCATTGCCATTATTACTCCAATTTATACAATATCAGGGAGTTTAAGGAAGTAGAATGAAAACCAAATCCCTAATTTCTAAAAAATCTTGCCCCAAGCAAAATAGAAGAGGGTTTACTCTGATAGAAGTTATATTAGTAATTGGTTTAATTGGTATTTTAATTTTTCTTAGTATTCCTTTCTATCAATCATTTCAGGTAGAAAGTCAACTTGATTCTACTACAGAAGAAGTAGTAAATATTTTACGCAGAGCTCAATCAAAAGCCATGGCTTCCCAAAGAGATTCAAATTTTGGAGTAAAATTAACTTCTGGACAATATACTTTATTTAAAGGGGACTCTTATGCTGCACGCGAGGTAATATATGATGAAGATTATAACATTCCTGAAACTTTGTCTATTAATGGGCTTACAGAAATAGTTTTTAACAAATTAAAAGGGACCACTTCAAATACTGGAAATATTACTGTAACTAGCAATAATAACTCTAAAACTATAAATATTAATGAAACAGGAAGAGTGGAGATAGAATGAAAGGTAAAATATCCAAATCTTCTCAATCAGGTCAAAGCCTGATTGAAATTTTAATCGCTATGGCTATTTTTTCTTTAATCACTTCCTCTAGTGTGTTTTTGGTTTTAGATGCTTTTATTTCCGCTCGTCAGGGAGGTGAACGAACTAGAGCAACTGCTATGGCTTCTGAGGGAATTGAAGCAACTAAATCTATACACAATAGAGGATGGAAATATTTAACTGATGGTGATCATGGAATACAAATTAATACTGACAATCCTTCTAATCCTTATTGGGAATTTAATGGCAGTCAAAATTCTATTGATCAATTTACAAGAATTATTAATGTTTCATCAGTTAATCGAGATGTAACTGGTGATATTATCGAAAGCGGCGGAACTTCAGATATAGACACTAAAAAAATAACTTGTTCAGTAACTTGGGAATTTACACCCAATCGAACAAATAATGTAGTCTTAAGTTCTTATTCTACCAATTATAATGGTCGCAATTGGAAACAATCTACAAAAACTGATTTTGATGGAGGAATAAAAACTGATGTTCAAACCACACAAGTAGACGACGGAGAGGTACAACTTTCTGGTGGTTCAGGCGGCATTGATTGGAGTAACCCCCAAATATCAGGTAGTTATGATGCACTAGGCGATGTTAATGCTAATGATGTTTTTGTTTCAGGAGATACAGCTTACCTGATAAGATCTTCTTCTGGAGATGATAAGCTTTGTATTATTGATGTTACTAATAAAGCAAGTCCTTTGCTTTTAGGCTCTTTAAATTTAGATAGTCAAGCCAATGGAATTTATGTTTCCGGAAATTATGCTTATATTGCTTCAACATTAAACGGCCAGGAGTTACAAATAGTAGATATTAGCAATCCAGGAAGCTTAAACATTGATGGCTCCTTTGATGCTTTAGGTCGTGCTGATGCCAATGATGTTTTTGTGACAGGAGACACAGCTTACCTGGTAAGATCTTCTTCCAGAGATGATGAACTTTGCATTATTGATGTTACCAATAAAGCAAGTCCTTCACTTCTAGGTTCTTTAAACCTAGGCGCTCAAGCTAATGGAATTTATGTTTCCGGAAATTATGCCTACATTGCTTCAACATCAAACAACCAGGAATTACAAATAGTAGACATCAGCAATCCAGGAAGCTTAAACATTGATGGCTCCTTTGATGCTTTAGGTCGTGCCGATGCTAATGATGTCTTTGTTTTAATAAATACAGCGTATCTGGTAAGAAATAATGGGAAGACTGCTGAACATGATTTTCATATTCTTGATGTTTCTAATCCCGGAAGCATTATTAATATCGGTTCTTTAGATTTAAATACTAATTCTAATGACATTTATATTTCAGGAAATTATGCTTTTTTGGCTACTGAGGATATAAGTGCTGAATTTAAAGTAATCGACATTTCAACTCCAGCTTCCCCTTCTGTTTTTGGAACGGCTGATCTTAACGATGATGCATATGGTATTTTTGTAGATGAAGATTATGCTTTTGTGGCTGATATTTCCAATAGCGCTGAACTTTATATTATTTCTGGAGCAGCAAGTGGCTTTGCAACTTCTGGAAATCTAGAGTCAAGTGATTTTGATACTGGTTCTTCTAGTACTCTCTATAATTATATTATCTGGACGGCTCAAGTTCCTCCTGGCACAACTTTGAAGTTTCAAATTAGAACTGCTGACACCCAAGTAGGTCTTTTTGGAGCAACTTGGGTAGGGCTTGATGGAACAAACAGCACCTATTATGAAACCTCTGGTGAAGTTATCACAACAGATCCTGGGGCTTCTGGGACCAATTGGATTCAATATAAAGCTTATTTTGAAGGAGATGGAATAACCACCTCAATTTTAGAGGATATAACAATTAATTATGAAATATAAACCCCAAACGCCTAAAACTCAACACCTAACACTTAATGAAGGTTTCACCTTGATTGAAATCTTGATTTATATTGGATTGGTTAGTGTTTTTTTGATTATCTGCACCAGTTTTGCCTGGACAGTAATTAACAGCAAAATTAAAAATCAAGCAATTTTGGAAGTACAACAAAATGCACGATTTACGATAGAAAGAATGATCCAAGAAATTCATGCTGCTGAAGATATAAATATAGCACAATCTGATTTTAACATTAATTTAGCTTTGCCAGAGAATAATGGTAAAAAACTTTCTTTAAAAATGGGAGATGTTGGTGTCGATCCTACCGAATTTGATGTCGCCTCTAATATTCTTCAAATAAAACAAGGAACTAATGGCCCTTATGCCTTAACCTCTAGTAATGTTAGAGTTACTGATTTAACATTTACTAATTTAAGTACCTCCAGCAGTAAAACCAAAAATATTAAAATTAGACTTACAACCGAACATATAAATCCTGAAAATAGAGAACCTTGGGAAGCTTCTATAACTTTAGAAACAACTACAGAATTAAGAGATAAATAGAATTAGATAACCAATTTACAATTAATCAATTAGAAAATAAAATTCTAAATCGAAATTTGAAATGAGGTTTTATATCTATGCAAAGCAAGAATGAAAAAGGCTATATTGCTTTAATATCTATAATAATTATTACAGCTGTAATTTTAGTTATTGGTATCAGTATTAATTTGTCAGGAGTTAATGAAATACAGATGAGTATTTCAGAAAATCAATCTCAAGAAAGTTTTTCTGTAGCGGAGGCAGGAATTTCAGAAGCAATGATAAGATTAAAACGTGATTCTGAATATTTGGGAGGAGATTTGAATATTGGCAATGGTTCCTGTAATATAGAAGTAATATCTGGTGGAAGTAATCAAACAATTACTGCTACAAGCATAGTTAATGATTTAATAAGAAAAATTGAGACGGTAGTGGAATTAAATGGAAATAATTTAACCATCATTTCTTGGAAAGAAATTTATTGAAAATTAAAAATCTTTTAAAAATAGTATAATTTTTAATAAAGACAAAATTTATTATAAAATAATCAATTTTTACTAACTAATAAGGTAAACAATGTTTAATCTATCTAATAAAAATCCTTTTGGTTTGGATATCTCTGATTCTTCTATTGAGGTTTTGCACTTTGGAAGAAAATTTGGTAAAATCAAATTAGCAGCTTATGGCAGAATACAGCTAGAGCCAGGCATAGTTAAAAATGGGACCATCTATCAAAAAGAAAAATTGGCTAAAAATATTACTAAATTATTAGAAAACACTTTTCCTAGACCAATTGAAGCTAAACAAGCTATTATCTCTCTGCCAGAATCAAAAGTTTTCACTCATATTTTTCAGTTGCCAAAATCTCTAAGCACAGAACAGATAAAAGACACTTTAAAATATGAAGCTCGAGAAGTAATTCCTTTTAATTTTGATGATGTTTATTGGGATTTTCAAATTGTTTCCGAAAAAGAAAATAAAAAAGGAGTTTTTTTCGCTGCCTCTCCTAAAAAAATTGTAAAAGCATTTAAAAAAACTTTACAGATAGCCAATCTTACACCTTTAGTTTTTGATATGGAATCATTAGCCTTACAGCGTTCTTTAATTAAAAATTATAAACAACAAGAAGAAATACTGATAACTGATATTGGAAGCAGAACTACTATTTTGAGCATTTTTGATAAAAATGGCCTTTATTCTACTATGAATATTCCTATTGCTGGCAATAATTTTACTAAAGCTATCTCAAACAGTATAAAAACTTCCTTACAGAAAGCAGAGGAAATTAAGTTAGAAAGCGAGTTTTCAGAAGAACAAAAAGAACGAATTTTATCTGTTATAAAGCCTCTTTTGGATTCTATAATTTTAGATATTAAAAAATCTGTTGAATACTACCAAAATCAAGAAAAAATCAAGATTAAGAAAATTTTACTTAGTGGAGGCTCTAGTTTGATTTTAGGGCTCCCTGAATATTTCTCTCAAAAATTAAATTTAAAAATAGAAATAGTTAATGTTTGGAAAGGAATTGATGTAAATTCTCTATTTAAAAAAAATACAAAAATAAAACCTATTTTATTCAGTACAGCTTGTGGGCTGGCTTTGAGAGGAATAGAAAAAAATCCTAAAACAACAGGCATTAATTTATTATATTAAAATAGATATTTAAATTCATTAATAATCTAATTTAAAAAGAAAAAGGAAGGAGTAAAAATGTTTAAAAGTTTGACAGGGAAACAAGCAAGTAAAGGATTCACATTGATTGAACTGATAGTCGTTATTGGTATTATCGCTATTTTGGCAGCAATTGTAATTGTTGCAGTTAACCCGGGTAAACAATTTGCTGATGCCCGAGATTCCCAAAGATGGAATGATGTTAATGCTATCTTAAATGCTACTCATCAGTATGCTGCCGACAACAATGGTAACCTACCAGCCAGTATTACAAATGTGGCTACAGAGATTTGTGCAGACGGCGGTGATTGTACTGGCATAATTGATCTTTCAGTTTTAACTGCTAGCGGTACATATCTGACATCAATGCCTGAAGACCCTTCTGCTGCTACAACTGATAGTACTAAATATACTATTGTTGAAGATGCTGGCACTGGTCGTGTAACTGCTGCTGCTCCCGACGCTGAAAATACTACAGTCAGTGTAATGCGATAAAAAAACAACAACTTATCGCAATTATCAGTGCTGATTAAATTACAGAGGGCCAAATTACGCCCTCTGTAATTATAAATAATCTCAGTTATCTTTATTAGAATAAAAGCTACAGAAATCTGTAGCTTTTTAAAATATCTATGACTATAAAAATTAAAACTATATTTTCTAAATTCTCAAACTCCTTGACTTCTAGAGCAAGGTTTACTACAATAAAACCTCACAGAACTTTGACAAAAATAAATAAAATCATTGATTTTTGTTTGAAAAATATTAAAGGAGATGGAAAGAAAATGAAATGGGTAAGTATTTATGAAGCTGGTGGTGTAGGAGTGGTTTCTCATCACATCGGCAAAAGAGCAAGAACTAAAGATGAAAAAATTGGCACACTAGATGTAAGGCATGGTCATTTCTGCGTTATTAATAAAGACGGGGAAACAATAGGTTTGGCTGAAGAGATTGAAATGGAAAATGGAAATAAAAGTTAGAAAAACATTAAAGAGGAGGGAGAAAGATGGTTTTTGACAGAAGAAAAAAAGAATCTTATTCCGACAAAAAATTTGATGAGGCATTAGCAGAGTTGTTTTTCACCAATCGTGTTGGTGTGCGTGAATTTGCCAGAAAATCAAACGTAAATTACTCATACTTGAGCAAGCTCAAAACAGGTAAAATACCTCCACCTTCAAATGATATAATTGAGAAAATTGCCCAAGGTTTTGGATTGTCAGCTGATTATTTCTTAGAATATAGATTAAGCAAAATATATCAACATTTAATTGCTGATCAAAATCTGACAAATACACTTTATTACATGTACCAACAACCTCTAAAGAACCAAGAAAGAATGAAAGATAATTTTATTAAAAGGAGATGAGGAAAAAATGTTGAAAAAGTTGCTGCTTGCATTTTTAGTAATTTCTATATTAGGATGCTTTGCTTATGGAATAATAATAATTAAACAACAAGGAAAAACAATAAAAAAACAAGGAATCTTGATAACTGATATACGGATGGAATTGAAATATCAAAATGATGTGGATTATTCACTGCGCAATAGTAATGCGGATGTTCAGGCGCAACTTGATTGGAACGAATTATATATGTGGCAGTATGGTACCGGTCAACTATCATTGGCTGAGTTTGCCGCTAAGATAGAAAATAATCCAGGACGAAATAAAAATCTCCTAGAAATAAAAATACATAATTTGCCTTGGGAAGAATAATTTTGAAAAGGAGATGAAGAAGATGCGCACTTTTGTAATAACCGAAAGTCTTGAGATAGGAATGGGAAGAATTGAAAAACCAATTGCAGTTACCCAAGAAGTGGATCCAACAAAAGCAGCATGTAAACTAGATAAAGATAATAAAGGCATAAAAATAGAAAGATGTGACGAAAAAGGCAAGTGGAATATTCGGGGACATAAAAATTCTGAACTTCCCCATTCAACAATATATAAGCTCTACGAATTACCCATGTTAGAATAATGGATTCAGAAAAATCTTGAAAAGGAGGAACAATAATGCCTGATTACAAAAAGGCTTTTAATGAGTTAAAGGAACGAATTATTAGGCAATTAGGTTCAAAATCAAAAACAAACATTTCTTGTCCAGAAGATCTAGGAATCAAACATAGAGACTCTGAATGTGACGATAGAATTTATCGATGTACTTGTACTTCTTGTTGGCGAACAGCATTTAATGTTTTTAAAAAGGAATTTAGGGAGAAAAGAAATTCAGAAAAATCTTGAAAAGGAGGTAGGAGAATAATGACTGTAAAACAAATAAAGGAAGAAAATAAGACAAAGCCCTCAATATGGTTACCGGAACGAAAAATATTAGAGCTTTATGCTCACTTAAGAAATGGCAAAGAAGAAGAAACAAATTATAGGTATTATGCTTCTCACTTTGGTGAATCTTTAGAACGGTTCATAATGCCGGGAAAAAAAGATTTTATTCACCATCAAGCTGTAAACTTGACTGAGGCAGAACGAGTATTACTCACTCAAAATATTGAGGTATTTTTGCACAATTTTGTCTTTCTTAAAATCAACATCAAAGAACAAACTATCCAAAAACTTAAAATTCTACTTCAACGATTAAGTAAAGATTTTTGGGATAATAATATTAATCATATGGCAGAGTTGTTAAGTTCAGCTGACGATTTGAAATACTTGATAGATATACTTGTGGAAATTCAATCCGCCCCTTGTCCAAAACACTACTTAAGGCATATGGGAAAAAGGAAACAGGCTGAAAATTATTTAGCTGAATTTTTGACAACAACCGAGTATCCATTTCGAAAGATAGCTCAGCAACTACAGCATTATCGCAAAGAATATGAAATTGTAAAGCAATATATTCCTTGCAATGATTAAATTAGAATTTTGAAAGAAAAAATAAATATAAATCTACAGAAAAATTTTGAAAATGAACTCAGGCTTATAGAAAAAGAAGAAAATCCGACATAGCTTGAAAAAACATCTTAATTAAAAAAAGCGGGCGTTTCGATTAAATCGAAACTTTATGGTTTTATACCAACCGCTTTCTTTTTTTATCTAAATTTACTTTTATCTCCTCTGTTTTCCATGAAAGGATTTATGGACATCACGAAGTTGCTGATCAGTGATATGAGTATATATTTGAGTAGTGGTTATATTGGCATGGCCCAACATTTGCTGAACAGAACGAATATCTGCCCCAGATATTAAAAGATCTGTGGCAAATGAATGGCGAAGAGTATGTGGTGTAATTTTTTTTACCAATCCAGATTTCAAAGCATATTTTTGCACAATTCTTTCCATGCTTCTTGCAGTTAATCTTGGCTCCTCCCCTTTTAATTCTTTCTCTTTAGATTTCTTCCCTTGGGCATCTCTTTTGGATATAAACAATGCCTTGAAATTATCCTGGCGGCTTTTTAAATATTCAACAAGCCAAAACCGAGCAGTATCTGAAAGAAAAACAATTCTTTCCTTTCCCCCCTTCCCTCTTATCATAAACTCTCCTCGAGTTAGATTTATATTATTTCTATCAAGATTAACCAATTCAGAAACTCTAAGCCCAGTTGAAAAAAGAGTCTCCAGGATTGCTTTGTCTCGCAAGACAATCACTTTTTTCTTTTTTGAAGCTTTTTGAAGATCAACTGTTTTTAATAATCTTTCCAACTCCCCTGCTTCCAGAAAAGTTACTTCTTTTCTTTGAACTTTCCCCAACTCTACCTTTTCGGCCGACAAACTTTTTATATCTCTTTTGGCCAAATATTTCAGGAAAGCCCGCAAAGCAATTACATGATAATTTTGAGTAATTTTTTTTAAGCTGTTTCCTTTTTCATCTTTCAAACGATTTAAATATAAACGATATTCCCGAATTAAATCCAAATTTATAGCCTGGGGAGAGACAATTCCTTTTTTTCGAACAAATTCGGAAAATCTCCGCAGATAGTGATCATAGTTGCGGATAGTAAGTTGTGAACGATTTTTTTCAATTTCACAATATTCTAAAAAATCTGTAATAAAATTGTTTATATTTTGCGACATGTTTTTCTCCTTGTTTAATTGTATACTCTTTTACAAAAATAACCAAGAATACATTAAAAATTGACAAATTTATTATGTTCATGATAGACTTAAATACTAATAAGGGCGTTCTTTGAAAAATAACCAATATTTTCCAACTTCTTTCACAGTTTTAGAGGTGATTAGCATGATAGACAGCAACATGAACAGAATTCTAACTTGTATTAATCAAAGAAAATACAAACAAGCAATTTTGATCGCAAAAAAATTTAAAAAAGAGGATTTGCCAGGAGATACAAATCGAGAAAAAAGATTGGAATTAACCAAATTTATCGAAAAAATAATTGCTGAAAGAAATAAAGCCAACAGAAATAAAAAGAAAAGAAAGAAAAAATGGTTAAATGAAATAAAAGTAATGCTAAGCCAAAAATTATTAATTTTCTTTCCTGAACATTTTATTGTCAGTTATGATAAAAGTAAGGTTGAAAATCGCCAAGGGAAAGTTCGTCCAGAAAAAGAGCTTGTTAAAATATATGAACGAGAAAATTTGGGCTTTGGCCATCATCTTACACTTGAACAATTTGAAGAAGTTTTAAAAGAAATGAAATATAAATAACTTGGTTTAGCAAGACTATAAAATGACAAAATTTCCTAAATATAAAAAGGTGATAAAAATGAGTATTAAAAGGAGAGGGAGGTAATGGCTAAAAAAGAAACAGAATGCGAATGTAATAAAGTAAGCCAAGCAGCTAAGGTGGCAGATAAAAAAAGGACAGAAAAGGAAACAATACAGACTCAACAGGAATTGGAAGAAATTAAAATAGTAGAAAATCCTTTTCTTATTCAATGCCCTAAATGTGGAGAAGAAGTAAATCCTTGGATAGGCAGCCATTATAACCAAACATGTTCTAAATGTGGCCACTCGTGGTCTTTAGTTAAAGATTTTAAAAAAAATGAAGAGAGGTGATATAAATGCAACAGCTTCATCCAGACGATACAGTCATTCCATTCGACAGGAAAAGTTTGGGTAGGGTCGTTGAGGTATCTTTTTCATCTAATAAATTAATTCCAGAAATTGTTGTAGAATGTAATTCTGATAAAAAAACATCTATATATTCCCCATGGGAATTAAAAATTGTATCTCCACGCCCAACTGTAGATATTATTCTGGGGCCTTTTATAATAAAACACAGATCAGGAAAAATGTTAACCTTAGATGATTTAAGGCATGCTTTGCATAATATCAACGGCAATATTTATTCAATAGAATATGATAACAATAGCATCAAACTATATCTTTTAATAAAATTCAATGGGGCAAAATCAGATCAGCAAATAAAAAAATTTAAAGAACAAAAAACAATAGAAATTTCTCAAAAGATAGCAAAAAAAATTATTTAATACTAAAACCGTCTTATAAAATTTAGATATTATAGGACGGTTTTCTTTTTGGCATAGCTAAGCTAAGCTTTGAAAAAAACGTTCTCTATGCTAAACTAATCCTAGTTACTAATCGTTACATCCTAACCACTAAACATTAGATATTATGACTATTTTTCAATCAATTATTCTGGGCATTATCCAAGGTTTAACAGAATTTCTACCCATTTCTTCATCTGGTCATCTTGTTTTAACACATAATTTATTAGGATGGCAAGAGCTAGGGCTAGATTTTGATGTTGCATTGCATTTAGGAACACTGATTGCTCTTATTTTATTTTTTTGGAAAGACTGGCTTAAAATAATTAAAGAATCTTATCTAAATCCTAAAAATTGGAAAAAAACAAAACCATTAACAGCTGGCAACTGGGCACTATCTACTTTAATAATTATAGGCACTGTTCCTGCTGCTGTAATCGGTTTCTTTATAGAAGAAAAAATTGAAACTGTTTTTAGATCCTCTTGGATTGTTATCTTTATGCTAGTTGGAATTGGTTTTTTATTCATCATGGCTGAAAAAGTTGCCAAAAAACAAAAAGAATTAAATCAAATCAATATTTTTGATTCAATTATTATCGGTTGTGCTCAAGCATTAGCTTTAATCCCCGGGGTCTCTCGTTCAGGCATAACAATAACAGCTGGTTTATTTAGAAATATTAAAAGAGAACAAGCAGCACGATTTTCCTTTTTGTTGGCTACCCCAATTATATTGGGAGCAGGATTTAAAAAAATGTACGAACTATATAATTTAGGATTTTCTGCAGATCAAAAAACAATTTATTTAATAGGATTTTTATCTTCTTTTATTGTTGGATTAATTACTATAAAATATCTTTTAAAATTTCTGCGAAATCATAAATTAAATATATTTGCTTATTATAGATTTATTCTGGCTTTTATTGTTTTTTTAATTTTAATCTTCAGGTAATTTTATGAATCTAGCATTGTTTTTTAGTTCAATCCCCAAACCTATAGCTACATTATTAATAGCCATGTTGCCTATCGCTGAATTAAGGCTGGCATTGCCTATTGCTTTAAAAATATATCATATGTCAATTTGGCAAGCTTACATATGGAGCGTTCTAGGCAATATGATTCCTTTAATATTTATTGTTTTTCTTTTGGAGAAAGTTTCCCGATGGCTTTCAGACCGCTTTAATATTTTTAAAAATTTTTTTAGGTGGCTTTTTGAAAGAACGCACAGAAAAAATAGTAAAAAATTTGAAATGTTTAAAGAATTCGCTTTAGTTATCTTCGTAGCTATCCCTCTGCCTATAACTGGAGGCTGGACTGGCGCAGTGGCTGCATTTGTTTTTGGGATTCCACCCAAAAAATCTTTACCTTTAATATTTTTAGGAGTTTTAATTGCTGGGGTTATTGTAACTTTGGCAACATTAGGAATAGGATCTATATTCTAGTTACTAATAGCAAATATAATAAATTAATTAGTGTCTATATGAAATTTCAAAAAACAACTTTAAAAAATGGTTTAAGAATAAGAACATGCGAAATGCCTTATATGCAATCAGTGGCAATAACTATATATATAAAAGCTGGCTCTCGATATGAAAAAAAGAATCTCTGTGGCATTTCTCATTTTTTAGAACATATTGTTTTTAAAGGAACTAAACATTATCCCACCCATAAAAATATTACTGAAACTATTGAAGGTGTTGGCGGGTCAATCAACGCCTGGACAGCTAAAAACCATACGGCCTATGTAAGTAAAGTACCAAAAAAACATTTTAAAAAAGTAATGGGAGTTCTGATAGATTTACTTCTCTACCCTAAATTAGAAAAAAAAAGTATTGATATGGAACGGAAAGTAATCATTGAAGAAATTAACAGCTCTGAAGATTCACCAGAATCAAAAACTGGCAGTCAATACTACAAATTATTATGGCCTAATCATCCTTTAGGAAGAGATATTGGCGGAAACATTAGAAGCTTAAAAAAAATTACAAAAAAAGATTTATCAAAATATATTAATAATTTATATAATAAACCTAATAATATGGTTGTAAGTGTTGCAGGAAATATCAATCACGAAAAAGTAGTTTTTTTAACAAAAAAATTACTTGGAAAATTAAAAGGTAAACCAAAAATAAAATTTGAAAGTATCATTGATAAACAAAACAAACCCCAAATTTCTATACATCAAAGAAACACAAAACAAACATATTTATGTTTAGGGGTAAAGGGCCTTTCATATAACAGTAAAGATAAAACTGCTTTAGAAGTTCTAGATACAATTATAGGGGGAGGAAGCAGTTCAAGGCTTCGCTTATTAATTAGAGAAAAAAAAGGACTAGCCTATTCTATCGGTTCTTATTGTTCATATTTTTCCGACACTGGTATTTTTACTATTTATGCTGGAATTAATACTAAAAAAATATCTGAAGCTATTACAGCTATTTTAAAAGAATTGAATAAACTTAAAGATAAAACAGTCTCAAGTTTAGAATTAAAAAAAACAAAAGAATTTATGAAAGGCAATATTCTTTTGGGAAAAGAAGATACGGAGAACATGTCAGAATGGCAAGGCAAACAAGAACTTCTTTATCCAAAAACATTAACTCCTGAAGAATTAATTGAAGAAATAGATAAAGTGTCTCAAAAAGATATAAAACGGATTGCAAATAATCTTTTTATAAATGAAAAATTAAACTTGGCTATAGTTGGCCCATTTAAAAATAAAGAAAAATTTGAAAAAATTTTAAAATTATAAGTTTATAATAATATTATATTATCTGGAATTGAATATTCGATTATTATATGTTACTATTAATTATCAGTAGTTATTATTAAATTTAGGAGAAAATTTACTATGCCTATAATAAAATCAGCGAAAAAAAGAGTAAAAGTTACTAAAAAAAGGACAGCTTATAATAAAGCAATAAAAGGAAAAGTTAAATCCGCTTTAAATACGGCTCGAAAACAAATAGATAAAGATCCTAAATCTAAAAAAATTGAAGAGTTAATAAAAAAAGCTGTGATAGAATTAGATAAAGGATCCTCAAAGGGAGTAATTCACAAGAATACTGCTGCACGTAAAAAATCTAGGTTAATGAAAAAGTTGCATAAAAGTTTACAAAAAGGAAAAGTTGTAAACATTAAAGCGCCTTCTTCTGTTAAAGTTCCCGCCTCTGCCAAAGCTACGGC
>SDBS01003078.1_pt1 | contig 16387 bp, 12 predicted proteins | sample 2277091 | NCBI WGS metagenome assembly SDBS01 (sample SAMN10404972, study PRJNA504765) | marine sediment metagenome | isolation source: marine sediment core GS10_PC15, 163 cmbsf | place: Arctic Ocean: Southern Knipovich Ridge | collected 2010 | reverse complement strand
TTTCTTTCAAACTGAGGGCATTCACCCTTCCTCCTTCCTGATCCACGCAGATAAAAAGGTTAACAGGCGGGTTGTTTTCAAGGGCTTTCTGCTGAATCTCACGGGTCAATCTTTTTACCTGCTTCAGGTTCTTTACATTCCAGGGGTAGAGTATTATTCCACCTGCGTATTCATCCTGTATATAACTGATTATTTGATCCGTTAATTTACTTCCCTTGATATTAATGATAAATCGCTGGCCGATTTTTTGTTCCAGGGTCAGAAGTTCCATGTATTTTGTTACTCTATCCTTTTCCGGAATAGCCGGAACAACCGCTTCATGCACTTTCTCCGGAGCCATCGTTTCTAGCTCCTTTTTTGAAATTATACTTTCGGGTCCTTCGACCGGTACTGTTTGGATCTGTACTTCCTCCGGGCTGCTCTCCTGAGTTGTTTCTATAATTGAAGTTGTTTGACATGATAAAAGAACCAGTAAAAAAAACAGCAACAAACTAACGTATCGCATTTTATTCCTTATAAAATACTATCAAATTAACTTTCAATCAGTCTTGTAAAATATATAAGCCCCGGGAAAATATGGTTTTTAACTGATTTTTATTAATAAAACCATACTTCTATATTACAATCGGTTAATTAACTAAAACAATTTAAAGAATAACACACGCTGAAGTGTTTATTTCTTGCCTCGTTATTCGTTTTGATGGATAAAACCAAATGTAGACATGGCTCCAAAGGATGGAATTTGAAAGGTGTTTTTGTAAATTCAAGTCGAAAAATAAATTTATTCAGTAAATGCTGCTTTAAAGAGAGATCCTGGCGCGGCATTCATCGTCAATAAGTTCAATATCTATAGATTCGGATTCATGAGCCCGATCCTGTCTATCCCACAGCTGTTTTACTTCTTCATCATTTATTAAAATTTCCATGGCTGCTTCACACACCCGGCCTTTAAAATCCGCATTACTGCTGGTCCCCGGAAAACATCTAATACCTTTTCTGCCGCCCTTACGCTCTACCCCAACAAATATCAGCACTTCCCCTTTAATACAATCTTCGTCCTGAAACACGGTTAGGCGTTCCAGCATAGTACCCAATTTGTCTGTTAACTCTTTCTCATCGATCAACATCTCACCTGCCCCCTATCGTTTTTAAAGATTTAAGTGTTTGTAAGTTTTTCCTTAAAGGGCCCTCCCCTTATTTTTGATGTTGACCAATGTCAATGTATATTATATCACTTTCAGGAATAATTTCAGAAAATAGTGGAAAATTTTTGCCGGACAATGTTGCTGCTTCCCTTCTTTTGTTCAGACCATCAATGACATATAAAACCTATCTATGTCTTTCTTCCCTCGGAAAAGCATCTTTCCTGCTGAGATTGATCCGTCCCAGTGAATCGATCTCTCTTACCTTAACCTTAACCGATTCACCGACTTTTAAAACATCGGTGACCTTGTTTACCCTTTTAAAATCCAGCTGAGAAATATGGCACAGGCCCTCTTTCCCCGGGAGAACTTCAATAAAGGCGCCAAAATCAGTTATCTTCTTTACACGGCCATCATATATCTTTCCGACTTCAACATCTTCTGTCAATTTTTTGATCATATCACATGCTCTCTGCGCTTCTTCATTGCTCTTGCTGGAGATCGTTACGGTTCCATCATCCTCAACATTAACATTCGCACCGGTTTTTTCAATTATTGAACGTATGGTCTTACCGCCCGGCCCAATAATGGTCCCGATTTTATCCGGCATTACTTTCAGGGTCAAAATTTTAGGCGCGTATGTTGAGAGGCTCTCCACAGGTTCTTCAATCACCTGAGTCATCTGGCCAAGGATATCGAGCCGTCCTTTACGGGCCTGTTCCAGAGCTTCCGTCATTATTTCTTTTGAAATGCCGCTTATCTTAATATCCATCTGAAAGGCAGTTATTCCATTTCTGGTTCCAGCGACTTTAAAGTCCATATCTCCCAGATGGTCTTCCAATCCCAGAATATCTGTTAGAATCGCATACTTACCTTTTTCATATACCAGGCCCATCGCAATTCCAGCAACTGATTCTTTTAAAGGAACACCGGCACTTAACAGGGAGAGTGTCCCGGAGCACACGGATGCCATAGAAGATGAGCCGTTGGACTCAGTAATTTCGGAAACCAGGCGTACAGTATAGGGAAAAATATCTTTTGCCGGCATCATGGGTGCAATTGCACGTTCAGCAAGATTTCCATGTCCAATTTCCCGCCTGCCAGGCCCCCCTGTAAAACCTACTTCTCCAACAGAAAAGGGCGGGAAGTTATAGTGCAGCATAAAACTCTTTGTCCCTTCTCCCTCTATATCATCGAACCTCTGCTCGTCACTTACTGTTCCCAGGCTTGTTATTGCTATACTTTGAGTCTCTCCTCTTGTAAACAGGGCAGATCCATGTGTTCTGGGAAAGAGGTCCAATTCAATGCTTATCTTTCGAATATCCCTCAACCCTCTTCCATCAGCCCTCTTCCCTTCCTCAAGTATAGATTTCCTGATAATCTCCGCTTCAAGATCTTCTAAAATTTCATATACATAGGGCAAAACTTCTTCACCGTGCTGTTCTTCTATTTTTACAAGCACCTTTTCGCTCGCTGCTTCAAGGGCTTCCTGCCTCTCGAGTTTCAAGGGAATAAAACAGGCCTCCTTATATAAGTTTAACGCGACATCCCTCACGGATTCTGCAAGACCTTCGGGGCAGGATTCCTTAGCAACCACTTTCTTTGGTTTTCCCACCCTTTCTACTAATTCTTTTTGAACTTCGATTATTTCTTTTATATACTTTTCAGCAATTATAATCCCCTCCAGGAGTTCCTCTTCAGAAACTTCACGCGCCCCGCCCTCAACCATGACAATGGCATCTTCCGTACCGGCAACAATGAGGTTGAGCTTTCCTTCCTCCATCTGATTGAAAGTAGGATTAATAATATATTCGCCCCCTATTATTCCCACCCGGACCGCACCGACAAGCTTCTGTAAAGGAATATCAGATATCCCGAGAGAGAGTGAGGCGCCATTTATCGCAAGTATATCAGGAGGATTAATCTGGTCAGTAGAAATCGTTGTAGCAAGTACCTGAATTTCATTTCTATAATTTTTGGGGAAAAGTGGGCGTAATGGCCTGTCTATTAATCTGGAAACCAGGATCTCTTTATCTTTCGGCCTGCCTTCTCTTTTAATAAAACCTCCTGGAATTTTACCGGCCGCATAGTACTTTTCCCTGTAGTTAATTGTCAGCGGCAGGTAATCAAGTCCCTTTGCTTCAGCCTTTGAAATACAGGCTGTAGCCAGAACAGCTGAACCCTCATATTTTACCAGAACGCTTCCATTTGCCTGTCTCGCGATTTTTCCTGTTTCAAAAACAAGAGTACCGTTACCAATTTTTAGCTGTACATTTTCTTCCATTTTTTTTTCCTATTTTCTTATTCCTAATTTGGTTAATATTTCCCTGTACCCTTCTATGTCCTTGCTCTTTAAATAATCAAGCTGTCTCCTTCTCTGTCCAACCAGCTTTAATAGGCCTCTTCTTGAATGGTGATCCTTTTTATGGACTTTGAAGTGTTCAGTTAGAGTGGATATTCTTTCAGTGAGGAGAGCTATCTGCACTTCCGGAGAGCCGGTATCAGACTCATGTTTTTTAAAACCACCGATCACTTCCTTTTTTCTTTCCCTGGTTAATGCCATTGAAAACTCCTTTAAAATTGATAATCAGTCTCTAATATACTTAATATATCTTAAATATCAAAACCATTTGTATTTATGACTTTCCCGATCTTATTTAAAAAAATAATATTTATAGAGCCCGCCATTTTTGAACTCGCCTTTTTGCTCTGATTGAAATCGATGATGTGACACAATCAACCTTTGCTTTCTATTTTCTTTTGTTATGAGATATTCCAGCTCACCTGAAAAGGATCCATCACAGGGAACCGCGCAATTGGTAATAAACGGTAACATAGAGGTTGAATTGCAGGGGTCAGCCGCAAGATATACAGAATATCTTCTTCCAAGAAGCTCCTCCACCAGCCCAAAATTACCCGACTTCACAGCACTTCGAATTCTAGTACTGGAAACAGGAGCACCACGACACATGACATCGCACACAGATATTAACCTATAATTGAACCGGGAAGAAACTCTTTTTAGCAGTTCCATATCACCGCTGTTATTTTTACCAAATCTGAAACTGCCCCCCAGACAGTAAAGCTTCGGCTTCATAACTTCATTTAGATGGGCCAGGAAATCCACGGGCATAGTACCTGAAAATTTTGTTGAAAAATCAATATAAACAAGCAGATCGATCCCTGCTTTTTTAAAACTGTTGATTTTATCCATGTGTGCCCACAATTTTTCAGGTTCACCGCTTCCCAGAACCTTTAATGGATGCTGTTTAAAAGTGATAACAGCGGAAAACAGACCTCTTTTACGGGTTTCTTTAACCAGGGTTTGAATAATCGCGATATGTCCCTCGTGGAAACCTTCAAAATTTCCTATAGTAAGTCCTGTTCTTCCAAAAAACGGGTCAACCTTCTTAATACACTCGATTATGTACACCTTCAGGATCCTTAAACACTCTAAAGTAACGGGGATATTCACGTTTCTCGATAATTGCTATGAGTTTGCTGCCCAGGGTCACTCTATAATATCCACATACAAGTGGATTCCATTTATCCTCAGGGAATATTCTATTTAAAGAAACGCCATTGAAAATCATTGAAGCCATGTCAGGTGTAACATTAATTTGAGGGATATGATTCAATGCTTTTTGTAGAGGGATGACGGAGGTTTCCTTGTTTATTTCATCTAACTTAAAAGCGTCTCCAACAGAAAAAAAGCCGCTTTCTTTCCGTCTCAAATTTATAAGATAGCCGCACGTGTCCAGCTCATGCGCAATATCTCGTCCCAGAGATCTTATATAAGTTCCCTTTGAGGCAAGAACTTCAAATGTTATTTTATCCTTCCTGTTTTCCAGCAGACTTATTTCTTTAATTTCAATTTCACGCGGCTCAATTGTAATATTCTCTCCTTCAAGAGCCCTTTTATACAATCTTTTACCATCTTTATGGATCGCGGAAAAATAAGGAGGTACCTGTTTTGTCTTCCCCCGGAACTTTTTTAATACCGAATTGACATCACCATCGCTGTACTCAAAAACGCTGGATGTCTTTACTGTTTTTCCATACCGGTCCAGTGTATCTGTTTCCATACCAAGGAGTAATGTAGCTATATACCGCTTGAATGCGCTCATAAAAAGATTCTGTACACCCGTTGCCCTGTTTAGACATACAACAAGTAAACCTGATGCTGCTTTATCGAGAGTCCCGGCATGCCCGGCCTTTCCCACTCCTAGACAACTTTTAACCTTTTGAACAGTATTAAAAGAGGTAATCCCTTCATCTTTATCTATTAAAATAATACCATCTAAATCCACCCGAGTTCCTTCACCTCGTCACAAATTTTCTGAATTATCGAACCCCCAATCTCATTCACGTCCCCTTCAATGGTAAATCCGCTTGCCTTGAAATGGCCCCCGCCTCCAAACATCTTTGACAGATGATTGCAGTTGATTTTATTTGAAGATCTCAGGCTCCCCTTTAATCTCTTTGACTTCAGCTGTCTTAACATAATAATCAATTCTACATTTTTAAACCCTCGTATTACTTCAAGTATTCCCTCATTATCTTCTTTGGCAGCGCCTGTTTCCCTGTAAACTGAAAGCGGCAGCAAGACATATACTATCTGCCCCGTATCATCGGTTTCTAATAATTCCAGGGCTTTTCCTAATAACCTGAAGTGAGTAATACTTTTATTATTATAAACCATTTGAAATATATGATCAGGAGAAACACCATAACCAAGGAGGTGAGATACAATCTGGAAAACCTTTTTAGTAGTATTTGCATAAGCAAAGGACCCGGTATCTGTCATAATTGAAACATATATATATGTGGCAAGCTTTTTATCTATGTAACACTTTATATCAGGTATTAACGTATATAAGAGTTCGCCAATACTGGAAACACCGGGATCAATATAACAGTAATCTCTAAAGCATTCCGAATCTTCATGATGATCAAGACTGATAATTTTTTTTGAGTCTTCAAACAGATCATAAACCCTTCCTATTCTATTACTGCTTGAGCAATCCAGAAGTACGGTGAGATCAATGGCAGGGAGCTGGATAGAATCATTTTCTTCAAGAGTAATAATCCTGTCAGCATCAGGAAGCCAACTGTATATATCCGGAGTTCTATCCTGATTTACGATATAAACAACTTTTCCCATTGATGATAATATAAAATATAAGGCGAGTTCTGAAGCGATGCCATCTCCATCAGGCCGGACGTGAGTTGTGAGTACAATTACATGTGATTCCTTAAATATTTTCCAGACAACGTTCTTGTTTCCTTTTTTCGACATTCCATAGCCCGGTGGTTTCAATTAAACAAAGTTATTGCATCATGTGCCGGAAATTTACCCCGCTGAGGCACCAAACATTCATTTACGGTTTTTCTCACTTTTTTCTATTTCTTCAAGCCTATGAACTAATTTTACTCTTTCTTCAGTTTTATCGTCCAGTTTAAATTTAAGATGAGGAATATACCTCACTCTCAACTCTTTCCCCATCCTCATCTGAATATACCCACCGGCACTTTCCAATCCCTTTATCACGTTTTTTTTTTCTGTTTCAGAACCGATAACAGAAATAACAACCTCCGCTGTTCTTCTATCTTTTGAAAGCATAACACCCAGGATAGTTATAAAAGAGTCAAGGCGGGGATCCTTCAAGCCTTTCACCAACAGAGAAGAAAGTTTTATTTTAATTAATTCTTCCAGTCTTCTTGATCGTATATCCATGTTCTTCCTTACACTTTAGCGTCAAGTTTCTGCGCGATCTCATGAACTATAAAAGCTTCAATAATATCCCCTTCTTTCACGTCATCAAAATTTTCAATTTTAATTCCACACTCAAAACCCGATGTGACTTCTCTCGCATCTTCCTTGAACCTCCTAAGGCCGACAATCTTTCCTGTGTATATTTCTATTCCTTCTCTCATTAGCCGGGCATTATCCCCTCTTGAAACCCTTCCGCTACTGACATACGTCCCCGCAATATTACCTATTTTCGGCACCCTGAATACCTTTCTTACTTCCGCATTCCCGACAATTTCCTCGCGGAGTTCCGGTGCCAGCAGACCCTCCATTGCCGATCTGATATCTTCGATTACATCATAAATAATTCCATACCTACGAATGGCCACCTTTTCTTTTTTTGCCAGAAGTAATGCCCTTGTATTGGGCCTGACCCTGAAGCCAATGACTATGGCATTAGATGCCGAAGCCAGCACAATATCCGTCTCATTTATCGCGCCCACACCCTCATGTATGCAGTTAAACCGCACCTGAGGGGTTGACAGTTTCCCCAGGGAATCTTTCAACGCTTCTACCGATCCCTGCACGTCTGCCTTAACAATTACCTTCAACTCCTGTACTTCTCCCTCTTTTATCTGTTCATAGAGGTTTTCAAGTGTAATCTTTTTAACATTTCTTGACTCTTCAAACCTTTTAAGCTCCTGCCTCTTTTGCCCTATCTGTTTCGCGTATCGTTCATTAATTGTCACCTGAAAGGGGTCGCCGGCAATAGGAAGTCCGGAAAATCCAATCACTTCAACAGGTTCAGAAGGGGATGCTTCCTTCAGGGCATTTCCGTTTTCATCAAACATGGCCCTAACCCTTCCCGGGTATATGCCGGCAACAAAGGGGTCCTGGATTTTCAGTGTTCCTTTACTAATTAATACAGTCGAGACAATTCCACGGCCTGTATCTATCTTTGATTCAATTATGGTTCCATGGGCTTCCCTCTCCGGATTTGCTTTTAAATCCAGCATTTCCGCCTGGAGCAGGATCGTTTCAAGCAAATCATCAATACCTGTTTTTTTAAGAGCAGATACTTCCACCATAAGAACATCTCCGCCCCACTCCTCCGGGACAATACCTCTCTCTGCAAGTTCATTCCTTACTTTGTCAGGATTTGCGTCGTGTACATCCATTTTATTTATCGCGACAAGAATGGTAACATTCGCTTCCCTGGCATGGCTGATGGCCTCAATTGTTTGAGGCATTACTCCATCATCTGCCGCGATGACGAGAACAACAATATCTGTTACCTTTGCTCCCCTTGCCCTCATCATTGTAAACGCTTCATGACCCGGGGTATCAATGAATATGATTTTCTTATCCGTTAGTTTAACCTTATATGCTCCAATATGCTGGGTAATACCACCTGTTTCAGTGTCTACCACATTGGTGTTCCTGATAGCGTCCAGGAGCTTGGTTTTTCCGTGGTCAACATGCCCCATGATAGTAACAACCGGGGGTCTTAGTTTCAGGTCTTCCGGCTTATCTTCCTTATCTTCAATGACAGTTTGCTCATAGAGAGATATTATCTTGGTATTACATTCATATTCAGCAGCAACGAGGGTAGCTGTCTCCGAATCTATCTGGTCATTAATCCGGGCCATTACGCCCAGAGTTATTAATTTTGCAATGAGCTCACTTGCTTTGAGGTTCATTTTTTTGGCAAGATCACCTACCGTAATAGTTTCGAGAATTTCAATCTGCTTCGGCAGCGGATTTACAACTCCAATTATTTGATCTTTTTTCCTGTGCATAAGGAGTTTTTCCAGATTGGCATCTTCCTCCTCTTCAAACCTTTTTTCCTTTCGATAGCCGTACCTTTTTCTCTCCCTCGAGGGCCTTTTCCCCCCTTCCCTCTCTTCCTGTTTCTGACCCTTTTTCTCTTTAAGTCTGAATATGGCCTTTTTTTCTTCTTTAGATTCTGCCTTTTTACCCGGCTTTTCAGTTTTTTCGAGAGCTTCTTTCCCGGGGGCTTCCTTTAAAGCTTCAACAGCCAAAGGCCGCTGTTTCTTTTCCTGCCGGTCTGCAGCTGCTTCCCCCCCTTCAGGTTTTTCGTCCTCCTTTTTCTTCCGGATCTTTTCACCGGCAACTGCTGCCTGCTTATGCGGTTTTTTAAGAATTATTACCCTTTTCTTTTTAATGATAATCTTTTTATGCTCTTCTTCCTCCCGTTTTGACTTCTTTTTTATAAGAGCGACCTCTAACTTTTTATTTATATTTTCTTCAATATGTTTATTGACCTTTTTTAAATCCTTTTCATTCAATGCGCTTGATGATTTCTTGTTATTAATACCAAGAGTGACTAAAATAGCGAGAACTTCCTTAGTCGTCATATCTTGATTTTTTGCGAGTTCACTAATCTTCATTATCCATCCTCTAGTAAGAAAATACAGTGTAATTATTTGATAATATTCAATTTCCATGAACAAAACAACAAAAAAAGGAACCCCTAATCTTGCTCTTCTTCATCTTTAAATTCAAGTTCAACACCACAGGCTTTACATTTTTCCATGTCTTCAGCTATACGCGCTCCACAATTAGGACATTCATAGTACTCCATCTCCGTGTCCCCTTCACTCTGTAATTCCACTCCTTCGGTTTTTATAACCTCTTCTTTCACTACTTCTACGTTCTCAGAGAGAAGTTTCATGATTTTACCGGCCATATCCATATCCATTCCTTCGATATCGGCAAGCTCTTCCACACTTTTATCAATAATGTCCTCTATATAAATTAGACCGGCTTTCTTAAGTACATCAAGGATTCCTGTATCAAATCCGGGGATGTCTTCCAGCGAAGTCACTTCCGTCTCAAGCTCTGCCCCTTTCACATTAAAAAGTTCATCTGCCGCTTTTCTGGTATATTCGGCATATTCTGACTTTTCGAAATCCTCTTCAGTTATTACATCCAGTCTCCATCCAACTAATTTGGAAACCAGGCGTATATTCTGCCCCTGACGCCCTATGGCAATTGCCAGCTGGGTTTCTGCGACAACAACTATTGCTTCTCGATTTTCCTCATCCGTGATAAAAATCCTGTTTATTTTTACCGGATTCATGGCATTTGCTATATATCTCTTGATATCCGCGTCCCATTTTATAATATCTACTTTCTCCCCTTCCAATTCACCCACGACTGCCTGTATTCGCATCCCTTTCAGCCCGACGCATGCCCCTACAGGATCAACCTCGGCCCGCGGAGAGTAAACTGCTACTTTCGATCGATACCCGGGATCACGGACAATATTCTTTATAATAATTGTTCCATCGGCAATTTCAGGAATTTCAAGTTCAAATATTTTCTTCACAAAACCCGGGTGACTCCTTGAAAGGATTATCTGGGGGCCCTTCGATTCTTTCCTTACTTCTAAAAGTAAGGCTTTTACCCTGTCACCAAGTGAGTAATGCTCACGAGGAGACTGCTGGCTTTTAGGCATAATACCTTCACCTTTACCAAGGTTGATAAATATGGTCCCTCCCCGCTCTCTCTGAAAATAACCAACAATCATTTCACCTTCACGCTGCTTATACTCATTATAGACAACATCTTTTTCTATTTCCTTTAGCCTCTGCCTGACAACCTGTTTTGCGGTCTGCGCAGCAATTCTACCAAAATCTTCAGGTTTAACCTCAATCAGGAGCTCATCACCAAGCTCAGCCCCGGAATGTAACTTTTTAGCATCACCAAGGTCTATTTCAAACACAGGGTCCTTAACAGATTCAACTATTTCTTTTTTTGAGTAGATTTTGACAATGTGATTGTCCTCATCCAGATATGTTTCTGCATTGGATGTTGTACCAAATCTTTTTTTATATGCTGCAAGAAGTGCCATTTCTATTGTTTTCAGGACTAATTCTTCTGAAATGCCTTTGTCCACAACGAGCTGTTTTACAGCCTCTGCAAACTCGTTTGCCATACTTCCTCCATTATCAATTTAATTTAGTTTTGCTTATACTATCCAAATGGATAGAAATCGTCTCACCGTCAACTTCAATTGTAACGATATCGTCTTCCAATCCCCTTAATTTTCCCTCTAAAATAGCAGACTTATATATATCATCGAACGGTTCTTTTAACATCACCTTTACATCTTTTGATTTAAACAGGTTATATTCATTCTTATTTTTAAAAATCCTGTGTATACCTGGCGATGATACCTGTAAATTGTAATTTTCTTCCTCGATTGGTTCTAATATTTCCAATCTATCATTAAAAAGGCGTGATATTTTTTCACAGTCATTGAGCATCACTCCTTCCTCTTTATCAATAATTACAATAATGTTCAATCCGTTGGGGCCCCTCTTCGCATCCAGCTCTACAACGGTAATATTTAACGGGTCTGAAATTTTTTTGACTTCTTTTAGCAGTATTTCTTTTATGCTATCCATAGGTCAAAAATACACGCTCGTAAGATTACAATAAAAAAAGAGTCGGCACAGCGACTCTTCTAGTAAAAGATCCAATGATCTACTCATACGGGTTAAAAAAAAATTAATACTAACACCAATATTTGTCAAGTAAAATTAAATAAATTTGAAGACAGCAAATCCGGTTTCCGGCAGATTTCTTTTTTTACGTCTGAATGGCTCAAAAATTTTATGAATTTCTGACCCAATTTCGCCTACTGTCGAATCCCTGCGTAAGAGAAGAGTTCTTTTAATAAGCTCATAAAAGCTCTCCTCCTCAACAAGAATTTCATCTGTATTATTAGACAAAATAGCAAAAATATCACCTGCAACAAAATCAATTTCAGCATATGTGAAGGCTTCGGCGAACTCTATTTCTGATAGATTGCCCAGTACTGGAATATCCATTGTCAAATCCTTCACAACTTCCTCTTTGTGTTTCAAATAAATTGACGGCATCCGGCCGCAGGAAGTATATTCTACCCTCTTTTCTTCTTCATTGATCATTAATGCCGATGCATTAAGGGTAAGGTTGTTATCCAGGCAGTAGTTATTTAGACCTATTAATATATTTCTGGTCTGCACAGATTCTTCAGCGTTCTCATCAAGAGACTCTGTTATCTGTGTTAATTGATCCAGCGCTTGCCCGGGTTCCGCTCCGGGGTAAGCAAAAACGGTAAAAAAATGGTACCCATTACTCCTGTTATAATAAAAATAGTTCCCCTGAGATTCAGGTGAGTGATAGATAAAACTACCTGCCTGAAGAAAGGGTAATTCAACTTCCTGCTTCCTGAACAACTTTTGTTTTTGTTCCATTAGCAGCAGGAGCGGGTTGCCCGCCATGTTTTCTTCTACAGGGATTTCTTTTTCACTCTTTTCCTCTTCCAGTGCCGCAGGCTCTATCACGACTTCCGGCTCTTTTACAGTTTCTTTTTTACTTTCTTCAATCCTTTCCAGCAGAGCTTCCCCTTCACCAATTCCCGCTTCTTTTTGAGTTGCGGCTCCCGCCTGTTCCATATCAAGCTGAATTGAGCCCATTACGACACGCGCGCGGGAAATAATATTATTAAAGCGGCTTCGTACCCATAGAAATGAAGGAATAAAAAGAAGGAGAAAAGCAAAAACAATATATCCTACTGTTAATAGAAGGATATATAGGCCTTTTTCAGGTAAAAAAATAAACCTCTTTACATCCATTCCAAGAATAAAATCATAGTCTCCTTTACCGGACATATATATCGGGATAGAGTAACGATGGAAGAACGGTTTTTCCAGTCTAACAACTTTGATCTCAGGGTATCCATTCTGAAATTTCCAGACATGGTTGATATTTTCATAATAATCGGAAGGAAGCCTCCTTGATTTGTATTCTTCAAAAACACTATTATCAGTATGAAAAATGAGCTTACCAAACTTATCCGTGCACCATACTTCAATCACACCCCTTTTGCTGCTTATAGAAACAGCTATGTTTTTCAGATCATCCCGGTATGAGTCATTTTTTACAAGAATATGCTGAAATGAAGAGATGTTCATCATTAGAGAATGATAATATTCCTTTATTATGCCCTCATAATCATTAAAAAGAAAAAAATAGGAACCCAGAAAAAAAATTACGAGAGTGATAATAAATACCAGTAAAACATTGAGGACCAGCCTGCGGCGTGAACCCCTTATATAATTTATAAGTAAGTCTATTCTCCCCTGGATATCCATCTTTACCTTTACCCTGGCCGATAATAATTTTAGAATCATGGTTTTATCCAGTAACGGGATAAAACCATAGGCAAAAAATAACGCCTTATCATGATTGACAAGCTAACTTGCCTATTTTATCTGAGAGACAGAGCTGAATGCAAGTTCATTGATATAATCAACATTAAATATCTGCTTGATCAACCCCGAGGAAGAGGAGCTAAAAATGTTATCGGGCCTCCCCTTTTCTAAAGTCTCATCTATGTAAGCGCTCCCGTTGTTATACGCTATATAGCACCGCACAACCTTTCCACCGCCAAAAACAGCATATTCCCTGTTATTGACTATGTCATTTTCAGAAATACCGGGATTTGAACCGCCTTTTATATAAATACCGTGCCTGCCGTTATTGGATATTAAATTACCCGTGATCTCAACAAAATGTGAGGCATTAACAATAATCCCATCCATTCTGTTGAGCTCAATATAACTATCAGACAGAATAATATCTCCACTCCCTTCTTCTAAAACAATCCCCGCAAGGTTGTGTCGAACGTAAGATTTCTTAATTCTCCCGCCGCCATAGAGACGCAAGCCGTACACCGTGTTATTATTCAGTCGTGAGCTCACAATTGTGAAGCTGTATTTATTAGCCAAAATACCCTTTTCATTGCTTTCAATTATTGAATTTGAGATAACAACCTTACTGTTTTCTATATGCAGTCCAATTGTATTATACATAATAGTTAATACATTGAGGTCAACCCTGCTGTTTTTTATGTAAATACCCTTTTCCTTACTTTCCACAACCTCGATATTACTCAGTATAATTCCTTTATCATTATTAATAACAGCAACTCCAACAGCCGCACCGGATATAACCGTATGACGGACACGGCCGGATGATCCCCTTAGGTACTGTATGCCGCCCCAGACGCCATCAGCGGCTTTCAGCCGGGCATCCTCAACTATTAAAGTTCCGCCTGACATCACACGTATCAATGCATTCACCGGCAGGGTTATCTTACCGCTTAATAAGGCTGTTTCACCCTTCTTGACAACGAACCCCTTCTTTCTAAGAACGGAATATCCGTACTTTTTAGGATACACAGGCTTTGCTGTCTTCTTTTTTTTATCAGGAATAGTTTTAATACCTGCAGTCTCCCTGATTGCCACTGAATAGTCCCTGTAAATGCTGCTGGATGAAAGGACAATATTTTCAGTAACCTCCCCGGACCCGGACACCAATGTCTTTTTTGTGTAAGGCTTATAACCGCTTTCGTTCCCCGCTCTATCAATCGCTTTAATGGTGATAAAAAGTTCCTTATCTTTGAGCTGATCTCTATCAATTATTAATTCGTAAGATGTATTATTAGTGGAAACCACACCATCCCATCTATCCCTGTTAACCCCGTAGTATAGCGTATACTTTTCTATATCTCTATCTGCTGATTCCCACCTTATTTTTAACCTGTCTTTTCCAATAAATTCGTACTTAATATTTAACGGAGGACCCGGAGGAACCGTATCTTCCAGAACAACTCCTTCCACGGCCATTGAAGGCTCGCTCAGGTCCCCTTTTTTATCAATTGAGAAAATCCTGAATGAATAGGGCGTAACATTATCGATTAAAGGAACATCATCCTGTAAAATGTCTCTTATACTGTAGCTCACAAATCCGGAAGACGTATCTTTAATGACAAAAGCCTCTGTCCTGTTTTTCGTAAGCCCCCCCTTGCTGTAATAAAGATACCGTTTCCCGTCCCTCTTTATTTGAATAATATAGCCCTTAAGATCATCATCTCCACTTCTGTTCCATATAAGATCCACTCTGTGATTCTTTGCGTAAGTAACCCCCGGGCCAAAGGGCGGGAGAGGTGCCTTGTTTATGGTTTGAATTTCACCGGCAACAGGTGTGATAGAATAACCATTTTTATTTTTTGAATACACCATTACCCGGTAAGCAGTGTTCTCCTTTAAATTCCCGAATTCACAGAAGTTTTGTTTCATATCCGGATAAAGAACAAGCGGTGTGTCACTGCCTTTTAAATAAAGTTCACATTTATACGCCAGGACGTCCGGCATACTATCCCATTTAGCGCGTATAAAACTGCTGCCATGGATATACCTGTAGGTTTCATATACAATCAGCCCCGAAGGTGCCGCCGGCCTGGAACCATTGTCTTCGAATTTTATTTCGATAGGGTTGGTCAATCCACTGTACTTTATATTTATTGAATATTCACCCTCTTTAAGATCCTCAAATACATAATTCCCTTTTTCATCGGTAAGAGTATGGGCAACGGTTGCTCCATTATTATCAATACAGTAAACGTCTACCCCCGAGACCGGATTACCCGTTTCACCTGCTACCTTCCCTCGAATAGTTCCGCCTTCAGGTGCTTCTGTTTCCGGTACCGGCTCTTCCTCTGTTGCCGGAGTTAAAGGGATGAACGCTTCTGTCTCTTCCACAGTCACTTCTTCTTCGGGACCTTCAGCTTTTTCCTTATCTTTCCCCGAGGATATAAATAAAAGTGAAGAAAGTATACACACTGCGGTCAGATATTGTACTGGTAGTATTTTTTTCATCTAAATTAATTCCAGGGTTTCTTGAACAGATATACGGAAGAATATCCCGTATTCTGACTGTCATGATTTGTCGTTATCCAGAAGGACCACATAAACGGTAAGAACTTTTTCTTAACACCTGCAACCTTCAGCGCCGCTACGTTTCCATTATACGAACCGGCAACAATTTCGAAAATCCCATCCCTGTTCAGGTCAAATATAATCGGTGTGGTAAGCACATGGTCTCTGTAGTTATACAGAGCCATCTGATTACCTGTTTTTCCATCAAGAATAAAAAGCAAGCCGGAAAGCGAGGTAAAAAGTACATCCATGCCTCCGTCAGAATCAATATCAGTTAACGCTATTCTTCCGATTGTTGTTCCTTCTTCTGTTTCATAAGTCCACTTCTCGCTTCTTGTTTTTCCTTCTATTGATTTAAGCACACCATTTTCATCTATTAAAAGAATCTCGATATTTTTATCTCCATCTGTGTCTCCCACAGATGGAGCTGTTATATATGTGCCATTCATTTCATATTTAAAGAGGAGCTTTCCGTCCATTCCATATCCTGTTAATATTCCATTTTGAGTCAAAGAAATTATGTCATACTTTTTATCACCATCCAGGTCACCTATCGAGCTGCTCCCGGCGGGCCTGCCGAAAATGCTCCTTTTCCACAGCCCCCAGCCTGTTTTTCCGTCAATAGCGTATAGATAACCGTTCATTGTTGAAAACACAACATCTTTTACAGAATCATTATTTATTTCAATCCCGACAGG
>SDBS01003077.1_pt1 | contig 16387 bp, 19 predicted proteins | sample 2277091 | NCBI WGS metagenome assembly SDBS01 (sample SAMN10404972, study PRJNA504765) | marine sediment metagenome | isolation source: marine sediment core GS10_PC15, 163 cmbsf | place: Arctic Ocean: Southern Knipovich Ridge | collected 2010 | reverse complement strand
GGATCAACCGGCTCAACTTCTGACACTAAGGGTTAGGATCGACCGCATGACTGAGCGGCCAGAGAAGAAAATCGCAATAATAGGATTTACTGCGAGCAAGGATGAAGCACCCTGGAGCGATCCTGACTTCGAGCTTTGGATATGTAACAACCTCTGGAAACTCTGCCCTACCAACTGGGACCGGCTCTACGACTTACACGATGCCAAAGATGCAGTTAAGGACAAGGAGCATGACGGGTTCCTGCGCGGCCAGAAGCAGAAGCATGTAAACGGGCAGGACGTACAGCTAGGCGACCGCGAGCTGTATGTATTCGAGCCTCAAGAGGACTGGCCGAAGGCAAAGGAGTTCCCACGTAAAGAGATCACAGAAAAGCTCGGAAGGTACTTCACCAACTCAATCGCCTGGATGATCGCTCACGCGCTGTTAGAAGGCGTAACCGAGTTGCACATCTACGGGGTAGACATGGCGACAGGCGGCGAATACTCCGCGCAGAGGCCATCGTGTGAGTACATGATCGGTGTGGCTACCGGCGCGGGGGTCAACGTTTACATCCCGCCTCAATCTGATCTGCTTAAGTCATCTGCGATGTACGGGGCAGAGGACGACTCCGCACTGCACGCAAAGATGACAGAGCGGCGTACTGAGCTTACTAAGCGGGGGCAAGACCTCGATGGGCAGCTTAACCAGCTACAGACGCAGCGAGCGCAGATTCAAGGAGCGCTTGAGACGACCAACTACGTCCTCGACGTATGGACTAACTCGCGCACCACATCGCGGCATGACGAGGATAAGAAGACAGCAGATGGTGAGCCTTCACCTAATGGAAATACAACTGACGAAGCCCAACAAGAAGCCGCAGTTAAGAACGTGGCGGAGGTGGCAGCATGAACCGCGACAATGAATCGATGACAATTCTAAAGTCGCTAGCAAGGCCGATAGTAACCAAGTCACGGACGGTTAAGAATCCTGGAGCACTCGGCGGCATCTTCACCTTTGATTTTACTGTGGCATCCAGCGCACCTACCGTTGGACCGACGTTTGAGGTACAGGGTCTAGTGCCAGGAGCTACATCGGAGAAGTGGCACACGATTGCGTCGGTAGGAACAACTGACTCCACAGCAACAGGTGTCCGGCGCATCATGGTCTATCCTGGCGCTTCAACAGCAGACCTATCAACCGTAGGCATCATCGAGCAAGAGAATGTCTCGGTGCCTCTGCCTTATGAGTTTAGAGTTACCTCAACATCAGCGTCGACAGGTGAGTGTACCTTCTCAGTCGGTGTCGATCTAATCGGGTAGCTCGTGGCTTACGGGGGCAGTCCATCCGTCAACGCAGTAGACCGAACGCGCCTGCTAGTCGGTGACGTTTCAACTTCCACATCCGGCCAGTGGCTAACGAATAGCGACTACGACTTCTTTAATGCACAGAGTCCTAACCAGTACGTGCAGGCACAGCTAGCGGCCAACTCACTAGCCGCAGTGTTCGCAGGTCCAGGCGGCTCAGAGGATTGGATAGAGCGCACAGTGGGCGATCTCACTCTTAAGCGATCAGAGTCAAGCGGCATCGCCGCAGAGTTTCGCGCACTCAGCAAGAAGTACGGACGCATGGCCGCATCGGGTCTATCGCCGTATGCAGGTGGAATATCTAAAGCAGGTAAGACCAACGTTGAAGGTAATACTGATCGAGTAGTGCCAGCCTTCACACGGAATTTATTCGATAATCCGAACGTAGGCAACCCGGGGAGGCCATCAACGTGAGCTTTTCCACTGAGCTACTTGCCTTAATGCCGGACACGATCAAGATCAGCACGCGCACCGGCCACAACAACTACGGCGAGGCCAGCTATGCAGCATCGACTAGCACCCACGCAGCACGCATCCTTGAGAAGCCAGGGTTCATACATGGTGAAGGTTCGGAGGAGGTTGCCTATCGGCATGTTCTATGGGTGAGATCCACAGGCACCACGAAGATTACGGCGACGGATCGACTCAAGCTGCCGGATGGAACCACACCGCCTATCGTTGCGGTTGAGAGATACCCCGATGAAGATGGACCGAATCATGTTGTCATAAAGCTAGGGTACTGACAAAGGAGATAGCGATGTCAAGAAAACGCAGATCATCCACAACCAAGAGGCAGGCGAAAACTTCCGACAGTAATACGGTAACTGCACCGCAACGGAAGCAATCGGCGACACCGCAGGTTAGGACAACTGCCAAGCCTGTAGATAAGAAAAAGGAATCCAAACCCAAGCATACTCCTGGCTCGCTAGCACGCCGCAAGGCAGCGCTGATTGCGACGCTGAAGTCGTCTCAAGTGACACCAGACCAGCAGGCCACGATCCGCAAAGAACTCGAGGAGGAACCCCTAGCATCAACACCGATCCTGTCGCACAAGGAGCTAGGTCGTCTTGATTCGTGATGGCAAAACTCGAAGGCATCGATAGGCTACAGCGAGCGCTCAAACGTGCGGGGCCAATGGCGACTAAAGCTTTCGCTGCTTCGGCGGTGAAAGAGCAAGAGAAGGTCATGGCCGACTCTAAGGAAAACTATGTGCCGGTTGATCTTGGTATCTTGAAAGGCTCGGGCACGGTTCTACCACCAGAGATTCAGGGCAGCAAGGTTACTGTAGTTGCTGGATATGGCGGTGCAGCTTCGGCGTATGCGCTCTATCAACATGAGGAGTTGCATCTAGCACACACTGTTGGATCACCTAAGTACCTAGAACGCCCGTTTCTGAATAGAGTTGGGAAGATGCCTAAAAATATGGCAAAGGAAATTGAAAGAGAACTTCAAAAGTTGGGGCGCTGAGGTTTGGGCTTGGTCGAAGAGCTAGGAGTTTTCCTAGCGGCTCAATCAACGCGCTTTACACTTGGGACTAACCTCACGCTCGACTTGATGCCCGATGAACCCGATACCGCTACAGCAATAACTGAGCACGGCGGCGCGGAACCTGACTATGTATTTGCCAATGATCTGCCAGTAAACGAGAATGCAAGAGTTGCTGTTACTTGCCGATCGACATCCTCGACAAAGGCGCGAGCAGATGCCGGGGCTGCTTGGGTAGCGCTGGGGAAGATAGAAAACGAAACACTCTCAAGCGTTAGCTGGCTCCGCTGTAAACCAATCCAATCCCCGTTCCTTCTACGCAGAGATGAGCAAGGCCGTGTCATCTACCAGTTCAACGCGGATTGCACCCGCAGGACAACCTCCACCTAGCATCCCGGCGAGCGCCTACGCAGCCAGTGAGCCGCAGGTGATCGCAGTTCCTAAATGCCCTAAATGTGGTCGTAGGGTTGCTGAGTATCTCACCGCTCCATATAGTCTGCGTTGTCCTAGATGCAAGGAGCAGGTACGCGTCGACTGATTGTCCGACCGCTAATTAAAGTAACCTACTTGTAGCGCCACTTGCGGGCCAAGAAACCATAGGAGCGTTTCATGGCTGTTGCACCGATTCACGGCAAGGGTATTCGCCCCCTAGTTGACGAGAAGGATCTTTCACCTTTCCTCAGAGAAGTAACTGTCTCCTCTGAGATGGAGCCAGCCGAGGTCACAACCTTTGGCAACAACGATAAGAACTACATACCAGGACTGAAAGACGCAACGTTCGCCTTCGACGGCATCTTCTCAGCAGGTGACACAGGCTCTACTACTCCCGCAGATGACATAGCCGAATTCCTTGACACACATCTAGGCAGCACAAACCTGCACGTCGTTACGGTCGACATGACACGCTCGACTGGCGGCAGGGCGCTAATGATGAAGACTCTTAACACCTCCTACGATACAAACGCGACAGTCTCAGACGTAACGACCATCGCGGTAGACGCGCAGGCATCCGAGGGCTACTACGGCGGCGTCATGCTTCGGCCTCTATCAGCCGCTAACACAACCGAAGCGAACTCTGGCGTGCTGCATAAAGGATCTACGATCGCAGGCGGTACAACTGGCGGGGGTATCGGCCACTTCCACTTGACAGCACAGACCACACTCGACTCGCTGACGGTAAAAATACAGCACTCAACATCTGGCTCAACGTGGGCAGACTTAATTTCCTTTACAGCCGCGACCGAGGAGACATTTCAACGCTCAACGGTTGCGGGAGCTGTCAAGGAACAGACACGCGCATCAGTTACATCTTTTACAACAAACGTAGGTGGAAGCGATGACGAGAGCGCAACGTTCGCCGTCGCATTCGCGAGGAAGCATTAGGAATTAATGATTCATATGAATACAAGTAAGACATCAACATAGGAGGATATCGTGAGCGTAACGCCAAGACATGGTAAGGGAGCAAATATAGCGTTTGACTCGACGGGTGGTTCACTCGTCCTGCTTTCGTCCGGCATAGACGACATGAGCCTGTCGCGTGAGCTGGAGCCAGCCGAGGTCACAAACTTCGGCGACAATGACAAGGCATACATCCCTGGCCTTCGCGGAGCTACGCTGTCGTTTTCAGGACAGTTCTCATCCACGCACGCAGAGGTTCTAGATGGAGTGCTCGGGCGTAACTCGACGGCGAGCATGTCGTGGGAGTTTTCACCTGACGGCTCAACAGCATCGGGGCGGCACTTGCTTAAGGGCGAGGGGTTCCTGACATCGGTTGAGTACACGGCTTCTATCGACGACAAGGTCGGCCTAAGTTGTGAGGTCATCGTGACCGGAGCAGTCACAAGCACAAATCATTGATGCCATGCCTGAAGTCAAGACGACAAAAGCTAGGAATTATGTCCATCTAATCGGTGGGTGCATCAAGGATCGTCGGCACGAAGCTGGCGACCTCGTAGATCCATCAACACCTCCACGCAAGGTCAACGAGTGGTTGAAAGCCAAGATCATCGCAGTAGAGCAGACGCGGCCAAAAGCGCCGCCCAAACTAAAGGAGAAGCATGAGCGAGGAAGTTAAAGAAGCAACGGTGACAGACCTACCAACGCAGAACATGCGGGACAAAATCCGCAACCGTCCGGTGTCAAAAGGCAACCAGATAGAAGTACCTGAGTGGGAAGTGACGGTCGAGTTTAGGTCAATGTCAATCGCGCAGAAGGCAGAGTTGATTGGTGACGATGTGGAACCGAGTGCATCGAAGATCATGATGGCGCTGCCGGAGGCAATCCTATTTACCTGCTACGAACCCGGCACAGATGAGCCGATCTTCACAGCGGAGGATTTGGACTGGCTCAAAGACGAAGATGCCAGCTTGATTGAGCGACTTGCGGAAATAGGTATGAACGTCTCAGGGCTTGGCGAGGATGCGGGGGATGAGGGAAAAGGCGATTCCTAAATAGAACGGAGCGCCGCTACTTGTTCGAGCGTGCAGAAAGGTTACATATGACGGTCGGACAGATGGAAAGAGATATGAGCAACTTCGAGCTTGTCGAATGGCAAGCGCTTGACTCAATCCGCGCTGAAGAAAGAAAGACTGCCGAGCGTCAGTCTAAGAAGGGCATGAGGAAGCGCTAATGGCGATTGATGTAGCAGTCCTACAGGCAAAGCTAGAGCTGGATTCCAAGAAGTACACTGCCAGTCTTATGAAGGCTGGAAGGCAGGCGAAGGTCTTCGAGAAATCGATGACTGCGACATCTAAGGGTCTTAAGTCACAGTTTGCCGGTGATGTGTTTCAGCATCAGCGAGCAGGATTAAACAAGTTTATCGGTCGCATGAAGATGGCAACCGGCGTTGCGGCTGGGCTGGCGGGTGTGATCGGAGTAAAGCTCGTCAAGGACGGGATCAAACTCAATGCTCAGTGGGAGTCGCTCAATGTCTCGTTCCGCACCTTCATGGGATCTGCCAAAGGTGCCACGAAGTTCGTGGAGAAGCTACGCAAGGTCTCTAAGAGATCGCCACTGAGACTGACCGAGTACGCCGAGGGAGCGCGTCAGCTCTTGGGCTTTGGCGTTGCATCCAAGAAGGTGATCCCACTACTTGACGCATTAAACACTGCAATCGTCGGTACGGGCAAGGGATCTGAAGAGATGATGCGTGCTGTTACGGCTCTCGGCCAGATAGAGGCGCGTGGTAAGGCATCGGCTGAAGAGATGGGCCAGCTTATGTCAATCGGCATCATTGATTCTAAGGCACTTCAAAAGGAGTTGAGCCTGACCGGGGAGCAGATGGCGAACATCGGCAACGAGAGCGTGACCTCTAAGCAACTGCTCTCAGCCCTTGCAAAGACGTGGAAAGAACAGTTTGGGGATGCCTTCAAAGATGCTGAGTCCACCTTCACGGTTCGGATGGCGACTCTTGTAAAGAACTGGGAGCAGATGCTTCGACTGATGACAAAGCCGCTGTTTGAGGAGTTGCGTAATCAGTGGCTACCCGTATTTAATAAGACTGCCAACGACATCATCGCTATCTGGAATAAGCCGGGTCTGACACCGGAGGAGAAGTTCAAGAAGGCGGGAGCTGCGATTGAAAGGAACTTCGGGCCGCTTTGGGAACGAGTGAAAAAGAAGCTAGAGCAGGCCAAGATTGGTGACAAGCTCGTCAAGATATTAGAGGCCGCTATTCCACTGGCAGCAGAAGGAATGGGCAGGGGTGGACTCCTTATCGCTAAGGCGTTTTTCCAGGGATTCAAGAAGTCAGGCGTATGGGGCAAGATAGCCATAGCTGCATTCCTGACATCGAAGCTCGTAGGCTGGGGCAACATCTTCAGCGCTGTGGGACGTAAGGTTGTGAAGGCCTTCGCTGCTCGATTCATACCCGGCATGGCCGCACAGGGGGCAGCTGGAGGGGCGGCGGCGGCTGGTTCCTCGGGCATCGGCTCCAAACTCGGGGCGTTTAGCGCATCGGGTTCAAAGATGGGGAAGGCATTTGGCATCGCCTTCAAGGTAGCCGCCGTCGCCGCGATTCTGTTGATTGCAAATGACGTACGAAAGAAGTTGAAGATCAATCTTGGTTTTGGCGACGATGTTGATGCGTTAACTGGGGGCAGCGCTGAATCGCTTTTAATGGAGCTTAGGGCTAAGGGCTGGACGAACCTCGGCATCCTCTCTGGTGGCCGTGTTCGAGGTACAACTCCAGGTGGGCGAACAGTGACCAGAACGGCTAGAGCAAAGGGCGGCACCGTCCAACCAGGAGAGCTGTCACTTGTAGGCGAACGTGGGCCAGAGCTGGTGAGCCTGCCTCAATCGGGGAAAAAGATACAAGCGCTAGCAAAAGGCGGTCGTGCAAAAGGCGGCATGGCTCTTGTAGGTGAGAAGGGTCCGGAGTTGGCAATGATGCCAGCAGGCACCGAAGTATTCTCTAACCGCAAATCTAAAGCTATGGCAGCCGCATCGGGTATGGGTGTGCCAGGACTCGCTGGCGGCGGTGTGGTACCGGCTGTCTCGCAGTTGATGAAGATGATGCGTGAGAGGTTCGGACTCGGGGTATCGTCAACAACTGGCGGGAAACATGCTGACAAGTCTTTTCACTATCAAGGTAAGGCCGCTGATTTCGTCGGCTCGAAGCTGGGGGCAGCATCGTCATGGATCAAATCCAGTGGACTCTATAAATCGCTCCTAGAGGGCATCCAGAACCCAAGCCTGTCGGTAAAAAGTGGTGGATTCGTTTCTCCGGGCTTCTGGGGTGCGGACACATGGGCGGGACATACGGGTCACTTGCACCTGGCCGCTCAGAGCTTAGGCGGGTTCAGTGATGGTGGAGGAAGCGGTGGCGGCGGAAGTACGAGCGGAGGCGGTAAGAAGAAGACAAAGAAGACCTTGCGGAAGCTCAAAGCTCCCAAGCTCAAGAAACCTAAGAAGCCTAAGAAGCTCGGCAAGCTGCCACCTGAAATGCTGGAGTCGGTTAAGGCTTGGCAGGATAAGTTTGGTTTTGAGTACCCGGAGCAGGTCGCGCAGATTGAGCAAGCACGGCGTCTCTATGATCAATCACCTCTTTCTGAGGGAGAGATGGGTTCGATCATTCAAGCGGCTGGTATCAAGTCTGCCAGAGACATAGAGAGTGCTCAGGAAGAACTCGCCGGCGGCCAGCTATCGGGCGGGGAGATCGGCGATCTTATCGGCAGGCAAACAGGTCTCTTGAGCTACATCTGGGGTCCACTCGTCCAGTCTATTGATAAGGCGAAGAGCGACCTAGACGCCTCGATTGAATACATGCGAGGAGTAATCAAGAAGATTACAAAGCAGATCGCGCATCAGAAAAAGATAATAAAGAAACGTCGAAAGAGAATAACGAAACTAAGAGCGAGAATGAAGAAACGAAAGAAGGGCGGACTCACTAAGGATGAGCGCAGGCGTAACGACAGAGACAAAAGAGAGATCGGTGCTCCTGATAAAAAGGGTTCTCTTAAGTGGGATGTAGCTACCCGCAAGGGTTACAAAGAGACGCTAAAGGATCGCCGCCGTGAATTTACGGGCAAACGCAAGGATTTTAAGGGTGAGTCTGGGAATCTATTGCGCTCGAGACACAATCTCTCAGCAGGCGGCTTTTTCCAGGCTGCCGCCGATGCCTCATTCAACTTGGGTGAGCTAAAAGGCACCAAGGCTCCGAGCGTGAGGAAGCCGGAGGAAGACAAGCCGGATACCTCAAGGATCGACGAACTCTTTAAGCAGCTCTACGAGAACACCGCGAAGAAACTCGTTACATCGCAGGCTCAATACGATGTGTTTGCTGGCTTCCCGCAACTAGCTACCGGCACACCATCGGTAGCTAGAGAAGGCTTGGCATTCTTACATCAGAACGAGGCCGTGATACCTGAGAAGTTCAACCCGTTCGAGGGCGGCGAAATGGGCGGCGGCGGACCGATCGTTATCAACTTCCAAGGCGAGACCGGGGCTTTGATGAGGCTGCTGGAAGCAACAGCCGATGCATCAATAGACGGTAAGAAGGCCGAGATAGTAGAAGGCATATCCCGTGACATCGGGGAGACGGTAGGACTGGGCGGCCAGTCAGCAGGCGTTACAGCGGTAACGGCGGTGTATCGCTAATGGCTATTACATTGCTATCCGAACCAAGCCCACGCGAACGCCTGACGATCGACAGCGTGCTTGAGGATTCGGGTAACGCCCCTCTAGAGCTTTCATCGGGTAACGGCCTTAACCTGATCGAGGCTGAGTACCCGATACCGGAGCGCGACATCGCCTATACCGAAAGCGCTGATACCGAGGGAGCTATCCCTGTTAGCCGACGCTACAAGAACCGCAAGCTGGCCTACAAGATAAACATCTCAGAACCAGGCGATCCATCGGGAACCAATCTGATTACAAACCCACAGGCCAGAGTCGATACCACCAGCTATACAAACAGTGGATTAGTGTCGATGGCGCGGGTTGAACTACCCGATGAAAGCATCGCGTCCATTCCTACCATCGGTGCCGATACCGCGATCAAGGCAGTAGGCAACGCTTCGACCGATCATGTCTACGCCGTAGCGACGGTTGCTGCCTTCGTTGCCTACAGCTTCACAGGATACCTCTACCTCTCAGCAAACACCGCTACAGGTGTAAAGCTACAGGTAAAAGATGAAGGTGGAGTTGACAAGGGCACCTCCGCAACTCACTCAACAACTGGGGCGTGGTACCGATTCGATGTTGTTATCGGTACCACCTCGTCTGCCGGTGCGTGGCGGCTTGCGTTTGAGCAGGTTGGGGCAGGCGATACGACCTTCTACGTAACCGGCTTACAAGTCCAGAACACCGCCGTTTCAACCTACTTCGACGGTTTCACCCCAGGTTGCACCTGGACAGGCTCCGCCAATGGCTCGACCTCTACCCGCGCAGCATCAGGTGGCGACCGCTTCTCAGCAATCATCTCCGACCTAGAAACCACCATGAACAAGATCGTGGATAAGAAGGGCACAATCCGGCGCGAGGTAGTCAACGTCGATGATGTGATCTCGTTCAATCTGACGGAGGCGGTGGCAGAGATCCCTACCGACTGGCGCTACGTGTTAGACAGAAACATTGATGCTGGCGTTACCCTAACTGCTCGACCGCTTGGCTATGGAGTAGAGATAAATCTAGGTGATAACACCGAGACATCCTTACCCGTACTGACGTTTACTGATGAGGATATAAAGGGCGATGTTTCTGCGTTGGGCCGATTGCGGATTGATGAGGACGATGCAGAGGCGCAGGATTCAGTTACGTGGGGATTACGTACTGAGAACTATTCATCAGATGCTACGGCGGCTTTGTTCTACGAAGCCGAGGGCCGGACGGCATTAGGTAGCTCAGCAACTGCGGCTCGTTCTGGTGCTTCGGGTGGCGGCAATAACGTTGTAAGGCAGGCTAGCCTCTTTCCAACTTGGCAGAGTATGTTATCCACTCAAGCAAGCGGTGCTGGCGCTCATCTATCTCACGTTGGCACCTACCAAGTTTATGCACGAGTGTACGACGACAGTGCTGCACTAGATCAAGTGGTGCTCAGGTTTGAATGGGGCGAAGGCGACCAAGCAAAGACAACGGTCAACAATGAGGTATCGCCGCAGGTTCTAGATAATTTCTGCATAGTGGATCTAGGACAAATACGGCTCGCTAAAGTTACGCAGGGAACGCAGCAATGGCAAGGGTTGGTGCAGGCCAAAAGCTCTGTAACGAGCGACAACCTCGACATTGATTTCCTGTTCTTCCAGCCAATCGACGAAGTTTCTGGATTGATATTGGGTGCTGATATTGCAGAAACCGTACAAACACTTTCAGCAAGGGACGAGTTTGAACAGTCAGCAGGCAACCTAACAGGCGGGTTCACAACTAACGGTGTTACCGGAGCCACCAATCTCTCACCTATCACCATCACCTGCGTTGCCCACGGACTTTCAAATGGCAACACTGTATGGATTGAAAAGGTAGGAGGAAATGATGCCGCTAACGGTTACTGGACGGTTGCAAGTGTCGCGACTGACACGTTCGAGCTGAGTGGATCTACTGGCGATGGTGCATATACATCGGGCGGCACTGTTTCTAAGTCTGGCAAGACTTTGCCGATTGGAAGTGAATGGTATGGCACGGGTGACACGGATGATTTTTCTATTGAAACTACGCTTGATTATGCACAGCGTACAGCCACATCGGACTCAAGCGGAATTTTATATGAAGGGCGCATTTGTATAGCAGGAAGTCCGACACTTACAAATACGACAGTGCAAGCAGATTTTTATTGGAGCAATACGGAAATCACAAGATCCGGTCTTATAACACGCTATATAGACAATGATAATTTCTTTTCTCTTTATTTTATAAACAGCAGCACCCTTGGCCTTGATCTATATAGCTTAAAAAGAGAGGGAGGAAGCTCCGTTGTCAGTTTTGAATCTAATCTAGATGCACAGCAAGTGGGCATTTGGTGGTCAATGCGTCTGGACATAGACACATCGGGAAAATGGACTGCTTGGGCTTGGAAAACTGGGAGTAGCATGGGTAGTGCTCGATCAACAAATACAAACGCCGCTCTTGCCACGGGTGCCGCTCTTGCCACAGGCAGAGTTGGCATCGTTGACCATCATGAAACAGCAGCAGAAACTCGCTACATAGATAACTTCTCAGCATGGGTTCCATCTCAAGGTCTAAGAAACTATGCCATCAACGCAAGCCAATCCCTAGAAATCCGCCACGACCGCATAGAGTCCGAAGATTCAGGCGGGACAATATGGGATGAAGCTGCCGAAACTCGCGGCCAATACCTGTTCATTCCACCGTCGGGCCGCGACAATAAAACCACAGAGTTTCTTGTTAAGGCCTCACGCGGCGAACCTGGCAAAACGGCTGACTTAGGCATAGACGACATCTCCGCAAACCTCTGGTACACACCCCGCTATCTAGTCGTACCTAAACCCTAATGCTCTCCATAGTCGTAGAACACGCCACCGGACAGACAACCCGCTGGGGGCCAGACGAACCCGACGGTGAGTTTGTGCCGAAGTCTCTCAAGTTCTCGACCTCAATCCCCGGCGGGTTTAAGACTATGAACTGCACGCTGCTACGGGATCTCAGCAAAGACCAGCCGGACATTAACCTGTTCGACACGGTGACTGTCTACGGGCCAGGAACGGAGATTGCTTGGCAGGGACGGATTGCTCAGACTCCTAAGCTGCATGGGAATACGGAGTCTATTGATGTGGGATGTGTTGGATGGTCGGCGGGGCTTGAAGATGACAAGTTTCGGCAGGTATATGTGAATAGGGATTTCGCACAGTGGAAAGGGCCGTCGGTTCAGAGACAGCTTGATTTAACAGGTAGCTTTACGACAGTAACAGGCATAACAACTTCCGACGAAACGACAGGACAAAATGCACACGCCAGTGAAATTACTGGTGACTGGGCAGCGGTCGGGAAGCCGTACTCAACCTCAGTCTACTGGGGAAATGGTGTTGAGTTATCCTCTATTTATTTTGCCTGGAAATCGTCGAGTGACCTATCAGCAGATGCGAATTGGATATGGGAAGTATTTTTATCTGATGATGATGTTTACAGCAACTTAAATACAACAGGTGATCTTCAGGCGGCGGGGCCAGGTACGGGGACTTTGACCGCTTCCAGTGATATCAAATACTACGGAACTGTTGCGTTTTACTACACCGCAGGTCCGGCTGGTTCGGCTAATAATAAAGATGTAATCTTTTGGACCGTCCTGGCTGTCTACGGCAACCACGGACTCACCAAGCAAGGCACTGAATCCGCCACCTCAGCAAAGGGCTTTTTTGCCTCCGACATCATCAAGAACATAGTTGATAACTACGCACCGGAGGTCACCTATACGTCTACTTCGGTACAGGACACTTCATTCGTAATCCCCCACGCAGTATTCAAAGACAAGCCCGTAACGCCAATGGAGGCTATATCTAAAATCAACGCATACCAACGGTACGATTTTGCGGTGTGGGAGGACAAGATATTCCACTACACAGAACCCGGTGATGGAACCTCATACGACTGGGAGATGCGGCGCGACGAAGGGGTCCATATCGATTTGACAGGGGAAGTGAGCGATCAGCTTTTCAACGGTGTCTACGTGAACTACCGTGACCCATCAGGCATACAGCTTTTAGTTGGCCCGGACGATGACGCGGTTCTGAAAGACACCACAACCTCTAACGAATTAAACAAACACGGACTGACGAAGCGTGAGGTCTTAGACATCGGCCCGACAACAACGCTGGCTGGGGCTACGGAACTTGGTAGAAGATGGCTCCTGGATCACTCAAAAACGATCCAGCGTGGGACGGTCAAAGTTAAGGGAACTGCCAGAACAGCGGCGGGTGTGGCTCGGCCTGTTTGGAAGATGCGAGCCGGGGAATTCGTGCGCGTGTCCGACCTTGACAGTATTAATAGAAAGATTGTGGAGACAACATACGACCATGACACGCAAGAGATGACTTGCCAGTTGGATAACTCAACCTTCCGGCTCGATGTAATTCTTGAGCGGCTAGATGTCGTGCTTAAAGGAGTAATTTCGTGAGCGACAAACCCACAGACCCTACAGCGTGGCCGACTGGCGACATCAGCGGCAGGATTGATCGAGTAGAGGCTGCTCTATTCGGTGTCAAGATCAACGGCGATCGGGTACTGGGTCTATTCGACTACGTTAAATCTATCGACAAGCGCACTAAGAAATCAGACGAAAACTTTACTGCCTACACTGAGAAAAACACCGAACGCTTCGACAAGCTCCGTTCTTTTATGGTCGGCGTGGGTGTCCTAGCTGGAGCCGTTGCAGGATTAGTTGCAGCGTTCGCATAGTCCGCCGTACCTGTTAGGTTATTCCGCGCCTGCTAGGGAGGCAGGTATCAATAGGCGCAGGGAGGAGCGACAACTGTAGGCAACGAAGGGTTGGTCTATGGCAGCATTAACCAGTAGCGAGAGAAACAAGATATGGAGGAAAAATAACCCCAAAAGGAAAGCGGAATATGCTCGCAAATATAACAGAGAACATGCTGAGCAGGTAGCGCAATATGGTAGAAGTTACCGCTCAAGCCACCTAGAGGAAAAGCGTGTTTACGATAAAAAGTATCGAAAGGCAAATCCTGAAAAACGCCGAGCGCCGGTGTATGTGCATAGAGCTTGCAAGTCGGGGGAACTTGTAAGAGCAGAGATTTGTTCGCGTCCTAGTTGTACCAATACAGAGAGGATCGAAGCACACCATGAAGACTATTCCAAGCCACTAGATGTTGAGTGGTTGTGCGAGTCTTGTCACAAGAAGCACCATAACCCGAAGTTAGTTGTTGTGTAAACAACCTAAGGAGGCGTATTGAACGCTTATCCTATTCAAAACCAACATAACAGCGTTAGCAATCGCGCTGTCGATAGGGATAACGACAGCCGCTAGCGCGGATGAAGTAGAGGTAGGTAGCACTGAGCAGGTCGCGTCATTGTTTGGATGCGGCAGCAAGTTGTACACCTTGATTGAATACAAGGCTTACGTGCGTGCCGTATATACACGTAAGCACATATCCAAAAAGGCGAGGCGCAGACTCGCCAGAATGGAAAGGTGCCAACACAGCGTAAGGGCTTCTAAGGCCGCTAAGAAGGTTAGAGCGGTAGAGGCCACAAAGCGTGCTAAACGTCGTAGGGCGTCGCGTAGGGCAAGCTGTAGCAAAGGCTGGCAGGTAGGAGCATCGATCTATGGCGGAGCTGGAGACAATTCCGGCACCACCGGCTATCGGGGCGATTCGCTACCTGGAACGTCAAGCTACGCAGAGCTAGGCAAGGGAGGCCAGATCGGTAACGCGATGGGCAACTTGCCTCGTAATCAAAAGCTCTGGATAAAACACCGAGGCCGAGTCGTGATCGCTTACAAGCGTGACGTTGGGCTAGGCGGTGGGCCGGTCGGCGGTCTGCACAGGTCAATCGATCTCTGGCATGAGGTAGCTAGTAAGCTCGGCGTGTCAGGTGTAGCTGTCGTGACAGTCTCAAAGAAACGCCTCTGCTGATAGTAGAGGTGAACGTGCCAAAAGGAAAAGCCCCGCTGAGTTTTGACGGGGCTTTTCTGTGCGCGGGATTCTCTGTAAGGAGAACTGCACCCCCCATTATAGATCGGGCGTGGACGTTAAACTGAATGTATGAAGAAACCCCACCGCCGTCTAACCGTCAGATCAAGGGAGGGCAGCGACATCCGCGCGTTGCAATCGGCGGCGAATAGACGACTGAAGGCCAGAGGATTAGGCCGGTACGCAGTCGAGGTTGACTCAGTGGTGGGCGCTAAAACAATACGGGCAGTACGCAAAGCGGCCTGGGCGCTCGGCGCAAGGCGGCACACTTTGCGCCAGCTTAAGAACAGGGTCAGCACGCGAGTCATCAGCATCGGTGTACAAAGAATGATTCGCTATCCAGGTCGCCGTCTGCCTGTACAACGAGCGCGAGGTGCTAGCAGGCTACGTGAACTCAAACGCGCACGCGCTAGACGTAAGGCTGGCGTTACATCCTTCAGCAGAGATTGGTCAGCTAAACACTTTCACTGCTACGACAGGCGTGCCGGTGGTGGAGGCAAGCTGCTTTACAGGATGCCGCAGAAGAACTATCCAGCAGCACGCCGTCACTGTCGAAAGACCTTGCAACCGTTGACTAATCTCTACGGCCAGGGCTACGTCCTCAGTGGCTACAGGCCGAAGCCGTATAACGTCTCGATCAAAGGTGCCAGATATTCATATCACCGTTACGAGCTGAGATCGTATGCAATAGCCGCAGACGTAAGGTTCAAGCATGGATCGCCTAAAGCGTGGTACGACTACGCGGTGCTATTAGGTACTACTGGCGTAATCAAATACTCATGGGGCATCCATTGTGACAATAGAAAAGGAAGGTATCAGCGTGGCTAATCTAGAAGAAGTGGTCGAATTTGAGGAGGACTTCGTGCGGGGGGCGGAACTCGACATTCCTAACCTAGTAGGCAGAGCGATCAAGCTACTGCCTAACCGGATACGAAAGAACTTACCTCGATACGCGGCAGGCGCAGTGATCGCCGTGGACGTACTCGTGCTGAGCGGCGTGCTCGACCTTGATCTGAGTAACCATGTGAAAGGTATCGTCATCGGTATAGCTACCGCCGCAGGTTTCAGCCTCACCCGCCAGGGCGTCACACCTGTTTTTGAGGATGCAGAGGACGAGGACATCGTAGAGGTGTTAGATGATGAAATACAAGGCGACCCGCTCGATTGACCCCGTTGAACCGTCTGAGGTATTGACCCTCGGCATAGCTGTTGTGCTGGCTGCTGTAGCTGCCGCAGGCCTCGCCGCTCGGTATATCTTGCAGCGCCTATAAAAGGAGCGAGCCGCCATATTGCAGGCGGCTCTAGCAAGCATGATGCGTAAGCGAGTTGCCGCCGCACAAAGAAGCTACTTTCAGTTTACAACATGCAGGAGATCGCGTAAACAGCGCAAAGAAATAGCACCCTACCCTGTGAACGAGTTTTTACATCCGCCGTTAGGTATAGGGTGCCTAGCTGACTAAAGC
>SDBS01003076.1_pt1 | contig 16392 bp, 12 predicted proteins | sample 2277091 | NCBI WGS metagenome assembly SDBS01 (sample SAMN10404972, study PRJNA504765) | marine sediment metagenome | isolation source: marine sediment core GS10_PC15, 163 cmbsf | place: Arctic Ocean: Southern Knipovich Ridge | collected 2010 | reverse complement strand
GGCGGTGAAAAGCCGCCGCGGCCCCGCCACTGTAAGCGGTAACGAAAGCCGGCACTTATGCCACTGGAAAACCGGGAAGGCGCCGGCCGGTAGGATAACCCGCGAGCCAGGAAACGTGGCCTCAGGTTGCTTGTCCCCGGCAAAAGCCGGGTAGACCCCTACGACGGGTAGGGCGACAGGATACGTTAAGTAATCGCGCCGGCCGTCGGGCCGGCTTTTTTTATGGTCGAAAAGGGATACCGAACGTTTCTAGTTGCGGTAGGTGTCGTCGCGGCCTTGGCTGCTTGCGGCAGGCCGGCGCCGCGACGGGTAACAGAGGAGACGAGGTCGTTTCGAGACGACCTCGGCCGCAACGTCGACATTCCCGCCGTGCCGCGCCGCATGATCTGTACGTCGCCCGAAATAACCGAGGTCCTTTTCGCTCTCGGCGCCGGCGGGCGCGTCGTCGGCGTCGTGCGGGGCTGCGATTGGCCGCCGGCGGCGCGCGAGTTGCCGTCGGTGGGTGATTTCTCAAACGTCTCTTTGGAACGAGTCGCGGCACTCGAGCCGGACCTGGTAATCGCGACGGGCCACGAGCAAAAGCGGGTCATCGCCCAGCTCGAGCGCCTGGGCGTACCGACCATAGCTTTCCTTGCCCCCGATATAACGAGCGTGAAGCGTAACGTCAAAGCCGTCGGCGCCATAGTGGGGGAAGAGCGGAAAGCGGCCGAACTCGTCGCCGCGTTCGATGCTAAGTTGCTGGGGGTGGCTTCGGCGGTTGAGAAAATACCCGTAGGAGATAGGCCGCGGGTCTACTTTGAGATATGTCCGGAGCCGCTGATGACGGTTGCCGAGGGTTCGTTCGTGCACGACGCCGTTTTGCTTGCCGGCGGCGTTAACGTCGGCGCGGGGCTGCCGCGACCCTACTCGCGCATCGAAGCGGAAGCGGTCATCGCTCGCGACCCGGAGGTGATAGTCCTGTGCCACGACGGGGCGAAGGCTGCGGACGTCCGGCGTCGGACCGGTTGGCGCTGGGTAGCCGCCGTTAGAGATAATAGAATCCACGAAGTCAACCCGGATTTGATTTTACGCGCCGGCCCCCGGTTGGCGCAGGGCGTGGCGTTGCTTCACGACCTATTTTACCTCGCGCAGGTTGAAGAGGAGGGTATTGGCGAACAGTAAGGTTACGACGTTCGTCGCCCTCGGCTGCGGCTTATTTGCGGTGTGCGCGGCGTCAGCGGTGATGGGTCCGGGGCTCGGGCCCGCCGCATCGGCGCGTGCGGTGGTGAAGCTATTCGCGGGGGGCGTCCTCCCGGCGAACGAGTACGCGGTTATCGTGATCCGTTTGACGAGGTTGGGCGCGGCCCTTTGCGTCGGCGTCGCGTTGGCGATGGCCGGGACGTCGCTTCAGGCGGTGCTCCGCAACCCGCTGGCGGGTCCCTATATTTTAGGGATAGCCGCCGGGGGCGGCTTCGGCGCCGCGGTGGCCACGGTGCTGGGTATTAGCGGGGGCTTGGCGGCGTTTTCAGCGGTTAACGTCCTCGCCTTCGCCGGCGCCCTTGCGGCCGTAATGGCGGGGTTCGTCGTGGCCCGGGCCGCCGGCATACTCTCTGTGCACGCGCTCATTCTCGCGGGGGTGATGGTGGGTGCGTTTTTTACGTCGTTGATTTTGTTGGTCATGGCAGTCGTGCCGGCTCGAGACCAACACGCGGTTTTTCTGTGGCTGATGGGCGACCTGGCCAGCCCCGACATTACACCTGTAAAGGTCGCTTTCACCGCGGCCGTCGTCGTCTTATGCGGGGCCGTACTGCTATTGCTTGCGCGGCCGTTGGACGTCATCGCGCTTGGCGAGGAGAGCGCGTTCCATTTAGGCCTTTCCGTAGAAAAGTTCAAGTTGCTGGTCTTGGGTTGCGCGGCTCTCGCCACGGCGTCGGTGGTCGCTTTGGCCGGACCCATCGGCTTCGTCGGCATCGTCGTGCCGCACGCGCTGCGCCGCATGATCGGTCCGCGCCACCTGCCGCTTTTGGCCGCGGCGGCGTTAGGTGGGGCGGCCTTGGTGGCCGTCGGCGATACGCTCGTGCGGGTAACGGCGGATTATTTCAATATGCCCATCGTCCCGGTAGGGGTTTTCACGGCTTTGATCGGGGCGCCGTATTTCCTGGCGATATTACGGAAAAAGGGATATTGATTTGGCTGTGCCTCTGGTCGAAGCGTTGGACGTATACTTCTCCTGGCCTACGGGCCCGGCGGTGAAGGGCGTTAGCTTCGCCGCGGCCGCGGGCGAGATGGTCGCGGTCGTCGGCCCAAACGGCGCCGGCAAGAGTACGCTGCTGAGGCTGTTGTCGGGTTATTTAAAACCTGATCGGGGCAACGTCAGGTTGGCGGGGCGGGATATAAGCCGGTGCGGCCGGCGGGACGTAGCGAGGCGGGCGGCATTCTTGCCGCAATATAGCGAAGTGAACTTGCCGTATACGGTGGCCGAGCTGGCTATGCTTGCTCGGTACGCGAGGCTGGGGCCTATAAAGCGCCCGACAGCCCACGACCGCGACGTCGTGGCCGAGGCCCTCGAGCTCACCGGCGTCGCGGACTTGGCGGCTCGGCCGGTGAGTCAACTTTCCGGGGGCGAGTTTCAAAGGGCGGTGCTCGCGCGGGCCCTTGCCCAGGAACCGGTTTTAATCTTTTTGGACGAGCCCACGGCCCACCTCGACGTATCGCACCAGGTCCAAATATTTTCTTTACTTAAACGCCTTAACGCCCGCGAGGGTTTGACAGTAGTCGCCGTTCTCCACGACCTAAATATGGCCGCGGCGTATTTCCCGCGCGTCGTCTTGTTGGCGGAGGGCAAGGTCGAGGCCGACGGCGTTGCGGATAGCGTATTCGTGGAAGATGCGTTGTCGAAGGTTTACGGCTGTGTCGTTAAAACGCGAACCGTAGAAGGCAGGAAGTTCATTTTTCCGGAATTACGACCGTAAGAGGAGGTTAGGCGATGGGTCCGTTGCGTATTCTAGGTGTGGTCGGGTTAATGGCGTCGTGTGGGATAATGGCGGGTAGTGCCGGCGGCGTCGAAATCGACGAGGAGGATATTTTCCCCGGCGATCCAATAGTGATAACGGCCATTGGCGAGCCGGCGCGCGAGTCCGAAGTCCCGTTCGGCGTGACCGTGGTAACGGCGGAAGAGCTTCAACTCCTTGCGGCCGAGAATTTGGCGGAAGGGCTCGTGCGCGCCGAAGGCGTCTACGTACGCGAGTACGGCGGCCCGGGGGCCAATAAGACGTTGTCGATGAGGGGAGGGTTTGCGAAGCAGACCCTCGTTATGGTGGACGGCCAGCCCGTAAACAACCACCAGGGCGGCGACGTGGACTTCAACGCTCTAACCGTATACGACGTCGAAAGAGTAGAAGTGATGGCCGGGCCGTCGTCGGCCCTTTACGGCGCCAACGCGACGGCGGGGGTAGTGAACGTTATCACCCGGGGGATTCCGGAGGAGCCCGGGGTTACGTTCCGCGGCGAGTACGGCACTTATAACGGGATCGGGACCACGGTCGAGGCGGGGGTTCCTTTTGGCAGGATCGGCGTGACCGGCGGCGGCAATTATCGCAGCTCCGACGGCTTTCGGGAGAACGACGATTACGAGGGTAAAGGGGGCCACCTGAAATTTTCGTACGCGGCGGGCGAAAACGCTTCGATGCACGTGCGAGGGCAGTATCACGCGTCGGAGCTAGGCGTTCCCGGGCCGTTGTCGTTCCCGTCGCCGTTGGCGCGGCAGGAGGACGATTATGGCGCCGTCAACGTCGGCTTCGACGGTGGGCAGGCCGATGCGTTGTATGGGCAAGCGCGAGTTTATTATAAAAATCAAAAACGTCGGTTCTCGAATCCCGACCCGTTCTTCCCGACCGACGATACCCATAAGAACGGCGCCGGCGGCGGCCGTGGCGTCGTCTTCCGCCAAATAACGTCTTGGAATCGAGGGGCCCTCGGCGGCGAATTCGAAAGAGAGGTGACCGACAGCACGGCGATAGGCAAACGGGCCGGGACGACGTGGGCGGCCTTCGGCCAGGAGGACCTACGCTTCGATAAGTTAACGACCGTTTTCGGGGTCCGTTACGATTCGTCTGGGATCTACGGCGAAGCGGTTTCGCCGCGCCTGGGCGTAAGGTATCGTTTCAACGATTACGCGAGCGCCCGCGCGTCGGCGGGGCGCGGTTTTCGTGCCCCTACCTTCGACGAGCTCTTCTGGCCGGATACGGGCTTCGGCGGCGGCAACCCGAACCTCAAGTCGGAGTACTGTTGGTCCTACGAAGTCGGGCCGACGTTGCGATGGGGTTCGCACCTGAAGATCGACGCGATTTATTTTTATTCGAATTATGAAGATTTGATAAGCGGGTGGCCGCCGGACAACGTCGCCCGCGCGTTTATCCGCGGCGCCGAATTCGGCCTTACCGTTGCGCCGTTACCGTTTGTTAGCGGGTTAGTATTCGACGCGACCGGTACGTACCTCCAGACGCGGGATCGGGAACCGGGTGAACAGCTGGATTATAGGCCGGTACATACCGAGTTCGCCGAGTTGCGCTACCGGCACGGCTTCGGCGACGGCGCGTTCGCGTTGACGCCGTCGGTTTCGACGGAGCTCGTAGGCCGTCAGCAGTATACGTACTACGACCCTATTACGTTCGAGCCGTTTAAGGCCTGGCTCGACGCGTACGCGCTTCTGAACGCGCGCCTGGCGTTTAAAGCGTACTACGCCGAGTTTTACGTCGCCGGCAAGAATTTGACGGATGAGACGTACCAAACGATTTACGATTACCCGATGCCGGGCCGTGCCCTCTACGGAGGCGTAGTCGTTAGCTTGTGAGGAGTGCGCGCCGAGTCTAAGCCGGCCTGCGGGCCGGCTTTTTTGTAGCGGCTCCACGAATTCTATTTTAATATGTTCGGCGATGAGGCAAGCCGTCAAAATGGTTCTCGCCGTCGCGGCCGTCGCCGCCCTGGGCGCGGCGTTCGTTGTATTGTACGCGAGAGCGTCCCCCCAGGAATCGACTATTCTAATCGTAGTTCTGGGCAAGTTGTGGCACCTGGGCCTGTTCTTCTTTTTCTGGGTAGCGGTGTACGCCGTCGGCCGCGGCGTACAAAGGCTCGTGCTCGGTCGTTCGGCTGTGCCCCCCGAAATCGCCGTAGCTTTCGGCATCGTAGCTTTTGTAGTGTTGGCGTTTTTTTTGTGCGCGGTACATTTGGCGTACGTGTGGGTCGCGAGGACGTTCGTAATAGCCGCGGCGTTTGCCGGGATCGCGATTTTGCGGGCCGAATTCGGCCGCGTCCCGCAAAGGATTAGAAAGTGGCTTGGGGAGTTGGGGGTATCGACGTTCGTGTTGGTCGTCGGCGTGGCGGCCCTCGCGGCACCGGTTGCTTTGACCGCGGCCCACCCTCCTACGTACATTGACGCGCTAGTATACCACCTCGCCGTTCCCAAGGCGTACGCGGCCGCGCACGGCTTTACGTACCTACCATACAACGTCTACGCCTCAATGCCGTTGGGCGGGTCGTTGTTCTATCTCTGGCCTTATTTGTGGGACGGCCTTATCACCGCCAACGCCTCCCACCTCGTCGCGACGTTGCTAGCGGTCTCGTTGACGTATCGCTTGGCCCGGCGCTGGCTTAGCCAATTCTACGCCGCGCTGGCGGGGGTTTTCGTGGTACTGACTCCCGTGGTTTTCATTTCGATGGGTGGGGCCCATAACGACCACTTCCTGGTATTATTCGTCGTAGCCGCCCTGTATTCGTATTTTAACGCGGCGGAGGTCGGACAACGGGAAAGGACGCGGTTTTACGTATCAGTCGGCGTATTATTGGGGGCGGCGCTCGCGGTTAAATATTCGGCCGCGGCTGCGTTGGCGGCGTTCGCTGTAATTTTCGTCTACGACTTAGCGCGGAAACGGGTGCGACTCCGCGACGTGGTTATCTTGCTCGCCGTCGCAGCGGCGGTTTTGTTGCCGTGGTTAGCCAAAACCTACGTCGAACGCGGCAACCCCATTTTCCCTATCTGGTATGACGTCTTAGGCGGCCGCGATTTCACGGCCGAGCAGGCGCGGCGCGTCGCGTCTTGGCAAATGGGTATGGGGCGGGGCCGCGGCGTCGCGGACTACGTATTTTTACCTTACCGGATTTCTGTTCAAGCGGGGGTGACGTACGAATATTTCGCCGGGAAGTACTTGCCGTATTTACTTCCGCTCGCCGCGCTGGGGGCGGTACTCTTTCGTCGGGGGGGCCGGGTCGTCGCGTTCGGGTGGGTTTACCTCGCGGCCTGGGCCTTCGGGCCCCAACAATTGCGCTTTCTTGACGGCGCGCTTCCGGCGTTCGCGATCGCCGCGGCGGGGACTCTCGACGCCGCGGACCGGATGTGCGTTACGTGGTTCAGGCGAGTATGGCGGCCTTTGGTGGGGGTGGCGGCGGTCACGGTGGCCGCGGCTATGGTCGCGCCGGCCGATCTCGCTACGTTGCCGCGTCACGCATATTTGGGCGGGATGCCTCAAAAAGAATTCCTGCGCCGGTGGGCCGGATTCTATCCGGCGCAAGAATATATGAACGAGCGGTTGCCGCCGGACGCAAACGTTTTGCTCTTGTATTATAACGAAGCGCTATACCTCGAGCGGCCGGCGGCGTACGATTCGTTTCTAAGCGCGTCCGCGCTACTGCTGGAGGCGGAGAAGGCCCGGGATGAGGCCGAGCTTTACGAACTCGTCCGCGGTTGGGGCGTGACGCACGTCCACGTTTACGGGCACGGCGAACCGCGGCTCGAGTCCTTCTATTCGGCCGAGGCTATGGAGCGCGTACGCGCGTTCGTGTCTCGCTTCGGCGCCGTTTTATACGAAGACCCTTATAATAAGGTATACGAGTTAATATAACGTAGCGGCTATCCGGGGTTTTCGCTTATGGGTGCCAACGTAAAGAAAGCGCTGCAAGTCGCGGCCGTAGTGGGCGTAAGCGCGCTATTCGTGGCGTTGAGCGTGGCGACGCCGCGAGAGGGTTTAAACCCTTTGGGGGAACTCGCCGGCAAATTATGGCATCTCGCGCTTTTCCTCGTTTTCTGGTTTGCCGTCTACGCGCTGGGGCGCGGCGCCGCCAAGTTATTATTCGGGCGTGGGCCGCGGCCGCCGGACCTCGTCGCGGCGTTGGGCGTCGCGGCGGCGGTAGCGTTGGCTTTCGCAATATGCGCCGTTGGCTTGGCGTACGGGTGGTTGGCGAAAGCGCTGGTGGTTATCGGCGCGGCCGCGGGTGTAGTCCTTTTGAGGAAAGACCTCGCGCGCGTTCCCGATAGGGTAAAGCGCTGGCTGGCCGAGTTGGAGACGTCGTCGGCGATATTGGTCGTAGGGACCGCGGCGCTGGCGCTGCCGATCGCACTTAACGCCGCCGTGCCGCCGTATTATTGGGACGCGCTGACGTACCACCTGGCCGTACCGAAGGCGTACGCCGACGCGCACGGCTTTATTTATATGCCGTATAACGTTTACTCGTCGATGCCGATGGGCGGGTCCTTGTTCTATTTATGGCCCTATTTGTGGGACGGCCTGATTACGGCCAAGGCTTCGCACCTCGTAGCCACCGTTTTGGCGTTATCGTTAACGTACCGGTTGGCCCGTATTTGGCTGAGCCAGTTTTACGCGACGTTGGCGGCTTCCTTCGTGATGCTAACGTCGCCGGTAATGGTGGTCATAGGCGGTGCGCACAACGACCACTTCCAAATTTTATTCGTCGTAGCTGCGCTTTACGTGTATTTCAAGTGGGGAAAGCGTGCGGAAGTAGAGACGAAGCGGGTTTGGCTGGCGCTGGGGATATTCGTCGGCGCGGCATTGGCAGTAAAGTACTCCGCGTACGCTGTCGTCGCCGCTTTCTTGCCCATCTGGATATACGACGCGATAAGGAAGCGGGTCCGGCCTTCCTGGCTCGTAAAGGCGATAATCGTCGCGTTCGTTATGGTCTTGCCGTGGCTGGTAAAAGCATACGTAGAGCGAGGCAACCCGGTTTTTCCGCTGTTCTACGGCTTCTTCGACGGCCGGGGCTTTTCGGCGGAGCAAGCGGATCGCCTGATGGCGTGGCAGCTGGGTATGGGGAGAGGGCGGGGGATTTCAGACTTAATACTCTTGCCGTACCGCGTATCGGTAGAGGCGGACGTTAGTTACAAAGAATTCTCCGGCATCTATTTACCGTTTCTACTGCCGCTGGCGGCCCTGGCGGCCGTGTTCTTCAGGCGCGGAGGCCGTCTGGTGGCGTACGGATGGTTGTACCTGTTGGCGTGGTTTTTCGGGCCGCAGCAGCTTCGTTTCCTCGGCGCCGCGCTCCCGGCCTTGGCGGTTGCCGCGGCGGCGGTCTTGGCCGCCGCGGAGGGACGATGGGGCGGCTGGTCCCGGCGGCTTTGGCGGTCGTTCGTGGTAATCGCCTTGTTTTTGGTAAGCATCCCTTATTTCGCCGGTGCGATATTAAACGCGACGTCGACGTATCCGTATTTATTTAGGCCGGACCGCGACGAGTTTTTACGCAGCCGCGTCGGCTTCTTCGCGGCTCAAGAATTCATTAATAAAGAGCTCCCGCCGGACGCTAAGGTCCTGATGGTATTCACCAACCATACGTTGTACTTGGAGCGCGCCGCCGCGTACGATTCGTTCCTCGAGGCGTCGGCGTTGCTCCTCGCCGCGGAGAAGGCGAAAGACGGCGCCGAGTTGTACGCGCTGGCGCGGGAGTGGGGGTGCGGCTACGTGCATATTTATCACTCGTACGAGGCCAAGGTTTGGCCTTATTACACGCCGCGGACGCGGGACGTTTTCTACGACTTCATACGACGGTACGGCGTCGTGATATACCGGGACCACCTTAACGGCGTATACGAACTGGTCGGAGGCGAACGGTGAGAAAGTACTTTTGGCCCGCGGTAGTTGTCGCGGCGGCCGGCTCGTTCCTCGTGCTCAACGCCGTCGTGCCCCATATTTACCGCAATATGGTCGGTGCGCTGTTGCCGAAGTTGTGGCACCTGGTCCTTTTCGGCGCGCTGTGGCTCGCCGCGTACTTCGCCGGAAAAGCGGTATTGAAACTTTTGCGTTATCCGACGGAGGCCGCGCCCGAAATGGCGATAGCCGCCGGCGTAGTCGTTTTCAGCCTGGCCGCGTTCGGCCTCGCCGCGGTTCATGTGGCGTACGGCTTTATCGTTAAGATTATTGTAATCGCGGTTCTGGTGCTCGGGTTTTATCCGTGGGTACGGCGCCTGAGGGGCGCGCCGGCGCGCGCCCGCCGTTGGCTTGCGGAGCTCGAGCCGGGGCCGGCGGCGTGGATCTTCTTCGGCGGCTTGTTGGCGTTTCCACTTGCTCTGGCCGCGGCGCAACCGCCCTTGTACTGGGACGCGCTAACGTACCACCTGGCCGTGCCGCACGAGTACGCCGCGGCGCACGGGTTGGTCTATCTCCCGTACAATACCTATTCGTCGATGCCGCTGGGGGCGACGATGTTTTACCTGTGGGGGATGTTGTGGGACGGCCTGACGTGTGCCAACGCGTCGTATTTCGCCGTGTCGCTCGTCGTCGTCGCGTTCGTATACCGGCTCGCGAGATTCTGGCTGCCCCAGTTTTACGCCGCCGCGGCGGCGTTCCTGGTATTCTTTACGCCCGTGTTCTTCGTCGTCATGCCGGGCGCGCACGTGGACCATTTTCTAATGCTGTACGTCGTCGCCGCGTTGTACGCGTATTTCAAGCCGGGCCCAGCCGGCGACGCGGGGCGGCCGCGGCGCGCTTTGGCGGTCGGGATATTTTTGGGCGCGGCGCTAGCCATAAAGTATACGTCGATCTATGTCCTGGGGGCTTTCGCGCCGGTTTTCGTATATGACGTCGTCCGCCGGCGGCAGCGTTGGCGCGACGTAGCGGTTATACTGGCGGTCGCGGTCGCGTTCGTCGCGCCGTGGCTCGTCAAGGCGTACGTCGAACGGGGGAGCCCTCTTTTCCCGCTTTTTTACGACGTTTTAGGCGGGCGCGATTTCTCGGGGCTGCAAGCGGAACACCTCGTCTCGTGGCAACACGACATAGGGGCGGGTAGAGAGTGGTACGACTACCTGCTGTTGCCGTACCGGATTTCGGTTAGGGCGGATTTCGATTACAATTATTTCGCCGGGATATATCTGCCGTACCTTTTGCCGCTGGCCGCGGTCGCAGCGCTGGCGTTCCGGCGCGCGGGCCGGTTGGTGGCGTTCGGGTGGGCGTTCGTCGCCTGTTGGTCGTTGGGGCCGCAGCAACTTCGCTTTTTGGACGGTGGCCTCGCGGCTCTGGCCGTCGCCGCCTCCGGCTCGTTGGCGGCCGTCGAAGGGGCTTTGGGGTCGGTCGCTCGAGGGGCGTGGCGTGTGGCCGTCGTCGTCCTTATCATATTTACCGCTCTGGCGTACAACGTCGGCGGCGTCTTCCACACGCTGGAGGGATTCGACTACCTCGCCGGCGAAAGTAGGGAGCAGTTCCTCGAGACTAAATGCGGTTTCTACCTCGCCCAGAAATTCATAAACGAGAATACGCCGCCGGACGCCAAGATACTGATGGTATTTACCAACCACACCCTGTATCTCGAGCGAGAAGCGGTATACGATTCTTTTTTCGAGGCTTCGGCGTTTTTATTAGCGGCCGAAAACGGCGCCGACGCCGCGGCGCTGTACGAACTCGCTCGTCGGCGGGGTATTACGCACGTGCATATATTCCATATGTTCGAAAAGAAGGCCTGGCCTTCGTACACTAAGCGTACCAAGAACGCCTTCTACGAGTTCATCGAAAAATATAATAAATCAGTATACAGGGACCCGCTGAATGACGTGTACGAGCTATCGCCGGTAGAATGATCGCTTGCGAAACCAGTCGGATTATTGTAAGATCGTGTGTTATTATTTTCACAGTTTAACTCGGTTCGTAAAGACTGAGAGGAGTCGAAAATGGCTGCCGATTATGGCCTCAGCGGCATAGGGCTTAAAACGGAAAAAGGTATTTTCCGCAATTTATCAGCGCCCGTTTTAGTGGAAATGGCGCTTCGCCGCGGCGAGGGAGAGTTGGCCGATAACGGCGCTTTGTTGGTACGCACGCCGGACCGGACCGGCCGCTCGCCCAACGATAAGTTCGTCGTGCGGGACCCGGCGACGGAGAAGGACATCTGGTGGGGAAAAGTCAACGTCGCGATGAAACCGGAGACGTTCGACAAGCTATACGCCAAAGCTGCGGAGTCTCTTTTACATAAAGACCTTTTCATATTCGACGGTTATGTAGGTGCCGACCCTACGTATTCGTACGGCGTGCGGATCGTGACCGAGAAAGCGTGGCATTCACTTTTCGCGCGCACGCTATTCCGCCGGCCCACGCCGCAGCAGTTGGCGAACCACAAGGCTGATTTTACGGTAGTAAACGCCTGCGAGTACCACGCCGTTCCCGAGGAGGACGGCGTCCGTTCGTACGTCGTCGTGGCGGTTGATTTGAGGAAGAATATTATCCTCATAACCGGAAGCCAATACGGCGGCGAAATGAAAAAGAGTATCTTTACGATAATGAATTATCTTTTACCGGCACGCGGCGTGTGCCCGATGCACTGCTCGTGCAACGTCGGCGCCGACGGCGACGCGGCTCTGTTCTTCGGCTTGTCGGGGACCGGAAAAACTACTCTGTCGGCCGACCCCAAGCGGCGGCTTATCGGCGACGACGAGACGGGGTGGAGCGACGACGGTTGCTTCAACTTAGAAGGCGGATGCTACGCCAAGGTTATCCGTCTTTCGGCGAAAGACGAGCCGCAGATCTACGACGCTATCAAGTTCGGCTCGCTTCTCGAGAACGTAATCGTCGACCCGGAAACGCGGGCCATCGATTACGACGACGGCAGCATCACCGAGAATACCCGGGCGACGTACCCGGTGGAATATATCCCCAACTGTATAACGGAGGGCGTCACGGGGCACCCGCGGAACGTTTTCTTCCTCGCCGCCGACGCCTTCGGCGTCCTACCTCCCATATCGAAGCTTACTCCCGAGATGGCGATGTACCATTACCTCTCCGGCTACACGGCGAAGCTCGCCGGTACGGAGTCGGGTATTGACGAGCCGCAGGCCACGTTCAGCGCAGGATTTGGCGCGCCGTTCCTGCCGCGACATCCCACCGCGTACGCTACGTTGATAGGCGAACACCTGGCGAAGCACAAAACGAATTGCTGGCTTGTGAATACCGGGTGGAGCGGCGGCCCGTACGGCGTCGGCGACCGTATGGCCATCGGCGTTACGCGGGGATTACTTTCCGCGGCTCTCGAGGGAACGCTCGAAAAGCAGGAGTTCGAACCCGACCCTATCTTCCGAGTTCTGGTTCCCAAGGAGTGCCCCGGCGTTCCCACCGAAGTGTTGTGGCCCAAGAATACGTGGAAGGACAAGAAAGCGTACGACGCCAAAGCTCTCGAGCTTGCAAAACGCTTCGACGAAAATTTCAAGCAATTCGAGGATATGGCGAGCGACGACGTGAAGGCCGTGGGACCTAACGTTTAGCTAACTTCGATTTTTCGTAAAAAAAGCCGCGCCCGGGGCGCGGTTTTTTATTTCCGTGAGGTTTTTCTATTCGGCCGGGGCTGACTTCCGATTCAGCTTCTCTTTCATCTGTTTGCCGGGTATAAACTTTACGCGGCGCGTGGGCGCGATTACGATTTCGGTATTAGTGCTGAGGTCGCGGGCCACCTTTCTTTTGGTGCGGCGGACCTTGAAAACGCCGAAGCCGCGTATCTCTGTTTTTTCGCCCGCGGCGAGCGAGGACTTTATCTCGGCTAATAGCTGGTCTATAACCGCGACGGCGCGCTTGTGCGTTATGCCCGTGCGGAGCGCTACTTTGGCGGCGATTTCTTTTTTGGTCATTATATTACCCCGGGTTGGGGGTTACGAGTGAATCGCCGTATAGAGTTGCCGGAATTCTTCGTTGGTTATCAGCGCTTTGTTCACGAGGTGGTACGTTTCCAAGAGTTTATCCGTTTTACGCATTCTCTTGGAGAATACCTCGGCCACGGCCATCAATAGCTTGACGCCGACCGGCGGGTCCCTTTCGACGATTTGTTTGAACGTCGCCCGGGGGAGCGCCAGCAGAATGCAATCCTCCAAGGCGGTCGCGGACGCGGAACGCGGATACTCGTCGATGAGCGACATTTCGCCGAAGCAATCGCCGGTGCTGAATTCGGCGAAAGTAATTTCGTTATCGTCGAAGACCCGGTAAACCTTAATCCGGCCGCTTTTAATTATGTACATTTCGTTGCCGGCGCTCCCCGCTTCGAAGACGGTTTCTCCGGTTTCCGACCGGACTTCCGTAGCGTCGCTTAATACCCGTTCCGACTCCTCGGGCGAGAGGTACTTGAATATCTCGATGTTTTTCATTTTATGATCGTCCGACATACGCAACCTACCTGAGGTAATCATTCTATTACCGCCCTTTCTATCATAACCGCATACGGCGCGCAACTAAAAAATTACGGCTCCGGCGGGGGGCGGCGAATCGGTCGCGCCGCGGATAATGGTGATTGTAGCGGTGGCGGCTTTGCGTTATAATCCCGGCGTGGAATTATTGATTACGACGGCGGTACTTATCTGGTCTTTTAAAGCCGGGGCGCCGGCGGACGCGCCGCCGTTGGTGGCGGAAAACCGCGTATACTACGCGGCCGGCGACAAGAAACTCTACGCTTTGCGTTTGGAGGACGGCTCGGAATTGTGGTCCCGGCGGTTTAAGGCGCCGTTGCCCGAAGCGCCGGTTTCGGCGGGCGACTACGTATATTTATACGTCCCGCACCCCGAGGGCCGGATATACGCGCTGAGGGCCGCGGACGGAAAAAACGTCTGGAGGGAACGCGCCGGCCCGGGCGTGGTAAAGGCCGCGGTCGGCGACCGCGCCGTCGCCGTCGGTCACGGCGCGGCGGTCGTTTTTTACGACCGGTTATCCGGTGCGGAAGAGGGCAAGGTCCGATTTGACGAAAACGTCGTCGGCGCCGCGTACGCCGGCGACGGTACGTTTTTAGTTTGGACCGGCGGCGGGTACGTGGCCGCTTGTCGGTCCCGGGAGGCGGAACCGCTATGGCGTACGAGGGCCGTAGTGGGCGGGGTTTACGTTACCGCGGCAAACGGCCGAGCGTACGTGGCCGCGGCCTCCGGCGAAATGGCTTCTTACGATTTGCTGACGGGCGACGAGTATTGGCGTGCCGAGCTCGGCGAACCTCTAGCCGGTGCACCGGTTGCGAGCGGCGACGGACTTTTCGTGCCCGGCCGCCGCACGTTCTTCGCCTGTAACGCGCTAACGGGCGAAATTCTGTGGGCGTTTGAACCGGGGGGCAACGTCGTGGGCGCTGCGGTTCACCGCGGCCGCGCCGTCGTGGCTTGCGAGGACGGCCGGGTGTACGCGGCGACGGCGGAGGCGTCGGAGGAACTATTTAAATTGGATAGCTACGCCGCTACCGCGCCCGTGGTCGCGGCGGATTTGATGTTGGCCACGGACGGAGAAAAACGTTTATTGTGTTTCGAATTCGAGTAAACAACGGCAACGAAGGCCTGCAAAAAATGACTTGACACCGTAGGGGGCGTGTGGTAGAGTTTTGGAAAATAACGAAAGCGGGCGGGGCCGTCGACCGGCTCGTTGCCCGCAAAGGAAAAATGACAAAGCCCAAAGCCTTCATTTCTACCCAGGAGGGTGATAAATGATGAGGCTAAAGAAGGGATATGTTGTATTAGCGACCTTCGGCGTAGCCGTGGGCGTTGGCGCGTTCTTACTCGCCGGTTGCGACCCAGATGAGAGTTTAATAACCGACCCCCAGGTCGAGTATAATGACCAGACCTTCTCGCTCCTGGTTTGCGACGGCAACGGCAACGACCCGAACGGTTGGGACCACGACGGCGCCGCGGTTTGTACGTTGGACTGGAACGGCGACGGCTCAGGTCCTAACGCCGTCCCGGTGACGTACGTATACGACGAGTACCCGCTCCTCGACGGCGTCGCCGAGCAGATGAAAAAGGGCGTCCCCAAGGGCGGCGATTACTGGCTTTGGAATACGACCGAATGGACCGTCATCAAGACCAAGCCCATAATCGGCTCGGGCAGCGGCGTGACGGAAGTTTGGGTCAAGGCGCTCTACACGTACGTCAACCCGCCCCGTATATGGTTCTTCTTCCGGTGGGAAGACCCGAGCCATACGATACAACCGGTACAAACGAAGGAACAGCGAGGTAAGGAACCGGGGCTTGGTGGCACGATGCACTATTACTGGTACCAGATGGGCGGTAAGGAAATCCCCGGCGACGGGTTTGGAGATGGTCGGGCATGGGAATCGCACGAGGACTGGCTCGCGCTGGTATGGTCGACCTGGTTCTTGTGGAACAAGGATAACAAAGGCAAGGACTGGCGTAGGGCCCAAAGCCCAGAGCCAGTCTCGCCCGCCGACCCCGCTACAAACTATAATTGGGCCCTGGTGGAAACCGTGCCGGGGTTCCAGGCTAAAGGCATCGAGGCGGTTAAGGGAAGCGGCGAAATCGTCTATAAAACGCCTTTCGTTGATAACCGGACCAGGCCTTTAAGCACCCCTTACGGCGATAAATTTTACCCGGGGGCGTTCTGCGACATGTGGTTCTTCAGCGCTTCCCGGACCAACTATACCGCGGCCGGTAGTTGGATAGATACGGACGCGGCGTACCTGTTCGACTGCTTCATAGATAAAGACGGTTTCAATTACCCGCCGGTGGGGTCGAACGAGAACGATGAATCGCTCGACGAGTGGCTTACGTTCGACAGCGGCATCGTCGGCATAATTACGAACGGCGCGTACCGCGGCAAACCGACGTACATGGCGATCAGCGACCCGGTATTTAACCCGCCGGGCGCGTATTACATGTGGAATTCGGAAGAGACCTGGACGCTTTTTTCGCTCCCATCTCCCTGGCCCAAGGAAGGCGGCGCGCGTATTCCGGGCTACTTACATCGGCCGGCCCTCGGCGGCGCGGCGGATATCGTAGGCCGCGCCCAGTGGCAGCAGCCCAACCGCGAGGGTTACTACCCGTGGGAAGGTAAACGCGACCGGGATAAAATGAGCGGGTGGCAAAGGTTAAAGGACAACTACTACGGCAAGGACTGGCATTACACGCTCGAGATAATGCGGGAGATAGGGACCGTAACGAAGATCAACGCGGAGGAGGACGTCCTGCTCGGCCTCTTCGACCCGCACCCGGGTAGGTAGGCGCCGCTCGAGCGTAATTGACGTTTGACGTCAACGCCCCCGCCCGACGCCGCACCCGGGCGGGGGCTTTACCGGAAGGTAAACAAGCAACGGGAGTCTCGTTATGTCCAACATGTGGGCCGCGGTGGTCGAGATAGGCTTTCTGGGCTGGGTCGGCTCCACCATCGGCTTCATCTTTCGCGC
>SDBS01003075.1_pt1 | contig 16394 bp, 20 predicted proteins | sample 2277091 | NCBI WGS metagenome assembly SDBS01 (sample SAMN10404972, study PRJNA504765) | marine sediment metagenome | isolation source: marine sediment core GS10_PC15, 163 cmbsf | place: Arctic Ocean: Southern Knipovich Ridge | collected 2010 | reverse complement strand
AGGGTTCAGGTTAACGGCAAAGCGGGATCGGGGAGGACTATAAATATGTCTGGATTAGCTAGAGTCGATGAATTCTTGAGAGAAAATGGGATCGATATAAAGGTGAATTTTACAGGTACAGATAAAAAATTAGCTACTAAGAATAAAGCATTAAAAAGCGCTGTCAAGAAAAAAGTTAAAAGGGGTAAATAAGCCTATTTCGTGGTATCATATCTCCAATTTAAACAAGGAGATATGACTATGGGAGTGACTTTAACATGCAATAGATGCAAGGAAGAAAAGGCGTTTAAGGATTTTTATAAGAACACGTTTACAAAGACTGGGAAATCAACGCATTGCAAAGAGTGTATAAAAGAAAAGATGAGGGTTTACTATGGCGCTAACAAAGAAGCAAGCTGTGCTACCAAAAACGCCTGGTATGCTAAGAATAAAGAATCTGCACGTAAAAAGATCTATGCATGGAAAGCACAAAACCCTAAATACATGGTTCACTGGCATGCTCAAAATAGGGAAAAGCATGCTAAGAATGTCAAAGCTTGGAGGGCTAGACATCCTCATTATGTTGAATGCCACAAGGAATATAATCTCGCTATTAGGAGCGGTATGCTGATTAAGCCTGAGAACTGCATGCTTTGCAACAAAGAGGGGAAAGTTGAGGGTCATCACCATAACTATTCAAAGCCTTTAGACGTTGTGTGGGTATGCACGAAATGCCACCGAGATATACACGCTAAACACAGGTTGATAGATGTGAAATGACGGGTAATATATTGCTGCATATTTTTATATTTTCCATAACAAGTGTTGTGGGTGGTGTTATCGGGTCATTGATTTGCTTGTCTATGAGATATGGGCCTAGAGACCTTTGGGATACTTTAAAGTATTGGTGGATTGAGGGGGTCTGATGTAAAGCTGCTTTACAAATTTACAAAGGGGAGGTGAAATGCCGTTAGCTAAAGGAAAATCTAAGAAGTCGATAAGCAAGAATATCAGTAATCTGATAAAAAATGAAAATAAAACGAAATCGCAAGCGGTTGCCATTGCTTTATCTCAGGCCCGCAGATCAAAGGTTAACACACGCAAGAAGAGAGGAAAAAAATGACTTGGTCAGACACACCTGTTGCTGGACAACAGAGCGTATCAGCTAACAAAGCACCCATCAATAACGCATTCATTTATATCGCTAATGAAATGAAGAAAGACCATTTTTGGGATAACGCAAACAATAACCTAGATGGTCGCCATCAATTCGTTCAGATGCCGAAATTTGAAGCAGGGGGAAATCCCGCTAATCCAGCGATTGCAACAGATATGAATGGCGTTTTCTACATGAAGGATAAGACGGCAGGTGATGCACCCGATTTACAAATGACAGAGCCGTTTTACCAAGCTAACGATGGAACAAGAAACCAGATAGAGCAAGTAGGGTTCAGGGCTATGATCCATTTTGAAATGCTTATATCAAATCCTTTTACTATAACTGAAAAATATGTCCATAATTGTTCGGTTGTAAGAACAGCAGTGGGGCAATTTACGTTAACTTTTGATGTCCAAATGCCAACCGCCAACTATATCCTTTTTGGGACTGCATTAAGAACGGGTACAGATACCACCCTTAATTTAGCTCCCCGATCAGGGACAAAGGCAGCTAGAATCACGGCAACGACACTACAGTTTACCACAGAGTCAGTAAATAATGGTGTGCTTAGAGATCCGCTTGTAGTCATGCTAGCGGTATGTGGAGGATAAATGACAACTGAATTATTCTTAATTTCCAACTTTAGAACGGGATTCGATCAAGAATTGGAACCTTGGCTTTTAATGAACGATGCTTTCGTGGAATTGAATAATTATAGGACGCAGCGAGGTGTTGTTTTACCAAGAAGGGGTATCGATGGTTTCGCCCAAGGAGGTAGAGGTTCTGCAAAGAATGAGCAAAGCAGAATTTATACAAATACCGTTGGTGAAACCGTTACCGATGCAAACCAGACCTTTACACATACCCTTGCAAACGTCACTGTTCGACCAGGTAGTGTTACTTTTAGTGAAACCGGAGGTGATAGCTCTACTGATGACGGTGTTGGAGGTTTTCCGACATCTGCAACTGGATTTTCAGCAGGGGCAACAATAGATTATAATACAGGGGCTGTAAGCGCAACATGGGATAGTGGCGCCCCCAACACCCCAGTAGTGACTTATACGGCTGCTAATGGCAACGAAGTGATGATGATCGCCAATTTCATCACAACGACTAACACAAGAAAGTTAGTGGTAGCTAGCACTGATGAGTTTAATGAATACAATTCATCAACGAATCGCTTTGATGTTATACCCTTTAATGCAGGATCAACGGCAGCTAAGCCAACAGGTAACGCTTCCGACTTCTTCTCATCCACCATGTACCCCGATAAAAACGGGGCGCCTAGATTGATAATGGTTAACGATACAGAGGCAGATGGATTCTATAGCTATGACGGTACAGACATCAGGCTTTTCAATATCACGGGAGCAGATGACAACCCTGATTATGGAAACCCATCTGGAGGGGTTCTACAGAGCTGTCTCCATGTCTTTTATTTCAACCTAAGACTGGTCTGCATTCGACCAAGAATAGGGGGTGTCCTTTTTCCTCAATCAATTATTTGGACTGGAGTCAATTCTTCATCGGGCAATGGTGACGACTTCAATGCTCCTGGGTCTGGTGGTACGGATCTATCTTCAGAGTTCTTTATCACGGCAGCAGTAAAGCTAAAAAGTAGTCTTATCATTTGGACTACTGAGTCAATCTGGGAACTCACATTTACAACTGATATAGACTTACCATTCAAATTAAAACAACTTGGAGATGCAGAGGCAAGGGGCGCACAAGCTTCTTTCTCAGGAATAACTTGGTTTGGGGAAAGTGCAGCCGTTGGAAATCTAGGGATCACAGGCACAGACGGCAGGGACTCCTTTAGAATCGATAATAAGATTCCTTTCTTCTCAAGGGATAGAATGTCGGGCCTTCCCTCTAATTCTAACTTCAACCCTTTTGAATTGATCTCAAGCGGAACAAACTTTGAAGACGATCAATTTTGGTGGTTATATCCTGATGTCAATAAGGTATCAAACAGCAACAATACTAATGTGCTAGCTTTTAATTTCGTTGAAGAGTCTTGGGCTGTATATGATCTTGCTTTAACAAGAATGGGAAAATTTCAACAGACAGATGAAATCGTTTGGGATGCTGTAGATGGTGATTTTAAAGATTCATGGGCAACTTGGGATAGTACAACCGAAATATGGGACGATTTCTCTGATCAAAAGTTCGTTTTTTTTATTCTTGTTGGTGATGAAAATGGATTTATCTATAACCTACGAAGCAATAACGATCAAACCATACAAATAAACGGGATAACAGCAGCATCTGCCGCAGTCGTTACAACCGAACCCGATGTTTTTCAAGTTGGGGATCAAGTCTTTATCACTGGCGTTTCTGGAATGACAGAGATCAATGACGACACTTATACTGTTACAGCCATTAGTGCGGGTTCTGTAACGATAGGGATAAACTCAAGCGATTTTACCGCTTATACATCCGGCGGTGTAATGTCTCGACAAATTAAAAGAGACCTTGAGACAAAACCTATCAATCCATTTGTTGAACAGAATAAGAAGTGCAGGTTAAAAAGGGTTCATTTCTTCTTTGACACAGATAAAACCACTATGCTTTTAGATCTAAAGGCTGATAGACGAGAGACAGCGTACAGAACTGATATTCAAATCGATGATGGTTCAAATGAAGGGTTAGCAAAAAAGAAATGGACATCCATTAGCGTTAACCAAGTAGCAAACTTTCATACACTAAGGATTCATCAAGAAAACGGACAAGCTAACGAAAGGCTACACGCTATTATGATCGAATGTGAACCTGTAGGGAGATTATACAGATAATGCCTTTTCTTGCAGAAAATTTCAATTATGGAAAGAAAGAGGATACGGGAATCTCTGAGACTATGCTTCGATCAATGGAAGATGCATATGAGGATACGGCAGTAGAGGTAAATAGAAAGACTGATTTAGTAGTTAGATCAGTGGCCCCTGTAGGTGTGCCGGATGGAAGCGGTCATATACCTAGTACAGTGGATATCAATTATCGAAACGGCACGATATGGATTGTACAGACGGGGGCGACAGCACCTATAACAAATCAGGTGTATATTAAAACAGAAACTATTATATTTGGTGGCAATAAGACCGCCCTTTGGGTAAGATTAATTTAGGAGTCAAAAATGAGCTTTCCACCACAACAGCAGCAAGGGCAAGACCAACGGGGCGCTCTGTTCTCTCAGTTATTCGGACAAGCGAACAATAATGCTCAATCAGCGTTTCCCTCTCTAGCAGACTCATTACAACCAGAGCAAAGCCTCTTCTTAGGTGATGACGAGCAAGATGCGCTTGCTTTACTGCTAAGTCAATTTCTCGGAGGTGGAGGGGGTGGCGGTTCACCTCAAAACTTCGCTTCCAGGCCAGTTCCTGGGGGATTCCAAGATCCAAACCAACAAGGTTTAGAGCAAATCATGAACCTTTTTAGACAGAATCAGAATCAGAATCAAAACTTTTCATTACAGGGATTAGGGCAACAACAGGGAGGCTTAAGATGAGCATAGGTAATTTTTTATTCGGTTCGGCACCTCAAAACAGACAAGTAAATCAATTCACGAGTGGTCAGGAAGATTTTCTAACTAATCTACTTCAAAGACTCACGAGTGGCCAAGGAGGTTTCGGGTTCGATGAAGATGCTTTTCAATCGTCTTTTGTAGATCCTGCTTTGAATCAATTTCAAAATAGAATAGCACCCGCTATACAACAAAGTTTTATCGGTCAGGGCGCTGGAAGAAGTTCCAGCCTTCAGGACGCTCTAACTAGAGCAGGTGCGGATGTACAGGGGGGATTAGATCAACAAAGGGCTTCATTGCTTAACGAGGCTCTAAACAGGCAACTACAAGGCGCTCAAACTGCTCTCGGAGCTAGGCAGTTTGGTATCGAACAAGACCCAGGCTCAACAGGATTCTTGCCTGAACTTGCGGGTGGGATAGGTGCTGGTTTTGGGGGTGCCTTTGGCGGGGCAGCAGGTAGAGGGTTAGGTCAAGCAGCTAGTAGTTTTTTCAACAGAGGCTTTAGGAGGTAATATGAGCTTTCCAGTATTCCAAAGACCAGAGCCTAGAAGACCTTTTAGAGCAATTGGTGAGGCTACGGGTCAAGGTTTTGGTCAAGGCATCACACAGGGCATTGAACAAGATGTTATCGGTAGGCTTCTACAGAATATCAATCAAAATCAGCAAGATCCATTGACAGCTATTTTAGGGTCAAGCTTACCAGGAGCAAGACAAAACGAGTTAGTTGCTGCTTTCCAAAATCAGGAAAAAATAAGGGATGCCAGAGATGTTGCTAATGAAAAGAGGGCGCAGGAAGCAGCCGAAACACAAAGAAAACAACAAACAAACGACTTAATAACTAATCTATTAGGGATAACTCCGACAGGAGGCTCTACACAGCAACAGCAACAGCCCGCCCTTACTCAGCAGCAGCCAGGAGCGTCACCATCTGAACAAGCCTTTTTAAATGAATCGCCAAACCCATCCGCACAAGGGGCAACAACGAATAACTCACAAATAGGTCTTGCAGATTTAACAGATGATCAACTGGCTTTATTAAATTCACATTCAGACCCAAGGATAAGAAGCCTCGGTGAGTTTGAAGGAAAAAACCGTGAGAGAACAGAAAAAAGATTCTTATCAGATAGAGACTTTAACACAAAATTGTCTAAAAAGTTTGATGAAAAAATAACAGATTCTAGGAATCCCACACGGCAAAAGGTTTCAGCAGGTAAGCAGTTAGTTGCAGCTATTGGAACGGGAGACACAGGTTTTTGGTCCGCAAACAATTTGGCAAGGATAACAGGAATTGATGCTTTTAGAGGTGCCTCTGGTCAGCAATTTTTGACGGCAGGAAAAGAATACTTTCTTGCAAACCTTGAGAGAGTAAAAGGACGTCCAAATCAATTTCTTGAAACACAATTATTAAGTGCCTTGCCTCAACTCGGTCAAAGTAAAAACGCTCAGATGGTAGCTGCAAAAATGGCTCTATTAGATGCTAACATAGGACAATCTGAGATTGATATTTATGATCGATTAAAAGAAGAAGATTTAAGGACGAAAGGATTCATTGGTGCAGATATCGAGCAAAGAGTTCAAAAGGAACTTCTCCCTATGGTTGAAGATATGGAAAAGAACCTTGCTTATGATATCAGAAAGCTTCAGGAGAAGGATTTAGGACTAGCGGAAGTGAAAAAAAGGCTTCTAAGGAAAGTTCCTCAAGGCGCTGTAATTACTCCATCTACCCTTAAGTTATTTATAGAAAAAAATGACGGGGATCCAAAAAAAGCTGTTTCTCAAGCCAAGAGGCTAGGATGGACGGTTCCTACAGGGGATCAATTTAGAAGGTATGAGGGTCAGGTCACTCAAGAGGGAGGCATATAATGGCGAAAGGATTTAAACCTACAGGCGGCGAACTCGAATTCGCAAACTTTGTTAAACAGCAATCCACTCAGCCATCAGACCAGCCTAAAGAAAAAGGATTCGTGTCTCAGTTTATTGAAGAACCAATTATAAGTTCCGGCAGGGCAGGGTTAAGAGGAGTGCTTAAGGGATTTCAAGGCGCGGGGGAATTCCTATCATCCGGTCAACCTACCGCTCCCGCTGATGAGGATGTAAGAGAACCAACAGATTTATTCGGGCCTTCTCCGACTTTTGAACGTCAAGAGGAGCCGTTGGATTTTAATGAAGTTATAAGAGATTTAATCCCTCCAATTCCTCAAGAAAATGAATCGGTACAACCGATTCAACAGTTTGTTGAGGATGTATTTGAAAGAGGTGGTGAGATTCTCCCTTTCGCAGCCAGCGGGGGTGGAGCAGTAGCCCCGTTTGTGAGGTCGGGTCTTGCTGGTTTGCTAGGAGAAACGGCTAAAACACTCGGATTTGGACCTGTAGGTCAGGCAATAGCAGAAATACCCGCCTTTGGTTCACCTAAGTTTGGAAAAAAGATAATACCCAAGAAATCACAACGTGAAATCGTTAAATTTGCAAGAGACCAGAAGCTAACAGAAAAACAAATTGCTCCATTGCTTCAAACGGAAAGGAAGTCATCAGGCTTGCTTGGTAAATTTTCTAATCGAGGAAAAAGGGCGCAGGAATCTTTAGAGCTTGCAAGAGAGGGAAGGAATACAGTATTTACCAACTTAAAAGCTCTACCAGAGTCGCAACTAAAACCGTCACAGCCTGCTATAGAAAGTCTATTCCAAGATACAAGAGAGCTTTTAAAAGAACTACCCGTTGAAGTTGGTAATTTATTAGAGAATGATTTTAATAAATTTTTAGAAAGCGGACAAACTCAGGGTGATTTAGCGATTCTTTGGGATGGGATCAATTTCCAGTTTGCAAAAAGAGGCGGTAAAAGACTTCAACCTTTAAAGGAATCAATTACTAGAATCTTCCAGGAAACATCCCCAGAATTTGCAAAACAGTTTGAGCTAACAATGGATCTTGCCCAGAGATTTCAAAGTGTTACAAAGCAATTAACCCCAACACAGGCAAGTAAACTTGTTGAACAGTTTCAGCTTTTTAAAGCTCCCATTCAGCTTGCATTGGGGGTTTCAACTGGAACTTTACCCTGGGTTACAGGTGCGTTAGTGAGTGAAGTTGCAGGAAAAGAGTTAGCCAGGGAAATGCTTACAAACCCAAGATTGCAAAACCTTGGGGGTCAAATGGTGACAGCAATGAAAAAATCTAGCGTAGCCCTTGCTAAATCTACATGGAATCAGATAACTAGAGAAATTAGAAAATCAGGTATAGACCAAGATACAGTTGACCAGCTTCAAGATATAGATATAGACGAATTTATCAAGGTAATTGACCTATCTGAAAACGGCAAGAAAAACGGGCCTTAATCTATCCATGCAAAGAAGAATAAACCGAAAAAACCCAAGAAAAAACCAAGTATTGCAACGCCCATGACTAACCCCTTTAAAAAAATTCATCCCAACACCATATGACGGGAAGTAAAAGTGTAATGAAAAAACCAGCAAAAAACATTCCCATCTTCAAACTCCTTTGTAAGTACCTACATTATAAGGATTTGAATAAAACAAGTCAAGCAAAAAAAGGAATAAGATAATGGCTAGATTACCAACCTTTGACCCATCAAGAATTTTAGACGCAACAACCTTGACAGGGGTATATCAAGATATGGGGGCTATAATGGGCAGTGCGGTGATTGCCTTTGTTATTTACAACACCTCAGATGTGGATGTACAGATCTCCTTTGATGACGGGGTGACAGACGGCCCTATTATACCGTCACAGGACGACTTCAAAATGTCTAGGCTAGACCAAATGACAAACCTAGAAGACGCCTCATTTATGGTTGCAAAAGGGGCGCAAATACAGGTCAAACAGGTGACGGCAGCAGGTGCAAGTGGAAGTGTAATCATAAACATTGCGAGAATATGAGGGAAGGTTATGTCAGGATCAAGTGTAAGAGCGCCCATTGTAAGCTTTGATGTCCTTGCAGCAGCGGGGCAAATTAGGGGCGTAGAGAATAAAGCTCAAGTGGGGTTCAATGCCTCTGTTGGTAGCGTATTAGAAGACATTTGGCCCCCTGGCGGTATTTTACAAACCCTAGATGACGCTGAAACAATAAATGTGGTCTCAACAGATGCGGTGGACAATGGAGCAGGTACAGGGGCTAGAACAGTAAAAATTAAAGGCTTGGATTTTGAATTCCTAGAAATAGAAGAGGAATTGACTCTAAACGGATTAACTATTGTACCTACCGTAAATAAATTTATCCGTATTGAAAGCTGTAGGGTTCTTACTGCCGGAACAGGGGGGGAGAATGCAGGCGATATAAGCTTAACAGCAATATTATCCGCTACCCTTCAATGTTTTGTTGAAGCGACATTCAATAATGATCAGCAAGTGCAATATACGGTTCCGGCTAACAAGTTCGCTGTCTTTACGCAGTTCCTTATGGAAACTCAAAAGGATCAGCAGGGCTTTATCAATTTGTGGATTAGGAATTTCGGAGAAGTATATGTTTTGGGTAGAAACTGGAACGTATATCAAAGCTCAGTAACTGCTCCTCTTATCCCACCCCTTGCCCTAGGACCAAAAGCCGACATTACGATGAGAGGGGTTAAGGTAACAGCCGGAGACATTCAGATTGCTTGCAACATGAACTTTTATCTTATCGATTTACAAGAAATATTTACTTAAAAGAGAGCCTGAGCATGTCAAGAAGAATATTGTTTGAATTAAAAGAGATCGCAGCTACAGATATCACCGCCGCGTACGTGGATTTCGGAGCGCCCACAAGTAACCCATGTATAGTCGCTGATTTTATCAACACCTCTGATGTTGAGTTTTACATATCGATTGACGGTGTAGATGAAGATATTCGTCTTCCCGCAGGGGGAACTGCAACTTTTGACACTAAAAACCTTAAAGATCACGCCGACACGAGCGTATATATTTTTGGGGCAAAAGTACAATTACAAATAAAGCTTCAAAATCCTAATGCTGAAGGAACCTGGGGTGATGTTTACTGTAATATGCTTACAATAACCCTTGACTGATTGAAAAAAAGAGGAACGTATGGTTAGTAAAAACAATCCCCTGAGAGACGGCAGACACCTCAACAAGTATTGCCCTTATGTAGATTTCTTTAGGCGCCCGACTTCAGAGGATATACGTCACCCAAAAACAGGGCAAATTTATTCTCGTCCTTACTACTGGCGAGTTAGCCTTAAACCAGACGGGTTGCCCCCTGTAACAGGTGTTGAGGGCGAGCTTTGGTATCTACAAGACATTACCGCTAATGTTGCTAATTGGAAGCAGCTCGTCTTTACGGGTGGTGGATCTCCGATTATAACAATCACGGGAGACGCAGGTGGCGGGGTTTCCGCTGATGCCCTTGAAAACATGGACTTAAACGGTCTTGTTGTTGCTAACCAAACAAGGGCAAAGCCAGTATTTTTCACAGGAACGCCAGGTTCGTTTAAGCAAGAGCTTGAGGTGCAAGTCGCAGCAGATAGAACAGGTGCGCCCGCAGATTCCAATGATGCCGGAATTGTTTCGTTTGATGACACGGCCTTCTCAGTAGATCCCAACGGCTATGTAACGCTATCCGGTGGAGCAGGCCCATCTGTAGACACTAATACAGGTGACGATTTAGTGGGAGTAGGTGCAGATGGAGCAGGAAATTTCAACTGGATCGGCCTAGCAGTAGCAAGTGCCACTCATGCAAAACCCGTATTCTTTAAAGATAGCGCCACTGCAAATGCAATCGATCTTGATATACAGGTGGCAGCAGATAGAACGGGTGCGCCTGGCGACAAACTTAATGCAGGACTGGCAAGTTTTGATGACACCTCTTTTAATGTTGATGCTGACGGTTATGTAACATTAGTGGGGGGGCCAGGCCCAGCCGTAGATTCTTTCACTACAGATGTGGGTGGGCCCGTAGTTCCGACAGGTGCGGGGGTGGTAGACACCACAGGAACGAGCGTATTTTCCGACGGAACGGTAGCAAACACACTAACGTTGAATGTTCAGGCAACCGCAGAGACGTTTCTTTTAGGGGCGGGTGTTGGGTCTTCAGCCACAGAGTTGGGGCCGCTTACAAATGGGCAGCTAATAATCGGGTCTACAGGGGCTGCACCCGTCCTATCAACCCTAGCCTCGGCAGATGCTTCTATTACAATCACAAACGGAGCTGGCAGCATTGATCTAGCCGTAGCGCCAGGATCAGGATTTACTTGGAACGATGTAACTGGCACAAGCGATGACTTTGAAGCTGCAAATGGATATATCACTAATAATGCCGGACTAGTCACGATAACGCTTCCAACAACATGCACCGTAGGCGACACATTCAGGATAGGGGGACTAGGGGCCGGAGGGTGGTTAGTTGCCCAGAATGCAAGTCAAGTAATCCACATAGGAAATATGGACACCACCACAGGGACAGGGGGTAGCCTTGCAAGCACCAACAGACACGACTGCTTGGAGTTCCTGTGCGTAGTAACAAATAACGAATATCTCGTTGTGAGTTGGGTCGGAAATATAACAGTAAATTGAGGAAATTATGGCAGAGCAACAGGTAAGTACAAACAGGTTCTCAGTAGCTAACTGGATAGTAGACACAGAGGGGTTGTCCGAGGGGGCCACACACACAACAATAACCGGAGCCATAGCCTCAGCTTCAGCCTCTGATACGATCTATGTGCGCACGGGAACATACACGGAAGATTTTACCATAGATAAATCCTTAAGGTTCATGACAGGTCAAGCAAGAGGGAATAATTCTTCAAGCGTGACAATAGTTGGGACGGTAACACAAACAGCAACTGCCACAGCCACATTTAACGGCTTCTCTTTCAGCACAAACGCAGCCACCATTATCTCTGTTTCTGGCTCAAACGGAGTACAACTTCATTTTTTTAACTGCAACTTCAGCCTATCGAATGGTGATTGCCTGACAATGGATAACGCCAACGGTGTGCTTTCGTTCACCACTTGCCAGTTCAACCAAGGGGCCGATTCGTTAGACATTTACAACATAACAGACTGTGCAGGTGTTTCGTTTAGGAATTGTGTGTCATTCAATGGCAGTGCTGATGGTGTGTCTACGGTAGCATCCGGTCGTGTAACTTTGGAATATTGTACATTTCAATTGCAAACATTTACGACGTCCGGTTCTGGAAACATGGTTATAACCTTTTGTGAAATGTCAAACGGCAACAACACCGTGCCCCTCACTACAGCGGGAACCGGAATCAGCTTTGTCAACAATAGCGTGTTTGCCTCCGGAACCGCAGCAGCTATATCTATAGGTACGGGGACAACGGTAAATATCCTAGGGTTGACGGTAGACTCCACAAATGCCGCTCCGATAACAGGTGCTGGTACGGTGAATTACGCACCCATAATGTTCCAAGATACCGGAAACTCAATAGACACCACAACTCAAGTCGAGGGAACCGCACAGCTTGGGAAATATCGAGCATTAGGGCAACCTGCATTCAACGCTTTCCAAGGCACTACAGACAACAACGTGACCGGAAACGGTGGGTTTTATGTATTGGGTGACACGGACAACGGAACAACGCTGACAGAACAATTTGACCAAGGGGGAGATTTTACCCCTGGCGAATCAGGTGGAGCATTTTTTGCAGCTCCGATCACGGGAAAGTATCAGTTGAATTATTTTATATTGATGAACGGTTTTGACGGCACAAGATCTCCCTTAATTGCAATAACAACTAGCAATAGAACCTACTTTTATGGAGATGCTCCGGATGTCAACTCAGGGAATTTCCCGATGTCACTGTCTGTGATAGCCGACATGGATGCAGGGGATACGGCAGACTTTAGCCTGCTAGTTGGTGGGGGATCGGACATAATAGGCGTTTTCGGTAGTGCATCACAACCCCGAACCGTGGTATCAGGATTTTTAGCATGTTGAGGAAATTATGAGGATAGAAAATACAGAACTAGAATACAGCGAACTTGAAGCTGTTGGTTTAGAAAGATATCTAGGCTCCGATGCCGAAACAGTGGATCAGTGGGCGCAACGGGTATGGAGTTCATGCCAACGTCAAGAAGAAGGGGAAGATCTTTCCAGGGTATATATAGCAAGGGAGGGGCAGAGATGGCAAGACCGTGCAAAGTGGCTGTGGGAGAACAAAAAGACAAAGCGATCAGAAGCAATTTGCAAGGAATTTGGCTACAAGGAAGTTTCAGATGAAACACTGACGCAAATAAAAGATGACCCCAACTACCGCACAAAAGAACAAATGCTACTGGACAGTGTTGAACCATAACATTAAGGAGAAAATGAGCATGAAAACAGTATTTCCAAGTATAGGGAGAGAGTTTTTAGATGTATTCAAAAGCATAGGGTGGAGAAAATGGGCGGTGAAATTAGTTGTGGTTATTGGAATAGGCATGCTCATGTTTGCCGGATGCAGTTCCCTGAATGAAAAATTCGGCATGAAGGATGACAACCCAATTGAGCAAGGTATTGAGGCGGTGATTAAAAACAAAACGGGTGTAGCTTTTGACCTAACTCCAGGGGAATAAATGAAATTTAGCGTAGACGACTACATAGACGAAAAGATTGATCGCATGATTAAAGGCTTCAAAGACAAGTTCATCAAGGCACAAATGACACAGGATTTTAGGGTATCATCAGGAATTAGCAAAAAGATCCTGAAAGCCCAGGAAGCTAAGATAAACTACAGGAATCGCTACCCTGGAAGGATGGAAGACAAAAGCCTAAAACAGGTCATAGACAAAGACGAGGCTTTTGATCTTACTCTTTTTATCCAAAGCTGAAAGCTGTTAAATTCAAAAAGATGACTGCCCAAACACAGAAAAATGGACGATTATGCAGTCGGTGTGGGGCGTAGCTTCCGCTTCGATGACCGTTGAGGCGGCAACAGTAGCGAGAGCTGGAACAGCAATCGTTTTTACCCTTTTAACTATCTCTTCTTTTGATGCAAACCTAATTTTTGGAGCGTAATCTGATTTATTTGAAACATAATGTGATGGCGGTGAAATCATTTCTGATATATTTGAAACATAATATGGCGGTGAAATCATTTTAAACCTTTTTTTTGATTAATTAAGTTACCTCATTTGCGCAAAAAGCCCCTTTCTTCAGATATGGGGATGAAAGCGCGTTCTTTTAATTCTTCAGTCTTGTATAATGATACTTCACAAGGCTGAAAGTGCTGGCGAAAGTATCGTCTCGATGCATCCCTTTTGGGCGACTGAGTAACCTCTGTCAGGACGTGCGGCATCGAGATTAAATCAACTGGCGATTGGGACTTGTCCCTCCTCTTCGGAGATAGAGCCAGTCGCATGTTAAAGTGGAATCGCTTCTTATCGAGGCCACGGATGTTGTAGGCGCAAGCTGAGAGCCGTGGAGAGATAAGTAGTTTGTCCATAGAACCCCCTGGATTTATCTATGGGGTGGTTCAGGCTGAAAGATTCCACCCAAAAGCAAAATCGATCAGAATATAAACCAATCTAACGGCGAAAAACGCTGCAATTCCAAGAAGTGTTGTCTTAAGGAGTCCGATAAAGAATTTTTTCATATATTCCACAGTTAAAAATATTTTTTGAAAGCCCATTCCATCACGTTGACAATGAAGACAAAGTACGTAATACAAAGAACGTATATTGCCAACTCCTTCGGTGTTTTTTTCCCCAAAACGCCCCTCCTTGAATATGACTGTTTCTGGATCTATCTTTGACCCATCCTTTTCGCTAGTTCCTTTTTGCACAAATCACCCGCTTTCGCCCACCGCTCCGAAAGCTCTAAGTGCTTCTTTATTTCAAGTCCGTTATGACCATAACTCATACAAAGTTTAGCAACTCCTGCGGAGACTCCTACTGCAAGAGCAGTGGTTGGCTGTCTTGTAATAATAAGCGCCCTTATTCCAGTTTCTATTGTAGCATCTATGGCCCTCCCTAAAGCTATATCCCATATCTCTCTTGACTCTTTTTGAGCATCTCTCAGCGCTAGAAACATTTGCTGATAACAAGAGATCGAATAATTTGAGAGTTGATCCAGACTCAAGTTATCATACACACCAACATTATACCCGAATCCTTTTATCTGATTCTTGACCATTGAATGAATTTCGTCTACGCTGAAACTTTCAATGGACTTTAGCGCCTCTGAAGTGTCTGAAGGGTCTTTAAGGGGCATTAATGCTAGACAAGTAAGCCCACAACCACCGCGAGACCGGCTCTTAATGAAGGGTCCGTTTTTATCTGGTTTGTAATTGGGTTTGGATTTTTTTTTTGCAAGAGCAACGAGTCGCATCCCCAGTGGATCTGAAGAGTTCGAAATTCTTTTTAAACACTCCTCTGGGCTGGACACATGATAAACCTCTGAGCTGTTAGGAATCGGCACAAATATTTGATCCGCTTCGCAAACATTTTGCTCTAAAGACAGCACCAGAATCTCGTTGAGAAAATCTGAAACCTCTTCTCTAATTTCACAGTTTCTTGATTCTAAGTTTTCTTTTGACGTCTCCATACTTCCAGCAGAAATAAAAAACGGAATAAACAGCATTAAGCCAGACAGAAATCTTTTCATTTTATGAACTCCCAAGGTTAAGTGGTCATGTAAGCAATGATTTTAAATATTGATGGCGATTGTATGTTCATAGAATTTTTTGGTCAACAGATTGATCATTTAAAGTTTTGTTTTGAATCTATAGTAACAGAAGCATTGGTAAACAAAAAACCCCCTGACTAAGTCAGAGGGAAAAACTAGGAACTGGAGAACCCCTAATCTTTTTTATCTACATTGATATCGATCTGCTTCTTTTTTTCCTGTGCGATCCAAGATTCAAACTCTTTAACAAAGCCCTCCTCATCACCTATCATTTGAGAAACGGTTTCATTTGCTGTCTTTCCAAAGTGTGACGATCTCTTTTCTATATAATCTAAAATCATATTTTTGTCATATTTTTTGCACCATTTATCTATAAAGCTATGGTAATCGGAAGGGCTTAATTTCGTTTGAATTGGCTCTATAACAACAGGATTGTCTGCCTGCTCCATCTCCTCTTTTGTGTAAGCCCCTGATAATTCAGCAGGAAAAGCCTTTCTTAAGGCAAGAGCCTCTGCACATTTTGATAACATGACGTGAGGCTTTGACTTCCACATCATAGTAGGCGTGCCGTCCTTTTTAAGCCCTGCATATTCAGAATAGTGAGCAGATGCACAAACCTCATGCCAGGTACCATCAGGTGTTTGCTTCATCACATACGATTTAGCACACACAACAGAGCCGTTATTGTCATAAACATAGTCTGGGTCTTTGCCAGGGGAATAACGCCCTGTACGGTCCGCAATGAGCCTGTAGCCGTCAATTGAGGTTTGTATTGTCATGACCTCTTTCTTTAAACCGCTATCCCAGCGTTTAACGCTAAAGATCTGCCTAGAGAATGGATCTAGCCCAAGCCGTTTACATGTGTATGCAAAAAGTTCAAACTCTCCATCTGTCGAACCCCTGCAAATAGTGTTCTTCATAAGCTCAAGCGTCTCTTTGTTGTCGTAGTCTAACGTTGGTAAATTCTTAGTCATTTTTATCTCTCCCATTTGTTTCTTGTTTTTTCCATCTTAAAATATTTAAATAGCTCAAGGCATTTAAAGAAAATATCTAGGTTTCTTGCATGATCGTCTGACTTGTACGGAGTGGATGCTTTCCCCTCTTTATTTAGCTTCACAAAAAGCACATTATCGACTTTTTTATACCCGTTTAACTCACAAAGA
>SDBS01003074.1_pt1 | contig 16395 bp, 13 predicted proteins | sample 2277091 | NCBI WGS metagenome assembly SDBS01 (sample SAMN10404972, study PRJNA504765) | marine sediment metagenome | isolation source: marine sediment core GS10_PC15, 163 cmbsf | place: Arctic Ocean: Southern Knipovich Ridge | collected 2010 | reverse complement strand
TTTTAGCGTTGCTTTTGTTACTATTCCTAGCGTACCTTCTCCCCCGATAAAAAGTTTGTCAAATTGAGGTCCTGTTGACGCTCTAGCAATAGTCTTGAATTTGATGATATCTCCTCGTGGTAAAACTAATTCCATACCCAGTAATATATCTTCGATTTTACCATATTTAGTGGAGAATTGTCCCGCAGCCCTGTGAGCAACCCATCCCCCTACTGAAGAGATATATAGAGACTGGGGGATATGTCCGCATGTATAACCTTTTGCATTTAAAAATCGTTCTAAATTCATTCCATTTGTTCCCGTTTCAACTGTAACTGTTAAGTCCTTATCGTTTATTCCAATGATTCTATTAAATTTTTTCATGTCGACGATAATTCCTCCCCAAATCGGTATAGCACCCCCCACAACTCCAGATCCTTCCCCAAAAGGAATCACTGGAATCTTTTCTTGATTTGCTAATTTTAAAATGTCGCTAACCTGTTCTGCAGTCTCTGGCCAAGTGATAAAATCAGCTAATCCGGAGATTTTACCTTCTAATACCCAATTAAATGCTAATAATGTCGTATCTTTTGTATAAGCCAAGATATCTATGTCTTTTGTGGATATGTTGTTATCTCCTACAATTTCACGTAATTTGGATTGAATAGAAGATCTATTTTTAATTTTAACTCGATTCTCTTTATAAATTAACTCAAAATCTTTAAAATCCATCAATATCATTTGTTTTTTTTATTACTTTAGTAAAATGATTAGAATAAATTTAAAACTTTAGTATCTTAAGAAATTAGTAAACAAACTGGAAGAAATTTAGTGATAAATAGTTTCTCCGGTGATTTTGTCTACATGTAGATGTCTGAATCTAGCTTTTTCTCTAATTAATTCTTTACTATTCAAGATTCTTTCAACTATTTCTTGCGGAAATAAATATTTTGCTAAATGAATTATCATTTCTTTTGTTTCTATGCAATTAAAGAGTTTTAAACTTTCACAAGAATAAAATAATTCACTTACTAAATCGTAGTTAGTATCGATTGAAAAATCGAGAAGTTCAAGATTCCTATAAATTCTAGACACGATATTCTTCAATAAATCATAGTCTTTTAACTTTTCAAGGTTGTTGTTCATATAATGTTTAAATAGAACGTAATATGTAGCTTCCGATGTAATAAATCCATCTCGAAATTGTTTTATTCCTTCCTTAGTAATTCTCAATTCTAGTTCGTCATTAATTTTTTTTATTTCATGTTCTAACTTCCTAACTCCTAATTGGTGGAATAATTTTAAGATTACCACTAATTGTGAGGTTTCCAAATTTTTCAGATAATCAGATTCAAAATATTTTGGATCTGAATTTATAACACTAGTAATCTGGTCATAATTTAACCATAATTTCACTAATTCAGTAGATTTAAATAAATAATAAACCCCATCAGTAGCTTCAATAATTGGTGCTTCATATCTATCAATAACTTCTTCCAATAAATTTAACAAAAAACTAGTAATTTTTTCTTTATCTAGCTTAACTCTTAAATGTTTAGCCAAAGTGATTCCACAAAAATAAATATCAGGATTTTTTAATGAGATTAATGGAACATCTATTAGCCATTCATCAACATTTTCCTTTAAATATGATTTTATATGAGAAAAATCAAACTTTTTTTGAAGGTGGAAAAAATGAATAATTCTATAAATCAAATATAATAATTGAAGTTTATATTGAGGTTCTTCTAAGTCTTCAAGACTTTCTATTTTTTGTTTATTTCTTTTGAATTTATCAATGATTTTTTCTTGTATCTGAATATATTTTTTTAAATTTTCTCTTTTTTCTGGAGAACTTTCAATCAAGTTTTTCAAATCTCTAAGTTCCACAATGAATTCAATAGGTAAAAATCCATTTGATTTTAAATTTAATATTAAAGGAGCAACTTTTTCGTTTACAAGATAATTGACAGTTGTCTCTAAAAAGATTTCAAATATTATAGGAGCTATCTTTCTTTCATAAAGCTCTATTATTGAAGTTATTTTTTCTTTTTCTTTACTTTGTAATTCTAAAAAAGGATCTAAAAACTTATTTTCAATTTCAGTTTTTTCAAACCCTAAATCTACAAATATCTTTTCAAGAAATGAGGTAAGATCTTCGAGTTTCTGATTAATATTATTTTTATTTATTGGAGAATCGTTAAAAGAACTATTAATTTTCTCTCGGAAGTATTGGTCTATATTATTATAAAACAGGTCTTCCTCCTTAAAATATAAATCCAAAATGTTAAATAATCCTTGAAAAATCATTTTAGGAAAAGCTAGAACACTAACAGAGTTTTATCGATATTATTCATTAATTTATAAAAGGATGGAGTGAATTAATATTTTACTCTTTTTAATTAAGTCAAGAATTATTATTAACAATTGATTGACATGAATTAAGTTAAGATTTTATCAACTATGGTTAATCTTTTGTCTTATTCATCCAAATTAATATTCAATTCAACAATAATTTCTAAATCTTCTTAAAAAAAAATCTAAAAATTTAGAGAACAAATTTAAAAATCTACATTACATCAATTTTTAATGTATTAGAAATAAATTTTTATAATAGAGAAAATAATTTTAATAAAATAATAACTTTTTTTTAATAAAACAAGTTTTTAAGGATAGTGAAAATTAAATGACAAGCGTTATGTTTGGTACCTCTGGAATTCGAAGAGTGTTTCAAAATTATAGTGAATCAGATCTTATGTTTACGCCTCAGATGGCTTTAGATGTTGGACTTGCTTTAGGAACCTATCTTAATGGTAAAGGTATCGTTGTTATCGGTAAAGATATTAGAACTTCTGCTTTACCTATAGAATATGCATTAATTTCTGGAATTGTAAGTACAGGATGTTCTGTAAAGGCTGTAGGGATAGTAACTACTCCAACATTAGCGATGTCACTAAAACATTTAAGGGCAGAAGCGGGTGTTATGATTACAGCCAGCCATAATACTCCTGAATATATTGGACTAAAAATCTGGAACCCTTCAGGTATGGGATATACACCTGAACAAGAGATGGAAATCGAAAGAATATATAATGAAAAAGCGTTTATAGAAATTGAATGGGATCAAATAGGAAGAATTACACATGAAACTGATATTAATGATTTACATATTTCAGATATTAAGAACCGCATCAAGTTTGATGGAAGTAATGTGCATGTTATAGTTGATCCTGGAAATGGCGCAGGTTGTGAAATAGTCCCACGATTATTAAGTGCTTATAATGTAAATATTATGACAATTAATGCTCAGATGGATGGAAAATTCCCCGGTAGAAACTCTGAGCCAAGTAAAGAAAACTTAATTCAATTATCTAAATTTCTTAAAACTTCAGATAAAGAAGATATTGGAATTGCCCTTGATGGCGATGCTGACAGGGTAATCTTTTTAGACGAAAATGGGGAAATCATAGATCCTATTCGCCTCCTAACTCTTATGGCTAAGAGTTACTTAGAAAGATATAAAGGAAGTAAGATTTCGGAAGAGAATATGATTGTTGTAACAGCAATTAATTCATCAAGTTTAATCGAAGATGTATTAAAACCTCTTGGCTGCAAAGTAGTTAGAACTGAAGTTGGCGATATTAAAGTGGCTATGGCTATAAAGGAACATGGAGGTTTTGTAGGTGGAGAGACCTCAGGGACATACATTTGGCCTAGTACTCATCTTGGGCCAGATTCGATAGTTACAATAGCTAAAGTTTTAAGAATGATTGTTGAGACGGGAAAACCATTACGAGAACTACTAAAAGAAATTCCAGAATACCCATTTTGTGAAACTAAGTTTCGACTGAAGAAAGATATCCCCTTTTCTGAAGAGATAAACAAAAAAATCATTGAAGAAATGAAAGAGACTTTAGAATCTTTAGGAAAGACAATAACAAATATTAACCACATGGATGGAGTTAGATTTGATTACAATGATGGTTGGATTTTAATTAGGCGCTCAGGAACGAGTCCTTATTTAAGACTTACAGGTGAATCCAGTGTTAATTTAGAGTCTTCAAAAGAAATTAATGACCTAGCAAAGGAAAAAATGGAGAAATTAAACCTAATATAGTTAAAATTTAATTTATTATTTTTTAAATTATTACTTTTTTTGTATATATCAATACTATCAATTTTGTTCCTATATTTATTAAAAGAAATTAGTAAAATTGAGAAAAAATAAGTTTTAAATTTATTTGAGTGATTAGAATTCTTTAATATCTATTCCTTTTTCTGTGAGTACTTCCTTATTTGCAATCAGTTCTCGACCAGCTATTTTATCCAATACATAAATTAGATTACCCCCATTATTTGAATATATCTGCCCATAGGAAATTGGAATATCCGGAGTTGGATCATTTATTAACGATTTGGTGACTGATTCAACCTTACGTTCGCCATTAGCTAACAATATTATTGTTTTCGCTTTATATACTAGTTCAGCACCCATACTGATTGCATATAAGGGGGATTCTTCTTTTGTAGAGAAATGACCATCCTTCACAGCATTTTCTACCGTATTCTCATCAAGTTTTACTAATAAAACATTACTACCTTCAAATGGAATTCCCGATTCATGGAAAGCAACATGACCACGACCTCCAACGCCTATTATATGTAAATCAATACCACCAGCATCTGTAATTTTTTGAGCATACCCTTCTAATATTGTTTCTTGAATCCATTTTAAATAGTCTGAAGCAGGATTTTCTTTAATAGATATTGACTTACCTGCATCTGTACCCGATTCACTCCAGTCTTCTGGATGTACATCAAGTTCATTTACTAATCGTTCTTGATCAATCAAACAACCATAAGGGACTGAAGTCTCGATGAATTTTTTATCGAGAAGACCAAATAACTCTTGAATCATAAAATAACAATAACTCTCAGGATGTAACGCTCGTTGTTGGGAATTCTCACCAGGAAGACCAACATATTCATCAAGATTAAAACTACGAATTCGAGTACTGTCAATTTCACCTGAATTCGCTATTCTTGCTAGATGTTTATAAAGACCTGTTGGTGAATTTCCTGTAGCCAATCCCAAAACGAATTCTTTTTGTTTCTGTAATGCTTGGACAATTTTTTCTTTAAGAATTCCGGCTGCTACTTCACTCAAGTGATCATAATCTTTTGTTATAAAAACGTTTATAGGCATATTTTATTACCTATTTGAAGCATTTTAAATCAAAGTTTAAACTAAAAAAAGGTTGTAGCTATATAAAGATTGGTGTATATTTTTATAAAGGAAATTCGACTCATCTGAAGATGTAATGATTTAAAAGCGTGTTTCGTAAATTCTCCATCTTACGAAAAATGAAGCAAGATAAATTTTCTTAGTCAATTGACAAAAATATTTTTTACTTCAAGTTAACTTACTACTAACAATTTATAAATGAAATATTAAAATATCTTAAATTCTTTCTATTTGTAAATGTGCGGCATATTTGGTATAATTACTAATCAAAATAATATATCTCTGGGAAAAGTTGTTCTTGAAGGGATTAAACGCTTAGAATATCGGGGATATGATTCATGTGGAATAGTTTCTCTCTCTAATTCTAAGTTATATGTTAAAAAAGATTCAGGAACAATAGATCAAATCCAAAAAAAAATAAATTTAGCAGAAATTCCAAACAATTCTAAACTCGCTCTTGCTCATACGAGATGGGCGACGCACGGAGCTCCTACTAAAAAGAATAGTCACCCACATTTAGATTGTACTAATAAAATTGCGGTTGTTCATAATGGGATAATAGAGAACTTTATGGAACTAAGGAAAGAACTTATCGAAAAGGGTCATTTTTTTAAATCGGACACAGATACTGAAATTATTCCTCACTTAATCGAAAGTAAAATGAAAGAAGGTTTCAATTTCAAAAATTCAGTAGTTGAAGCATTAAAATTAATAAATGGATCATATGGGCTAGCAGTTTGTCATGCTGATTACCCAAACTCAATTATTGTTGTTAGGAAAGAATCTCCTTTAGTAATTGGGATAGATGAAGGGAAAACAACTTATTGTGCTTCAGATATCCCTGCTTTTTTACCATTAACACGGAAATGTTATATTATGGATGATAATGAACTTGCTATTTTAAAAGCAGGAGATGTTGAGTTCTTTAATCTTATAACTAATGATAAAATTGAAAAGGAATTAAGGACAATTGATTGGAGCATTGATGCGGCAGAAAAAGGGGGATTTGAACATTTTATGTTAAAAGAAATTTATGAAGAGCCAACTGCGATTAGGAGTACTCTGAAAATTTCTAAAGAACTTTTAAGAATTTTTGCCAATATCTTGTGGTCAGCGGAAAATATCTATATTACAGCAGCAGGCACATCTTTTTACGCTTCATTAGCAGGAAAATTTATAGTTACCAGATTTTTAGGTAAGTATATTCAAGCGATAGAATGTTCCGAATTCCAAACTCAATTGTCAAATTCATTAAAAAAGGATTCTGTAGTAATTGCACTTTCACAATCAGGTGAGACGATAGACACAGTGGAAGCAATTAGATGGGCAAAAAGTGTAAAAAATGTAAAAATTTTAACAATTACAAATGTTGTGGGTTCTACTCTTACCAGATATTCCGATAAGGTGATTGTTACCCAAGCAGGACCAGAGATTGGTGTGGCAGCAACTAAAACTTATAGTACTCAAGTGCTCACGCTAGCCTTAATTGCATTGGAGATAGCAAAATTAAGGAAAGTTATATTAGAATCAGAAATTGAAAAGTATGAACTAGCTTTAAGATCAACACCTCTAATTATAGAAAATTTCTTAAAAAATAATATCGGTTTGATAAAAGATACTGTAGATACTTTAGAAAAGAGCGCACAATTTTTTTTTTTAGCAAGAGGAATATCAATTGCCACTGCCAAAGAAGGAGGATTAAAATTAAAGGAAGTAGCTTGCCGATTTATTGAGGGTTATTCCGCAGCACATGCTAAACATGGACCAATTTCTCTAGTTAGAGAAGGATTCCCTATTATATTTATAGCACCCCCAGATGAGACTTATCAACGATTAATTGGAAATATTATGGAATTCAAAGCAAGAGGAGGCAAAATTATTTCCCTTATCGTTGAAAGTGATAAAACTATTTCGGAATTAAGTGACATAACAATTAAAATACCCCAACCAGGAGATAAATATCATAATATCTTCAGTCCAATAACATTTACTCCTGCCTTACAATTACTTGCATATTATTCCTCTATAAGTTCAAATTTGGATCCAGACAAGCCTTTAAATCTTAGTAAGACTGTGACTGTTCATTAAAGATTAGATAGGTTAGAATTCTGTTTGGTAATAAATATTGGATTAGGAAAATTTGAAAGGCATAGATTTTTGAATGTAGAATAGATATTTACTAAAAGTTAATAGTTAATTATTTTTACAAATATTTTGGTGAATTGTCATTTCCAGTACACTTTCGGAGGATGTAATCATCTTTAACGCTTTATCACCTTCCATAACGAATATGAGGGAGGTTTATAACTCTCTACGAGTCTTTTTCGAACTTAAAAAATCTCTTGACCCCTCTGTTAGGTTTAATTTCATCTTATTTAAAGAATCTGGCCCAAATTTTTTAGATATTTTCACAAAATATTCAGAAATAGTTTTAAACGCTTTAAAAGATTTAGAACCTGAAATTGTCAGAGCAAATGTAGCAGGAGGTATCTTTTCAGCTCTTACCATGATAACTGATGTGTTTAAAGAAATTCCTGATAAGAGTTTTCGTCTTATAATTCTTACCGATTCGGGTTCTATTAAAATTCCGATGCCATATCTTGTACAATTACAAGGATTAATTGATAAGATCTTTACTTTTCCATTTTTCATCGATGTTGTTCGATTTAATATCGATGACACGGAAGAAGATAAGAAACTCATGAGTTTAGCAAAAAGATGCGACGGCTTCGTTCATGAAATAAATTCAATGGATTCATTGTCTGATATTCTCGAAGTTTTAGCGATTACAAGAGAAACTCCTTTAGATGTAATGCTTTTCCAAGAAAATGATAAAAGACCTAAATTTAATCTCTCATTTTACGAGGATGTAGCAGAAAACGTAATACTTGCAGAAGAAAAAGTGACATGTTCAATATGTCAAGAAGAAAATAGCATTGAAAAAATGATCCAATGCCCTTCTTGTTTATCAATCTTTCACGAAATATGTGGGGCTCAATGGGCAAAAGAATCACACATAGGAATAATTCATATATTTAGATGTCATCATTGTTACTATTTATTAAAACTTGATAGAAATTTTGTTCTTGATGTTCACTCTGGAAAAATTACAATAAAGGGAAAAGTAAAAAGAAAAAAAGTTGGAATTCAGGCTTTTCTAGAAAAACATAACCTCATGTTAAAACCGCAAGTTAAAAATGTTGGTGATCCTATGGGTGTAATTGTATTAAAATCCGCTGATACTATGCATTTTCCGAAGCAATCAAGAAAGGAGGAAGCAGTATCTCCTAGAAATAGAGATTTAAAGGTAATATTCTGCATAAATTGTGGCCGTATCATCACAAGCTCTTATAAGGAATGCCCAACTTGTTTTTTTCCGTTATAGGAAATGAGTGACCGTCGCTAGTATTTTTTTTTCTTTCAATTAACTCCTACATGCAAATCCGTTAGCACCAAGTTCTACTCCCTCTGCTATTCTGCATCAATTATTGTTGTTAGAAAAAAATTTCCTTTAGTGATTGGAATCGAGGAAGGAAAAACAACATATTTAGCCTCTGATATCCCTGCTTTTTTACCATTAACAAGAAAGTGTTACATTATGTATGATGATGAACTTGCTGTTTAAAAGCAGTGGAAGTTGACTTCAATGATCTTAACAATGATAAAAAAATTTATAAAGAAATAAAAATAATTGATTGGAGCATTGACGCGGCAGAAAAAGGAGGTTTTGAACATTTTATGTTAAAAGAAATTTATGAAGAACCAACTGCGATAAAATTATTTCGGAATTAAGTGATTTAACAATTAAAATACCCCAACCAGGAAATAAATATCATAATATCTTCAGCTCAATAGCATTTACCCCTGCTTTGCAATTGTTAGCATATTATTCCTCTTTACATTACGGATTAGACCCGGATAAACCCCTTAATCTATCTTAAACTGTTATAATTCATTAAATTAAAGAAGAAATAATGAACTCGCGTTGGTGGAAGAATTTAAATGTCAGTGATCCCTTCTTTTCATAGTTGACCAATTCTTGTTGTAATAGAAAAAAAGATTGAAATAAGATTATTATATGTGTTATTTATGCTTGAAATTTTGAATAAAGTAAAAGAAAATCAACAGGAAGCCAAAAAAATAATATTTACTGCTTCTGTCGAGGCTGAAAAGATCATACAAGGCTTGTTGCTAGAATCAAAAGCCGAAAATGAAGAGGCTTTTCTCGCCGAAATTGATAAAGCGGAGAAAAGAGCCGACGAGTTGCAAAAGAGCAGCAGTTTGGGTATCGATCTAGAAATAAAACAGATTCTGAGTAATGCAGAGCAACAAGCAAAAGAAATTGAAATCAAGGCAAAAGTTAATCACGAAAAAGCGGTGAATGATATTCTGGATATGATATTTAATAGGCGCGAGAAAAAATGAGTCCTAAAGAACTTAAACTTCAGCTGAATGAAATGTCAACCACGACATCGGCTGATGCGCTAATCGAAGCCATATTGTCCGAGGCACATGAAACCGCTGAAAAGATCATTCAAGATGCGAAGAAAACGGCCCAAAGCACCCTAGAAGAGCAGCGAAAAAAAGGTAGGGAGAGAGCGAGGGAGATAGTTATTTCAATAGATAAAAAAGCACAAAATGACTCCGTGATAAACAAGTTACGCGACAGAACTTCCGCCGAAAGTAAAGCAAAATGGTTGATTCTCGAGAAAAAACACGTATTGATCGAAAACGTTCTAAACCAAGTAAAGGACGATCTACATACGCGGATAAAAACTGATAAATACTTTCCTGTCCTCGAAAACCTCATCGTGGAAGGAGGCATTATCGTGGATGCATCAGACTTGGAAGTGATCTTGAATGAAAGGGATTCAACCCTTCCGTTGGATTTGGATAAGTTGGCAGAGAAGATTGGTGAAAAAACGGGCACTAAGACCAAGATCACGAAATCTGCAAAAAAAAAAGATGTAATTGGCGGCGCGATAATCCAAACGACTGATGGTAAAATTGTCATGAATAACACGTTTGAAGGTATTTTGAACAATTTTGAAAGCGAGATCCGATTTAAAATCGCACAAATATTATTTACATGATTTATCAAATCTTACGTACAACACGTTACTTAAGAGAGAAAATATCCAACAGAATTTCTGAAGTGGGTGGTAATTTATCCCACAGGCGAAAACCCCATGCAACTAATGAGTTGTAATGTCCCAAACTATTCTAAGAAATTCTTGAAAATTGAAGGATTTAAATATCCCATTAATCGGCAAAACTTAAGAATTATGGAATTATATTCAAAATCAACATTTAAGATTAATTCTATCTCAAATAAAAAAAAAAATCCGTGATGTCCCACGAATATTGCGTTGGTTGCCGATGTTGATACGATAAATTTCTTCAAACTAGGAGGGCTGGAGCATGTCTTCGAGGTTAACAAAACCGAAAAAGCAGAGAAACTCTTGCGAGGTCTCATTGAAAAACCAGAGTTTGCCATTCTAATAACAACGGATTACATCGCAAACAAAAATCGGGCACTTATTAATGAGATCACAGAGGAACACGAGTTTCCTATAATCATTTCAATTCCAACTCTAGGAGGTACCTCCCAACCTGTTACAGATACCATCACGGAGCTTATTATGAGAAAAATAGGTATTGAACTCAAGTAAAAATAAAAATGTGAATAATATCTTGACAGAAATAACAATTGGTACGATATCCCGTATAGCCGGTTCCCATGTCAAGGCGAAGGGCCTACCTAATGCAAAAATGTTCGAGCTTGTTAAGGTGGGGGAAGCTGGCATCATTGGAGAAATAATCCGCATCTCAGGGAATACTGGTATTATCCAAGCTTACGAACAAACCGAAGGAATAAAACTCGGTGAAAAAGTTATTGGAACGGGAAAACTCTTGTCCGTGGAGCTTGGTCCCGGGCTCATGGGACAAATTCTCGATGGTATTCAACGGCCACTCCCTTTGATTGCAGAAAAAGTTGGTCCATGGATTGAGAAGGGTATCGAGGTTCCTACAATCGATCGCGACAAGAAATGGCTATTTCAACCCAAAATTTCGAAGGGTGCCAAGGTTACCAGCGGCGATATTCTTGGGGTGGTGCAAGAAACACCTTCAATTGTAAATAGAATCATGGTTCCACCAAAGATAGGTGGGATCGTTGAGACAATCTGTTCCGAGGGTAATTTTACTGTCACCGAGCTTATTGCTGAGATCAAGACGCCTAATGGAATTAAGGAAGTATTCTTGATGCAAACGTGGCCTGTTCGGCACGCGCGCCCATACAAGTCAAAGCTCCACATAGACACGCCACTTTTAACTGGTCAGCGAATCATCGATTCTTTCTTCCCGGTTGCCAAGGGTGGGATCACGGCTGTTTCTGGTGGGTTTGGAACGGGAAAAACTGTCCTATTGCAAACGCTCGCGGTGTGGCTGGACGCAGATATCATTGTGTATATTGGTTGCGGCGAGCGCGGGAACGAGATGGCTGATGTTCTGGAACGATTCACACATCTTAAGAAAACTGAATCAGATCATCCACTCTTGAGCAGATCAGTCCTGATAGCAAACACGTCTAATATGCCAATCCTTGCAAGAGAAGCAAGCATCTACAGTGGCATCACGATCGCAGAATACTACAGAGATATGGGTTACAACGTCGCAATAATGGCTGATTCAACGTCGCGATGGGCTGAAGCGCTTCGTGAAATCTCTGGACGATTGGAAGAGATGCCCGGTGAGGAAGGATATCCAGCATACCTTTCGTCACGCTTGGCTGAATATTATTCGCGCGCGGGATGCATCAAAACACTCGGTACGGATGATAGAGAAGGTTCGATTACCATCTTGTCGGCAATCTCTCCGCCCGGGGGTGATTTCTCTGAACCAGTAACAAGAAACACGCTCCGGTTAGCCAAGGTATTTTGGGCACTTGATTTCAATCTTGCTCATCGCAGGCATTATCCTGCTATTAATTGGTTTATGAGCTATTCCGAATACATGTCCTTCCTCGAAGACTGGTTTTTCCGTATTGATAAGGACTGGAAAAGATTATGCGGAGATGCGAGAGCATTGTTGCGAGAAGAGGAAGAACTCAAGGAAATTGTGTCACTTATTGGAGCCGATATTTTAGGTGATAAACAACGAGGCGTTTTTGAAGTAGCAAAGATGCTGAAGGAATATTTCTTGTTACAGAGTGCCTACCATCCAGTTGACGTGTATTGTCCCATTCAAAAAACGTATAAAATGCTTAGAACATTACTCAAGTTTAACGAAAGAACTAGAGCTGCTATCGAATTAGGAGTGCCATTGCAAAAAATATTGGCACTTCCTGTTAAAGTGGGGATAAGCCGATTAAAGAACATCCCAATGACCGAATTTGATGAGGTCAACGCAAAACTCTCAACCGACATAGATGAGCAATTCGAGATCCTTATTCAAGAAGCGAAGGAGGAGATCAATAATGACTAAAGCCAACAAAAATTTAAATTTTTATACGGTCAACGAAATTGAGGGTTCATTACTCATGTGTGAATCAGTGGTCGGTGTCGGTTATGGTGAACTTGTAAAGATCATGACCCAAGACGGCGAGGAAAAAACTGGTCAGGTAATCGACGTGAGTGATAATATAGTTGTTATTCAAATGTTCGAGAAAACATCTGGATTAAACATCAAATCTTTAGGAATTCGTTTTACAGGTGAAACCATAAGGATACCCGTTTCTATGGATATGCTTGGACGTACATTTTCAGGAGTTGGGAAGCCGATAGATAATGGTCCAAATATAATTCCGGAGGATTATCTTGATGTTCACGCCGGGACGATCAATCCATATTCCCGAGCACATCCCACAAAAGTTATCCAAACTGGGATTTCCGTGATCGATGGCTTAAACACCTTGTTACTAGGACAAAAACTCCCCCTTCTTTCCGGGTCGGGGATGCCACACAAGCGACTTGCATCCCAGATCGTGAGCCAAGCAAAAGTTCCCGGATCGGATGACGAATTCACGATCGTATTCGCCGCGATGGGTATAACCTCCGATGAAATGGTGTTATTTAGGGATGATTTCTTGAAAATGGGTGCGATTGGCAGGGTGGTAATGTTCATCAATCTTGCCGAGGATCCTGCCATTGAAAGGCTCCTCACCCCGGCGTTTGCATTAACCACTGCTGAATACCTTGCATTCCAACACGACCACCATGTACTCGTCATTATGGTTGACATGACAAATTATTGCGAAGCATTGCGTGAAATCTCCGCTTCTCGCTTGGAGATTCCAGGGCGTCGTGGATACCCAGGTTACATGTATACAGATTTGGCTATGTTGTATGAAAGAGCAGGCATAATCCGAGGAAAGAAAGGATCAATAACTATGATCCCGATCTTGACAATGCCTGACGATGATGTAACCCACCCGATCGCAGACTTAACAAATTATATTACAGAAGGCCAGATTATCCTTGATCGGAGTATGTTCAAAAGAGGAATCTATCCCCCGATCGATCCCTTGCCATGTTTATCTCGGTTGATGGATAAGGGTATTGGCTTGAATAAAACAAGGGAGGATCACAAACAATTGTCGGACCAGCTTTATTACGCCTACGCTGAAGGAAAAACAGTTCAAGGAACAGCCATGGTCTCGGGAGAAAAGGCGTTGACAAATACGGACAAACTATATCTCAAATTTATAGAACGGTTCGAGAAAGAATTCATCAACCAAGGTTACTATGAAAATCGTGACATTGAGACCACCCTGGATATCGGTTGGAATCTACTATCAATATTACCCGAGTCGGAACTAGCCAGAGTCGATCCCGAAATCTTGAAGAAATTCCATCCAAATTACCAAAAATAAAGTGTCTTGATCATGTCTGCTGAAAGATTAGAAGTGCACCCAACGCGCCTGGAATTAATAGCGTTGAAACGCCGAAAAACATTAGCAGAAGGAATAGCGGATATTTTGCAGAAGGATCTTGAGGTATTGATCCTTGCTCTTGTTGAATACAGGGAAAGGGCATCCATTTTACAAACGCAATTATATGACGTCTTGACAAAGTCCTATAGCCAATTTATTGAAGCTGAGATGGTGAGCGGTAGCTTAAAAGTAAAAGAATTCGCACTAACGACTATACCAATAGATTTTAATGTAAAAACAAGTACGGTAACGGGGGTGCTTGGGATTCAATTCCCATCTCTAAAACTTATTAATAAAGGAGACTTTGAGCACAAGCTTAGGTTAAGCTTGCTTGATGCCCCAATACAGTTGGAAGAAGCCGCTTCAAGGATTAATAATGTGATGAATGCCGTTGTCGAGCTCGCAAGCCTTACAGCGGCGATACGAGAACTTCTTGAGGTAATATCGCTGAAAAGAAGGCAAATCAATCGAATCCAATTCAAAACCATCCCGCAGTTCGATAAGACGATTGAATACATCGAAAATATGCTTGAAGAAATTGAACAACAGGACGCTATTCGGGTCAGGGTTCTTCAAAGAAAGCGAAAAGAGAGGGCTGAGAAATCTTATGAAACCGGATCAGTATAATACTTTAATGCCCAGGGTTACAATTGAAAATCTCAAGCTTATCAATTTAGATGCATTAGTTCGTTTAATCGGTAATGATCTTGAAGGTATTTTTAGTTTCTTGATAAGTACTACATACAGGGAAGAAATTATCAGTACTTGTGCGGACTTAATTGAACCGGGTCTCCTCGAAGATGCTCTCCTCCAGAATTATGCAAAAACTTTCAATAAGCTGTTGAAGGATTCATCAAAAGTTATTAAAAACTTACTCTTGTCTGTTTTACATAAGTTTGATGCGTTAAATCTTAAAACAATGCTTAGAATGGTACAAACGGGAATGAATGTCGAAGATATAATGCGATATATCATTCCTTTGGGAATGTATGATAGGAAAAAGTGCCAAGAAATTCTTTCCAACGTCAATTCGATTAGTGATATGGTAGGATCTCTACGGGACCATGATTTTGGTTTCATCTTGAAAGAGAGACTCAAGGATCAAAAGATAATCGGTGATTTGTCACCATTGGAAGCTGCTCTGGATAAGGAAGTACTCAAGGGAATACTAAAAGAAATCAAAAATCTCCATGGACGCGACAAAAGAATCGCCACCAATATCTTAGGAATTGAGATTGATGCATTGAATGTCAAGATCATTCTAAAGTACAAAGCATTAATGATCAACAACGAAAATATCAAGGAGAATTTGATGCCCGTAGCGTTGATTGATGAGAAGATCTTGGAGTCTGCTATTAAGGAACCGGATATAAAATCTACGCTTCAATACTTCCTGAGGTCTGTTGAAACCAAACATCAAGTTTATCAAACTATCTTCACGAAACTTGTGAAGGAATCAGATTCGCCAATATCTCGCTTGGAATTTATTCTGGAAAAAGCTCCACTCGAGATGAGTTTTTACGAGTTGAAAAAAAACATGCGGTATTATAACATCGGGTATATATTGGCATTTCTAAATATGAAATGGGCGGAAATAAAGAATTTGAGATGTATCATCAATGCTATGGCGAGAAAAGTAGGTGCGGCTCAAACTCATGCTTTACTTATTTTACCGGAAAATTATTAACCTAAATCAAGCTTTTTGTTTGATCATCCAAAGTTAATGGTTTTTTGACCCAATTGCAAAACCTATTGGAGTTATTTTGGAAGTCAAATGAATCTTTAAAGGATGGCTTGTTTCAAGATTGAAAGTCCATGATAAGACTTGTTGTATAAAAAAAAAGTTTTGGTAGAAATAGGAAAAATTCACTTATGAAACTTCAAGTTCCAAATATTTCTATCCAATAAGCATGAAAGCTATCAACAGGCCATAGATTGCCAATGCCTCGGATAATACCAACCCCAATATATTGGTCGTGAAACTCCTGGGATTATCAACCGCGGCCGACATCATCGCGGGACCGCAATACGAAATACCTAAACTGGCGATGATTGCTGTGCTACTTATTGTTATTGCAGCAACAAACATTTGCATAGCTTCATTTTCAGTTGTGATTTCGGGTAAACGACCGATAATCATGAATGATATAAGCAATCCATATATAGCCAGAGCTTCTCCTAAGATGATCGTGATCAACAACTTGCTCCCCAATTCTGGCTTTTCTGAAGTCACTGAGGC
>SDBS01003073.1_pt1 | contig 16396 bp, 13 predicted proteins | sample 2277091 | NCBI WGS metagenome assembly SDBS01 (sample SAMN10404972, study PRJNA504765) | marine sediment metagenome | isolation source: marine sediment core GS10_PC15, 163 cmbsf | place: Arctic Ocean: Southern Knipovich Ridge | collected 2010 | reverse complement strand
CTCTGCAGCGGGCGTAAAGGTGACATACAGCATGCGTTTTCTAAGTCAGTTGGGACGCATGATGTTCATACCTATCGCGCCCTTGTTCATCCTGACACTATTTACAGACACCGCACGCCTGAACACATTTACCGGATTGGTCATCGGAGTTGCGGCAACCACTTCTACCCTGAGCGCCATAGTTTTGGGAGGATTGGGGGACAGGATTGGGCACCGGCGAATCGCAATCACCAGTTCTGGTTTTGCCGCCCTTCTTTACTTCTCGCAAAGCCTGGTGACGACCGGTTGGCAATTGTTGGTTCTACAGGCATTGATTGGTGTAACGATGGGCGGCATCATACCAGCAGTCAGCGCGCTGCTGGCAGATCTCACCCAGAGAGGTGAGGAAGGCGTAGTCTACGGTCTGGACAATTCGATTCGTGCGGGCAGCCGCACGATAGCGCCGCTGCTGGCAACCGGGATCGCGGTCTGGCTGGGGTTGCGGGCTACTTTTATAGCCACCGCGCTTCTTTTCCTGGTCACAGCTTTGCTGGCCGCGTGGCGTCTGCCACAATCGCGGGATATTCAAACACGCCAAGAATAATAGGTCACCGAGTCTGATCAAAGGTGGGTTTTTCATACAACCAACAAGTGCCATTTGAAGTTGGACTTACTTCCTATCAGAATAAATTATTTCAGGTAGTAGACATTCAACCATGATTATTTGTATTGTCAATCTGAGCGAACCCGAAGAGTCGAAGTGAGTTACGAGGGGATTCGGCTGGCTGGCTTCCAAAGGACGGATGCTTAATCGCAATGACAAATTAATCTGTGATATTTGACAGAACAGTAGTATATGGGAAACTGCTATATATGGCTTACTATCGAACGGGCAGCCGCGCATCACACCGTCACTTCGATCCAGACCCAGCACGAGGCCTCCGTCCGGAAACGAGACCGCGGCCAGGTTGGTCGTCAGGATGCCTTCAAGAGGCACACTCCAAGCCGCTTCTGCACCGTCTCCCGTCCGTCTGATTTTAGTTAGATTACCAGGTGTCCACTTTTCAACTGTAAACAGTCCACTTTTCAGGTTTAAACTGTCCACTTTTAAACTTTAAATAACAAAACACTTATTTAAGTTGACATTAATGTTGGCATATGTTATTATGTTGTTTAGACAACCGGTTGCGCAACCGGTTGTCTGGCAAACCAAAATGGGGTTCAAAAGGAGAAATGAACAAGGGATGCCATTCCATCCTTTTCACACTTATCATCACGAACGAAACTACGGCTGCCGCATTACAGAATGCGTTTTACGAGGTTACCGCACCCTGATTCTTGAAAACAACCTGATTCGAGTGACCGTTCTGGCGGATAAGGGAACTGATATCTACGAACTGCTTTATAAGCCGTTAGATATGGACGCCATGTGGCGCGCTCCTCTGGGGTTACGGGAGCGTCATAGCGTCATCTCCCCGCGCGAACATGCCAGTGGTAAGTTTCTGGACTACGCTTTTGGCGGCTGGTTTGAAATGTTTCCCAACGTGGGTTATCACTTCGAGAAGCACGGATTTCCCTGGAGCCTGCATGGGGAGGTGAGTTTGCAAGCCTGGGAATATCAGATAGTCAAGGATGAACCAGAAGAAATCATCATAGGATTCCAGGTACGTACTGCACGAACTCCATTCCACCTTGAGAAAACGCTCAGGTTAGTCTATGACAAACCCACCCTTTTCTTTGAAGAGCGAATCACCAATGAAGGCGACCAGCCTATGGATGTCAGCTGGGGCCAGCATCCGGTTTACGGATGGCCTTTCGTGGATGACTCATGCCGTCTTTACCTGCCGCCCTGCCGTGTATTGACATTTGATGAAAAACTGGCTCCTACGACACGTCTTAAACCAGGGCAGGACAGGGAATGGCCGTTTGTTGAAACCCTGGATGGTCAAATCATTGATGCCTCCCGTATACCCGGCCCAGAGACGCGCAGCCACGATCACATTTACATGACCGGATACCAGGAAGGCTGGTACGCTCTCACCAACGAAAACCGGGGAATTGGTCTGGGGCTCAGTTTTGATCCCGGACTGTATAAATATCTAACCTTCTGGCAGGTTTACCGGGGTGCCTTTGATTACCCCTGGTGGGGAATGACTTACAACATCGCAATCGAACCGCAAACCAGTTATCCCAATCACCTTCCAGACCAGATCGAAGCGGGCAACGCCCTGCATTTTGAGTCAGGCGGTACTATCGAAACGAATTATTTGGCTACTTTCTATGAGAATATTGCACCTGTGAGAAAGGTTCGTAATGATGGAAAGCTGATATTTGACGAAGGGGAATAGTCCTGGGAACCTTGTAAAGAATTCTAAAAAGTTATATTCGCCATACCAAAGAGGTAAGTGAAATGAGTATGACATCCAGAGAAAGAATGCTAAAAGCCATTGAAGGTGAAATGACTGACAGGGTGCCGGTGACCCTATTTATCGCCGACCAGGGGCATTTCATCAACCAGGTTTATCCCGATATCGATCCCTGGGACACACAGACGATTCAAAAGAAGGTAATCGAGTTTTCCAAGGAGATGAGAGCGGACGTCTTTGTGAGGGTGCTTTATGGACTCGATGAACCATTGTCCATCATATATGGCGGGCTGGATATATCACGGGAGACCGAAAATTGGGAATTTGAAACAGAAGAAATCCATCAGGGAGACACCCTCATCAAGCGCTCGACGATCAGGACCCCAGACGGTAATTTGACGCAAGATTTCTCTATCAACGAGATACGACCGGGCACTTTTATGTACGCCTGCACAAAAAAACCGATTAAATCAGAGGCCGACCTAGACATTGCGATTAAGTATGAACCGAAAATGCTTGAAAGCTACCCGGAATACGCTAGAGAATATCTAGCGTCCATCAAAGAAGCGCTTGGCGATGACGGCATACTCGGCACCTGGACTCCAATGGGACCGTTTAATAATTGTTCCCTGCTGATCAAGCTCGATGAACTATACACCCTATTCCTAGAAGATTTAAGGTTTTACGAGAAGCTTATCCGGTTCGCCATGCATAGGTGCCTGGATTATACAAAAGCGATCGATGAGGCCGGGGTTGATGTTCACTGCATCGGAGGAAATGTTCCGGGAGGATTTCTGGGAAAGCGGACTTTCGAGAAATTTATCCTGCCGTTTGAAAAAGAATATATAGACATTGTACAGCGGAATGGGACGCCAGCCATGTATCACAACTGCGGTGAAATTATGAACCTGGTTGAGTCTTATAAGAAACTGGGCGTAAAAAGCGTTGAGCCCTTTTCGCCACCACCGACCCTTGGAGACGCGGACCATGAAAAAGCGGTCGAGCTGATCGACGGCGCTTATTCAGTCATATTCGGAGTAGACCAGGTGAACGTACTGCAAAATGGATCCATCAACGATGTTAAGGTAGCGACTGAGAAAACGATAACGATCGGCAAATCAGGCAAACAACGCGGCAAATTTATACTTCAGTCAGCCGATTTCCTTGAATATGGGACACCCATTGAAAACGTGCAGGCATTTGTAGAAACGGGAATTGAATATGCAGCGTATTGAAATTCAAAATTGGTTGTTCGTATTTCGAATTTAAGTATAGGGTATTGGATATTTGATATTGGATTCGTCGACAGTAGCGAAAGAATTTAACTTATGGAGGACTATTATGAACGACACCCTAAAACCGATTAATGAGGGGATTTTGACTGGGAACAAAGATGCAGTTCAGCAAGGAGTTCAGGACGCCATTGATGCTGAAATTCCCCCGGATGTTATCTTGAATCAGGGTTTGATCCCTCCCATGTCAGAGGTAGGCCGGCTGTATGAAGAGGGTGAGTATTTCGTGCCGGAAATGCTCATATCTGCCAGGGCAATGCAAGCGGGGATGGCAATCCTCAAGCCGCTGCTGATCGAAGCCGATGTCGAGCCCGCCGGGGTAGTCGTCATCGGGACCGTCCAGGGAGACTTGCATGACATCGGTAAGAACTTGGTCAAGATGATGATGGAAGGGACCGGATTTGAAGTCATTGACCTAGGTTCCGATATACCAGCAGATATATTCATTGATGCCATCGTTGAGAATAATGCGGACATAGTAGCGTTATCAGCTCTTTTAACGACTACCATGCCTCAGCAAAAGGTTGTGGTAGAGAGAATCTGTGAAAAAGGTCTGCGAGAAGAGGTCAAAGTTATTGTAGGCGGCGCCCCCGTCACCGCAGATTACGCAAATGAAATAGGTGCTGACGGCTATGCGCCTGACGCCAGTTCGGCCGCCAATTTGGCCAAGAACTTGATGAATTAACGAATTAATTTATATGCACCATAAATTGGAGTTGCAGGACTGGTACACAATAATTGGGGCAATCGATTCAAAGGATGGCGAATATGGATCATCGCGAGCGGTATTTAGCCACCATAAATCACCAAGCTGTGGATATGATTCCCACCGATATGTGGGCAACTATAGAAGTGCAAGAAGCCCTGTGCGACTATTTTGGCATAGAGACCGGAAAAGGCTCCGGAAAAATGGTAGGTATTGAGTTTAATGGCGGCGCTCTCTCACGTGATGTTGAGGGCATCGTCGAGTTATTTGATATTCTTGACATCGACGGCTGTTTTAACATCATGCCTCCTTACAAAGGTTCCAGGCCAGAGCCATATGGGGAATTCATTTACGCCGATGAATGGGGACTGCAATATAAACCGGAGGGACATGGTTCTGGCAGTTATGACGAGATCTATCCACCTCCCGCATTAGCAGCCGCTGAAACAATCGCAGATCTGGATGCCTATCCCTGGCCGGACCCGGATTTGTATGATTACGACGTGTTACCTGAACTGGCTGAACGGTGTGGTGGGCGAGCTCTGGGTATTGGATATACTGCTCCATTTTTCTATTACAACATCCTGCGCGGCTATGAAAAATCACTGGAGGATTTGATACTACGACCTGAATTCGCGCATTATTTCCTCAAAAAGATCCATGATATATTTATCGAAAAACATAAACGCGCTTATGCGATGATGGAAGGGGTTGCTGACTTATCCCAGGTTACCGACGATTATGGTGAACAACATGGTTTATTGGTCAGCCCCAAAATGCTGACTGAGTTCTTCAAGCCCCTGCTAGAATGCTCGATGGAGTTGGCGAAGAAGCACGGGTTGTTCGTCTTTCATCACGATGATGGGGATATCCGTACGATCATACCGACTTTGTTAGAGATGGGCATAGACATTTTGAACCCCGTTCAGTGGCGCTGCGGTGATTGGGACCTGCCCGCATTAAAAGCGCAATACGGGAAGGAGATTTGCTTTCACGGTGGAGGAGACAACCAATATACATTGCCATTCGGCACATCTGATGAAGTGCGTGCGGAGGTCAAATGGTTGATCGAATCTCTGGCCAGCGACCAGACAGGGTTCATCCTGGCTCCTTGTCATAATCTGCAATCGAACACCCCCATTGAGAATATCATCACCTTCTACCAGGCAGCCCGTGAGTACGGCACTTTCTGAGTACTCAGTCATGGGAGATACTTTGAAATGTAAAATCTTGATCTCTTTGATTTAAACAATCTTTAACCACAAACTTCTATGTATTGAGTGATGCGCGATGAGTTACTAAAATATGCAAAGTAAGAAACCCGAGTCATGTTCGAGATTATCACTTATCCAGTCTTACGAAGAAGCAGATAAAAAGGAGAGAACATAATGTCAATGACTTCGCGCCAAAGACTGTTGAAAGCCTTTAATGGCGAGATGACTGATCGTGTACCTGTGTGCCTTTTCATGGCTGACCAAGGACATTTTATAACGCAGGTGTATCCAGACCTCGATCCCTGGGATCACGAGGCATTCCAATTGAAAATCATCGAAATCCAAAGAGAACTGGGGGTGGATATAATTCTCAGGTGTTTGTACGGGATCAACGACCCGCTAACCATTCACACTGGTGGTCTGGACACATCCCAACAAACTGAAAATTGGGCAGTGGAAACTGAGCAGATAATCAAGGGAACCACTACAATATACCGTTCGACGATAAGAACTCCTGATGGGATGCTGACGCAGGATTATTCCGTCAATGAAATCAGACCTAAAACTTTTATGTACGCCTGCACCAAAAAACCTATTAAAACGTTGGAAGACCTCGACATAGCGATTAAATATGAACCGAGAATGCCTCCCTACTGGCCTACCCAAGTGAAAAAGAGAGTGCAAAGATTGAAAGATGCCCTTGGTGAAGATGGCGTGATGGGTTCATGGACCCCTCACGGTCCCTTTAATAACGCTTCGTTATTAATCAATCATGAAGACTTGTATACATTGTTCCTGACCGATTACGATTTCTATGAAAAATTGATGACATTTGCAGCTGACAGAATCCTCGATTATACGCGGGCAATGGACGAGGCGGGAGTAGACGTCCACTGCGTAGGGGGAAACGTCCCAGGCGGCTTCTTGGGTAAGAGGACATATGACAAATACATCCTGCCGTTTGAGAAAAAGTACATAGATTTCGTACAGGAGAAAGGCACTCCGGCTATGTACCATAACTGCGGTGAGATCATGAACCTGGTCGAATCATACAAAGACTTGGGCGCAAAAATCGTTGAACCTTTCTCTCCGCCGCCTTTAGGAGATGCCGATCACGAGAAGGCAGTGGAAATCATCGATGGTGACTATGTTGTTATTTTCGGAGTCGATCAAGTTAACGTGCTACAAAATGGAACCATTGATGATATCAAGCGGGTGACGGAAAAAACGATAAAGATTGGGAAGTCAGGCAAACAGCGTGGAAAATTTGTTTTACAATCCGCAGATTTCCTCGAATATGGGACACCTCTAGAGAACCTGGAAGCGTACGTGGAAACAGCGAAGCAATACTCTGATTATTAAGTGCTGGCTCAGTCAGCATACAATGGTACAGAAAAAATTATTCGAGGGCAAACAAAAATCTAGCAGCAATGAAATACTCTATGGCAATAACCGCTAACAACAGGATTTTTTCGTAAACGGTGTGACGAATACTTGTACGTAAATCACGACAAACCACATCATTTCCAGGAAGGATTCTTCGTAAACCGAGGTCATTCAAATGGCTTTAACCCATAAAGAGCGTATGCGAAAGGCTATTCGATATGAGAAGGTCGACAGATTCCCCACCCAGGTGAATTACACATCTTCAATGGGGGCTAAACTAGCCGGTTACTATGGCGTGTCACTGGAAGATCTTCCCGGACGGCTTGATAATCACATGGTTCGGATTGACCTGAGCTACCCAACCAGACAGAGCGCCGATGGAAGGGTTAAGTACGATTGGTGGGGAGTCGGCTTCAGCACAGAAGAGGAAGGATATTTTATTAGTTTCAATCCCATTACTGATTCTAAGAAGTTGGATGATTTTATTTGGCCGGATCCCCATGGTCCTCATCTCCTAGATAAAGCGCAGCAAATCATCCAGTCTGATGGCAGCGTACACTTCATCACATGCAATTTGGGATTCTGTTTATTCGAGCGCGCCTGGGCTTTGCGCGGCTATGAAACATTCCTGATGGATATAGCGTTGGATACAAAATTCGCGGAACAGTTATTGGATCGTATTTGCCATATTCAACTATCGCTGATCGAGCGTTTTATTGATGTTGGTGTTGATGGCGGGTACTTCGGAGATGATTACGGTGCCCAGAAAAATATGCTGATCTCACCCAAAAGCTGGAGACAATTAATAAAACCGCGCCTGGAAAGGTTGTTTGCTCCATTTCTGGAGGCCGGATTACCCGTATTGATGCATTCGGACGGTCAGATTGCGGATATTTTGCCGGACATGGTTGATATCGGCCTCACCGCCTTAAATCCGGTGCAGCCTGAAGTGATCAGCCATAAGTGGTTAAAGGATACGTTCGGAAACAATCTGGCGTATTATGGAGGCGTATCAACACAGAGCGTACTTCCTCACGGCAGTCCGAAGGATGTGCGCGAGGCAGTTTCAGCGTGTGTAAAAACATTATCGCCCGAAAATACTGGTTTGGTTATCTCCCCTTCTCACCGAGTCATGACCGATATTCCAATGGAAAATATGGATGCTTTAATAGAGGCATTCACCACGATCAATGAATAAATATGGACAAAGAACACAGAAAATCACACGTCAGTGAAGAATTTTTAAAAATATTTAAAGCAAAACCCGGGATTTGGGTGCGGGCGCCTGGACGAGTTGACCTGATGGGCAGCCATACGGATTACAACCTGGGTTTTGTGCTGACTCAAGCGATTGATCGGGACACTTGGATCGCTGCATGCCCCAGGAAAGATGCCAGAATCAGGATACGCTCCCTCAATTTGAATGGTTCAGGAGAGTTTGATCTACAAAACATCGCTTACGATGAAGAGACACCCTGGACTAATTATATAAGGGGGGTGGCGTCCGTATTACAACAAGAAGGAAATCAGCTGGTTGGATTTGATGGCATGATCCACAGCACAATTCCATTTGGAAGCGGGTTGAGTTCATCAGCCGCCTTGGAGGTATCAACGGCGGTTTTGTTGGCAAATTTGGGAAAACTGGATATTGATAGGATAGAACTTGCTTTGATGTGCCAACGAGCAGAAAATGAATTTGTGGGCATGAATTGCGGCATTCTCGACCAATATACATCCATGATGGGAACCGCGGGTGAAGTATTGCTGCTTGATTGCCGTTCAATTACAAGCCAGACTAAACCATTAGCCAGTGGGATTCAGATTGTGATCTGTGATACTCGCGCCAAACGAGAATTGACCGGCACCGAATATACCGACCGCCGTTCACAGTGCGAAGAGGGTGTTGAGATGCTTTCTCAATACTACCCGGAAATAACCGCTTTACGGGATGTATCCCTGGCACAATTTGAAGAACACGAAGATAAATTTCCGCAGGTGATAGCCAGACGCTGTCGCTTTATCATCGAGGAAAGCCAACGTGTACTAGATCTTGCTGAAGCACTTTCCACTGGAGACAGGGGAAACATACGAACACTGGCCGTTGAATCATATACTGGCGCCAGGGATAAATACGAGATTGGATCAGCAGAGATGGAATTCATGATGAATGCCATGATGAGCGGACCCGGTATTATTGGCGCACGCCAGGCAGGCGCTGGTTTCGGCGGTTGTATGGTGGCATTTGTGGAGAACGATTCAGTGGATTATTTTGTTGGTCACGTAGCGCAGGTGTACCAAAGATCAACGGGAATCTCTCCATATGTGTATCCGGTAGAAGCTGCAGCGGGAGCCGGGCTTATTAAGGATTAGGGAAGAATAAGGAAGGATATGAATGAACTCAAGAGAGCGGGTACAACTATCATTAAATCACAAAGAAGGTGACCGTGTTCCCATAGATATTGGCGCTGGATTTCAGACAGGTATGCATGTACAACCCGTTTACAGACTGCGGCAGGCGCTGGGACTGGATGAGCCGGGCACCCCAGTCAGAGTGATCGAACCGTACCAGATGCTGGGTGAGATAAAGCCTGATCTTCTAGCTGCAGTAAGTGGGGATATTATTGGCATCAATCCAAAAGGCACCATGTTCGGTTACTCATGTGAGGATTGGAAACCCTGGACGACCTTCGACGGCACACCGGTGCTGGTACCTGGCAAGTTTAACACAGACGTTGATGCGGATGGCGCTCTTTTACAGTATCCGGAGGGAGATAAATCGACACATCCCAGTGGGAGGATGCCGAAGGGTGGCTTTTATTTCGATTCCATCATCAGGCAACCACCAATAGATGAAGCTTCGCTCGACGTCGAAGATAACCTCGAAGAATTTGGACCGATCTCAGAGCAGGACCTGCAATACTTCTCACATGAAATTAATCAAGCGTATAACGAAACCGACAAAGCGGTCTATGCAAACTTTGGCGGCACAGCTTTTGGAGATATCGCCTTAGTGCCAGCTCCCTGGCTCAAAAATCCCAGGGGTATTCGTGATGTGGAGGAATGGTACATCAGCACGGCTATTCGCAAGGATTATGTGAGGAAAGTCTTCCAACGCCAGGGTGAGATCGCCATGGAAAACCTGAAGAAGATCTACGAGGTGGTCGGGAATCGAGTGGATGTGGTCTTTATGACCGGTACAGATTTTGGCGGGCAGGACCGCCCTATGCTCTCAACCGCCAACTATAAAGAACTTTTTATGCCCTTCCATAAAAAGTTGAATGATTGGATCCACCAAAACACAACCTGGAAGACGTTTATTCACAGCGATGGCGCTCTGATGCCGCTCATACCCCATTTTATTGATGCCGGGTTCGATGTCCTTAATCCAATTCAATGGACAGCTAGTAATATGGACCCGCTCGTTTTGAAGAAAAAATTCGGGGACAAATTAGTTTTCTGGGGTGGCGGAGTGGATACACAAAAAACACTACCCTTCGGAACACCGGATGAGGTGCGATACGAATTAAAACAACGAATTATGGATTTCGCGCCAGGAGGTGGATGGGTGTTCACTACTGTCCATAATGTGCAACCTTTCGTGCCTGCAGAAAATTTACTTGCCATGTATGAAACCATAATAAAGTTTGGATCCTATTCTAATAAGTAATAACGCAGAGAAGTTGACAGCGAAAATGAAATATGCTATCATGGAGGATAGACAACCGGTTGCGCAACCGGTTGAACAGTGTTCTAAAGGAATTTTGATTCTAGATCATCTACCTGCTTCTTTGTCAATTTCGAATGCAACGAGATAATCTATGACACAAGTAACCATGGCTGATGTCGCAAAGCGGGCGGGGGTTTCCAAATCTACCGTGTCACACGTGATCAACAAGACCCGCTTTGTTGAAGAACCCACAAAACAACTTGTGTTGCAGGCTATCGAAGAACTCGATTATCGCCCCAGCGCTATTGCCAGGAGCCTGTATTCCAAGCAAACCATGACGGCTGGACTTCTTATATCGGATGTAGGCAACCCGTTCTATGATCGCGTCATCTTTGGGGTTGAGGATGTGGCGTTGGAAAATAATTACAGCGTGTACCTCTTCAATGCGAATTACGATCTAGAGCGGAGCATGAAATATATTCACTCGATGATTGACCGCAGGGTGGATGGCGTACTGTTCATGTCTAGCAGTATGTCGACCGAGCTCATAGAAGAGCTCGCAAAACATAACATTCCATCGGTCGTGCTGGACTGGGAGGAGATACCCCTTCCGGGTGTGGTTGGGACCATCAAGATTGATTTTAAAAAGGGCATAACCGAGGCGGCGGATTACCTGGTCCAGTTGGGTCACATGCGATTTGCGCATGTCAGCGGTCCGCTTGAACTATGGACTGCTCAAATAAGGCGTGATATCTTTCTCAACGCCCTGACCGAATACGGAATTGACCCCTACAACTGTATCGTGCAGGAAGGGAACCTGCGTATCGACGGAGGAAGGAAGGTGTTAGGCCAACTTCTTGAAACATCCCCCTTACCCACAGCAATTTTTGCAGCCAACGATTTAACCGCACTTGGTATATTGTGGGAAGCGCGGGAGCGCGGTTTACGAGTGCCTGAAGATTTCTCGATTGTAGGATTAGATGGAATTGAACTTACAGCCCATACCACCCCTTCTATCACCACGGTGGCATTGCCCCGATATGAAATTGGCAGTCTTGCGATGAATATGATTCTGGATTTAATCCTATCAAGGGAGGATGCGGTACTGGAAGACGATATCCTTCAAAAACAGGTGAGTACCAGACTGGTAATCAGAAAGTCCGCAGCTCGAGCATTACAGTCGATATCATTGGATTAAAAATCGAATTCTGGAATTTTTTTTTATAAAACACGGGACTATTGGATAAGCAATAAGTATCACAAATCCAATTATCAAACATACGTAAGATCACACAGGAGGTGAAATTCAGAAGATATCAAGATCTCCAAAGGCAAGATTAAGCTGTTGGCGAATTTAATAAAAAATTTGATAGAAAGAAATCGGAGGAGTAAACCATGAAGAAAGTAATGTTTGTCTTGAGCCTGGTGCTGGTTGCCGCTTTCGTGCTGGCATCCTGTGCCCCTACGGCTCCAGTTGAAGATGAAGTCAAGGCGCAGTTAGAAGCGCAGCAAGAAGCCCTGCAGGCACAGCTGGAAGACGCGCAAAAAGCGTTGGAAGACGCGCAAAAAGCTGGCGGTGAGGATGTGGCTACATTAGAGGATGCTCTGGTGTCAGCGCAGGGTGATCTTGAAGATGCAAAAGCAGAAGTGGAAAAAGCAGCCGCTGAAGCAGCCGAAATGACTGCTGAAGAGGAGCAAATTGTACTGAAATTCGCAAATTGGGGTGGTACGGAAGAGTTCACCGCGGCTTTATTCCAGGAGTTTATCGATGGATTTGAAGCCGAACATCCCAATGTGACCATTGAATCAATCGCCATACCCTATCCGGACTACATACCGCAGCTCACAACACAGATAGCGGCAGGTCAGGCTCCGGACGTTATGCAGAGTTACGTGTTGTATACTCCCCCCATACAGGGAATGGGAGGGCTGGCGCCCCTGGATGATTACTTCACCCAGGAGGAACTGGACGATATTATGGAGTGGAAATCCGGCATTTACCCGGATGGTCAACTCTATGCGATCAGCTGGTCACCCGGTGTAGCCGTCATGCACTACAACAAAGAAGTGCTGGATGAAGCAGGCTGCGGTGATGTCAACGAGATGGCTGAGGAATGGGATTTATTTGTCGACTGCCTGGATAAAGTGGCCGCGCTTGGTGAAGACATGTATGGTGAAATCATCATGGGCGACAAGGACCCGACCAACTACTTCTGGGATTTTTACTTCATGAACGGTTGGGGTTGCGAAATCTGGGACGAGGAAGACAACGTGGTCATCAACAGCCCCGAGTGTGTTGAGTGGGCTGAATGGATGAAAGAAGCCTATGATAAGCGCTGGATTTCACAAGGCGTTGGCGCTTCAGAAGTCCGGAACACCTTCGCACTTGGTCACGGCGGATTCTTTCTTGACGGTCCATGGGGACCTGGAGTAGCAACCGTGCTCAGCGGAAGAGACTTCTCGGAGTGGGGCGGAGTGATGCCCTGGCCGAGATTCCAGAACGGCGAACGTTTAATCCCCACCTCCACTCACCAACTCATGATGTCAAGCCAGAGCGAGCACCCAGAGATGGCTGCTGAATTCATCAAATACCTGCTCTCAGAGGACATCCAGCTTGCGTACTTCGATGGCACTGGAATGATGCCTATAAGCTTTTCGATTTGGGACACAAATGAATCACTACAGGGTCCCGACCAGCAGCAAGTGCTGATTAATTCAAGCGAGGAATTCGTTAAAAATCCACCCATGGGAGCAACATGGATGGTGGCATCTGACTTCATCATGGCTGGTATTCAGGAAATTTGGGACGGTGAGGATATCCAGGGTACCCTCGATAGGGTCAAAGCCAATGTAGAGACTGTAGGTAGATAGACTAAGAGTCAATTGACCATTGGTAATTACACCTTAGGTCAGTTGACTATAGGCTAAAAATTCCTGGTTCTTTAAGAGGAAATCTAATCCAAGGGTTGGCTGGACAGGATCTGTCCAGCCAACCACCCTATGCACAAAGATATTTTATCCATGGAAAAAACCAACACGAAGTCAACTCTGGCAGGCGGAGGTTCATCAGCTTTTTCTGACTGGAGTCAGCGAATTCCATATAAAAACAGGGAAAAAATCCTGGCGATAGCATTACTGCTTCCAGCCTTCATAGTAATGATGCTCGTGACCGGTTATCCTCTTGTTTATTCCATTCGTTTAAGTTTTTTCGAAAAAATCCTGACGCAACCAAAGGATGTAGCACCATTTGTTGGTCTGCAGAATTACATCAATGTAATCCGGGATCCTTTATACCTCGAATCCTGGTTGCTGACCTTTAGATACGTATTTGTTTCAACAGCAATATCGTTCCTGATTGGTTTTACACTTGCTCTCCTTCTAAACCAGCCATTGAAAGGAAGGGGATTCATTACCAGCCTGTTTCTAATTCCCTGGCTTGTACCATCTGTTGTTACCGCCACATTATCCCGCTTGCTGTTCAGTCCCCAATTTGGCGGCATTAACCTGGCTTTATTTCAATTAGGCATTATTAATCGGATGTACGACTGGTACACATCTCCAAGTCTCGCACTACCCGCCATTCTAACTGTCAATATCTGGCGCTCCTTTCCGTATATGATGGTGATGCTCCTAGCAGGCTTGAAGACCATACCCCATGAATTATACGAAGCGGCTGACCTCGATGGGGCGGGATGGTTTGGAAGATTACGTTACATCACCCTTCCCAGTATAAGGAGTATTATAGCCATTGTCACCCTTGTGAGTATTATCTGGAATTTCCAGCAGTTCTCTACAATATATATCCCAACCAAAGGCGGTCCTTCAACAGCTACCACTACCCTGGCAATTAACTTATATAAAACAGCATTTTACGGTTTTGATCACGGGAAAGCCGCTGCCATGGGGACTTTATGGTTATTGTTCTTGTTAGGTTTCAGCGCCTTATATTTGAGAATCTTTTCTGAGAGAGAGCAATGAACACTAACTTCTATCGCATTAAACGCAGGATCGAACCGATCCTAATATATGCTGTTCTCGGATTCTCATTGGTCGTAGTATTGTTCCCGGTCTTCTGGATGGTAACAACCTCGTTTAAAAAAGAAGAAATCTTTTTTATCGTACCGCCGCAGTGGATACCCATGGAACCAACACTTGAACATTTTGAAAAGGTTGTTTCGGCGGATTGGTTTCTTACATACACCAGAAATTCTATCGTCACCACCTTAATAACAGTTTTTGTGACATTATTACTGGCATCACTGGCTGGTTATAGTCTTTCACGTTTTAAATTCAAGGGGGTAAGGATTGTGATGCTGGCTTTGTTAATCACCCAGATGTTCCCCTTTGTTATGTATTTAATTCCTTTTTTTACGATCTATTCCAGATTGAATTTAATAAATACATATTATTCTCTTACAATTTCTTATATGGCTATCGCCTTGCCCCTGGCAGTCTGGTTATTAAAATCCTTCTTTGATTCGATTCCGATCGATCTTGAGGAGCAAGCTATGATCGATGGAGCTACCAGGTTGGGAGCATTTTTCAGGGTAGTTCTTCCCAACGTCATTCCGGGGCTGATCGCCATCGGATTATTCACCTTGCTTATAGCCTATGATGAATACATGTTCACACTAACTTTGTCCACGAATGATGATATGCGCACATTGGCAGTTGGTGTAGCCTCGCGCTGGATTGGGCTTTTCCGATTTGATTGGGGTGGGCTTATGGCTATGGCGACAATTATGAGTCTGCCAGTTATCGTGCTCTTCTTGGCGCTTCAACGATATTTCATCAGTGGTATGACGGCGGGTGCAGTGAAGGGATAATCCGCGCCTGATCTAAGGTGATATTTTTACACAACCAACAAGTGCCAGTTGGAATTGTACTTACTTCCTACCAACAAGCACAATCACAGGTGGTTTTTGAATACAACTCTATGCCTTTTCTTTTATCTATCAGGTAGCCAAACACGCAGCACGTTGTCATCCCGTCCCAGACCCAGCGCGAGGCTTCCATCCGGAAACGAGACCGCAGCCAGGTTGGTCGTCAGGATACCGTCGAGGGGCACACTCCATGCCGCTTCTGCACCGTCTTCCGTCCGGCGGATGGCTCCCAATTCGGTGAGGGATTGGCCGGGCAGCAGCACCTCAACACTACCGTCACCATCAAAATCTCCCACCAATGCCATGTCCAGGTTGCGCCTCCCGATGACATGTGATGTATATCCGGGTACCTCCGCTACAACCTGCAGCCTACCCGCGTGCAATTGGTAAAACTCGACCACACCGATCAAATGAGGGGTGAGCACGTCGACAAGCTCCAAACTGCCATTTGGACCAAAAGGCGCCAGCGCGAGTTGGTTCCGCCAACGGTAGCCGCGCCCGATGCTGGGACCGGCGGCAATTTCCTCGCCCATCTCGTTGAAAACTACGATCTGTGCTCCCTGGGAAGGTGTGCTGCGGGTAAGGATAATTTCCCGCATTCCATCAGCGTTTATATCGCTCCAAATTGGCGCAATGCCCTCGATCACTGCCGGTTGCGGGATTTGTATTTGGGCTGCAACTTGGAGCGAGGGCTGCGTTTCAATGAGCGTGACGCCCGCCGCTTCAAGGTCGTCTCCCAGAACGCCGTGATCGTAGCGCCGGGTCGGGTCTGTCAGCATGAGCAACCTGCCGCTCTCATCGACCAGTATGCGCGCATCCGGAAGGGCGTTTACAGGGAGACGCCCGATCTCGTTCCCATCCCAAATGACCACATCACCATTTTTAGCGATGTAGGCAATCCGA
>SDBS01003071.1_pt1 | contig 16399 bp, 12 predicted proteins | sample 2277091 | NCBI WGS metagenome assembly SDBS01 (sample SAMN10404972, study PRJNA504765) | marine sediment metagenome | isolation source: marine sediment core GS10_PC15, 163 cmbsf | place: Arctic Ocean: Southern Knipovich Ridge | collected 2010 | reverse complement strand
ACCTAAGCCTCCTTCGTTAATAATCATATCATGTGTATTTTCCTTAAGTTCCTGTTTTGTAAAAACTTCAAGTTCTTCAATTAGTTCAAGATCATACATTTCATCTAAATCATCTTGTAAATCATCCATGTCATAATCATCTTCAAGTTCAATACCAAGTGAAGTACTCCAATTTCCTAAATATGGGTATGCATTTTGAGCAGATTCTATAGATGCCCATGCAAAAGATTCAAACATAAATCTCGCGTTTTTACAAAATCCAACAACCTCCATCTCAGTATCCCCGATATCTACATCATCTCCGATGCGTAGATCAGGAAAGTTATTTAAGATGCTTTCATCAACAATAATCGTATTTTCCTCGTCTAAATCATCAACATCTCCCTTTATGATATCCCAGGGTTCTATTCTATCACTATCAAGTTCGTAACCAATGAGCGTAATCCCAGCAACATAATCTTCAGTTTCAAAATTCGCATCAACATAAATTAATCGCTCCACCTCATCTACATCGCCCAAATTTTTAATTCTCTCATATGTGGTATCATTAATACGATCTCCAGCAAAAAAGTTGTCATCACCTTCCGTCTTAATCCATAAATTGAAATCGAACCTATCCAGAGGATCTGTAGATTGAGCTAAAACCCCATTATACATTCCAGCACTATATTGTACAAGGAACATACTAACAGAGAGCCCCAACAGAATCATTATAAATTTTCCCTTTTTATGGAATAAATCCTTTATTGTTAAATTAACCATTTTTAGCTCACCCTCTAAAAATTACTGCTGGATCTGTATTATGAACTTTTCTTATGGAAAATAAAGAACTAAATATACCAAGACCTAAAGACACACTAAATGTAGTCAAAGTAACAAACGGATTAATACCTACTGGCAAGGCTGAATAAAATGAAAGAATAGGTGCCAAAAATATCATAAGTATTATTGATATACCATACCCAATTGTAACTATAAATATAGTTTGAAGAATTAGCATCTTATTAATGAAACCCTTACTGGCCCCAAGTGCTTTCAGCGAAACTAATTCAGGGATTTTTTCTACAATTGATTGGTATAAAGTTATAGTAATAATAATCATGGCAACAAAAAATCCTAAGATTGCTATTATTCCAATGCTAAAAACTAATCCGAAACCAAATAATATATAATCTGAAATCTCCGCTTTCATTTCTTCTGAAGAAACAACTTTTATCTCGTCATCATATCTTTTTAATCGATCTCTCAACTGGTCCACTGAGTAACCATCCTCGAGTTTAACCGCCAAGTAGGAACTTTTATTTTCCATATGTAGAAGTCTTTGAGCAGTTTCCAAATTAGTAAACGCTCTAGGATTACCCATTACATTGTTTTCATTGCAAAATCCCTTTATCTTTAATTTATCGTCAAACCCACCAACCTTTAATTTTGAATTTACACTAACATCGGGAAAGTATTTCTTAATTATATTATCAACTATAACACTGTTATTACTCTTTATGTCATCCTTACCACAATCAATACAACCCCATAAATCAAAATACTGAGTTTTAATTTTAAAACCCACTAACCTCACCCCAGTTTCATCGTCCTTATATCGTACCCCAAGCCAATCATCTACAAATTTATCCACATGTTTTACTCCTGATATGCCCTTTATTTTATCATACATATCGTCTTCGACACTTCCACCCATCATTATATTCGCTCGGTTACTTTGTATAATATATGCATCATAATCACCTTCATCGATAGGACGCGTGTTCTGATCTACTGAGCCCGTCATCATACCCATTCCAACATGTACCATCAGGAGGGATACAGTGAGCCCTAATATCACCAGTACAATTCTAAATTTGTCATGAAATAGATCTTTTATTGTTAAATTTACCATTTAAACCATATTATTTTTGTAATTAAATTATATTAAGAAACAACGATAGTTTCTATTTAAGACTTCAAGAATCCAGTTTTTACAAATTTTAAAATTTTAATTGATTCTTGGTAAAATTTTATTAAATTAATTTATTACATTATCCATTATTAATTATAAATGATAAAGTCGCACCTATAGAAATTTTATTCATTCATTAATTCAATATAAATAATTGTAAAAAGTGGTTAACTTCGAGTGATATTAACCATGTAAACTAAAAATAAAAGGAATTCCTTATTCGTTCTTTTTTTAATCTCATATCCGATATAATTCTTATAAAAAATAATAAAAGAAATAAAATTTAATTATAAGTTTTCTATAATGGTTGCTTCTGAAACGCCTCCTCCACCACATAAAGTGGCTAAACCATAGGAAGCGCTTCGCTTTTTCATCTCGTGTATGAGAGTTACGATGATTCTTGCCCCTGTACATCCAACTGGATGTCCCAAACCAATACCAGAGCCGTTAACATTTGTCTTACCAAAATCCCATTTAAGCTCTTGGGCAACAGCACAATATTGAGCAGCAAAAGCTTCATTACATTCAATTAAATCTAAATCTTTATATTCCATTCCAGCTTGCTTTAAAGCTAATGGTGCGGAATACATAGGGCCCATCCCCATAAAACGCGGATCGTTTCCCATTTTAGCTATTGTTTTTATTTTTGCGAGCGGCGTTAAGCCTAATTCTTGAGCTTTATCATTCGTTGTTATTAGAGTAATACAAGCTCCATCGTTTATTCCTGAAGAATTTCCTGCAGTAACTGTTCCATTTTTCTTAAATGCGGGAGAAAGCTTCTGTAACGCTTCCATTGATTGCCCTGGCCTAAAATGTTCGTCCTTTTCAAAAATGTATGTTTTTTTACGCGTTTTCACCTCTACTGGTACTATTTCGTCCTTGAATCTTCCATTATTCGTTGCATTTTCCGCATTATTTTGAGATCGTAAAGCGGCTTCGTCTTGCATTTGACGAGTAATCCCATATTTTTCTGCAATATATTCTGCTGTTATACCCATTATATATGAGTCCTGTGGAGCGAAAACTTTACTTCCTGCATATAAACCTTCTGTAACTCCACACCTCATCTCTTTAGTACCTAATCGCGCCCCAAAACGAGCAGATGGGATGTAGTATGCCCCATTACTCATACTTTCAACACCACCTGCTAATATAACTTCGCCGTGCCCCGCTATTATATCAACCATTCCTGCTCTTACGGCTTCCATTGCTGAAGTGCAAACACGGTTAATGGTCATAGCAGGTACTTCTATGGGAATACCGGCCATTAAGGATGCAACTCTTGCTACATTCATTTCTTCTTGGGGTTCCATGCAACATCCAGATTTAATATCTGAAATAATTGATGGATTTATCCCCGTAGAATCTACGCAATCTTTAATGACAAGACTTAATAGTTTACTTGCGTTATACGGCAGGAGAGATCCCCCAAAGGAACCAATTGCTGTCCTTTTAGCATAACATATAACTATATCTTTATTTTCCATGAATTATATCTCTTTTTCTTACTTTTTCTATTACGTATTATTAAGCTTATGGTATTAAATTTAATAAAATTTTTGAGCAATTTACTATTTACGATAATATTAAATTGCGTAATAAACCACAACAAAATTGATAATTAGAATAACAAAATATAAACAGATGAAAATAATTGGTGAATAGAGAATAATGATGGCTTCTGATAAAATTTTGAAAGATGGGAAACTTCATGTATATTTAATAGGCTCTGGAGGCCCTATAAATAATAACACTAGAGTCGCTCCATGTATCGCTGTTATGTGTGCTGGGGAATTCTTTCTATTTGATGTAGGACCTGGGTCATATCGAAATGTTGACTTGATGAGACTTCCAACAATATACTTAAGTGCAATTTTTCTTACTCACTTTCACTCAGATCATATCGGAGATTTAGGTGAGGCAAATGTACTATCTTGCGCAGGTGGAAGAACAAAACCATTAGATATATATGGTCCAGAAGGAGTAGAAAAAGTCGTGAACGGATTTATCATGGCATATGAACAAGATACAAAATATAGAAATGATCATCATGGGGATGAGGTTTTTAATCTAAAGTCTGCTATTCCTATAAGTAAAACTATAAAATTACCAGATCCTAAGGAGAAAGAACTAGTTTTTGATAAAGATGGATTAAAAGTATATGCTTTTGAAGTAGACCATACTCCCGTTGTACCTGCTTTAGGTTACAGAATAGAATATGGAGGAAATGTTGTTGTAATAACCGGGGACACAATAAAAACCGAGAATTTAGTTAAACATAGCAAAAACGCAGATATTCTTTTCAGTGAGGCGATATCATTTGATATGTTAAATAAAGCTCTTGTTCCCTTAAAAAGACAAAATCTCACTCGGGCTGTAAAAGTTATAACAGATATTCAAGATTATCATATGTCTCCTGTTATAGCTGCTGAATTAGCTAAAGAAGCGGAAGTAAAAAAAATAGTGTATGTCCATGTAGTGCCCGCCCTACAAAATGAAAAGATTGAGCAAGCGTTTTTAAAAGGCGTCAGTGATGTATTTACTGGTGAAGTAGTCTTAGGCAAAGATATGATGAAATTTAGATTGAATCCAAAAGAATAACCGAATAACTGAGCTTTTTTTAATTTTTTTTTATAATTTTTTTAAAAAAAAGGAATTTTAATATTAATTTTTAGGTTTATAGATGACGCCTGCATCTATTATAGCCTTATAAGCTTCTTTTTTGTCCTTCATGGTTGGTCCGCAAACTAACTGGCACTGGCTACAAGTTAGAAGGTATGTATCTAAAGGTTTATTATGAAGTTTATTGACTATTTGTCTAACAAATTTAAGCATATACTTAGCGTCTTCTGGATCAGAACTCAATAGCAGCTCTTTCTGTCTTTCGAATACAAAATCATCGATGGTATCATCCAAAGGAAGAGAAAGTGGAGGATAAGGTGACCATGTTGAAAATTCGGGGAACCTATTTTGACAAGCCATTCCGCCACAAATACAACAGCAATACGCGATGCTCTTCCTTTTGCCTATTGTTTCTTCAACACCCGCTATAGTAATTATTTCGCCTTCATCTCTAGAGAAAAATCCCGATTGGCAAGCTTTTTCACATAGCTTACAATTATTACATGGATTTTTTTCCATAGGTGCGTCTGGGATTAATTTTGCATCAGTTATGATTGAATTAAATAGAACTCTTGCTCCATAATCTTCAGTGACTACATTGCCACTCCATCCTACTCGCCCTAATCCCGAAGCTACTGCGGCACATCGATGTGAAAAATCTGGAACAAGAGCCTCTCCCATCTTCCTTCGCTGAGCTGGATTGTCAAGCATTTTTCTTAACATATTTAACTTTTTTTGTTCTTTTCTCGACATTTCATAATTTTTGTCTTTGTCTTTAAATTCTAACTCTCTAAGTGCAAGAATTAAATCATACTGGGCTTGATCTATTTTATTATTGCGGTAATCATAATTTATTTCACCATTATGAGCTTTATACCCTTTCTCCTCTAGAAAATTTTTAATTTTTTCACCAATCCTTCTTAAATCTATAGTCATCTGTCCATCTTCTAGATTAAATGTATCCGTTTCTATTTTCGCAAGATGATTTTTTGCGGCTTTATCGGAGTAAGCAAGTGCTATACTTATTACTGATTGCGCTTCTGGCAATAAAAAACTTGCATCTGAAAACTCCTTATCCTTAATACTGTCAGCAGAACAAATTCCCACCAAAACAGCACCTTCTTCTTTTGCCAATTGTTTAATTTGGTCTTCTAATGAAACGCTTTTTGTCACTGTCATTTTTAATTTCTCAATTTTTATTACTACTAGAAGTATTTCTATTACTATTTATAGATAATTCTTCTATGATATAATTTAAAAAACATTAATTGCTAAAAGGTTATAAGTTTTGATAAAATAGGTGCAAATTTTGCATTTAAATACACCATAACTTATTTTGCTACGTAATCTAAATGAAAATGATAATTAAAATAGGTAAAAATTAGTAAAAAAAAAAGATAATAGTTTAAGGTTATTTAATAAGAGATTTTGCGAATTCTTTTGCTTTTGCAAGATCCTCAGCGTTAGGACGACCTTTAATATCTTCAAAATGTTGTTCTGCTTCCTTTCTCTGTTCAGGGTTCATCGAGCCTAACATTTTCTCTTTCAATGCACCCTCCATTCCTAAAGCATCTCCTATACAATGAAACTCGCCCATTACCTTCGAAGTACCCTCTTTTTCAATCTTCTTAGCGGCTCTACCAAAAGCCTTTGGATAAGCCCTGTCTTGTTGACAAGTGTAGAAAAAGGCGATTTTTGGAGGTAATTCGACCTTAGTTAAAAGCGCTTTAGCATGTTTCCCAAGCTGACTACCAAGAATTGAAGAGCCAATAACAACAAGATCATATGACTTTAAACTGGAGGCGTCAACGTCTTTTGCATGTATTGCTGTTACATCTTGACCCTCTTCATCTAAGGCTTCTTTCATGGCCTTTCCAACCTTTTCAGTATTGCCCGTATCCGAATGGTATGTAATTAAAATCTTCACATTTTTCACTTCGTTTTCTAATTTGTGACTATTTTTTTTCAAAATAATAATAAAGAATCTATTTTATTCCATTAAAATCTTCTTTTATCATAAACAGAATTAAAAAAATAAGTTAAAAAAATGAAAATAATAAAAAAAATAGGATTTAATGTGTAATCTATTTAAGTAGAGATTTTGCGAAATCTTTCGCTTTTGATAGATCATCAGCATTAGGACGACCTTTAATAGCTTCAAAATATTTTATTCTTTCGTCTCTTTGTTCCTGAGTCATCGTACCTAACATTTTTTGCTTTAAAGCATCAGATATCCCTATGTCCTCCCCAACGATATCAAGTTCACCAACAACAGCACAGTTATTTTCATCCAGTTGTTTCTTGATTCTTTTTAGAGCTTTAGGATAAGAATGTTCTTCCATATGCGTAGCGAAAAACGCCATTTTTGGGGGAAGTGATGTAGCATTTTTAATAAGATTTTGCGCAGATTTTCCATAAGCTTGGCCGTAGATCCCAGATCCTAGCACAACTAAATCGTAGGATCCTAGAGTTGATGGATCAGCATCTTTTGCTGCCATTGCTGTTACATCTTGGCCTTCACCATCTAATGCTTCTTTTATAGCCTTTCCTACCTTTTCGGTATTGCCCGTATCCGAATGGTATGCAATTAAAATCTTCATATCTTCACTTTTGTTTTTAATTTTAATTAAATTTTTAATTCTAATTAATCAGTCTCCCTTTAAAATCTATCAATTATAATCTATAATTTCATATGAGTAGACTTAAGATCTATTATAAATGAATCATAATTAAACAATTTCAGATTCAAAGTCATAAATTATAAAAAATTTAAAGAAATAAAATAATTAGATTAAATTTTTACTCTATTTAAGTAGAGATTTCGCAAAATCTTTAGCTTTTTGTAGGTCTTCTTCGTTTGGTCGTCCTTTAATACTTTCTATATATTTTCTTGCTTGTTCTCTTTTTTCAGGAGGTGCCATTTGTACTTGTTGTTCAACAGGCCATTCAGTATTTGCGCCAATACACTCAAATGTACCTATAACTTTTGTATTATTTTGTTCAAGTTTTTTCTCAAGCCGTTTAAATACTTTTGGATAGGGCCGATTTTGTCCATGAGTATAAAAGAAAGCAATTTTAGGTGGAAGCTCTGTAACTTTTCTAATTAAATTCTGAGCAGATTTCCCAGGACTACCTCCGACAATACGAGTTCCTAAAAGAATAAGATCATAAGATTTCAAACTCGAAGGGTCACAATCTTTAGTGTGTTGTAAAGTGACATCTTGTCCCTCTTCGTCTAAACCTTCTTTCATTGCTATTGCTACTTTTTCGGTATTACCTGTATCCGAATGGTATGCTATTAAAATTTTCATTTATTCTACCTTTAGTTTAGTTTTATTAGATGACGTATATAGTAATAATATTCTCTAATGATAATATAGTTTATTTTTTATTTAGTACCTCCAAGGGCGATCCCTTCCAAAATATTAATTCAGAGTTATTTTGCCATTAGCATAATATTATTAAATATTCCAAATTTGTCCTATATGTTTAGTAAAAAACATATTAAGAGGTAAAATAAAGAATGGAAGACTTAGAGAAATATAGGAAAATGGGACAAGATTTAATAGATAAATTAAAGCTCTTAACCTTTCCCATTGCTGTTAAAATAATGAAAAAAGGTGAAGAAATGCCGAAAGGAGCCTTTTTTCGACCACATAAATTTTTTGGAGCGTGGCTCCCAACATGCACATCGCACTTTTGGACAAGGCGCTCAGGGATGTCATTTTATTTAGAAGGTGAAGATATATCATGTTGTCCCTCATCTTATTTATATTATGGTTTAGAGGAGTGCCAGAATCATCCAGAACCTGTATATGAAGGATGGGCAAGATATGCGGGATTCAAGAAAGATTTGGCTGCAGAAAAGAGCTCTCGAGCACCTGATTATACTTTTAAACCTGGTGAGATTCAAGGACTTCTCTTATCGCCGTTAAATAATACATTAGTAGAACCAGATGTAGTTCTGATTTTTTGTAATTCATTAGCTCTCGGACATTTGATTCTATCAGCCACCTATGAAGGAGAGTGTATAAATAGCGATTTTAATGGCATGGAAGCATCATGTAAAGGAGTAGTGAAAACTTATAAAACTAATGAATGTAATGTCGGTTGCCCTGGTTTAGGTGACCGTCTGGCGGGTAGCGCTTCTGAAAATGAGATGCTTTTTTTCATTCCGAAAAATAAATTAGAAATGGTGGTAAACAATATATTCAAAGCAGGAAATAAGCAAGGAAGAGGACTTGGAGGAGGAACTGGAAAAGAAGGTATGGTAGCTTTTAAAATTCCTATGCCAGTCATAACAGTTGGTTCCAATTCGATATTTGGTCAAGTTGCCGCTAGCGATTCTCCGCAATGGAAATATACAAGAAGGAAAAACGTAAATAAAAAGAAATAACTACAATTAATAAATTGGTAAAAGAGTACAGAAGAGGAATTTTTTTTAATTTTTATTTTTTAAAATAACTCTGTTTTCTAACTTTTCTAATCATATAAATTAAAACTTAGTTATTCCATTCTGATTATCTTCATAGATTTCTTTGGTTAAAGATATATAATTTGATTCATGGGGTAGTTTAACAAATAATGCGTCGTCAATGATTTCAAGGTTAATTCCCTCCTTTTTTAACACGGATTTTTGCAATTTATGTGTGGATTATTAAAAAAAAAGAAAGTAAGCTGAAAATTACAATAAATTAGTCTTGTGCTACTGTTTTTTTTCTTTAGATAGTCTTATTTTTCTTCTTAAGAAGGGCCATACGGGTGCTTCTGAGGGCCCCCCACCAAATACACCAAATGGTCCATGATTAGCAAGAGGATGTGGTATGTGAAAGGGTGCTTCTTCTTGACCTGATTGTAACCTATAACCTGCTTTGAATAGATTATTACTGACAAGCTCAAATTTGCTTTCGGGAATAGAAAAGATCATTTCACAGTCTTGAACGGCTCCCATTACTCGGTCTCCCATACCTGGACTAACTACTTGACATTCATTAGTTTTATAAGTCCTAATAATTCCTTCTTTGCAGGAGGCCTCCATACCATTAAATTGACAATCAAGATGAGTTCCATCGAAGGTGGCTGCTAAAATTAAGTGCGAAAGAGCTAACGGTGTACAATAAATCATAACCAAATCAGGTTTAACTACCGTATTATTTAAAGGTGTTACTACAAATCCTTGAATCTCTCCATAACTCAGCATACAATCATTCTCCCGAGATGTTTTTTCTGCATCAAAATCTCTTTTATAGCCTGCTTTTTTTGCCCAAGCTGTATACGTATCATCTGGATTATCAGTTGTTTCCAACGCAAAGTAGAGTACTGAAGAGGGTTTGCATGCAATATCACTTCCACTAACGTAAAAGGACATTCCAGCTCTTTTAGCCCAAGAATAAATTACACACGCTGCAACTTCATGCCCAAATACATGCTGTGGTCTTAATGCGTTTTTAGGTATTTCTTCTCCCAGCATTATAAACTTAACTGCAACGGGATAAGTGGTAAGTTTTAATCTGTCAATAAAATTTTGTCCTATTTCCTTATATTTCTCTAAATCTTCCATATTTTCTTATTACCTTCTATATTGTTATAAAAGATGTTTCTAATTAAGTTGAATTTAATAATATTACCAGAATTAAAAATTATCCTTATTATTTAAGCGTCTCATTTTTATCTTAAAAACTAAAAAAGAAATAAAGTAAAGTAAGAAAATAACTATTGAAACTCTTAAAAATTCACTAATTCCATCTATTATGTCCTAGCTTCCTTTTCAGGATAAAGACTTTGAGTTCTTAGCATCTCAAACATTAATTTTTCCACTAATTCATGTCGTAACTCAGGATTTGAAAACCATAAATTATTTAGTTCCATAGGATCGCTTTTACGATCGAACAAGTCTCCATAGTCTTCAATTCCTGCATAAACGGACAAGCTATAATTTTCTGTAATTAATGTCTTTAATCTCCCTAATGGGTCTTCACTAGTTGCTCTGTCATTCTCGATTAAGCACCTATCCCTAATTTTCATCTTTGGATCTTCTAGCACGGGAGTCATATCAAATCCTTGCATGTCAGGTGGCTGGTCTTTTTTATCAATATTACATAGATTCAAGATTGTTGGGGCAAAATCTACAGAACTAATAAGAGAATCAGTTACTGAACCTGGTTTTGCAACTCCTGGAACTCTCCAAATCATAGGAATTCGGTAAATTCCATCGAAAGGTAACGGTCCTTTTAAAAGTAAACCATGATCTCCCATCATATCTCCGTGATCACTTGTATAAATTACCATTGTGTTATCGGCTAGACCCATTTTATCTAACGATGCTAATATTTGACCAACACTATTATCAATCATGGAAAGAACACCATATGTTCGTGCTGTGAACTCACGTGTTTCCTCCTTATTTGTTGTACGTAATATCATATTACGGAATAAGGGATGATCTAAACGACCTCCAAAAAATTTATGTTTCTTAACATTATCCTGGTCACTAAAACTTTCTGGGAGTTCGATGTCTTCTGGGTTATACATATCTGCCCATTTTCCTGGAGGAGTCACTGGATGATGAGGATCCGGATAAGAAACAAATAAAAAGAAAGGTTCTTCTCCTAAGTCTCCTTTAGAATATCTTTCTAAGAAATCTATAGACCTATCAGTAATGTAAGAAGTAGGATAAAATTCTTCTGGGATTGGACTTTTATAATGTAAATTAAATAACACTTTTTTTGTTAACTTCGCTATTATTGGTAGATATTTAGGGGCTCTCTCTTCTAACCAACTTCTATAAAATCCAGTCATTACATCTCCATGACCCATCGTTATATCTGCCTCGCTAAATCCATAATATGGCAATGAGTTGAGAAAGTCTTCAGCTTTATTAGCATATGTTTTTTTGTCAAACCACTCTTGGCCAAATTCGTAGGAATGAACCCCTTCCTTCAACGGCGCAGCCCAATATTGGATATGCATTTTGCCAATGCATTTGGTATTATATCCTGCTTTGTATAAAGTCTCTGAAAATGTGGGAATACCATCGGCTAAATTTATTCCAGGAGCTCTGGCACACATATTTGCATGTAAGCCCGTAAAAATACAACATCTGTTTGGCATACATACCGGATTAGCTACATATGCAGAGTTAAATCTAACACCCTCACTTGCCAATCTATCCAAATTCGGAGTTTTTAAAATGGGGTTTCCAGCACAGCCGAGATGGTCGGCTCTCTGTTGGTCTGTAATGAAAAACAATACGTTCATTTTTTTACTCATAATAATCAAACTACTAAAGATGTTAATCAGTTCTTAATTTAATAAATTAAATCTATTAAAAAAACAGAGTAAGAAATTAAAAATTAGAAATTAAATTTTCGATTTCGAAAAACGCGTATCTAAAATAAAAGTTCATTTTATTAACCATATTTCATTTTTTTATTTATACACCATTGATTATCTCCATGTAAAAAAGATGACTATTACAGAAAACAAGAAGAATAGAAGGGGAATTGATTGGGAAAAAGAAATTCTCGAATATTTGAAGGAACATCCAAATGGCTGCACAATTACGGAGATTGCTGCTAAAGATGGTGGGCTTGATACTACGCGTATAACAGTCTCGAAATATATCAATGGTTTAGTATTAAAAAACCAAGTATACTCAAAGAAAGTCGGGGTTTATAATCTATATTATAGTGTTGAAAGACAGACCATTCCAATCAAACTAGTACGTACATATTATCTGGGTGTATTGACAGGTCTTAAAGAAAATTTTATCGATGAAGATGATCCCACAGAACTTAAGGAATTTGGTCATATAATTGCTGAAACTATTTTATTAAACGTTGATGATCAATTTCCTGATGATGTAAAAAAAAGCTTGAACACTTTTTTAGCTTTTCTTAACTACTTCCCCAAAATTTATCCCAAATTGGATTTTCTTTACGATAAAAATTGGATCATAAAAGAAGAGATAAATGAAGGTGAAACAAAAGCAGAATACACATTAGAAAATGTAACTATTTTAGAAATTTCAGACGTATTTTCCCTTCATTTCTACATTATGGCAGGACTATTAGAAAAAGTGATATCGATTGGATTAAATTTTGAAATTATTTGTGATATTTTGGAAATAGATAGTGAAAAGAAGACCGTAAAATTTTCCATAGATAATCGATATTCTATTCGAAATACCTTTAATTTCTCACCTGATAGGTAAATAACTCGTACAAAATAAAAATAAAGAAATAAAAAAGATTTTAAAGAGTAATTTTTCCTGAGATTATATCATCATAGATTTCTTTGGTTAATGGAACATAATTTGCTTCACGTGGCATTTTCACATATAATGCATCGTCAATGCTTTCAAGGTCAAATCCCTCCTTTTTTAAAGATGATTTTTGGAATTTATGTGTGGAGGTCGTCGGTAGCTTAGTCTTAAGCCTGAGAAAAACTGGAACTCCATAGGGAGGGAGATTGTTTATTAAATATTCAGCTAATCCTTTAAAGTCAATTTTCCCAGCATCTACATTAGCCGCAAATGCTGCCATTGGAGCGCGACCGTCACTTTCGGGTATTTGTACGCCATAAACGGTAGCCAGTAATATTTGTTCAAAGCTATTAAATATATTTTCAACTTCGGTAGCACTCATATTGTGTCCTTTCCACCTAAAAGTATCTCCGACTCGATCGACAAAAGCCATATGGCTACATCCTTGATCTCGCATTAAATCTCCAGTATTTAACCACGCATCTCCTTCTTTAAAGACGTTTCTATAGATTTTTGAATCAGTAGCTTTTTTATCTTTATAACCGAAAAAACTTATATCGCTTTGCTTTGGAAAGAGTAACAATCCCGGGTTTCCTAATTTAACCTTTTGCATAAAACCATTTTCACCTATAATAGGAGCATCCTCCTCTACATCATATTTAACAATGGCATACGCCGAACTATTATATCCACATGTGCAATCAAAATTAAGTATATTAGCACTCATACCAAATCCCTCTGTCGCTCCGTAAAACTCGCCGATTCTATCGATACCAAAACGAGTCTTAAATTCTTTCCAAATTTCTGGACGAAGGCCGTTCCCAATTATTTTTTTAACGGGATTATCTGCATCGTTAGGTTTTGGAGGTTGATTTAGCAAATAGCGCAATAATTCTCCGACGTAGTTAAAAGCAGTAGCGTTGTATTTACGTGTATCATCCCAAAAACGGCTAGCGCTGAATTTTCTTACAAGGGCTAACGTTGCTCCTACAGCAAAAACAGCACCAATTCCTATTATTAAGGGATTAGAATGAAAAAGTGGAGTTGCTACATATACCGTATCTTCCTCTGTAAGCTGTCCTATCATTCGAGCAAAATAAAGACCTCCAGTAACTAGGCGTTGATGGGGGAAATATGCGGCTTTAGGTAGACCAGTAGTACCTGAAGTAAAAATAAACACATGATTATCAAACATATGCACATCTGCGACAGTTGATGGATTATTTTTTGGAAATTCCTTAACAGCTGACGAAAGATCGATATACCCCTCTGGACAAGGCATAGCCCCTGAATCTGAAGAAAAAGAAAGGATCTGATTGTCTAGTCCAAGGTCACCCTTTATACTATCAAAAGCTTCAAAGCACTCTTCGCCCACAACTATAACTTTTCCGAGAGTTATTGTTATACAGTGGATAAGGGACTTCTCGCGTAGATCCGAGTTGATAAGTGATCCAACAGCCCCAATTTTTCCAACGGCTCCAACTAGAACCACGTACTCAATACGGTTTTGCAGAAGAATGTCTACGATATCCCCCTTTTTTACTCCTAACGAGAGGAAATAATGAGCATATTGATTTACGAGTTCATTATATTCTTTATAAGTAATCTCCTTGCCTTCAAATTTAAGTAAAACCTTATCACCATACTGTTCAGCATTTCTTTCAATAATAGTACCAAGAGAAGCAGTTTTATCATGACTATATTTCAATGCTTTTTGAAGGTGCTCGATATTGTCATTCATGAATTGTTTGTATCGTTTTCTAAACTCCTTTCGCTCGATAATATCTTGTGGCTTGTCTGGTTTTTCTTGCGAATTGTCTGACATGTCTAAGAAAATTTTTGTTTACAAAAAAAGTTTAGGAAAAATAAGAAATTATGTAGCCTTAATTTCTTATGAGGAATGAGAGAGTAAATAATTAGAAATTAAAACTTAATGATTTCTTGCTTGATATCGTTATAAATTTCTTTTGTTAAAGGAACATAATTTTAGAAATAGATCGTGAAAATGAGACTGTAAAGTTTTCTATAGATAATCGATATTCTATTCGAAATACCTTTAATTTCTCACCTGATAGGTAAATTACTTGTACTCGTAAATAACCTGTACAAAAAGAAAAAAAGAATAAGAAAAAGAATTTAAAGAATATATTTTCCTGACATTATCTCATCGTAGATTTCTTTTCTTAATGGAACATAATTTGCTTCACGTGGTACTTTCACATATAATGCATCTTCAATGAGTTCAAGGTCAACACCCTCTTTTTTTAATGGCGCTTTTTGCAATTTATGGGTTGAGGTAGTTGCTAGCTTAGTTTTAAGCCTGAGAAAAACTGGAACTCCATAGGGAGGGAGGTTGTTTATTAAATGTTCTGCTAAACCTCTAAAATCAATTTTCTCAGCATCTACATTAGCTGTAAATGTTGCCATTGGGACACGACCGTCGTTCCCAGGAATTTGTACACCATAGACGGTAACCAGTAATACTTGTTCAAAGCTACCAAATATATTTTCAACTTCTGTAGTACTCATGTTGTGTCCTTTCCACCTAAAAGTATCTCCGACTCGATCGACAAAAGCCATATGTTTACATCCTTGATCTCTCATTAAATCTCCAGTATTTAACCATGCATCTCCTTCTTTGAAGACATTTCTAAAGATTTTTGAATCAGTAGCTTTTTTATCTTTATACCCGAAAAAACTTATATCGCTTTGCATTGGAAAGAGTAACAATCCTGGTTCTCCTGATTTAACCTTTTGCATAAAACCATCTTCACCTCTAATAGGAGCATCCTCCTCTACGTCGTATTTAACAATTGCATTAGCAACCTGGCAGTATCCACACGTGCAATCAAAATTAAGTAAATTATAACTCCCTCCAAAACTCTCTGTTGCTCCATAAAACTCACCGATTCTCTCGATACCAAAACGTTTCTTAAATTCTTTCCAAATCTCTGGACGAAGGCCGTTCCCAATAATTTTTTTAACGGAATTATCGGCATCATTCGGTTTTGGAGGTTGATTTAGCAGATAGCGTAATAACTCACCAACGTAGTTAAAAGCAGTTGCGTTGTATTTATCTACATCGTCCCAAAAACGACTCGCACTGAATTTTCTCGCAAGGGCTAAAGTTGCTCCTGCAGCAAAAACACCACCAACTCCTATTAACAAGGGATTAGAATGAAAAAGTGGAGTCGCCACATATACCGTATCTTCCTCATTAAACTGTCCTAGTATTTTTCCCATAAAAAGAGATCCAGTAACGAGACGTTGATGGGGGAAATAAGCAGCTTTAGGTAGACCAGTAGTTCCTGAAGTAAAAATAAACACATAATTATCAAACATATGCACATCTGCGACGGTAGATGGATTATTTTTTGGAAATTCATTAACAGCTAATGAAAGATCTATATAACCCTCTGGACAAGGTATAGCACCTGAATCTGGAGAAAAACAAAGGATCTGCTTGTCTAGTCCAAGGTCCCCCTTTATGCTATCAAAAGCTTCAAAACATTCTTCCCCAACGATTATAACTTTGCCAAGAGTTATTTTTATACAATGGG
>SDBS01003069.1_pt1 | contig 16415 bp, 14 predicted proteins | sample 2277091 | NCBI WGS metagenome assembly SDBS01 (sample SAMN10404972, study PRJNA504765) | marine sediment metagenome | isolation source: marine sediment core GS10_PC15, 163 cmbsf | place: Arctic Ocean: Southern Knipovich Ridge | collected 2010 | reverse complement strand
TCATCTGGTCCTGCATCTTTTCCATATCGCCCTTGAGCTGCGCGGTGGTCACGCGCTTTGTGGCTACTCCAGGCTTCTTTACCGTCGTCGTCGATCCCTTGGGATTGGCTGGGGCCTTGCGCTTCTTTGTCGTCGCAGCAGCAGTCGTCGTCGCCTTCTTCTTTGCGGGTGCCTTCTTTGTCGCCTTCTTCTTGTTGTTCTTGGCTGGTGCCCTCTTCTTCTTCTTCTTGTTCTTTGTGGTGGTGGCTCGCTTGGCCGCGGGCTTCCTCTTTTTGGGCTTTGCTGCAGCAGCCTTGGGCTTGTTGATGCTGACTGTGGCTCCAACCGGAATCTCGAGCGTGATCTTCTGCATCGACATTACGCTTTCAACCCGGCAAACGGTGGATGTGAAGGGGGGAACCGAGGTGCGAAGATAAATGAGGGATCTACGGATGGGAGGACGCCGGGAGGCGTCAACGGTTTGGATGCTGCTGGCGCTGATGTGGCACTGGATGATGTGGATGATGAGTCCGGAACCGCCATACGCAAAAAAGATTGGAATCGCGGCGGCCGTGTTTGTGTCCGTTGCCGTGGTCAACCACCTATTCTGGAGGGTCGTGGTGGGAGGGATTGCAAATGCACTCGGTTAAAGAAAAATGTTTTTTTTTTGGGGGGGAGTTCTTGTTACACTTTACTCTTTTCGTCCTTGTCCATCTCCCTCTCCTTCTTCTTCTTCTTCATGCGCACCGGCGGAAACATGCGAAACACCGGGCAGAGGGATGGAATGAGGAGGGCCTCCACGAGGACGCCGATTCCTCCCACGGCCATGCCTACGGGAACGGCAACGAGGACTTGAGGGATGGTGTGGAACCCGAGCACGACCCTGCTGATGGCAATCAGCGTCACCCCGGCGATGGCGGTTGAGTAGTGCCACGCGATGTAGAGCGGTCGGTGGTGGCTCCAGTGCCAATCCATGTAGAAGAATAGGATGAGGAGACCGGATATCATCTGAACGTGTCCGCTGGGCATGGCTGGACCGCATCCGCAGTTAGCAAACTGCCTGGCCACTCCAAGAGGCGTCTTGATGGTCACGTTGACGCTAAAGTTGATTGCGATCCACATCAGAAGCTTGTAGTTGTATCCCGTAAACAGCAGGAGGGCAGCTAACACGATAAGCGCGTCCACGATGCTGGTCATGAGGTACCAGAAGGCCTCCCCGGAAACGGCAGGACAGCCGGAGAGGCCATCGCAGATGATAAAGTCAAACACAACCATTTTTACGCAAACATTTTCCACACACAAGTAATCTTAGTCAACGGGTCCCCCGAGGGATGTGGGTGTTTTACTCTCATCGGTCTCTTTCACTGTCCCTCATAGACGTAGTACCTCTGCACCACGGGAGTGCTGTCGGGATTGACGTTGACGGACTTGAGCACCATAGAGCGGAGGTGTGTAGTGCAGTAACTGATAGGATGATCACCCTCCTCGACGCTGCCGTTCCTGGGTATCCTCATGGGGAAGGACCTAACTCCTGGGGGATCCCGGTCGAGGGGAGGGGAGGGGCTTTCCCTGGACGAGGACGACCCGTTGGACGACCCCATGTGGAGGCGAACGGAGTCCAGCACCTCCGCGCTCTTCTTGAGTGCAATGAGCTCGTTGTCCCTGTAGTTCTCGGTGGTATCCATGCACAGGACGGGTATCTCCGCGGTGTCATGTCCGATGCAGATGCTGTGGTGTCTCGAGGGATCTCCGAACTTCTTCTCATGCTCCTCGAGCACGATTGCATTGTAACTCTTGTCCACGAGCTCCGTCTCGGCCTCACGGTTGCGCTCCCTGATCCTGGCGTCGCAGAGGTTGAGGATATCCTCGGTGGATTCACCCGCGCGGCAATAAAGAATGAGGCCCGGCCAGATGGGGTAGATTTTGACCCACATCGAGTGTAGCTCCAGATAGTCGCTGAGCTCGTGGTCCTCTACATACCCCTTCCTGTGCGTGGTGGCCATGAAGATAGAGTCGCTGAAGATGCTCCTCTCCGAGATGATGACGCGCGCGGTCTTTCCCCCTTCCTTGTTCCATGCACGGAGCCAGTCCGTCGTTCGGCGGTGGAACCACATGGTCTGGGCCTGGTAGGTGTAGCGAACGGGATCCTTCTGCGATCTCTGGAACGTGCCCCTCTCCATCATTAGCTCTATGTTCTCCTTCACCACCACCACGTTGCCCTCGCCGTACTCCCTCTCCAGGCTGGGCACGAGAATCTTCATGAGCTCCGTCTTTCCGGCCCCGATCGGCCCCTCCACGGTGATCCAGAATGGCACCCCATCCTCTCCGGCAGCGACGTAGGGATTCAGACAGGAAGGGGACCTGCGCAGCTGTCCCTCGCAGTGCGGATGAATCATCCTGTTCATCCTGTTGGTGGGAGAGGACATCTTGGACCACTGCAGGGAGTCTCCACCCCTGCTGGAGGTGAGGTCATCGCTCAGCAGACGCGCGTCCTCCTCCTCCTCCTCCCCCTCGTCGCTGCTATTTCCGGTGATCCAATGTGGGATGTCACACACGTCCCTAAACATTGTATCCACCCGTTCACAATTCCTCCTCTCTGTCGGGACGTCATGGTCCCCACACGTTTCGATATGGGATGAACTCAAATAGAGAGAGATAGACGCACGAATAGGGGTTTGCGTGGATTACTTTCTTTTACAAGAAAAAAAAAGAATCACTTTATCCTGGCTCCCTTCCGCGTGTCCCTCCTCTCCTCCTGCTGGACCCTATCCGCATCCTGTCCCTTGAGGTGGGCCCTACTCTCTGCCAGCGCCTCCTCCGACGTCAGGTTCCTTCCAGCTGGAACCGTTCGCGTCCCGTCCACGCTCAGCTTGGAGAGGCCCGAGCTGAGCAGGTCCACGTAGCTGAACACGTTGATCAACCTGCCTGCCCTGGCCTCGACCTGCTTCCTGATCCGGTCGGCCATGTCGTCGTCCCCCATGTTTCCCACCTCGTAGTCGCCGAAGCTGACCACGCACTCCTCGCTGCAGAACGCATGCGGTAGGTCTTGATACGTGGGACCGTCGGGGTGGGGACACCTCTTGGGCTCCCCGTCTTGCTTCTTTTTGCAGTAGTAGCACTCCCACCGGTTCGGGTCAGCGCCCACTCCATCCTCGCCCCTCTTCCTGGCCGGGGCCCTGAACGGCAGACCGGGAGCGGCGAACGAGTCATCACCATCGGAATCGTCTTCGTAGCCGCTTGCCACGTCGATGGGGTACTCCTCGTCCCCGTCCATCCGCCTGCATGGAACCCCATCGTTGGCCACGGTTCCCACGTCCGGAACACACTCCTCCGTTGTGGGGGGGGGAGGAAAGCAGGGGTCGTCGAACGGGTTCACCCATGTCGATCTCGAGGCCTCCGTGTCCATTTCATCATCATCCCTCCCCCTCCGGGTCGTCGTCCACCTCTCAAGCAGAGGTCCGGAGGACTCTCCTCCTTCGTCGCGTGCCTCTTCCTCCATCTTTTTTTTTTTGTGTTGTAATGTATGCGAGCTTTGGCCCCGATGCACTACTTTAACTATGGGCACTAATATCTCCACGCTGAAGAACAGGAAAGAGAGATAGTGAACAACGAAAAAAAAATGGAGGAATCCGAGGGTCTACCGTACGGGAGGCTCGGCGAGGGGACATCGTCCAAGCGATCGGGTCGTGGATGCCTCCTTGGGCTGTTCTCTAGAAGGTGGAGGAAGAGTGCGGCCCCGGACCTGTTGGCGACCATCACGCACCTGGGAAACATCATGAGAGACCTGGAGCTGCAGAAGAAGAGGCTTTGGGGTGAGATGAGCAAGAAGAAGGCAGCTGCGAGCAAATACTGGGGGCAGGGGAGGAAGTGGGAGGCGAGGGAGGCACTCAAGACGGCAAAGATGTACGATGTCACCTACAGGTCCTGGGTGATGATGAAGGAAAACGTGGAGAGGCTCAAGCACCAGGTGACGACGCAGAACCAGAACGCTAGGGTTGCACAGGGATTCAAGCACGCGAACGACGTGATGGCGGACCTCCTGAGCAAGGTGGACATCCACACCCTGGAAACGATGATGGCGGAGGTGGAGGGTAGGATATCGGAGGGAGAGGACGTCACACAGGCACTCTCGAGGCCGCTTGATACCGGGGAGGTCTGGGACGACGACGATCTCGACAGGGAGCTGGAGGTTCTGTGCGATAATGTCGAACCCGGTGGACCGGAGGCGCAAGCAAAGTCGGTGCCCGAATCGAACCACGAGGTGCAGCGTCCATCCGCGTCAGTCCCGGCACACCCCGGATCGTCCAGGAGTGTTGTGGAGAATCAGTCCGCCAGGGGTACAAGGAAGGGTGCCGCATTGGTATAAAGGTTGATCCTCGGGCATGAGCGGCACACGGGGATCCTCCGACCGGGAGAGGGAGAAAGATTCGGAAGAAGAAGAAGAAGAAGAGGAGGAGGAGGACGACGACGGCACCGAGGCCAAGAGGCAGAGAATGAGCGAAAGGAGAGGGGGGCGCAGGAAGAAGAAGTTGAAGGAGAAGGAGGAGGAGGATGTTGTCTTTGAGAAAGTCGTCGAGAGCGCTGGATCGGCGCGGTCAGAAATCGTATCCATGCGTGTGGAGATGCTGAGGATGAAGTCGATACTGGAGCAGACGCTGGGCATCGACCTCTCGCAGGCGGAGGGAGACATAGTGGAGGAGTTCACCGTTGTTCTCCCTCCAGACATCAGCGTCCCGGAGCTCAAGAAGCGGGTGGCCAAGAACGAGAGAGAGCTCCACGCCCTTCGGGAGGAGTTCAGGCTTATGCGGAGCCGCCTGACCAAGGTGCTTGGTTTCTCCCTGGTCAGGGGAAAGGGCAGGGGAGAGGTGCAGGCGGTCAAGTACAGGGAGGGCTTCCAGCCCACTAGAAACATCAGGGAGGTCCAGTTCAGGGAGAAGCCCGACCCGGAAGGCGAGGAGGACATCCCCGGGAGGGGTCCCGCGAGGTACCCCGGCTTTGACTTCCAGGATATATCAAGAACGTCCAAGAGGGGGGAGCCAAAGCTTGTCGACAAGGAGGGGAACGTGACGGCGGTGATTGGTGGATTCCCCGATTCCAACTCCGTCCTGGCCGTTCCCTACTTTCCGCTGTGCGAGGAGGTCCAGGCCAACACCAACGCGTGCGACTTTCTCCGCGACCAGCTGGTGTTCCAGGTGCAGGACAACAGGAGGATCATCGCCACCATGGTGAGCACCATCCAGGCGTCCAGCGGAAATGTGCCAGCGGGATTACTCATCCCGGCGGACGGTGAGGGGAAAACTCCGCGCCCCGTCCTGGGACCTTCGCCCATGATTTCCGCTCCCCACCTCCATCCCCTCCCAAAATCCATGCCCCGTGTGAAGAGGCAGGGCGAGATCACGCAGAGGAAGGCCTTCAGGCTCAGCGTTAGGAAGGCAGAGATGGATCAGGAGGACACCGCTGCCGCGAAAGCCCTGGTCACCCTCGAGGTGACCTCAGGGGAGGTCGATCGCAGGAGCGAGGCGATCCAGGGTCTCGGTGTGATTGCAGCCAACATCCTTTCCCGTGGAGGAGGCTCCGGATTCAACCCCGTGGCCTCCGAGGGCTCACCCTTTCCACCAGGAGAGTTCCCTGAGGAGAGGCTGTTTGGTGAGCAAGGATCCGTGCTGGATCCTGGAGGACTTATCCTACCGTTGTTACCCACTGACCAGTCCAGAACGTTTGGGGAGGATGATTTATTCGGTGGCCTACAGCGATCGGAGACCCGCGTGGTGGTGTGAGGAGGATGATGAGAGGAGGGGGTGGGGTGGGGTAGAATGAATTATTATTATTATTTTTGGGTCGTCAATACAAGCGCAAACGAGTTATATATTGAATTGTCTCGCCACTTCACATCGTGTAACCAGAGGAAGCATAAGCAAAAGGAGGCTCTCTCTGTCCTTTTCAGCACAGAGATAGAGAGACAGAGTTAAAAAAAATTCACCAGGCGAGAATCCTCAGGGCGGAGGTGGGTCGAGGTTCGGTCCCAAGATGAGCTACAGCCAGTTTCCAACCTCCGGCAATGGAGGAGGAGGAGGAGGCGGTGGTGGGGGAAGCCCAACCTACCATGCCACCAAGAACGGCATGAGGTGCTGTGGCCCTGGATGGCAGGCCAGCGGTCTCTTTTGGCTGTCGCTGGTGGGGGTCTCGTTGTTCCTGGTCTTTCTGATCATTCTGGTTGCAAACGGTGGCGACCTTCAGAATACCAGCAAGGCAACGATAGCGATGCACGAGGAGACGGTTCAGATGAAGAAGGATGCAAAGGCCATGTGGAAGAAGTTCCGGGCCAACTTCCCCTCAAACCAGGAGGAGGTGACCACCGAGCAGGTGCTCGATATGATTGACAAGGGCCACGCAATGATGGTATGGGTGGACGGCGTGAGGCATAGGACCCCGCAGAAGACGGTGAGCAACGTGATCACGGGCGTCAACGACGCCCTATCGTTTATCAATGGGCACGACGAGACCCGTGGAGGTGTGGTGGCCAGTGTTGTCAAGCAGGTCAGCTCCATCATGAAGCTCGTCACTGCCAAGGACTCCCCCTTTATGGGCCTCATCGGCCAAGTCAACAAGACGCTGTCGTTCATCAACGGGGAGACCCCTCCCAGCGAGGGGATCATTGGGGACGTCCTCAAGCAGGTCAACAGGACGCTGACCTACCTCAACGACGCCCTCGAGCTCCCCGATCTCGTCTCTGTCAGGTCCAGATCGGATCACCACATCAGGACCGAGGCGTCGATCGCAGAAGGCATGAGGCATGCCATGTTTAAGAACGTGGCCGGAATCATACAGAGGGGATACGAGTGGGTCTCCACCATCAACGCGGAGGAGTTCCACGAGGGCGTGGTTGACGGAAAGGCCCTCATGAGGAACGGTGTCCGCCTGATGAAGGCCGTGGGGTCAGACAAGCTCGGCCGCATCGTCGACCACGTCGATCACGTCCTGGGTTCCGCAGACGCCGACAAGGTCGTGGACCACATCAGCAGTCTCGTCTCAAAGACCCACGAGGCACTGGACAGGTTCCTCGGGGCAGGGGGGCTCAGGGTCTCCCTTCCTCTCGGGCCCATGCTACCCTCTCCAGATGCACCAGCAGCAGAACCGGCAGCGGCGAACCACACAAAGTAGCAGAAAGGTTAAAAATGAATACCTGTTCATTCATTTTGTAACAACAAAAAAAAAACAGCAAAAAACTCTCCACCGTCCCTGAGCATGAATGAATGAATATGAATGAAAGTCCCAGAATTTAAAAATCTTTTTGTTTATATCTTTTTCGAGAGGCTGTATTTTCTGTTTACAGTACGATAGACCTTCCTGATAACCCGGATCGGTTAAACAATCCCGGAGCGATGTCCTTAGGGCGCAGGTCTCTGATGTTGCAGGGAGCGATGAGGTCAACTTTGGGTGGATGCTTACGGACTTCAGGGGCATCGCTACCACATCTCATATTCCATTCAACAATAAGGTCCACGATATCGTTCAACTTCCTCTTTTCATCGCGATTTGCATGGCTATACCGAGCTGCTGCCCAATGAAGCAACGTGAAATTAAATTCGCTGATATTGTTCATCGGAGCTCCAGCGGCGATCAACATTCTCAGCTTCTCTATTTGGAGCGTAAGCACTGCCCATGCAGCTGGAGTATCTCCAAAGTATCCAGGGATACCAACACCAAGTTTCCTGATAAACTGCTCGAGTATAGGCTGCCTAGAAACGATAACTGCCACGTGGAGAGCCGAGTTCTGAGGTGGGTCCCTCCTTGTGAAACCAGGCGGATATTTATGCTGAAGATTCTTCGCATCCTCGTGGAAAATAGTGAATTCCCAAGAAATTCCAGCATTAGGTACATCTGGAAACTCTCTAAAGAGCAAGGTATATAGCTGCACGGGTTCCAGATAGCCATAGAGATCTTTACCCCCATAGTCCGTAATTAATTTTTTTGCTTCTTCTTCGGCAATAGGGAATTTCCCGCCGCAAAGGGCGTTTCGGGCCGACTGGCGAAAATCTATGGTCTCCGACCGAATGGTAGGACCGTCGGGCCCACGAGGAATAGGTGTACCGTTCTCGAGAAGTTTTCTTACAGTTGCATATCCAGAGGGATCATTATCAAGTGAGAATAATCTACGAGAATCGGCTGCAACATCACGAGCAACCATGTTGATCTCTGGCGCCTGCATGCCACCTCTTGACAGACTAATTAGTTTCAGAAATGAAATGCCAAAGGAATGCTGTTTCCATCAATGAACTGTGTGTGTGTGAAAGAGCGTTGTGCAAAAAATGAGACAGGGAGGTAATCCGTAGGTCACGTCCGTCTCTCTCTCTCTTCAGCCAACCACAAAAAGTTGACCAAGGAGCGAATGAGCGAGAGTGAAGCAGAAAAGAGGATATGTGTCATCTGCCATAAGCCGGAGGGATATGAGGACGACCGCGACGGTAACTATGCGGAGCACTGCAACATCGTGGATTGCAGCGGTTCCAGCTGCGCCCCTCCGGACGATCCCGATGCCTACTGGTGCAGGGAGGAGCAGCCCCTGGAGTGGTGCTCCGGGTGCGGGGATGGATGGTGCAAGGAGTGCATGTACATGAAGGAGATGACCAAGTGCGAGAGCTGCGAGGAGGCGTTCTGTGACGACTGCACCTATAAATATCCGGTCTGGGCGAGCTGCCCTCGGTGCGACGAGGGTCTGTGCCTCCTCTGCTTGGGTGTCGGTGAGAAGTACAAGCTCCGGGGGCTCACCGTTCCTCTCGACCCAGGGGGTAAGCAGAGCGAGGGTGACGACGACGACTACCGCGACAGGAAGAGGAACAAGAGAGAGACCAAAGAAGTAAAGAGGGAAAATAATTTTTTTTATCTTGTACCCCACCCCTTTTTTTTTATCCACGATCACCCACACACACACACACACATAAATCACTTTGCACCGCCGTTTGCCGCGTTCGTCTCCATGGCGAGCTTGACGCTGATCCTACGAAGGAGTTCAGCGTACCTGAGCATCTGCTTCCTGGCGTCTGCCTGCCTGACGACGGTGTCCCACTTCTTGTCCTCCGCGAGCCTCCTCATGTGGAGGTGGCACTCGTCTATGTCGAGCCACGTTGCCATGGGACCATCCGGGTCTAGGACGCCCCGGTGGATCGACACGTAGCGGTCCGTCATTGTTCGCTTCTCCGGGGAGGGAGCCATCACCTCGTCCGGAGCATGCACGGGTGCAGCCGCTCGCTTCTGAGTGGGGATCACCCTCTCCTTCTTCTTCTTCTTCTTGACGACCGGCCTCCTCTTGGGCTTGGCCTTGCTGGGCTTCCCTGGGGTTGCCCTGGCGTTGATCGGGGAGATGGATGGGTCGTCTGGATCGTGGGCAATGATGTCCCCGCGCACCCTGGCGTCTTCAAACTCCTGCACCCTCTGGCCGGTAGGGGATGAAAGGTTGTAGTAGCGCTTCTTCTCGGTCGGGGAGTTGTAGAAGGCGCAGAGCTGGTGGAAGAACTTCTGGAGGCGCTCGGTCTCGGGCGAGCAGATTGCCTCCTCATAGGTTGCACCACCGAGCATGGCATCCCTGACGCGGATGATCTGCGTCTCAATCATCTTGACAAGCCTCGGCTTCCTGTAGATCCTGTAGAGCCTGGTCTCTCCTGTTTGGTCGCAGTTCCTGGTGAGTTCGCTCCACCAGGTGTTGGTGCAGATCATCTCCGCGTAGATCTGCGGAAGGTACTTTGCCTCCATTCTGGGGCCCTCCTTCTTGTCGTTGTCGAACCGTCTCTCCTTGGCCTCTCCCACCCCTATGCTAAAATCGATGGAGGCCAGGTCGATTGATCCGGGGTTCTGCCTGACCCAGGCCTCCATCTCCTTCCTGTACCAGACAGGGAGGGTGTCCCAGGTGCGGCGCGGATCCTTGATCAGGCAGTCCGGGCTGGCTCCGCAGTCCGGGATGGTCGGGTGGTCCCACCATCCGGTCTCGTAGTACACCCGGTCCCCGAACCCGTGCATGTTGTTCGTGACCGCCTCCAGGTTCGCAATCATGATGTGGGGCTCCTTGAGGCGTCCGAACCTTGTGTAGTGGTTGCCCTTGAAGCTGGTATTCCGCAGGCCCTCCTCAGGGTAGAACCCCAGCGCGCTGGCCCAGATACTTCCGCCCCACTTGCCGCCAAGCACGCTCAGGTTGGAGCACGCGCTCCTGTGTCTGCCCCATTGGATATTCCTCTGAGGCTGGCGATTGATGGGGATGCCCGGGTTGACCTCAGGATCCGGGTGGATGTCATCCAGGGACACCCACCGCTTCGGGTACATCTCGGCCAGCTTCCCGCTGTTATTGAAGCCTATCTCCCACTTGGGAAGCGTGTCCGGTGCCTCCCACTTCGTGGGCTCTATGCTGTTGTTCTCTATCGTAAAGTAGATTGCCACCACGCCACCCGCGGGCCCCGTGACCAGGGTCCACCAGGGTCCGGGGATGAAGGTCGCGGCAGGAATCGGCGCACTCCCGGCGGCGGCCACCTGGAAACCACACTCCGGTCTGCCGTCCCTCCGCCGTCCTTTGATCCCTTGGACCGTCTCTTTGGGTGCGATCTTCACGATGATGCCCAGGGCCAGATCGACGGGGTGCGTGAACACCACGCGGCACGAAAACACGTCCTGGGCATTCGGCGTCAGGTTCTGCAACGCGTAAGATCTGCCGTTCTCCCAGCCATCCGGCGCATACCCCGGAATGACTACAGCGTCGAACACATCGTTGGACCCTGTCCTCCGAGCCATGTGGAGATGAAGAAAAAAATTGGGCGTCGACCTATCTTATTCACTCCAGCCACACACACGATTACCTGACGGTGTGTTTCTGGTGACGCTGCTCCGGGTGCAGCACAAGGTGGGACGTGTTGAAGAGAGACGTGCGAGGAGGAAGGAAGGAATGGAATGGAATGGAATGGAAATTTCATTCGACTTTTCCTGGCTTTCATTTTTTTCCTCACTCACTCACTCACTCTCTCTATTACATGGTCACGCACATCCCTCCGTCCTCCTCAGAGTCGCTCTCTTCCGGTGCTGACCGAGGAGGAGGAGGAGGAGGAGGAGGATCACCGTCAAACTCCTCAAACAGTACCTCTGCTGCTGCGAGGCTGTGACCCTCTTCCCGGGATCCGAAGGATCGGGCCGGTGCGTGGGGAGCTATCGTCGTGGCCAGCGGCGGGGGTCTCAACCTCCCCCTCTCTTCCTTCTCTCGGCACTGCTCTACGAGAAGCTGCTCCAGGGCCATCAACAGCCTGAGGATGCACTTGCGATTATCACGGATGTTTGTCTCGCATCCCTTGATGGGTTTTCCGTAGGACGTTGCTGCATCATCGGTGGAGATGCCGTGCCTGTGAAGGAACACCAGGCGGGACAGGGTGCTAACCACGAACGCTGTCCACGCCCTATTCTTGGAGAGCACCGTATGCACCTCCAGGTTTTCAAGCTGCTCCCGTGGACCCTCCCATCCATCCACCCATCCCCTATCCCTTGAGAACTGTATCATCTCTTGCCCCTGCAGCTGCTGGTGTTGTTGTTGTCCCCCATCATCATCCATCGAATACGCAGGCAAAGGGATTTGGAGAGACAAAAACTTGATTTGGATGTTCATTTATACACGGCAAAAATACAAAAAAAAATTTTTTTTTGGGAGGTTGTGCCATTCCCCCCACCACCACCACCACCACACACCCACACACACAAACTTCTCCTCCACGCTTCACGTGAACCAGGACTCGTCGGAGGACGCATCCACGGCAGCACTTCCTCCTCCTCCCCCGTGTTCCATCACGTAGTGATTTCTGAACTTGGAGCTGTGGAGAACGTAGGATGCAGTGTCCTGGCCCTCGGCGGAGCAGATCGCAAAGCAAGTGTACAGCTCTCCCTTGGTGATGTTGATGTTGGGATGGCGCAGTAGCATTCCCAGTATCTCGCAGTTCCTCGTGCTCATGGCCATCCTGAGCGGGGTGTGGTTAAACTCGTTGACGTCCACGTCGGGATGCGAGAGGAGGGCACCGACCAGGTCGCTCATGCGCATCTGAATGGCCGCAATCAGGGGGCTTTTGCCCCACTCCGTGTGGATGGTGGGATCAAGGTACTGCAGGACGACGAGCGCCATGTCCTCGTCCCCCGTCTCGATCGCGTCCATGAGCGGGGCGTTGGAGCTGATGGAGGGATCCACCATGTGGTGTCGGAGGAGCTTCCTCACCACTCCTATGTGGCCATTGATGACGGCCAGCCTGAGCGGGGTCTGGTCAACGATGGATGGATCCACCCGCTCGTCGTCCAGTAGGAGGCCGGTCACCTGCTCCCACCCCTCCTTGCAGGCCTTCCTCAGGACCATCTGATTCTCTCTAGAGGGATTGACTACCTCCGCAAGCAGGACGGCCATCAGCAACGTCTCGCTCCTCCCCTTCATGGCCGTGTTCATGGCCATCACCATGTTGACTGGTGTCCTGCAGGCCTCCTCCTGTATCAGCCGAAGCAGAACAGCCTCCTGGTGACCCGTGCACCAGACCCTGAACCAGATGCTGCTCGACAGGAACGGTCTGCACCTCCCGGTACCCAGGATGGTCTCCAGCACATCGTGCTCCCCTCCCTCGTACATCCTGCACGCCGCCTTCAGGTCCAGCTGCGAGATATCCATTCCGCAGTCCTCCAGCAGGATTCCCACGGCCGTGCTGTTGCCGAACTTGACAGCGGTGGTCATGTGCTCCGGCATCGGCCTGGCGTTGGCGTGCGTCAGGCACTTCCTCAGCGCGTCCTCGCTGCGCACAAGGGAGCACACCGCCTCCAGAGGGTACCCAGAGAGGGACGAGACGGGTATCCTCGGGTCCCTCACGATCTGCAGCAGTTTGTCCTGGCACACCAGCGAGTTGAAGATTGCGTGCAACACGTACTTTGCCGACTGGAACGGGTTCAGTGCCCGCCCAACCCTCCGCCACCTCCTGCACACCATTAGCATGTGCGGCCACTCCACCGGTATGAAGTACTGCAGAATCATCAACAACGCATTGTCCGGTATCATCCCGAAGCCACCGTCCGGCTCGCCAATCTCCTCCTCCGATGCGTCGCGGTCCCGGTCGAATACGAGCCTCCTCTTGGAGCTCTCGGGAACGATGCATCCCATTGGAGGTGGTTCCGGGCGCCTCCACGGCCTGATCTGCTTTCGTGGGGACTCCGTGTCGTCATCATCCCAGATCGCAGTGCAATCCTCACGCTGCCTTTTGCTCATTCCGGAACCAGGCTTGCCATTATCGTCGTCGTCGTTTTGTGTCAGTCGCCTCATCACTTTGACTCAGCTTTTCATGGTGTTGACACGAGAGGTTGCCGCGTCATCGCCCCCTCCCATTCAGCAAAAACCAGTTCCTAGAAACCCGCGGTCGGACAAGCGTACACCGAGGTGCCTGTGGATCCTGCGGAGCGGACAAAAAAAAATGCTCACGGATAGACGCGCGGATGGGTGTGTGGATCGATGTGGAGTGAAAGAGAGAGAGATGGGTTACAAGGATAAAAAGAGTGGCATTTGTACATTCATTCCAGCGCAATCACTTCGGAACCTCCCTCTCCTCCTCCTGGCGTGGGGTCGCTTATCTTCTGCTTCTTGGCCGGTGAGCCCTTCTCCTCCTTCTCGAGAGTGTAGAGCATCCTGGGCTGGATCTGCCTCTTGACCTCGGTCTTGCAGGTGGGACACTTGTTCGTTGCTTTGAGCCACGTGGTGATGCATGGCTTGCAAAAGGTCATGTGGGTGCAGGGGAGCAGCATAGTGGTGATGTGCGAAGTGAGGCATATGATGCATGTGTTGTTATCCGCGCTGACGGCCTGTGCCTCAACCTCCTCCACCTTCCGTGGCGCCATCATTTGCTTGGCTTGCTCATTGTTCCTGGCGAGACGATCCAGCTCCGCCACCTGCCTCTCGAGCTCCTCCTGTGCCTTCCTCCTCCTGATCCTCTCCCTGGCGCTGCGTCCCCTGCCGCTTCGCACGCTTGCGGAGGCGGTCCTCACGGAGGAGGAGATCGCGAAGTTAGGGTACATGACCCTGGCGTGATCGACCAACGCATCCACTGGACCTCTGCGAATTGGCTCTGGACCTCTGCTAAATAACCCAGAACCTCCCCCGACACCCGTGATCACTGCGTACGTGCTCCCATCGGACACCAGCACCGCCCCCGGCACGACGCCCACGCTGGAGACCGTGAGGTCTATGTCCGGCCTGGTCATGTCGATGTCCGGTTCAGGGCGGACTCGATCACGACCACGGTGCAGCAGTACACTGAGAGGCATATCCTCAATCACGCCCTGGCTCGAAAAGGCGCTCTGCAGGTGACCGCGTTGATCCGCGGGTAGCTGCATCCCGATCAGGTCGCTAAAGTGACTTGGGCCATCCACGTACATGATGCGGTCGGTCTTGGCCCGGCTCACCCCGGCACCATGCAGATCTCCGTGGCTCAGCATGGATCTGACCAGGAGCATCACCTCGTACTTGACGTGCCTGCAGAGTTTCTTGATCCTGGCCACCTGGTAGAAGGAGTTTGGCGACATGGATACCGTCACCGCGTAGCTGCGGTTCGAATTTGACGGCGATGGGGCCCCGTGACCATGGAAGCACTCCAGGTTGATCCCCCGGATGGTCTGCTGCCTGTTTCCACCCGGCGCAAGGCATAGTGCCTGCACCATGCGGTTCTTGTCTGCAAGTCGTGGCACCACGATGAGCGTGTGAACGGTGAGTTCGACCTCGGCCATGGATGTGGATTGCGATCTCGACTTATCTGAGTGGAACTGATCGGAGGGGAGGAGGAAGAGGATCTTCCACGCTGTGGATGGTGAAGAACTTCTCCCTCCCCCATTCCCACACTGCAGTTTTTTGTTTGTTTATGCACCATGTTTTTGTGTTTGCCGACTCGAAATTAACTCCCTCGCACTACGTATATTTTCTGCGTCCCCCGTGCCAGCACTGCTGAAGAGAGAGAGAAAAGGTCAAGAAAAAAGATAGGATGAGGATGCGCGTGACGCTTCTCTATCTCTTCTCAGCGATGTGGTGTGCTGCCTATGCGGTCGTTCCTACGGGAACAACGTTTGGCACGGCCACCATAGAAGAGGCCGTGGCGACTACGTCCGCAAGAGCAAATACCACCGTTCCAGACACCACCGTTCCAGACACCACCGTTCCAGACACCACCGTTCCAGATACCACCGTTCCAGATACCACCGTTCCAGATACCACCATTCCTACTACCACCGCGTCGACGACAACCGTTCCAGCTACCACGACGCCCGCCGGGCCCAGCCCCACGACGGCCGAGACTGGAAACTGCTGCCCTGGCTACACTGGAGGCTCGTGCGACACGGAGGACCTATGCCACGGGGTCGTCTGCAATAATGGAGGGACGTGCGACGCCGGAACGGGCGTCTGCTCCTGCCCATCCGGGTTCGACGGGCCGACCTGCTCGTACCTGGACTGCGGAAGCAATGGCATGTACAACCCCGCCACGGGCGCGTGCATGTGCATGGCCGGGTGGACCGGTTCCAACTGCGCGACGTGTGCCAACCCTTCCGCTGCCGACCGCACCTACCTATGTATACCCGTGGATGCCACTATTTATCTGCTCGTTCCCGTGCCTGACGACCGCGTGGCCGCCTACCTGGCCGGCGAGCATAGGGCCCAAGGAAGCCCCGTCCACCCTCCCATCCACACCAATAGCCAGGGGCACGACGGGGCACAGTACGACTGCGGGTGCCACCGCGTCAATCCGCTCAGCCGCGACGAGGGCAGGAAGATCCCCCGCCTCACCCAGATGGAGATCGACCTCTTCAATATGACCATCATTGACTGCATCGCCAGCTCCTCCCTCATGATGAGCGAGATGGACAAGCTCAATGACCTCTGGCTGCGGCAGCTCGATACCGAGATCAACAACACCGTCGGAACCCTTCGCACAGCCCTCATTGCCTTTGCGGTCAGTACCGGCGTCCTGGCCATCGCCCTCGTTGCCACCTGCATGGCCTGCTTCATGACCAGGACCGAAACAGGAGTAATGACCGGCATCCTCACCAACATCAACGATGGCTCAAAGTACAGCACCGGGCAGATGCAAGGATCCGCGGCGCCAAACTACGGTGCACTTCCCACAACATCCGCAACACAGAGGAGCAAGTTCAGCGTCGCGTCCAGAAAGGATACCTGATTCCGCACTCCTCGCGTACGAAGAGGAGGGAGGCGGGGACGGCAGCGCGCGATGGGGGGGAGTGAGAGTGGAATATCCATTAGGATGGAAGGAAGAAGGGGAGGGGGGGGGGGGGGGGGAGGCGCGAGGAGAATTTGCAGGTTGTGTGTTCACAAGGTGTATGGGTTAAATATTTACCACTTTGTGTCTTTTTTATTTCTTTATTGTCCCCTCTTGTGGTTCCTTCGC
>SDBS01003067.1_pt1 | contig 16420 bp, 15 predicted proteins | sample 2277091 | NCBI WGS metagenome assembly SDBS01 (sample SAMN10404972, study PRJNA504765) | marine sediment metagenome | isolation source: marine sediment core GS10_PC15, 163 cmbsf | place: Arctic Ocean: Southern Knipovich Ridge | collected 2010 | reverse complement strand
ATGATTAATTCTGGCCATCCAAGACCAAACATTTTCTAACTCCTCGCTATTTAACAACTTCCTCATTATTTATTACTTTCGCCAATATTTCTTCGCCTAACTGTTTCTCAGTTTTTCCTTCAATATTTAAACCTAGTTTATTCGCAACGTCCAAGATAACCTTGTTTTCAGATTTGTTCTTAAAATTCTTCGTTGAAATTGAAGCTCCCATTAATTCTGAACGCGCTTTGTTAAATTCGTTCCAAGCTTTTCCCAGTTCTCTAGCCATTTTAGGAAGTTTATTAGGACCAAAAACTAACAACAGAACCGCGAGGATTAGAATTAATTCCTGCATTCCAACCATTAACATCCCTTATAATAATTATGTGAATTAATTAGTTTTAAGTTTTTATATTTTTTTCTAAATGGAAAGAAAAAGTAAATGACCAAAACTTAAAAGCCTAACTCTTTCCCTCTTTTTTAAGGTTATCACATTCTTCATGGGTAATAATGGAAGGCAAATCTTTTATTCAACATAACCGAACCATGAATGCAACATTATGGAGGAGTATGAATGGTTAAATGTAGACACTGTGGGGCTGAAGTTGCCAAAGAAAGGAAAAGCTGGAGGATGGCTGGTCGCCCCAGATAAGGCAGGGAAGAGAACCGAATTAACGATAGGACTTTTTGACTGCCCCAACTGCAACAAAACTTTCAGGTTTGTCTTAAACAAGCAGAAGATCTGACCTCGCCGAGGTCTGAGGTCCACATTATCCTCCTTTTTTTGGATTAGGGTTTTCCATTTGTTCTTTCCTTTTCCGCTTGACGAGGTTGACTCTGCTATGTTTCTATGAAAAGAGTGATAAGAGCGACTCATTTTTCTATTCAATGGTGTTGTTAATGCGAGTAATGTGGGATGGAGTGAACCTCCAAATCTCTGAAGGCGAGGAAGTTGAGATTTTACGAGGTATTAAAGCGAGGGAGATTTATGATTATAATATTAGGGCGACATTAGTGAGAAACGTAACCAGAGGGGGAGAATTTACAAGTCGAATTAACGGTGTAGTAATGTCTCCAAATCCCTCCGATTTTGAGCCCCCAATACATGGTTATGTTAAAAATCTCAAAGTTAGTGGAAACGTATATTTCGAACTTGAGGAAAAAGCGTTACCATTGGTTGGAGGAATAATTCGTGAATGTAGAAAATTCATTGACCCCCAGCTCTTTGAACGTTGTAAGGATAAAAACTATCATGATGTTGTCACAAACGCCCTTACAGTTTTAGAAGAAAGAATCCGTGAAAAGATAAATGTTGGTCCAAATTGCACAGGAATAAGATTGAGAGAACATGCATTTCACTGCATGAGTGGAAAATTAACACTTGGAGAAACACAAATTGAACGAGCATCGTTCCTCCTCCTTTTCCATGGAACACTTGAATTTTTGAGCAACCCACATGCCCATCGTTTCACAGAAGAAGAAAGCTCGATTGAAGCATTCGAAATTATCTGCATCGTAGACTTCTTATTAAGACTAGTCAATAAGGCATCATTACATGATTTTCAAAGTGAAAGTTTCGGTAATTGATGAACTTGGTCGTCATTACCATTTATCATATTTTATTATCCTGTCGAGAGGGAGACGTTCTTTTCTAACTACCGATGGATCTGATGGATAGCCCAGGGGCATTAAAGCTACAACCCGTATTTTGTCAGGAATATCGAGAATCTCTTTGACTTTGATTTCGTTAAAATCGCCAATCCAGCAGGAACCTAAGCCTAGCTCAACAGCAGCCAATGAGATATGATCTAATGAAAGCGCAATATCTATCGAATAACTAGGTTGTCCACAAGGCATTAAATATTTGTGATTTTCTGCGCAGGCAACAATCACAATGGGAGCTTCTCCCACAAAGGATTGATTGTTTGCAGCTTCAACGAGCTTTCTTCTGATTCCAGAGTCGCGTACAATCACAAATCTCCACTCCTGACGGTTGCAGGCAGATGGCGCTAGTCTTCCTGCTTCCAAGGCAATCATCAACTTTTCATTCTCTATAGGCTTATCTAGATAATTTCTCACACTTTTTCTCTTCTTAATAGCTTCAGTAACGTACATAACTAATTTTCCTCACAGAAATTTACCTCTTCCCTTAAGCAAATACATTGAGACTTGTTATACTAACGCAGGGTTTTTTACGCAGCCTCTTTCGATTCTTTGAAAGTTACACGTTATGCCTATAGATTAGGTGAACTTTGTTTCCAGTCGGATCACGGTTTTTAAGGAATACGGCCTTCACATCTTTTTTTATTTTCGGTTCTTCTAGTTCGATCCCTTTCTCTTGTAGGTATTTACATGCTTCTTCAAAGTTAGAAACACGTATAGCGATGTGACACTTGGTGGGTTCAGGGTTTTTCATGACTTCGATTCTCCCCGATTCTTGACCGGAGACGAAGAAAGATGAGCGTCCCTCAGTCTTATTGAAACCAAAAGTCTTTGAATACCATTCTGCGATTTCATCTCCCGTGGAGTTATCAGAATACAAACCCACATGTTCGATTCCGAGAAATAGCGAAACCCCCCTCGCTTCTTTGACCCACCAAATAACCTGCTCAGTACTCTTTGTTATTTTTTCAAAGTCGCTAGCTTCCACCCAGTCTCTCCTGATTAGTTTTGAGCCTATTCCCAAACAGGCGGCGCCTCCTTTAATCCATTTATGGATGCTTTCACGCGTAGCGTCAACTCCAGCCGTAGGCATTAGTTTAACCCATGGACAGGGAGCCTGTATATTCCTTATGAAGCTTGGGCCTACCACTACGGCCGGAAACACTTTGACTATATCCGCTCCCATTTCCTCTGCTTCAGAGATTTCAGAGGCAGTTCCACAACCCGGCAAATAGACTACTTTGCGTCGGGCACAAATATTAGCGACCTCTCGATTGAAGACTGGACCAACGATGAAGTTGGCTCCGTTGTTGATATAGAGCGCTGCCGTCGCTGGATCAATCACTGAACCTACACCTAGAATAACTTCAGGAAATTCTCTGGCACACCATTTCGCCAGTTCACTGAACACTTGATATGCAAAGTCCCCTCGATTGGTGAATTCCACAACCATTGCTCCACCATTTCGGCATGCTTCAACGATCTTTTTTACAATCTTAATGTCCCTGTTGTAGAAAACAGGAATTAACCCAATCTTCAGCATCTTTCCAATTACTTCATGTTTAAAAAATCTTGCCACTCTTTTTGTTCCTCCATAATTCTATCGTACCACTCGGCCAGAAACTATTCCGCCCGCCAATTTTTCTACTTCCGCAACCGTGACCAAATTGAAATCGCCCTTGATTGTATGCTTTAAGCAAGAAGCTGCAACTGCGAAGTCCAACACCCTCTGAGGACTGTCACCAAAGTTCAGAAGCCCATAGATCAAGCCCGCTGCGAATGCATCCCCTCCCCCAACCCGGTCAACGATATGGGTAACTTGGTAAATAGGAGCCGTGTAGAGGGTCTTGCCGTCATATAAAACGCCTGACCATGAATTGTGACTTGCACTGATGCTTCCTCGAAGTGTGATTGCTACCCATTGGAGATTGGAAAACCTTTCCATAAGATTCGCGGCTACGAAACGATACCTCTTAGATTCTACATTGCCTACCATAGCGTCTACCCCTGGAGCTTTGATTCCAAAAACTTTGTCAGCGTCCTCTTCGTTACCAATAACGATATCCACGTTTTTTACGAGTTCACCCATGACTTCTTCAGGGGCCTTTCCCCACTTCCAAAGTTTACTGCGGTAGTTAAGGTCGCAAGACACGGTAAGCCCCATTTCCTTGGCCTTTTTGACAGCCTCCAAACAGACAGCTGCGGCTCCTTCGCTAATGGCAGGTGTTATCCCGGTCCAATGGAACCAACGAGCATCGGAGAAAACCTTCTCCCAATTGATCATTCCCGGATGGATGGTTGCGATCGCCGAGTTAGCTCGGTCATAGACCACTCTGCTACTTCTCTGAATAGCCCCTGTCTCTAAGAAGTAAATTCCTATTCGATCGCCACCTCGAACAATATTATCCGTGCCAACACCAAATTGACGAATGGAATTTAAACAAGCATCGCCCAAATCGTTCTCAGGGAGACGGGTTACATAATCTACTGGTAATCCGAAGTTTGCCAGAGACATGGCAACGTTAGCCTCTGCACCGCCATAGATAGCGTCGAAAGATCCGGCTTGTACAAATCTAAGAAAATCTGGAGGCGAAAGCCGTAGCATAATTTCACCAAAAGACACGATCTTAGTATTCAGTTTCAATCCCTTAAATTTTCTTATATGTGAGATATCGTTTATGAATGTTTCTGTCATTCTATTCAAACAAATGAAGGATTGGTGGGCGTGCATTGCAAAAATGCATTAAGTATATATATCAAGTCTACCTGTGATTTATAATGCTATGGCGGTCTCAAAATGGCAAAACAGATTGTTAGAAACTTGTTAAAAAAATTGTACAATATACCGACGGCTTCGCTGTGCGACGCTTTGGACAATATCGGCTTCAAAGGCTTTATGTCACATGACATAAAACCTAACTTGGAAGGGATCAAGATCGTTGGCCCAGCAGTCACAATAAAGGAGGTTCTTTCTGAAGAAAAGGTGGCGCCTATAGCCGCGTTACAAGCAATAGATGATGCCAATCGCGGAGCTGTTATTGTAATAGCCTCGGAAGGAGATATGAAAGATATAGCTTTGTGGGGTGGATTAATGGGCTTAGCCGCGAAGGCCAAAGGGATAGAAGGTGCTGTACTTGATGGTGGTGTGAGAGACATCATTGAACTCAAGGAAATGAAATTTCAAATATTTTCGCCCAGTATCGTGCCTTCAACTTCTGTTGGGCGCACTAAAGTTGTGGGAGTTAATGTTCCAGTGACCTGCGGGGGAGTTTTGGTTTCTCCTGGAGATATTATTGTCGGCGATTCTGATGGAGTAATTGTTATTCCAGCAAATAAGCTCAAAAGGGTCATTGAAATTGCTGAAAAAATGGATGCGGTTGAAAAAGAAGAAGCTGAAGAGTTGAAAAAAGGCAATTCTTTGGTTGAGACCATAAAAAAGTACGCGCGAGTGTAAAAAGAAGTCGAAATCATCTGCACTTCAAACTGTAAATGTTTTAGTTTTAAACGACAACCATCACAGTAAGATCACTGACGTTGGTGCCTGTTGGACCCGTGAAGATGAGATCGTCCAACTTCAAAAAGAAGTGGAATGAATCGTTGTTTATCAAAAACTCTATGGGATTTAATTTCTTCTCTTGGGCACGCTCCGTCGTTTGTCCATCCGCAATGGCCCCAGCTGCGTCTGTGGGTCCATCAATTCCATCGGTATTAATAGAGGCGATGGCAACACCTTTAAAACCATTTATTTTTAATGATGCGCTAAGCACGAGTTCTTGATTGCGTCCACCTTTGCCAGAACCCGTTACGGTCACCGTGGTTTCTCCTCCGGCGACCACGACAGCAGGCTTTGGAATTGGATTCTTAGAATGAATGATTTCTTTCAGGATTCCTGCATAAACAGTTCCCACGTGTCTTGCTTCTCCTTCAACAATAGAAGATAATAATAGAGAATTAAATCCTAGCTTTTCTGCTTTACGGACGGCTACAAGAGCAGCAGACCGGTTCGATCCTATGATAATATTGTGAATTTTTTTAAAAATTTTGTCGCTGGGCTTTAGAGTATCCGATATCGCGCCCCTTAAACCAGCCTCCAATCGTTTTCTCACTGTTTCGGGCGTAAAATTCTCCCATAAACCGTACTTCCTCAATATCGAGATTGCATCATAAAAGGTGGTTTTATCTGGTGCGGTGGGTCCGGAAGCAATGGTATCCATGGAGTCTTCAACGACATCCGACAATATGAGGCTAATCAGAGTAGCTGGAGATGCAGCTTTAGCAAGTCGCCCACCTTTCAATTCTGATATGTGTTTCCTAACAGTATTGATTTCATAGATTGTACTCCCAGACTTCAAGAGAGCTTCTGTTAATTTTTGTTTGTCCTGAAGTGTGATTCCCGTAGCAGGGAGTGGTAATAGAGCTGAACCACCACCTGAGAGGAGGCAGATGACAAGATCATCTCTGCTCGCGTTTTTGGTCATCTGAACGATTTTTCTAGCTCCAGCTAAACCATCTTTGTCAGGAATAGGATGCCCTGCTTCATTCAATTTGATCTTTCTGGTTTTAAAACAAGATTTTGTTTTCCTTAAAACATTAATGAAGCCTCCAGTGAGGTTATCTCCCAAGATTTCCTCCAAGACTTCAGCCATAGCTCCACTCGCTTTTCCACCCCCAACAACATATACATTTTGAAATTTGTCGAGGTTGAAAGTTAGATTATCTATATAAAGGAGGTTGTCTCCTCTGCGAACATGATTTTTAATAGCTACACGAGGATCCAACGAGTCAATTGCGACTCTTAAAATCTGCAAGGCAACCCTTCTCGCATGCATATCCTCATAAAAAGTTGCGTTTTCCTCCAACTCTTTTTCATTAATTATCTTTATCATTGTCCTGCAAAAACCCCGTTAATATTAGTTCACTTAACACGTATATCTGCATTCACAACAAATTCATTTCACGTCAAAAATTAAGTATATGGAAAAAGCGAAAGCTTTATTTTTTCACTAAACTAATGGTGGCAGTGAATGAAAATGTATGGCAATATGGGTTTAATCCTTAGGGTAAATTTGACTTCGGGAAAAATAACCGAAGAAGGATTGAAGGCAGCCGTTACAAAGAAGTTTCTTGGAGGTAGGGGTCTTGGAGCTAAAATCCTGTTTGAAGAGCTAGAACCCGGTATTGATCCATTAGGTATTAAGAATAAGTTAGTTTTCGCTACTGGACCGATAACAGGTGTTCCATTTCCTGGGAATGCTAGGTATGTGATTATGGGTAAATCACCATTGACTGGAGGTTGGGGTGAAGCTCATGCAGCTGGCTTCTTTGGACCAGAGCTTAAATTTGCGGGTTTTGATGCTATAATTATCGAAGGGAAGGCTAGTAATCCAGTTTATTTATGGGTTCACGATGGAAAAACCGAGATTAGGGATGCCAGTCACTTATGGGGCAGGGTTATTGGTGATGTTCAAGAAATCATTCGTAAAGAACATGGTGATGACTCCATCCGTATTGCTGCAATTGGTCCTGGTAGCGAAAATCTAGTTAAGTTCGGTTGTGTAATAAGTGATTTACACCGAGCCGCTGGAAGGTGCGGGTTGGGCGCTGTTATGGGATCTAAGAAGCTAAAGGCGGTAGCTGTGCGCGGAACGCATAAAATCAAGATCGCAGATGAGGAACGACTAAAGAGCCTCGCTAAGAAAGCTGTCAAGGAAGTGATGGATGGAAAAGGTAAGGGTCTACATGACAATGGAACGAGTGGTGGCCTCGATGCCCTTAATGCAAGTGGTCGCTTGCCAACCCAAAACTTCAGAAAATGCTCCTTTGAAGGCTCCGACAAAATAACTGGAGAAACCATGACTAAGACGATCTTAAAAAAACGATGGACGTGTTATGCTTGTCCGGTTGCCTGCGTCAGAGTAGTGGAGACGAAAGAACCATACGCGGTAGATCCAAAGTATGGTGGACCAGAGTATGAAACGGTCGCAGCCTTCGGGTCCTTATGTATGAACGACAACCTCGTGGCCATTGCTAAGGCAAATGAATTATGCAACAAATACACGATAGACACAATGTCAACGGGTGTTGTTATAGCGTTTGCCATGGAATGCTATGAAAAGGGGTTAATAACCAAGGAAGACACCGATGGGATAGACCTCATCTGGGGCAACCACGAGGGGATCATCCAGCTTGTGGAGAAGATTGCGAAGCGGGAGGGGATCGGCGACCTCTTAGCTGAAGGAGTTATGAGAGCCGCTGAAAAAATAGGTAAGGGCGCGGATACTTTTGCGTTGCATATTAAGGGTCAAGAAATACCGATGCATGAACCTAGGGGAAAGAAGGGAGTTGGGCTAGCATATGCGATCTCAAACAGAGGAGCCTGCCATTTACAAGCACCCCACGACGACGACTTTTTAGACGAAAGGAATTTGGCACCAGAAATTGGTTTAGTTCCGACGATAGCTCCACGACACAGAACATATGCGGGGAGAGAGAAGGTGCAGCTTGTCAAGATAGGAGAAGACCTTTATTCCTTATTCGATTGTCTCGTGGTTTGTAAATCCACTGCTTATCCAAACGGTATTTCAATAGAAACCTTGGTTGGAATCCTCAATTCTGTGACGGGCTGGAGTGTCACCCCAATGGAACTAATGACAGTTGGCGAGAGAGTAATCAATCTGTGCTGGGCCTTTAACGTCCGCGAGGGAAGAACAAGAAACGATGACCGTCTTCCATCAAGGCTTATGGAGCCCCTATCGGAAGGCTTGTACAGGGGAGAAGCTATCTCGAAGAAAACTTTAGGCAAAATGCTCGATCAGTATTATGAGATGCGGGGATGGAACATAAAGACTGGATTGCCTTTAAAGAAGAAACTGGCAGAGCTAGAACTTAGTTATGTCGCTGAAGAAATTGCAGAACTCATATGACTGCATTTTATAAAATACTTAAAAAAAAGACTCGGAGCCCCCAGAATAGGACATTAATACTATTCCTGCTAATATCATTAGAATAGCAAGGTATTGAAGAGCACCAAGCCCTTCTTTGTAAACAATTTTGCCATAGATAGTTGATATTAGTGGATTTGCAAATGCTAGTGGAGCGACTATGCTGACACTAGATATGTACACTCCCGAACTAAAAAACAGTGTTCCAGCTGCTCCAAAAAGGGCTACAAAAAAAACGTGAATTAGGTTCCTTCTATTAGGAAGAATAAAATGAGTCCTTGAAAATTTTATGTCAATACCACTAAAAACCATCATTCCAGACTCTATAATAAAAGATGTTAAAATTGGGCCTAGAATATTTATTGGAATTTTATATAAAAAGAAAACAAGACCCCATAATAGACAAGTAATTAATGCAAAGGGAACACCACTTGAGATTTTGAACAGTTGAGACTTTCGAATATTTCTGAAATTAATTGAAACCAGCACTATTCCTGTTATTATTAGAAGAATCAAAGAAAATTGGATCCAAGTAATAGGCTCCCCGAAAAAAACAATTGACAAGAGAACAGTAATAATAACTGAGGAATTCGCAATGGGACTTACAACGCCAACTTCTCCGAGTTTTAAGGCTTGGTAAAAAATGCTGAAACCAACATAGGCAATCAATGAGATAATGAAACCAATCAGAACATAAGTTATTGATAAGACTGCTTCTCGTGAAAAAAGTAAAAAGACTGTCAATAAAAACAAACTAATAAAAACACCCCTGAAAAATATGGCATTTCGGGTTCCTAAATTTCTTGCTGGAACTTTTGCGATGGCATTACTCATACCATACCCAAGCATTGCAAGAAGTCCAAATATTATTCCTATGTTGATCTCCATAATTTTATACCCAATTTCTCTAATTCATTAGGTGGTAGTTCACAAGCGTCTTCTTTCTCTTGGGTTTAATGCAGAGTTTAGACCATCACCAAACACATTTACTCCAAAAACGGCTAGAAAAATTGATATGCCTGGGAACATCGCCAACCAAGGATCAGTTAATACATATTTCCTTGCGTCGCTCAAATCTAAACCCCAACTAGATGTTGGTGGTTGAACTCCTAATCCTAAGAAACTTAAAGATGCTTCTGCAATAATGGCGTAGGCAAAAGTGACGCTGGCTTGAACTATGAGTGGGGCCATTATGTTTGGAAGGATATGCCTAAATACTATTTGATGACTTTTAAGTCCCATAGTTCTTGCAGCCATTATAAAACTTTCTTCTTTCACCTTCAATGTCTCCCCTCTTGCCAATCGTGCAAAATGTGTTGATATAGTGACTCCTAAGGCCATCATAACATTAATCATACTGGGACCTAAGACCGCCATCAATACAATCGCCAATAAGAGGGGGGGAAAAGCCATAACCCCGTCTATTATTCTCGAAATGAGATTATCTACCTTAGGCCCACCGTATCCTGCTAAAATACCTAAAGGCACCCCTATTAACATGGCAATTCCACAGGATACTATTCCGACAACGACTGAAACCCTTGCACCGCTTAACACTCTACTCAACACGTCTCTTCCAAAAGAGTCTGTTCCAAAGGGATGAGCTACAGAAGGGGATTCTAACATATTGTTTAAATCCATTTTAGTTGGATTATAGGGTACTATATACGGACTAAAAATCGCTAGAAAGATCATCCCAGCAATTATTATTAATCCAACAAGAGCCATTCTGTCCTTCTTCAACTGGCGAAGCGCAAGCCGAAATTCACTTATTGTCTTTCCTTCAAGATTAGCGACTAGAGTTTTGTCCATTTTTTTCCTTCCTTATTCGACTCTGATTCTTGGATCGACAACACCATACAAAACATCCGATAATATGCTCATCAGGGTATAAACCAAGGCCATAAACAATGCAATACCTTGGATAGTTGGAAAGTCTCGATACTGTATTGCTCGCAGTAACAATCTACCCATTCCCGGCAACGAAAATATTTCTTCAATAATTATTGCGCCTCCGAGCAACGTAGCAAAATTTGTTGCGGTGACAGTTATCAACGGGATTAAACTGTTAACTAAAGCGTGTTTGAGAAGAACAACTTTTTCAGGTAAACCTTTAGCTCTCGCAGTAGTGATATAATCCTGTTTTAAAACATTGAGCATGCTCGATTTAACCAGTCTAGCAGCTAAAGCTGAAAACATTGCTCCTAAAGCGATAACGGGCAATATGAAATGTCTTATACCTAAGATAGGATTTCTAAAAAAAAGAGCAAAATCAGTAAAACCTGTAATTGGTAGGATTCTTAGATATATACCAAATATCACTATCAAAAGGATAGCTAAGAAAAAGTCTGGTATTGATTGGCCTGCGACTGCTACTGTAGTGGCAACATGATCCCATATTGTATTTCGTTTATAAGCAGCGATTACTCCAGCTGGAATTGCGATTAATAAAGCAAACACCATAGCTGATATCGTTAAAGTAAGGGTAGTTGGTAATCTGGCTAATATCATGTTCACAACCGGCTCATTACTTATTATTGACCTACCCAAGTCTCCTTTAACCGCTCGGCTTAACCACATCAGGTATTGAATGTGAACAGGTTGATCAAGACCGTATTGACTCCGAAATTGGTCTATCATCTCCTGTGTGGCAGTTGGTCCAACTAGAATTATGATTGGATCACCTTCTGCTAAATGCATAAAACCAAAGGTTAATAGTGAGACTACTAAGAAAACGGGAATTGCATATAACAATCGCTTTATTACTAATCGTCTAATACCTTTTCCTAAGATTTTTTTATCTAAATAACGCAAGGCGCCACTAGTTTTTTGAAAAAGCCGCAAGTTCTTTTTCCTTCCTATCTTTAATTTCTTTAAAGAAGTGACACAATACAAAATGACTATTCTCAACTTCCATTAATTGCGGTTCTTTTTCCACACATTTAGATTGTTTAAATGGGCATCTTGTGTTGAATCTACAACCACTAGGAGGATTGAGCGGGTTTGGAACCTCCCCCGATAAAACAATTCCTTTCGGCTTTATTCTGGGATCCGGGATTGGAATAGCTGACATGAGAGCTTGAGTATACGGATGAAGCGGATTATCAAACATGGCTTCAACAGAAGCTAGCTCAACAATTCTTCCCAAATACATTACAGCTACGCGATCACAAATATGGTATATAACGTTGAGATCGTGTGCAATTACTAAACATGTTAAATTCATGCCTCGTTGTAATTCCATTAACAAATTCAATATCTGGGCCTGAATTGAAATGTCAAGGGACGAAACAGGTTCATCCGCTACCACAAATTCAGGTTTTATTATGAGAGCACGAGCTATAGCTATTCTTTGCCTTTGTCCACCGCTAAATTCGTAAGGATATCTATTCACATGTCGTTTTGATAAACCCACTTTCTCCAACATTTCTAGTACCATTTTATTCTTCTCTTTCTTTGGAATGTTCAGGTGGACATCAAGTGGTTCAATTAGCAATCTTTTAATATTCATTAGTGGGTCTAATGATGAATATGGATCTTGGAAAATCATCTGAACATAACGCTTATACCTTCTCATTTCTCCTTTCTTTAATGAGAATATATTCCTCCCCTTGTAAATCACCTCTCCTCTGTTGGGTTTGTAAATCCCCATCAAAACTCTTGCTGTGGTAGTTTTTCCACATCCACTTTCTCCCACTAATCCCAAAATCTCGTTCTCGAAAACTTTTAGGCTTAATCTGTCAACAGCATGAACAGTTCCTTTACGGGTTTCAAAACACATTGTTATATCCTTAGCTTCTAACAACGTTTGAGGCATTATTTATTCAACCTCATCAGTATACAGATAACAACTTACTTTATGATCTGATTCGACCTCTAATAAAGAGGGTTCTCTAACTGCACAAACGCTTTTTCTTTTGCTACATCTGGAAAAAAATCTGCAATTTTTGAAATCTCCGATTAACGAGGGAACAGTTCCCTTTATTACATTTAGTTTTTCTTTGCGACCAATTTTTGGAATAGATTTGAGAAGTCCTTTAGTGTATGGATGCAGGGGGTTATAGAAGATAGTATCCACGTCAGCCAGCTCTACAATTTTACCTGCGTACATTACTGCGACTCTATCAGCATAACGTGCAATAAGACCAAGATTATGAGTTATTATTAATACCGAAACTCCCATATTCCTTGAAAGCTCATGAATTAAATTTAGTATTTGAGCCTGAATAGTTACGTCAAGGGAAGTAGTTGGTTCATCTGCTATCAGAAGAGAAGGAGCACATGATAATGATATTGCCGCCATAATCCTTTGTCTCATCCCACCACTGAATTGGTGAGGATAATCTTTGTATCTTGCGCGGGGAGCTGGAATACCTACTAGCTCCATCATTTTTACAGACTCTTCTTTTGACTTTTGTGAAGAAAAACTTTTATGAAGTTGAAAAACTTCTGAAATCTGATTGCCAATTTTTATGACAGGGTTCAATGAACTACAAGGGTCCTGAAATATCATTGAAATACCTTGCCCCCTTATCTGTTGCATCTCTGCCTCATCTTTTTTTAGCAGATCCTCACTCCTAAAAAAGATTTTTCCGTCGACAATCTTTCCAGGATAATTTATTAGGCGTAGTATTGAAAGAGCAGTTACAGTCTTTCCACATCCAGACTCACCCACTAACCCGAAAATCTCATTTTCTCTGATTCCGAACGACACGCCGTCAACGGCTTTTAATTTCCCAAGATAAGTATCAAAATAAGTTCGAAGATTTTCTACCCTTAGAAGTATTTGTTTTGTCAATTTTTAAATCCAACTTGAGTTTAAAATATCCTAGACGTTTCTTCCAACCCCTTCACTACTATTTCTCGTAATATGGTTATAATTGATTGATTAACTTCAGAAGTCACTCCGTCAACACGCAGCAGCCGCTTGAGATATAAAGCGTCTGTTCCTCCTGCTTTGACACAGGCCTCCAACATGCGTTGCTCAGTTGTTGAGCTATGGAGAAGATTAGGATTCTTAAGGAGTCCAGCTATGCAAGCCTCCAAACCGTAGGCACCCCAATTAGAAACAGCAGCCACTATTAAGAAATCCGTTTTGGTGACAGCAGCTATTCCGGATTGGCACGGGCATTGACACCTCTTCCCGAACGGAACAATAATATCTTTCACTTCTTTGTTTATCACTCCAAAACCTATCTCATTCCCCCCATCACCGATTCCTATTGTTAAGATATCTCTCCTCATAGCTTGATTTATTAGATGATGTACTTTTGCATGTGACTGAGTATGATCAAATCCACGAACAGTATGAATAATCCCTTTTTCGTTAGGACTTAGCTTTTCAAGAGTGACAATCATAGAAGGTTGATATTCATCAAGAATCTCCTTAGCTGCTTTCTGGGATTCACCATCATCATAAGGAAAACTCCTTATGAACGCCGCTCGGTCTTTCTTTTTAAATATCTCATAATCGGAGGAGATTTTTAACCCTAAAACTTCACATGATGCTTTGATAGGATCAACATTTAATTCTTCTGTAATAAAAATTGGCTTTAAAGCTAAACCCTTGTTTAATACATTACCAAGAGCTGCAGCACCCATAGGACCATCGGTCTCCCCCTTTACTACCCAAGGGACTATTCCTGCTCCAGTCGAAATGATAACGTTGTCATTTTTACTTGCGCGCTCGATGATTTGTTTAGCTGCTAGAAGTGTTGATGGGGAACCGTATTTATTCTCTACCACCTCATTTAGCTTATGAATAAAACCTCGCGGCATTCCAAGAGTACGCATTTCAACTGTACAAAGTCTTTCAATGTTTCTTGCAACTATTTCGTCCATTAATACCCCTTCAAAAAAAAGAAAAAAGGGGGGGGCTATGCCCTTAGATATACTTCGTCGAATTGATAGAAGTTTTCTTTAGGCTTAGGATAGAAATTGCGAACTCTTTTACGTGTTGGCTGTACCATTTGTCGAGTCACTAAGTAGACATATTCACTCTGAGGTATCACTATATCAAGCACTTCTTGGTATTTCTGATGTCTTACTGCTGGGTCCAATGTAGTTCTTGCTTCCTCAAGCAACTTGGCTGCTCCTGTTGCAACAGTATCAAGTCCAGTCCAGCCGATTGTCTCTGGGTAATAGAACCACCACATTCCAGAGTCTGAGTCATCAGTAACTCTGTCTACGTCTCCATGTGACATTATGAATGTTTTCTCATCAAATGGGATCCAATATTTACTTACCCAAGCACCAAGCTCCATCGATTCGATTTCAATGCTGATTTTTACTTTTGCCAACTGCGCCTGAACTATCTGTATCTCTCTTAGAAGGTTAGATTTGTTTCCGGTTATTACAGTGACTGAGAATCCTTCACTATATCCAGCATCATCTAGCAACTGTTGAGCTTTTGTGAGATCAGCTCTATCAGGGAAATACTTCTTTGTAGTATATCCAAGGTCATGGGGCATGAGTGGTAAGCATGTTGGTCTAGCATATCCATAGTAAACGTTGTCAACAATTTCTTGTCTGTCGACAGCATAGTTCACGGCTTGGCGCACTCTTACATCTGAAAATGGACTATCTTCACCAGCAGCTAGCAGCTTATCTATCCTAAACGATAGAAAATCAAAGTTCCAACCATCAACTCTATTAACTGTAATATCAGGGTTCGCCTCTAGAGAGGGGATGTCTTTATAATCACATGCATCGATGATGTCTAATTCATCGTTGAGTAGTGCTTGTGTTTTTGTAAAGTTGTCTGGCATTGGCTTATAGATAATTTCATCTACCAATGGTAATCCTTTTCTCCAGTAATTTTCATTCTTTACAAGCTTAACATAGTTGCCTTCCAGCCATTCTTTGAATACAAATGGTCCTGAACCAACAGGATTTCGTCCAAAGCCTTCATGTCCTATCTGTTCATAAGCTGCCTTCGGAATCACACTCATGCCTTGATATGCGATAGTTGATAGAAATGGTGCAAACGGTTCTTCAAGATATATAGCGATTTGGTATTTACTTAATACCTCAGCGTTTTTCACGAAATAATACACTGAAACCCTGGCTCGTTGCTTTTGAACTGTATCATTTACGTTCCAAGCTACATCTTCAGCAGTTAATTCTCCATAACCTTTGTGCCATTGTACACCTTGCCTTATATCGAAAATGAAAGTTTTTCCTTCATCTTCGTTTTTCCAACCAGTAGCAATCATTGGGACATGTACGATCGATTTACCAGTTCTATCGTATAAGACGTCTACTAGTCTATCGAAAATCATATGCTCGACTTGTGCTCCCCAAACGTCCCCGGCCATTGTAATGTTTGGATTTATAGTTATTGGTTCATACGCATGTGCAACTCTTAAAGTTCCGCCTCCCGTAGATACTTGATCACCTGGGACCTCACCAGACGATTTAAGAAGCCAACCTGCAGCTCCGCCTACAGCAACACCAGCACCTAGTACTGCAACAGTCTTCAAATAGTGTCTTCTGCCCTTTTCATCATTCATGTTTAATTCGCCTAAACATGCTATTTAGTTAAATTATGTTTTAAGTTTTTCGTATGATTGACGCTTTTAAATCGTTTGCCATAGCGTTTTTGTGACACACCCGAACCTATATGTGAATTGCTCTTATTCCAAAAAAATAAGAAGGGGTGTTGAGCAAAATTAATCATCACAAATCATGTCTTAAGTGCAATCAAATGACTTTGGCGTGATATTAAGCGTCAGTAAGGTCTTCAGATTCTTTGCGGGTTCTTTCAATCCTCTTCGCAATTAGTATGCTTATTTCTGTTAGTATAACAAGAGGCAGAAATACCAGAGCTTCAGTTACTA
>SDBS01003066.1_pt1 | contig 16421 bp, 14 predicted proteins | sample 2277091 | NCBI WGS metagenome assembly SDBS01 (sample SAMN10404972, study PRJNA504765) | marine sediment metagenome | isolation source: marine sediment core GS10_PC15, 163 cmbsf | place: Arctic Ocean: Southern Knipovich Ridge | collected 2010 | reverse complement strand
GCTTCACTCCGTGGTCGATGAAACCGGATTCGACAGGCAGATCACCTCACCTGACATCAGCAGACCCGGGCTCTGCCTGGTCGGCTATAGCCACAATTTCCTCTTCGAGAGGATACAGATCTTCGGGGAGACTGAGATCACCCTGCTGAACCTGCCCGATGAGAATGCCCGTGAGGAGGCGATATCCAGGATCTTCGACTTCCCCCTCGTCTGCTCTATCGTCACGAAGGGTCTCGAACCACCAGACTATCTGATCAAGGCCTCGAAGTCGTGCGGAGCCGCCCTCTTTCGTTCACCCCGCGATACGACACCCCTGATCCATGATCTATGCGATTATCTCGCCTCCGTATTCGCCCCGGTTCAACCGATCCACGGCACGCTCGTCGATGTTTTCGGCGCAGGCCTCCTCTGCACCGGCAAGAGCTCGATCGGGAAGAGCGAAGCTGTTCTCGGTCTGATCGAGCGGGGTCACAGGCTGGTCGCGGACGACATGGTGAGGGTCAGGAGGACGGGTGACAGGCTGACGGGCACGGGCGATATCCTGATGAGTTACCACATGGAGATCAGAGGCCTCGGGATGATCAACATCGCGGACCTGTACGGAGTACGGTCCACGAAAGAAGCGCAACAGATCGACCTGGAGGTCAGACTGCAGGCATGGTCGGAGGCCGAAGAGCAGGACCGTACCGGCCTTTCCGCCGACGAGACCAGTATACTCGGACTACCGATTCCCCTTATAATCCTGCCTGTGCTCCCCGGCAGGAACCTCTCTCTTCTGCTCGAAGTCGCCGTGCTCAACCATATACTCGACAGAAGGGGAATGAACCCTGCAAGGGAGCTCAACAGGAGACTGATAGAGAAGATGTCGAGGGATACGGAGCCGGAAGGGGACGCGTAGCACATGGTCCTGCGGACTGTAGTCGTGCCCAACAGGCTCGGCATTCACGCCAGACCGGCAGCCCAGATAGTTAAGCTGGCAGCAACCTTCCGGAGCGAGATATCACTCACCGTAGGGAATGACCAGGTCAATGCGAAGAGCATCATGGGCGTCATGACCCTAGCCGCCGGCGCAGGCACAGAAGTGGGCATCAGTGCCTCGGGTCCCGACGAGGAGGATGCCGTTCTGGCCATCACAGAACTCTTCTGTGAAGGTTTCGGGGAGGAGATGGCCTGAGACAATGATACTCGAGGGAACACCGGCATCCCCCGGGATAGCGATAGGCCCCGCCTTTCTCCTGAACGTCGGAGAGCTTCGCGTCGCACGAAGGAACCTTCCCGACTGCTCGGTGGTCGACCTCGAAATAGCACGTTTCGACAGGGCGATCGCAGACGTACGAAACGAACTGGAAATCCTGGCATCAGGTCTCAAGGACGTGATAGAGGGCAGACAGATCATCGAGGTCCACATCCTGCTCGTTGACGACCCGACGATGCAGAAGGAGGTCAGGTCCCGCATAGAGAATGACCTGGTCAATGCCGAGTACGCCGTCAGCCAGGTCCTCCGTGATGTAATAGAGAGATTCAGGAGGCTAGAGGATCCGTACATGAGGGAACGGGTCGCCGATGTCAGGGACGTCGGTAGAAGGGTAATTGCCAAACTCCTGGGCACAGAGAGGGAAGCCCTGGGCAAGGTGACTGAACCTGTCGTGGTCGTAGCTCAAGACCTCGATCCTTCCGAAACGGCAAGCCTCTCGAAGGACCAGGTACTCGCCTTCGTCACAGACAGGGGTGGAAAGACCTCCCATACGGCAATCCTCGCGAGGAGCCTGGGGATCCCCGCTGTAGTCGCGCTGAAGGAAGTAGCGGAGTGTACCGAACCCAGACAGACAGTCATCGTCGATGGAATCCACGGAAAGGTGATTATCGAGCCTGATGAGGGAGAGCTCCTCTTCTATTCGGAGCTGAGGAGACGCTACGAGGAGGCTGAAGCCGATATTGCACAGAACGCCGATGAAGAGGCGGTCACTGCAGACGGTGTTTCCATCGAGCTTGCTGCGAACATCGAGTTCTCGCAGGAGGCCGACCAGGTCCGAAGGTACGGTGGCAGGGGAGTGGGTCTTTTTCGGACCGAGTTCCTCGGTCTCCTGTATCCTGCCTCCGATAACGAGGAAGAGCACCACTACCAGGCCTACAGGCACGTGCTCGAGGTCATCCATCCGGAAGCAGCGATAATCAGGACCCTTGATCTCGGCGGCGACAAGTTTCTGGCTGACCTCGGTATCACGGAGGCAAATCCCTTCCTGGGGTGGAGGGCGATCAGGGTCTGCCTGGATCAGCCGGCGAGATTCAAGACTCAGCTCCGGGCGATACTCAGGGCATCTGCCTTCGGAAACGCCAAGCTCATGATACCGATGATCACGGATGTCTTCCAGGTCAGGAGGACAAGGGAGTACATCTCTGAGATAAGGGAGGAGCTCACGAAGAAAGGGATCCCTTTCGACGTGAACATGCCCGTGGGGATAATGGTCGAGACTCCGGCCGCCGCTCTGGGCATCGATCTGCTGCTGCCCTGGGTAGACTTCGTATCCATAGGCACTAATGACCTTACGCAGTATACGCTGGCGGTAGACCGGGGAAGCCCGTACGTTGCACATCTCTTCGACCCACTACACCCGACCGTTCTCCGGCAGATCGATCACGTGTGCAGGGCATGCAAACCCGCTGGCAAGTGGGTAGGTGTCTGTGGCCAGATAGCAGGTGACCCCCTGGCCGTTCCGTTGCTCCTGGGCCTCGGTGTCGATGAACTGAGCGTTGCGCTCACTGTGATACCCGACGTAAAGAAGATGGTCAGCGTCGTCACCATGGACGCTTCTCGCAGTCTCGTCGAGAAAGCCCTCACAATGGAGTCGGGATGGCAGATAAGGGAACTCGTACGCTCATTCGTCACGGGCAGATATCCGGAAATACTGCTCGAGGACGATCACGAAAAGGGGTGATGGTTCCGGTGCACGTCATCATTCCGGTAGCAGGCAGGGGAACGAGGCTCAGGCCTCATACCTGGAGCACTCCGAAAGCCCTTCTGCCCGTTGCCGGAAGACCAATCCTGGCTCACATAATTGATGCCCTCATGCCGGCAGGAATGGACAGGATAACGCTCATCACGGGCTACCTCGGCGACCAGATCGTCGACTGGGCTTCGAACGCCTGCAGCCTTCCCGTCGAATTCGCCTTCCAGGAGAGCATGAACGGACTTGCATCAGCCGTACTTCTGGCCGCTCCGTGGTGCGACGACAACCCCACCATGGTTGTGCTGGGAGACACTATCTTTCAGGCAGACCTTTCCCGTCTTCCCGACGACAGGAGGAATCTCCTGGGAGTCAAACGTGTAGACGATCCCAGGCGTTTCGGTGTCGTCGTAACCGAGAACGACAGAGTAACGAGGCTCGTAGAGAAGCCCGACGAGTTCGTCAGCGATCTCGCAATCGTTGGACTCTACTCCTTTACATCCGGAAACGGCTTGATGAACGCGTGCAGAAAGTTAATCGACTCCGGGATTACCACCAGGGGCGAATTCCAGCTCACGGATGCGATGCAGCTCATGTTGGAGGAAGGCGAGGAATTCGGGACATTCGAGGTGGACGGCTGGTTCGACTGCGGGAAAGTCGAGACTATGCTGGAAACCAACAGGGTTCTACTCGCGGCAGATCCTCCTGCGCTTCCCGAAGGCACCTCATTCGCGGACTCGACGATCATTCCTCCCTCTTTCGTTGCGCCCGATGCCGTCTTAACCTCCTCCGTCGTGGGACCCTTCGCGTCTGTCGGTCCGGGCAGTGTCATAGAGAGGTCGGTCATCTCAGACTGCATAATCGGAGCACGCTCGCGAATCGTATCGGCGCTGCTGAAGAATACGCTGATTGGCAGCGATTCAACCGTACATGGTCGAACTTCCCTTCTGAACTGCGGAGACGGCACGGTCATTGAACTCTGACGTGTTGATCTACGGCTCCTCCCTCGGAAACAGGGGAGGTACCGGTGTCTACCTCAGGAGACTCCTGGACGGCCTGAGCCTCCTCGATACCACCGGTATACGGGTTGTCACCGGACGAGGTATCTTCGACATCCGTGACGTTCCGGAGGATGGTTATCCAGGCGGAATACGCAAGGTTCTCGCGGAAAACGTCCGCATACCTCTATTGCTCGCTTCAACCAGGCCGGGACTTGTCCACTTTCCGGCCTTCGGAGGCAGACCACCAGCGGGCATACCGTACTTGGTCACCCTTCACGACCTTGCTTTCATGGACAGACCCGAGTGGTTTCCGAAACTACGATCCGCATTCTACAGGAGGCATTTTGCTTCTGTTTCGCGCGGGGGGAGTCTGGTAATGGTGGACAGCGATTTTACCGGGAGGGAAGCGGTTCGGCTGCTCGACCTCGATCCTGGCCTTCTCCGGAGGGTCTACCTCGCCACACCCGATTTTACTGAATCGCCACGAGGCTTCGCGAAACAATTCCCCTCGGCAGGGGATGATTACCTCATCTTCGTCGGAACAGTAGAGCCAAGGAAGAATGTGGAATCTCTGATCGACGCATGGGGAGAACTGAGGGAGGAACTGGACGGATACAACCTCGTTGTCGCAGGCAGATGGGGATGGGGAGAACGCTCGCTGCGAAGAAGGCTACGCTCGGAACCCGGTGTCATCTGGACCGGCATGATATCCGGTGAGCTCCTCAGGAGCGCGGTTTCGGGTGCCAGGCTGCTCGTCTACCCCTCTCTCTACGAGGGGTTCGGTCTTCCCCCGCTCGAAGCAGCTTCAGCCGGCGTACCCTCGGTACTCGGTCCTGCCGAAGCCCTCGCCGAGGTCTACGGTGAGCTGGCTGCAGCGTACTGCGGATCATCGCCGCGGTCCATCTTCGATGCGGTCCTCGAAGCTCTCGAAGCACGTCCTGACCCCGACATCCTGAGGGATTTCGCATCACGTTTCTCGAACAGGGCAATGGCTGACAGAGTGTTCGAAGTCTACGGGGAGGCCTCTCAATGAAGGTCCTTCAGATCTACAAGGACATTCACCCGATGGTCAGGGGTGGGATAGAGCGGTACATATACGATCTCGGTACGTTTCTGGTCTCCCGCGGGCATCAATCCAGCGTTCTCGTAGCAGGTGAAGACTGGAAATCCCCGAAAACCACCACTGTTGACGGCATGGAAGTCATATTCGCGAGATGTCTGGGAAGAATACTCTCGAACCCGCTCTGTCCGGGCTTCGGAAGACGAATCGCCAGCTCTGATGCCGATATCCTCCACTTCCATCTCCCTCTTCCCGCGGCAGTCCTCGGGTGGCTCTTCAGCAGGTCCTGCGGTTCCCGCCCCTACGTGGTCACATACCACAGCGATATTGTGAGACAGGCTTTCCTCATGCCTGTCTATGGACCGTTCCTCAGGAGATTCCTTTCCGGAGCAGAAAGGATCTTCGCTACATCCAGGGCCTACGCCGAAACCTCGAAGTGGATCAAAGGGCTTCACAACGTACGTGTGATCCCCATCGGAACAGATCTCGAGAGGTGGGAACAGGGAGATCCCCCGGAGAGGGAGGGTTACTTCCTCTTTGTCGGAAGGTTCAGGAAGTACAAGGGAATCGACGTCCTCCTCGATGCCTGGGCGTCGCTGCCCGACCAGAGGCTTGTGATGGTGGGCGGCGGACCTCTGCTGCCCATGGTCATGCGAAGGGTAAAATCGGAGAACCTGTCGGTAGAAGTTGTCTCCGATGTATCCGATTCTGATCTGGCGGGATTCTACAGGAAGGCTCGAGCTCTCCTGCTGCCTTCCACGATGCGAAGCGAGGCATTCGGGATGGTCCAGGTGGAATCCATGGCCTGCGGCACACCGGTCGTGAGCACTTCCCTGCCAACGGGAGTGCCCTGGGTCAATGCCGACTCCGTTTCCGGTATCGTTGTAGAACCCGGCAACCCCGAGGCTATCGTTGATGCGGTCCGGAGGATGCTCGACCAGGATACATGGGAGAGCCTGGCAGCAGGTGCAAGACATCGGGCGGCCTCGATGTTCGATGGCCCCGCTCTTCTACAGCGTGTCGAGGGGAACTACTCGGAAGTCCTTGCGGAATGGGATGATGGGAACTGACGGCAGGGGAGTAAAGGATATAGCTCTGCCACTGACTGTCCTGCTGGCACTTGCAGCGACCATTCTCGGCGTCGTGGACGGCTTGATTCCACGCCCCCTTCCCTTTCTGAAGACAGGCCTGGCAAACGTAGTCACCGTCATCGCCGCCCTTCGATACGGAACCGGAAAGGCCATATCCGTTAATCTGTTGCGTGCAGCGGCCGTGTCGCTCTTCTTCGGGACGATAGCCACTCCTGCATTCCTGCTCTCTCTCTCTGGCGGTTTCTGCTCTGCTCTCCTCATGGGCCTTCTCTCACGTCTGGTCCCACGGTGCATGTCCGTTACCGCCCTATCCGTTGCGGGCAGCATGGCGAGTCTCTCGGCACAGCTATTCTCGGCAACACTCCTCCTGCCGGGCATTCCGACAGCTTCGCTTGTACTGCCTCTGGCACTGTGGGGAGTAGTGTCGGGAACCATAACCGGGGTTGCTGCCGTACTGCTTCTCCGGAATGGCTTCCCGGAGAAGTTGCTTGCCGGGCTTGTTCCGGAGCCCCATGGTGGGTAGATTCTGAAATTCGTGGAGGTTATCTGGTTTGCTTCACAACAGATCCACCAGGTTCTGGGTGGTGTTGTCGCTTGCGGGAATGATCACAGGCTCGGTACTGGGTGAAGCTATAGGTGCACTTCTTCCAGACACTTCCACAGCACTCAAGACTTTCTTTTCCGGATCCCTTGACCTTGCGCTGGGTCCTCTTAAGATTGATCTTATTGTGTTCAGGTTTGCACTTGATGAAATCGGACTGAAGGTAAATCTGATGAGTTTCGCGGGGCTGGTAATCACAGGTTTCCTGTACAGGTGGTTCTAGATGTTCGGAAGAATCGGACCAGTCGAGATCATACTGGTCCTTGTAGTACTGCTCCTGCTCTTCGGAGCGAAGAGAATTCCGGAGATTGCCAGGTCGATCGGCAAGTCTCTGAATCAATTCAAAAAGGGCCTGAGAGACGCCGACGTCGATCTGGACGAGTCCGCAAACAGCGATGATGTTGATGGAGAGAAACCCTAGATGGCAACCGTCAGCTATAGCGCCAGAGAGATTGACTGTAAGATCGTGTACTGCGGACCCGGTCTCTCCGGGAAGACGACTAACGTACAATGGATACACCAGACCATCCCCTCCGATTCAAGAGGGAAGCTGATTTCGCTTGCAGCCGGTAACGAGAGAACGCTGTTCTTCGATTTCCTCCCGATCGATACAGGCGAGATAAACGGCTTCAAGGTAAGACTTCACCTCTACAGCGTTCCCGGACAGGCCATGTACACGGACAGCCGGAGGCTCATTCTCCAGAGTGTCGACGGGATAATATTCGTTGCCGATTCACAGTCGGAGAGGACCGAAGCCAATCAGGACAGTCTGCGTGATCTGAAGGAAAACCTGATGCGTCAGAAGAGGAAGGGGGTCAGCCTCATACTCCAGGCCAACAAGAGAGACCTCCCGAACATCATACCTACAGAAGACCTGATCGAAAGACTGAATCTCTCCCGAGTACCCTGCATCGAGGCTGTTGCGTGCGACGGTGTCGGGGTTTTCGAGACTCTCCGGAAGGTCAGCCGGATGGTCATCGGAAGACTCCGCAGGCAGTTCATGAGCCTCGAGGGCAGGGCCTGATGGCCCCGGAACCACTTGTAGACCTTCTCCTGGTCAGACTTGGTCGCGAAGAGGAGAAGAGGCGTGTCAGCAGCCTGCTGGTCACCTCACTTCAGATGACAGAAGAGGATGCAGGCAACGCGGTCGAAAACTCACCCGTCGTTCTCAGGGAAGCCGTTCCCATGGACGAAGCTCGCGATATACAGAAGAGACTCTACCCCTTCATTGACCTCCTCCCAAGGATAGACGAGACAACTGCTCCGCCTCCTCCGCTGCCTGTGAGGGAAGAACCCGAGGAAGCAATGCGCAATGCCCGCAAGGACACCCCCTCATACACCGATGACGTTGCCGAAGATGGAGATATCGTCGGCTCCGAGTACATTGACGACGTTGACACTATCGGCACTCCCGAAGCGGACGACGATGATTTTACCTCCGGAGCTGCTTACGGGGACTTCGGTCCCGGAACACTCCCCGACACCCGGACATCTGATACCGACGAAGGGTTGATCATCACCTCTGCAAGCGAAGAGATGCTGCAGATAGACAGGTGCCATGTCTGCGGCAGAACTCCGCAGGATGGCGAGAAACTGGCGCCCTGCAGAACATGTGGAAAGCTCACGTGCAGGGACTGCTTCGACCGGACTGTGCACGTGTGCGAGAAGTGCGCCGAGGAGGGAAAGGTCGTCAGTACACCGCTGCACGGGACTCCCGATTACCTCGCGAAGCATGACCATCATCTCGAGCAGAAAATCGAAAAAACCGTCGTCGAGACAAAGCCGAAAAGCGCCGGGGTCAAGCGGTTACTGATTCCCATCGTTGTCCTCGTCGGTCTCGCAGCCACATTCTATTTCGTAGACCCCATGCACCTCTTCTCCGGTGACACGAACGGCACAAGCGTAGCTGTTCCGGTCGACACTACCGTAGCGGTGATCGATACTACCACCATCCTTCCCGATTCGACCGGACCTGTCATACCCGACAGCATTGAGGTTCCCGTCGACACGTCACTAGTGGTGAACGCATTCCCGCTCGGGCTGGCCACCATGAGCCTGTCAGATACCCTGGAAGTACCAGATACTGTTCAGCCTATCCGGCAGATCGAGAGGTTCTCTTCATCCCGGGTGACCGTCCTGACCGACGATCTCGACGGAATTGCCCTCCCCGTCGAGCAGATCGCTGCAATCAGCCTGATCACAGTCGATATGTTTACCCTTGTCAGGATCAACGGTGACGACATCGTGCTGCTCTTCTCCGTGCTGCACCCGGAAGACAACACGAACAGGTACCATTTTCTCAACAACCTCGGGGCTTTCTTCCTCGGATCAGATGTCGATCAGCTTGTTCTCTACTACAGGGAGAACAGGTTCCAGAACACGATCGTCCTGACGTACACCAGTGATGCCTTCGCCGACCTGCAGTATGCTACCGGTCCCCAGCACTTCCAGAATCTCGCCGGCAGCCACGGAGGTGAGGTCTGGGAGCTGGTCACAGGAGAGCTGCAGGATATCCTGACCACTTCCACTCAGTAAGAATCCCGGCAACATGAACAACCGCGCAGCAGCAGGAAGTATCGATGCCTGACAAGAAACTGGTTATCATCGAGTCACCCGCCAAGGCGAGGAGCCTCCGGAACTACCTCGGTGCGGACTTCGAAGTAGTCGCATCCGTGGGACATGTCCGCGACCTCCCCCGGAACAGAATAGGAGTATCGGAGGAGATCGGCTTCCGACCGACCCACACCGTCCTTCCCGAACAGCGAATGTTCGTGGCAAGCCTCAAGAAACAGGCTTCCGGCTACAGGAAAATCTACCTGGCTGCAGATCCCGACAGGGAGGGGGAAGCCATCTGCTGGCACCTCTCCAGGCTTCTCGAGGGAGAAGGCAGGGTTTTTCGCAGGCTGAGGTTCAACTCCGTTACGAGGGAGGCCGTGACAGAGGCCGTCAAGCACCCTTCCAGGATAGACATGGACCTCGTTAACGCGCAGCAGGCCAGGAGGGTGATGGACAGGCTGGTCGGCTACAGGATCAGTCCCTATCTATGGCGCACGCTGGGCAGGGGACTGAGCGCGGGAAGGGTACAGACCGTAGCGCTCAGGCTGATCTCCGAGAGGGAAGACCACATACTCTCCTTCATCCCCATGGAGTACTGGGTTGTCACCGCCGCATTCGAATCGGGGGGGCATGCCTTCAGCAGCCGCCTCAGCAGGATAGACGGAAAGAGGGCGGATGGTGAGAAGAACTCCCCAGGAAGCAGAAGCGAAGTCGATGCGCTGGAACCGAGGATAAGGGACGCGGAATGGGAGGTCACCTCCATCAAGAAGAAGTCGCGCAATAGGAAACCGGCCCCTCCCTTCATCACCAGCACACTTCAGGCGGCAGCCTCCCAGCAGCTCTCGATGACACCATCCAGGACCATGAGGTGCGCACAGGACCTCTACGAGGGTGTCACGATCGAAGGAGAGGCCCCCACCGGCCTGATCACCTACATGAGAACCGATTCATTCCGGATCAGCCCCTCGGCCATAACCGAATGCAGCGACTACATCGTTTCGAGATGGGGAAAGGACGCCCTTGTCAACAAGCCAAGGCGATACAGAAGCAGCGGAGGTGCTCAGGACGCGCACGAAGCGATAAGACCCGTCACCCCCTCCAGAACCCCTGAATCACTGCGTGGGGTGCTGCCGCGCGAATCACACCGCCTTTACGAGCTCGTCTGGAGGCGCTTCATCGCTACCCAGATGAGAGACGCAGAAGTCGAAAAGACAACGGTGACTTTCTCCGGTGCCGGTCTGGAGTTTACCTGTTCGGGCGAGACAGTCTCCGAAAGAGGGTTCTCCATTGTAGACCCCCGGCAGCTCAGGACGGAGAACCCGCTTCTGCACGAACCGGTCATCGGTCCTGCGAGGTGTACCGACATACAATCGGAGCAGCGCTTCACGGCACCCTCTCCCAGGTTCACCGAGGCTGCACTCGTTTCGGAGATGAAGAAGGAGGGTATAGGCCGGCCTTCGACCTACGTGTCGATCATCTCTACCCTCAAGAAACGCAAGTACGTCGAGACAACCGAACGCAGGCTCCATCCCACGGAACTGGGCACGATGACCGTCAGGCTCCTTATCGACCTCTTCCCCCATATCTTCGAGAAAGGCTTCACTGCGAAGATGGAGACGCTGCTCGATTCCATAGCTCGGGGAAAAACGAAATACGAAGACGCTCTTCATGAGCTCAGCCAGCCTCTGACTTCCTCACTCGAACTCGCTCTCAGACGACTGCCCGAAGTACGCAGGAATCTCGAAGAAGAGACGGAAAAAACCTGCCCCAAATGCGGGCGTAAGCTCGTGCTCAAGTGGGGGCAGTACGGGAAGTTCTACGCATGTACAGGTTTCCCGGAGTGCAGATACACCGGTCCGTTCGATGCTCCTGACAGTGAAACCTTCAAGGACCGCACCTGCCCCCTCTGCGGCGCTTCTCTGGTCCTCCGGAACGGCAGATTCGGAGCCTATCTGGCCTGCGCCAATTCACCCGAGTGCAAGCATTCCGAAGCCGTCCCTACCGGCGTTCCCTGCCCGGTAGAGAGGTGCGAAGGTGAACTGGTCGTGAGAAAGAGCAGGAAGGGCAGACAGTTCTTCTCCTGCAACAGGTACCCTGAATGTGACTACGCGGTGTGGAACAGACCGATCAGACGTGAATGCCCGAGGTGCGGCTTTCCCATACTCGAGAAGCGGAAGAAGGGAATCCACTGTCCGAGATGCAAGAAGAAGATAGAGGACTGATAGAGGCATTCTGCAGCGATATGCTCCTCGGAAGAGGCCTTTCGGAACATAGCGTGAAAGCCTACCGTGCAGATCTCACCAGATTCGTCGAATGGTGCGGAGGGGGTTTTATCTCCAGTTTCGAACTCAATCGTCTCCGGGGATTCGTAAGACACGAAACAGCGAGGGGTCTCGAATCAGGGTCCATATCCAGAGCCATCTCTGTGCTAAGGACTGTAGGGCGCTGGCTCAGGGAGACCGGCAAGCTGGAGAGCGATCCTGCCGCTCTGCTGACAATGCCCAGGGTTCACAGAAACCTCCCGAGTTTCCTCAGTGTGTCCGAGGTTGTACAGGTCATCGAGAGCTACGATACGGGGAACACTCTCGGAATAAGGAATCGCGCAGTGGTGGAACTGCTCTACGGAACGGGGATAAGAGCGTCCGAGGCGGTCTCCGTGATGATCACTGATCTCGATCTCGGAGCAAGGCTTCTCAGGGTGCTGGGCAAGGGCCGGAAGGAGAGGGTTGTACCGGTTTCAGGCTGTGCGGTCGATGCACTCGAGACCTGGTTCGCCAGGAGGAGTGAATTCCTGGAGGGCAGGGAAGATCCCCGAACGATCTTCGTAAGTGTCAGGGGCAGGAGACTCGATCCCCGGGACCTGCGGAGGATTGTCGCCAGGGGTGTCGCAAGGGCGGCCCGGGCGGCCGGAGCCACGCCTCACACCTTTCGTCACAGCTTCGCCACTCATCTCCTTGACAGAGGCGCCGATCTTCGAGCGGTACAGGACATGCTGGGACATGCCAGCCTGTCTACGACGCAGATTTATACACATCTTACCGCCGCCAGGCTGAAAGAGGTCTACAGGAAGGCGCACCCCAGGGGGGAAGAGTGAAAAGAGAACTGAAACTCGACCGTGACGACAGGACGATCAGGATAGACCGCTATCTGGTTATTATCACCGCTCTCACAGCAGCCGTCGTCTACATGATGACACTCGCTCCAACGGTGAGCTTCTGGGACAGCGGCGAGTACATAACTTGTTCGTGGGTAGCCGGTATACCCCATCCTCCCGGCGTCCCCCTCTTCGTGCTCAGCGGGAGGGTCAGCACCATCCTCTTCGGGTTTCTCCCCTCGGTAGCGCAGCGGGTCAACCTCCTCTGTGCCATCTCAGGCGTCTTCTCGATCGCGCTCATTACGCGCCTGGTGCAGCGCTGGGCACAGCGACTGGGATTCGGGGCGGATGCCTACAGACCTATGTCCGTGCTGGCAGGTCTGCTGTCCGCCTTCAGCTATAGCGTGTGGCGCAACAACAACGGGGTTGAGACCTACGCCGTAGCTCTTCTGCTCTCGCTAACGATCCTCTGGGTATTCGATCTCTGGCTGGTCCGCAGGCTGCAGGGGAAACCCGCGGGGCGCCAGCTGCTGCTGGTTGGATACCTCATCACACTCTCTATCGCAAACCACCTGAGCGCCCTCATCGTGGTCGGACCGATCGTGCTCGTATACCTCCACTTCGCCTTGAAACGCAAAACGGTCAGCTGGAAGAAACCCGCTTTCGTCCTCACCTTTGCAGGCCTCATGCTCCTCGCATTCAGCATCCACCTTTACATGCCCATCAGGGCGGTTCAGGACCCGGAGATAAACGAGACGGACCCCAGCCGCTGGGAGTCGTTCAGGCAGGCTCTCGCTCGAGAGCAGTACGGACAGGTTTCGCTCTTGAACAGGAAGGGGCCCTTCGAAGACCAGCTCGGTCTCTACATGGAGTACCTGTCCTGGCAATCTGGCAGACCGGACGCCTGGACCTCCTTCCTGGGGCAGGGAGGCAACCGGGCAGGTACGTTCGTATGGATCATGCTAATGTCCGCGGTCATCTACGGGCTCGTGACACTCGGGGTCCGGAGACCCGATCTGCTGCTACTGATCGGGTTCACATTCCTGATGGCCAGTTTTTTCTTCGTGGTCTACCTGAATTTCAAGACGGGGCCGGAGGGTACCACAGCGGGAGAGGTCAGGGAGCGGGACTACTTCTTCGGCGCATCCTTCGTCTTTTTCGCCATACTCGCCTCGATCGGACTCGTCTCCGCTCTCACGGAGTTCAGCAGAAGGATGCATCGTAAATTTCTGTGGCTGCTCCTCTTCCTTCCGGCTATATGCCTGGCCGTAAACTATCACAGGTGTGACCGGTCGGGAGACTACATCGCTCACGACTACGGCATCAACCTCCTCGAATCGTGTTCCCCCAATGCGGTTCTGATTACAAATGGAGACAACGACACATTCCCCCTCTGGTTCGCCCAGGGAGTCCTCGGTGTCCGGAGGGACGTCATCGTGAGCAACCTCAGCCTGATGAACACGCCATGGTACGCAAACCAGCTCATAGAGAAAGATCCGCTTCTGCTCAGCTACGGCGCTGCCGGACTTGTGGACTCGCTGCGGGCCATCTTCATCTGGGGTCCCAACTTCTTCCACGTCGGAGAGGAGGCGATGCCCGAATGGAGCAGCGCTGACAACGTCATCCTCCGCTCCACTTTCGACCAGGAATGGCCATGGGGCGTGGTGAGTGACCGCTTTGCCGTCGTCGTTCCCAACATGGGCAGAGGGTCGCAGGGCGCAGTTCCAATGCAGGACCTGCTCCTCTTCGATATGGCGAAGAACCAGCCTCTCCACGGCAGGGACATCTACTTTGCCGGAACGGTCGCCATAGAGAACAGGATCTACTTTCAGGACTACCTGGAGATGGAGGGCATAGCCTTTCGTCTCGTCGATCATCCTGTCGTAGACGCGGTCAACCCCGTAAGGGGATGGGAGCTCATGGACAGCTACCTGCTCACGGGGCTAGACGATCCCGGCGTCTTCAAGGGCGATCAGGCCAGGCAGCTCGCGAGGAACTACATCTCCGCCTGCCACAGGCTGGCCTACCATCACCTGGGACACGGTGATGTCGACGGCGTTCTGAGGGCTCTTCTGAAATCTGAGGAGATACTGGCGACAATGCCCGATGAGTGGATGCAGATCCGCCCGTCACAGGCACTCATAGAAGCCAGGCTGGTGGACGGCATCTACGGTCCCGAAGCTGCAATGGACACACTGATCGTCATCGCCGATGAAGTAGCCCGATGGGCTTCCGAGCACGGAAACCAGCGACTCGCCGCAACAGCCATGGGTCTGGTCCAGATATCCGACGAGTTCGCACAGGAGGCGGCTCTTCGAGAGCTCATCGACTCGATGAATGACGGATCCCCCTCTACGGCATGGCTCCGTATGGAGATCGATCTCGGGTTCGGGAATTTCATATCGGCCTGGGAGATATTCAGGGAAATGGAGGCCGGTCATCCCGACAATCCTCTTACGGGTCTTGTGAGCGATTTTATGATCGAAACCGCTTCGTCGATGAACGTTCACACCCGTCTGAACCTCACGAGGAGTGCCGTATTCTCTATCTTTGAATTCTCAGACCCTGGAACTGTGGACCGTTTCGAATGGGCTGAAGATATCGAACTCGAAACCGTTCTCATCGCAGTTACGGGACATATGTCGGATGAGAGACCCGTTCCGGCCTGTGCAGTCGGCATGATCCTTGCGAACAGGTTGAGCGATCCCGGAGCCCGGCTGCTCGACGGTTTGATCGACTGGATACTCGAGGATCCCGACCGAGCAGCCCGGATCATCGTCTGGTTTTTCCTGGAAGGGGAGAGATCGAGCTGGGAATCCGTTGCCTGGCAGTGCGCAAACCTCGACAGGCCTGCTCTCTGCTGGCTCGCGCTGAGCCTCTCCGGGACCGCGTCGCCAGCAACCCTGGATGAACTGCTCGAGCACCCGGTCGAGTACCTCTCCGGTGTTCCGCAACCTGGTCGGGGCACCGGCACTTACCAGTGGGTCAATGTGCTGATTGGAGAATGATGAGCCTGGATATCCTTTCCACAACCGTCGTCGGTATCGTGAGGGACGGAAGAGCGGCTATGGCAGCCGACGGCCAGGTCACGCTCGGGGACACGATAGTGAAGAACACCGCGAGGAAGATCAGGAAGCTGAGCAACAGCAGCGTGCTGGTAGGATTCTCGGGGACAGGAGCCGATGCTTTTGCTCTGGTGGAGAGGCTCGAGGAGAAACTCGAGAGCTTCCGTGGAAACCTGCCCAGGGCAGCCGTGGAACTGGCCCGTGAGTGGAGGTCGGACAAGTACCTCCGGGAACTCAACGCCCTTCTGGCAGCCGTAGATCGTGAGCATTCACTCCTCATCGGGGGGTCAGGCGAGGTGGTCGAGGCCGAAGACGGTATAGTGTGTGTCGGGTCGGGTCATGCGTATGCACTTGCGGCAGCGAGGGCTCTCGACGTCCATACGAACATGAATCCCGCCTCCATCGCAAGAGCCAGCATTGCGATAGCCAGCGACATATGCATCTACACCGGGGGCAATATACAAGTGGAGGAGATATGCTGAGCGCCGACAAGCTCACGCCTGCCGGCATAGTACAGTGGCTCGACCGCCACGTTATCGGACAGAACGAAGCCAAGAGGACCGTTTCCATCGCACTCCGGAACAGGTACCGCCGGAGAATGGTGGAGGAACCGATGCGCTCCGAGATCTACCCGAGTAATCTCATAATGATGGGCCCCACGGGCATAGGCAAAACCGAGATAGCCAGGAGGCTCGCAACGCTCGTAGGTGCGCCATTCGTCAAGGTCGAAGCCTCGAAGTACACCGAAACCGGATACGTCGGACGCGACGTGGAGGGCATGGTGCGCGACCTGGTGAGGCAGGCGGTCAACCTGGCCGCCAGGCAGACCAGGAGCCAGAGGAAAGACGATGCTCTCGAGGCTTCCGGCAGAAGGCTGGTGCAGGCACTGCGCAAAGCAGGTTACGAATCGATGAACGACCCGGAGCTCCAGCGCCTCCTCGACACGGGAAAGCTCGAGGATGTAGAGGTGGAGCTCTTCCTTTCGGAGGACATAGCTGAGCTGGAGAT
>SDBS01003065.1_pt1 | contig 16425 bp, 19 predicted proteins | sample 2277091 | NCBI WGS metagenome assembly SDBS01 (sample SAMN10404972, study PRJNA504765) | marine sediment metagenome | isolation source: marine sediment core GS10_PC15, 163 cmbsf | place: Arctic Ocean: Southern Knipovich Ridge | collected 2010 | reverse complement strand
GCACCTCGATGCCCTGATCGATGGTGCCCACCGGGTAGATGTGGAACTTGCCCTCCTTGATGGCCTCCACAACGTCCTCCCTGAGCATCAGGTTCCTGACGTTGCTCTCAGGGATCATGACCCCGTGGTCGCCCGTCAAGCCCCTGAACTTGCATAGATCGAAGAATCCCTCGATCTTGTGGTTGACGCCGCCGATGGCCTGGACCTGCCCCTTCTGGTTCACAGAGCCCGTCACTGCAAAGCTCTGCTTGATGGGCACCCCGCTCAGGGCGCTCATCATGGCGTAGGTCTCGGTGCTGCTTGCGCTGTCTCCGTCCACCCCTCCATAGTTCTGCTCAAAGACCAGCCTTGCCGTGAGGCTCAGCGGGTGCTTCTTTGCGTACCTGCCAGTGAGGAAGCCCGTCAGTATGTGCACCCCCTTGGTGTGGGTTGGCCCGCCCATGTCTGACTGTTTCTCTATGTCGATGATGCCAGCCTTTCCCAGGCCGATGCTAGCCGTGATCCTGCTGGGCTTGCCGAACATGTGGTCACCGAGGCCCATGACCGCCAGCCCGTTGAGCTGACCCACCTTGGCGCCTTCAGTATCAACGAGGATGCTGCCGCGCTCGATCATCTCGCCCAGCTTCTCCTCGATCATGTTGCTCCTGTAGATCTTTGCCTCGATGGCCTGCCTCACGTGGTCAGCGGTGATGTACTCGCTCCCGTTGGAATTTGCGTAGTAGTTGGCCTCCCTGATGATATCGCTTACCCTGGCGAACTGTGTGCTTAGCTTGTTCTGGTCAGAGGCCAGCCTGCTGCTGTACTCCACGATGGCCGCGATACCTGTCTGTTCAAGGTGCTTCAATCCCTCCTTGTTTGCTAGGGTGCACATGAACTGGGCGTACTGCTCAACGTTCTCCCTGGATCTGTCCATGGTGTTGTCGAACTCGGCCTTGACCTTGAATATCTTCTTGAATTCCGGGTCGCCCTGGTATAGCATGTAGTAGTACCTGCCGTCCCCCACGATGATTACCTTGCAGTCGAAGGGTATGGGCTCTGGCCTCAGGCTCCTCGTGCTGATATAGCCCATCCTGGCCGCCAGTTCCTCTATCTCCAGCTTCTTGTTGAGTAGCGTGCGCTTCAAGGCCTCGTAGGTGCCTGGTTTCCTGGCAAGATCCTCGATGGGAAGTATCAGATACCCCCCGTTGGCCATGTGTGCGCTCCCGCTCCGGATCATGGTATAATCAGTAACCAAGGTCCCGAACCGGGCCTCCTTTTCCGTGGTGCCGAATACCCTGTCGTGGCCTGGGTTCAGCTCCATGATGACTGGGGCTCCCTCAAGCTTGCTGTTGTCCACTATCAGGTTTACCTTGTACCTGCGTGTGGGATCAGGCCTTCCGCCGCCCATCATGGCTGCGAGTGGGTTCTCCGGCTGCTTCTGTGCCCCCAGAATTGCGCTCAGGTTGTCCAGAATATCATTCCTGACAGCTCCAAGGTACAGCTTACACTCCTGGACTTTCCCGTACTTGTCGTTGAGGCTGTCCAGCAGGGCGTCCATGGCGAAGCTGGCCACTTCCTTGTTGAACTTCTCGACGGCCGCCTCGGCTTCCCTGTCAATGTCCCTGAACTGGCGGAAAGCGGTCCTCATCTCGTCTGATATGAGCTTGCGCTTGTTCTGTATCTCGTCCCTGATGGCCTGGGGTAGGATACTGAACTGTTCCTCGTTGATGAGCTGGCCGTTGATGACCGGGATGATGACCATGCCGATCTGGCTCCTCTGGATGACGAAACCCGCTTCCTGGGCCTTCTTGTTCAGCACGCCCATGAGCTCCTTCTTCCTCTCCTCGTACCCCTTCACGGTCTCCTCCCTCCTGCTGGCGTAGTCATCGCTCTCGAATGACGCCTTCAATGCCTTCTTCATCTCCTCGATGAACCTGGCCATATCCGTCCCAAGCTGGGAGCCCATCCCTGCGGGCAACTGCAGCGCGTTTGGCTTCCGGCCGTCCTCAAAGTTGTAGACGTAACACCAGTCAGGGGGCACAGGCATGTCCGTGGCTCTCTGCTCCAGGAAGCCTACGATGGCTGTCTTCTTTCCAGTCCCCGGCATCCCGGCCACGTAGAGGTTGAAGCCCTCCTCCTTGATATCAAGGCCGAACTGAAGCGCCTTCACTGCCCTATCTTGCCCGATGATCTCGACCAGCGGCTCAAGGTCGTCGGTTGCTCTGCATTTAATGAATTCCTTTTCGCAGATCTTCCTAGCCTGCGTATAGTCTAGCTCCTTGATCATGGTAATCACAATAATACTGTTAGAAAAATTAGCTAGGAGCCTATTTAAACATTAGCCGGAATTGTCATATATCTGACAAATTGTGAAATGCGGGCGTTATGATATCCTCTCAAGCAGCTCGTTCCAGGTCAAGCCCTGATCTATCTTGATCATATAGTCCCTGTCGGGGCTTTCCGCTAGGTCGAACCACCAGCCCTTGTGCTTGAACTTGGCCGCCAGCACCGCGTACTTCCTGGGGTATATCTTGTGCATCTCAAGGAACTCGAATAACTTCAGCACCTGGTGGGACTTGTAGTACGCGTACCGCACCTGTGATTTGACCTCTATGGACAGGATGGCGTCGTCCTTGATGGCAAAGACATCGGGCAGCGGCTCCTTGCTGGGTGCGCTCACCGGTATCCTGATGGCGCTGTACCCCACGTCCCTGAACTTGTGCACAAGCTCCCTCTCGGCATCATAGCCCCTCTTCTTCATGGCCCTGACCTGCTTTGCCGACAACTGCCTCACGTACTTTTTTTTGTACGGGGTCTTCTTCTTTGGTGCAGCTATCTCCCTGAGGCTCATTCGTCGTCCTCCGTCACGTCGGGCACGACAAGGGAGCCCGATTCAAGGGGGTCAAGGGCCAGCCTTATGAGGTCTTTCAGCCAGTCACTGAACTTGTTGGCGTTGGAGAACTTTTGGTACATCCTCCTGTGGGGCACCTTTGTGATGAGGCGCAGGGCCACCATCTTGTTGACGTAGAACTTTGCGCTGCTCCTGCTGATCGCGCAGACACGGGCCACATCACCGCTGGTAAAATCCCTCTCCAGTTTGTTGTAGCCTACAATGATCTTGGGCGGTAGTGGCAACGCTTTCTCAAGGACTTCTAAAAGTGATTCTTCACGCGACAAGGTGGGCTACCTCGGATGGATATGAAATATGTCCATCCCTATTAAGGGATGAGTAGGAAATGTGGGAACTAGTCGTCCCCTTGGGGGACTGGCACGACCTTCTTGCCCTGCTCCTTGATTCCCTCGTCGGCGATCTTCCTCTTCAGGTTCCACGCCGTGACGCTGGGTAGGCCCCAGAGGTTGATGAACCCGGCTGCGTCACCCTGATCGTAGTGGGTGTTGATATCGAAGCTGGCCAGGTTGTAGTCGTACAGGCTCATTGGGCTCTCACGCGAGATCGGCTTTGCAGTTCCTTTGTGGAGCTTCATCGTGACCGTGCCCGTCAGGTTCCTCTGGGTGCTGTCGATGTACGCGTCCAGGTCCTCCTTGTACGGGTCAACCCAGAGGCCCTGATACACGGCTGTCGCCCACTTGTGGTCGATCTCGTACTTCAGCAGCTTCTGGTGGCGCGTCAGCACCATCTTCTCCAGGTCGATGTGTGCGTTGATTATTGTCTCGGCAGCTGGCACCTCGTAGGTCTCACGTGTCTTGAGGCCGACGATCCTGTCCTCCATGTGCTCGATCCTGCCGATGCCGTGCTTGCCCGACATGTCCCTGATCTTCAGGATCAGCTCATGGGGCTTGTAATCGACGCCGTCCAGACTCACGGGGACTCCCTTGTGGAATCCGATCTTGACGAACTCCGGGTCATCAGGTGTGTCCATGATGTCCGCAGTCCAGTCCCATACATCATCGGGTACTGGCAGGTCGGGGTGCTCAAGCATCCCGCCTTCAATGCTCCTGCCCCACAGGTTCTCATCGACGCTGTAGGGGTTCTCGGCCGTCACCGGGATTGGGATGTTGCGCTCCAGTGACCACTCTATCTGGCCCATCCTGTCGAACTTCCACTCCCTGACCGGTGCGATTATCTTGAGTTTTGGGTTCAGTGCCTTGATGGTGATATCGAACCTCACCTGATCGTTGCCCTTTCCCGTGCATCCGTGGGCAACTGCCTGAGCGTTCTCCATCTCGGCTACCTCCACCAGTTTCTTGGCGATGAGGGGCCTGCTCAGGCTGCTGCTTACCGGGTATGTGCCCATGTACAGGGCGTTTGCCTTGATTGCTGGGAATACGTACTCCGTGGCGAACTCCTCTTTCGCATCGAACCCGTAATGGTTGATTGCTCCGAGCTTCCAAGCCTTTTCCTCGATTCCCACTGATTCCTTGTCCTGACCTACATCTAGGTTGCAGGTGATTACGTCCATGCCGTACTCTTCCTGGATCCACACAACCATCATGGATGTGTCCAACCCGCCGCTGTATGCTAGAACAACTTTGTCTTTAGCCATTGCATTTATGCCTCTTTTAGGATACTCAGCTACAACCTGAGGCAACCTTTTATACCTTATGACATGTTTGCAACATATATGACATCTATCACCTCAGATAGGACAAAAAGCGTTGCCCAGAGGGTGCGGGAGACCATTCAGACCCGACCCAGCATCTTGGACGCGCTCAGCATGAAGATAGTGAACTACAGTGCTCTGGCCCGTATCCTGCAGGAAGAGATGGGGGAAGGAAGCCTTGAGGCAGTCAAGGCGGCCATAATCAGGGTAGCCGATGAGATCAGCACGGACAGGGGGCTGAGGGAAGAGGCTGTACAGGGGATACTCAAGGCATCCAAGGTGCGGCTCCAGGATAAGATCGGCGTCGTCATCTCCACTGTAAGGCTGGACATACCACATATCGTCACCGCCCACCTCACGGACCAGTACGTGTACATCGTGGATCAGACAATCATCAAGGAGCCCCTGCCTGATCATGTCCAGTTCCAGAAGAACCTGGTCGCGATGATCCTGCTTAGTCCAGCCGACGTAGAGGAGACCCCTGGGTTCGTTGCATTCATCACCCAGCAGCTCGCCAGCAGGAACATCAACATCGTTGAGTTCATCAGCTGCAGCACCAACACAATAATAATCCTGGAGGCGCGGCAGGCGCTGGACGCTTTCAGACTCCTCCAGAACTATACTTAGGGTTCTAAGGACGCCGAAAAGGCGTCAAAGCGGCCAATATTCACTCTTTTTAAGTAAAGCCTTTAAAACCCCGAGCCTGCTAAGATGTTGATAATGGCAGAAATTTGTCCCGTATGTGGGCTCCCCCAGGACCTTTGCGTTTGCGAGGAGATGAGTAAGGAGCAGCAGCGGATCAGGATTCGTTTAGAGACACGTAAATGGGGAAAGAAATGGACCGTCATTGACGGCATTGACTCCAAGACCGTCTCCCTCAACAAGTTAGCGACACAGTTGAAGAACAAATGCGCGTGCGGTGGGACCGCGAAAAACGAGCAGGTTCTCCTCATGGGCGATCACAGAAACGAGGTCTACAGGACGCTCGTCAAGTTGGGCTTCCCAAAGGACAATATTGAGGTCCAGTAAACCGTGCCGTGGATCAGGGATATCCTAGATATTTTCAAGGATGCCCGTCACTCCACGCCAAAACCAGTTTTCTGTCCCAACTGTAAAAGCCCCAAGATGAGGTCCAGCGAGAGCTACGGCATCCTGCCGCAAAAATATGTCTGCGATGACTGTGGCTACGAGGGCAACATTGTTCTTGAGCTGGAAGAAGAAGACCCAGAACCATAGAATTTAACCAAGGTAACATTATATCATACCAGACAACCAGCGGTGGCCCCATGTCGGAGGAAGCAGAGAACTATAAGAAAAAATACAAGGTCCTTGAGGACCTACCCGGCTTAGGCCCGGCCACCATTAACAAACTCAAGGAGGTCGGGTTCAAGACCGTTGAGAGTCTCGGGACTGCCACGATAAACGAGCTGGTCTCAGCGGGCATCGGCAAGGAGGTGGCCGAGAAGGTCATCAAGACTGCCAGAAAGACCGTCGCAATCACTTTCGTGAGGGGCGACGAGCTTGTGGAGCTCAGGAAGAACATCAGGAAGCTCACCACGGGGTGCAGCAGCCTTGACACTTTGCTGGGTGGGGGCATCGAGACCCAGAGTCTCACCGAGTTCTACGGTGAGTTCGGGAGCGGTAAGAGCCAGCTGTGCCACCAGCTATGCGTTACCGTGCAGTTGAGTGAAGCCCAGGGCGGCCTTAACGGCAGCGTTCTCTACATCGACACCGAGTCCACGTTCAGGCCCGAGCGGGTCCAGCAGATAGCGCCAAGGTTCGGCATCAAGCCAACGGAAGTTCTGAAGGGAATCGTGTACGCGGAGGCATACACCAGCAACCACCAGACGGTGCTCCTTGAGAACGCCGACGAGGTAATCAGGGACAATAACATAAAGCTCATCATCGTCGACAGCGTGACGAGCCACTTCAGGAGCGAGTACATCGGCAGGGAGATGCTTGTCAACCGCCAGCAGCAGCTCAACAAGCACCTGCACAAGCTCACAAGGCTGGGCAGGGCGTTCAACACCTCGCTGGTCATCACAAATCAGGTGATGGCGACACCTGACGCGTTCTTCAGCAAGGCCGTGGCCCCCGTTGGCGGACACATAATGGGCCACATGAGCCACAACAGGATATTCATCAGGAAGGGCAGGAACAACATGAGGATAGCCAAACTTACGGCCAGCCCCAGCCTGCCAGAGGGCGAGGCACCCATGAGGATCACAGAGAGAGGGATAGAGAGTGACGAAGACTACTAAACCAGGACGAGGACTGACCGTCACGGGTAAGACCCGTGAATCAATTATAATATTCTTCAAAAACATGATTGACAGGCGGTTCACTGACGCCGATAAGGCGCTGGAGGCCATCAGGGAGCGCAAGTTCACCGACGAGGAGTACAAGACGGGGTACATCAATGCCCTCGATGGTCTTCTCATCTCTGTGAGATCAGGGGACGAGAGGGATTTCTACAACAGGAACAATTTCGACAAGAAAAGCCTCAAGGCTCACAGGGAAGAGTTCAAGGAGTTCAGGAAGACCCCGATCAGGACACGTTTCGATTCTGGCTACTTTGCTGCATGGTCAGATATAATGCAGTACAGATTCAACGTGGAAGATTAGATCCAGCCAAACGTGCCCATTGTGTTGAGCAAAGTCCAGCTCAGCATCCAAAGGAACAGGAAAGCTCCCATGCCTACCTTTATGGTCCTGTCTCTCTCGACACCGAACAGCTTAGCCAATACCTCGGAGTAACCGATGTATAAAACTGTCCCAGACATCAAGGCCAGCTCTCCTTGGAGCCCAAGACCCGACTGAACATAGAACGTGATAAAACCAGTGGATAGTCCCAGCAGGGCCTTGATCCAATAAACCTTCTCTGATTGCTTCAACCGTGTTTTCTCCGTGGTTCCAACTCATATTGTCTGGCGCTGTTTTATAAGTTAGCTGATATACCCCAGCCTCTTTTCCTCTGGTACCGGGGTTTCCTCGTCATCATCGTAGATATCGAGGCGGCGCTTGATGGAGGCATCGATTTTCTTCGCCCTGATATCAAGCTGTTTCGTATCGATCTCGATATCGATGAGCTTCACCAGCTTGTGCAGCACGGCCTTGCTTGCAAGGTGCTGTGGGACGTTGGCGTAAGTGATATCTCCCATGAGACACACCCCGTCGATGCCGCTTGCCTTGGCCACGCCTATCATGACCCCGTTCAGCCCGTTGACGACCCCGTCCTTCTCGATCATCTCGACCCCTGCCTCGATGAGCTCAGCCCTCATGGACTCGTCTGTGAACACGCCGTAGACCTTGGGCTCGTCATAGAACTCGTTGGGGAACGCGGCCATGGTATATATGCGCTTGACGCCCATCTCCACCGCGATATCCGTGATCTTCTGTGCAAGCCTCAATGACTCCTCGGGGATTGACGGCTGTGCGTCGCCGACGCATATGATGATGTTCTGATCCTCAGACGCGTAGAGCTTGTGCCTTATGGGAGCCATCTCCGAGATACTGTTCTTGTAGACCAGGACGTTGTGGAAGTACTTGATCTCAGCGAACTGCTTTGCCTTTATCCTTCTCCTGAGATAGTCAGCGCTGATCTTTGCCAGGAACCCCATCCCAGGCCACGCTGCTATCATCACCGGGTCTTTCAGGCTCGGCTTGTGGGTGAAATGTACCTCCAATGGAATCCAGTTAACGGAGAATGGGATTTGCATTAAACCTTTCGATTTGAAAACGGGTTTCGGCGTCTTGTCGGTTTCATATAATCGCCCCCCCTCTGGGCTTGCGTTGTTGTTATGGTTTTTACAATTTCCGCGTTGTCTCAGACTGATGTAACATTCTTGTCATCAATGCCTCAATCCCCATATATACTGGACTAAATTTTCTCGTGAAATGTACTCCTTCGGTGCAACATAATTATATTATAATTTTTTGAGACCATGAGTGTTAGTAGTGGGGGACAGCATCGGAAGTGGACGCGACGGGAGTACAGAGATGTGCTCACGTGACGCGCCCATTATTGTTCGGGTTTGCCTGAATAATTGCCCACACAGCCACGGGGCCGGTATAAAGCCGGCCAGTGAATTCCGGGCGTCTCCGCTACACATGATCAACAAAGGTAGATGATACTAGGCATATGGCGAGAATTAGGGAATGGACTGATGAAGAGGTAGCTAGGCTGCATGAACTATACGTGTCGAACAGGACGTTTGAGGAGATCGAGGTGGAGTTTCCCATGAGGACAAGCAACGCCATACGCCTCAAGGCGTCTAGGCTGGGGATAAGGAGGCCACTGATACCCCTGAACTACATACAGGCAAAGCCCCTGATGTTCAAGTCAGGCAACGGCGACGGGAACGACGGTTTCATCCTGAAATGCAACCAGTGCGGATCGTGGGTCCAGGTGGACAAGGATATCGAGAGGCGCGCCAGCGTCATGAGCTGCGGGTCCTGCGGCTCAGTTTACCAGATTTTAATCGAATCTTAGGGCTTTATCGCCCTCAGGTTCATGAGCTTTTTATAGGTTGTATGTGAGGTTTCAAGTGGTGACACCTTGAGCCTAGGCTTATCGTCCAAGATGATTGTAAGGGAAGCGATGTCGAGCCCCGTCATTAGCGTTGACGAGAACGAGGACATAGTACAGGTCGCGAACAGGATGCGTGAGCAGCGCGTCGGGGCCGTCGTTGTCCTGAACCAGCAGAAGCTGCCCATCGGCATCGTGACCGAGAGGGATATCGTTACAAGGGTAGTGGCTGATGGAGTGTCACCGAGCACGTTTTTCGCCGGCAAGGTCATGTCATCGCCATTGAAGATGGTGGACCCCGAGATGAACCTCATGGACGCCATGAAGATGATGGACAAGGAGAACATCAGGCGTCTCGGCGTCATCTACAAGGGGGAGCTCGTAGGCGTCGTCACGGATAGAAACATCATACGTTTCGTCCCAACTATAGTCGATATCCTCAGGGAGCAGAAAGAGATCACCCCTTTTATTCCAGTGTCGGGAAGCTCGACCGCTGGGTACTGTGAGAGATGCGAGTTGTACTCAACTAACCTCCACGCCATTGACGGGGACTATATCTGCGAGGACTGCCGGGTAGATGCCTGACCCCTCGTTCATAGTGGACGGGATGCTTGGCAGCCTTGCCCGGTGGCTGAGGATCGCAGGATATGATTCAACTTACTTCAGGAACCTGGATGATGATCTCTTGCTTGATGAGGCAAGGAAATCGTCCAGGGTATTGCTGACGCGGGACAGGGAGCTGTACCAGAGGTCACGGAAACTGGGCCTCAGATCGATATACATCGAGTCCGAGGACGTGAAAGCCCAGCTATCGCAGCTGAAAACGGAGCTTGGCCTGGAGATGTCAGCGACAAACTCCAGGTGTCCGAGATGTAACGGGCTGCTGAAGGAGACCCAGAAAGCCGATGTTCGAGACCTCGTTCCAGATGAGTCCTTCAATGCTTTCGATGAGTTCTGGGTCTGCGGGGACTGCTCAAGGGCCTACTGGAAGGGGAGTCACTGGGAGAAGATCAGGGAAACCCTCGGCTCCACCTGAAAGGTTATCACGTAGAAACAGGTAGAGTTGTTTATCACAGCAAGGAGTAGTTGCAGGCATATTCACTTTAACCGATGAGCAAGGGGTTTTCCTGGTCAGGCTGGCAAGGCAGTCCATCGAGTCAGTGCTGGGCATTGCCGATGAGCCAAGTGGCTACCACGGCGACCCCGTCCTCATGGAGAAATGCGGCGTCTTCGTCACCCTCATCGTCCACGAGAAGTGCAGCTACGGTCTCAGAGGATGCATCGGGTTGCCATATGCCACGAGCCCTCTGGTTGACGCCGTCGTCGAGGCGTCTAAGAGCGCGGCTTTCAGCGACCCCAGGTTCCCCCCCGTGCAGGGGCATGAGATGGATGGGATTACTATCGAGGTGAGCGTCCTTACGCCCCCAGAGCTCCTGGAAAACGATGACCGAAAGGCCCTGTCAAGCCAGGTCAAGGTGGGAAGGGACGGGTTAATCATTGGGATTGGCTGGAACAAGGGGCTGCTGCTGCCTCAGGTGCCCGTCGAGTGGGGCTGGGATAGCATGGAGTTCCTGGATCAGTGCTGCGTGAAGGCAGGGCTACAAAAGGACTCGTGGATGAGGAATGATGTCGAGGTCTACACTTTCCAGGCCATCCTTTTCAAGGAAGAAGCGCCAAGAGGCGCAATCAAGCGGCACACCTTGGTGGATTAGATGAAACGGTTCGATGGAGCACGAATATATTTCAGCCCCTCCGGCATGGGTCTTGGCCATGTCAGCAGGTGCGTGCCCATCGCCCACGAGGTAGAGAAGCTCGGGGGGGAGGTAATGTTCTCCACATACCTTGAAGGAATCGATTACCTCTCAAAGTTCGGGTTCACCGTGGCCGAGGCCCCTGAAATTTACCTTGAGACCAACCACACAGGGAGCATCGACCTCAAGGCGACAGTGTCAACGCGTGGCTTCTCCGCGCTCTGGACATTGCTGGAGCAGATAAAGTTCGAGGTGGAGCAGATGCACATGTTCAAGCCTGACCTCGTGTTCGTGGATACACGGGTCAGCACCATCATGGCGGCGAGGATGCTCAGGATACCCTGCGTGCTGATCCTCAACCAGTTCCTACCAAGGGCCCCAAGGGAGACTGATACAAATTTCTGGAAACTGGTGGACGGCACGGTCATGACGGTCCTGGGCTGGATGTGGGCACTGGCTGACAGGCTCATCATCCCTGATTTCCCCGAGCCCTACACCATCAGCTTGGACAGCCTGAGGGCCCCCAGCTGGTACGGCGCGAAGATGGATATGGTGGGCTCCATCATGGGCGTCAAGCAAGGGGACAACGTTGACCCGGCCACGATTAGAAACGAACTTGGCCTGGATGACCAGGTGCTCATCTACGCCGGGATAAGCGGGCCCCGGCCCGAGCGGATGCCGTTGATTCGGATGCTGGCACCCATCTTCAACAAGTTCCCAGACAAGTACCACGTCGTGATGTCAATGGGCAACCCCTACGGCGGGAACAAGCCGAAAAGGGTGGGCAACGTGACCCTAATACCGTGGATCGATGACAGGTACGCGTTCCTCAACGCCTGCGATGTGGTAATCAGCAGGGGCGGCCACGAGACCATCATGCAGAGCATCGGGTACAACAAGCCCAGCATCATCATCCCAATGCCCAGGCACCCAGAGCAGTACGGGAACGCCAGGCGCGCAATGGAGATCGGGGTAGCCGAGGCTATCCATCAAAGTGACGTGTCAGAGGAATCACTGGTCAAGAGGATAGAACACCTGCTTGAGAACGACCGCGCATTGAACGTGCTTGTCGAGATGAATCAGAATAGACACCTGGGAGAGGGCGTTGAGCGGATAATAGAGATAATCTCTGAGTATCTGTGATATATTTTAAGTGCCAGTGACGCGGCTTTCCTCCATGGATTACCACTACTCAAAGGAAAGGGATTCTGAGGTAAACAAGTACTTCGACAAGGACGTTATGAGGGCATGGGCTGACTGGAACAGGAAGGTGTTCGAGCCCGGTTTGCTTGACAAGAAGACAAAGGAACTCATCGCCATAGCATGCACGTACATGACAAGGTGCCCATGGTGCATCGAGGGCCACGCAAAGGCAGCCATTAACGCGGGGGCGACCAAGGAGGAGATAGCCGAGGTCATACAGATCGCCATGGCGCTGAGCAGCGGCGCGCCTGTAGCCCACAGGAACATCGCGCTGGACGTATAGTCCAGTTCTACCCATTTACTATTTTAATTGCAACTGTAATTTTCTATACATGTCTTCTCGCCGCGTTGAACGTGATTTTCTAGGCGAAGTATCAGTCCCATTCAATTCCCTTTACGGTGGGTTCACAGCCCGCGCCTCAGAAAACTTTCAGATATCGGGTCAGATGATTCATTCCCCATTCATCAAGGCACTGACTGAGGTTAAGAAAGCGGCTGCCAAGGCCAACAACGAGCTTGGTCTCCTGGCTGATGAACTCTATGATGCTATTCTGATGGCTTTGAACGAGGTGCTGGAGGGTAAACACGGAGATATGTTCCCCCTAGATGTCTTCCAGGCGGGCGCAGGTACTCCCTGGAACATGAACATTAACGAGGTGGTGGCCAACAGGGCGAACCAGATTCTGGGGCATACGCTTGGGGATTACAGCCCTGTCCACCCAAACGACCATGTCAACATGTCCCAGAGCAGCAACGACGTGATACCCAACGCGATAAGAGTAACCTCAATCAGGCTGGCCGCTCATCTCCTCGCCTCCCTTGATAAACTTGAGAATAGCCTGGGTTCCAAGGCCGTTGATTTCAAAAACATCCTAAAGAGTTCAAGGACGCATGCAAGGGACGCAGTGCCCATCACACTGGGGCAGGAGTTTTCAGCCTACGCCAGCATGGTCAAGGCCCATTCCTGTTATATCGGAAGCTCAGCTGACTCTTTGAGTGCGATATTCCTGGGCGGGACAGCCGCTGGTACAGGTATCAACACCCATCCAGATTACTCCGCCCTCGTTGTCAAGCACCTAAAGAAAATTACAGGGCTGGAGTTGATTCAGGCGCAGGACAAAATCCGTATGACCCAGTTCATGACCGGGTTCATGCACCTGATGAACGCTCTCTCGGCCTTCAGCGTTGATCTCGTGAAGATGAACAACGACATGGTGCTCATGAGCAGCGGCCCACGGACTGGCCTCTCAGAGATCAGGCTGCCACCTGTGGAGCCGGGTTCCAGTATCATGCCTGGGAAGGTCAACCCCAGCATCATCGAAGCGGTAAACATGGTCTGCTTCCAGGTGCAGGGCAACAGGCTGACGGTGGAGAAGGCCGCAGGATCAGGGCTGTTCGATCTAAACGTCTACACCCCGGTCATTGCCTTCAACCTATTCAACTCCCTTGAGTGGCTTACAAACGCCGTCAACGCCCTCGACACGAGGTGCGTCCAAGGAATTGAGGCTAACAGGGATGTCTTGGAAATGAATTACACTGGTTCCAACGCAATGGTGACCCTCCTCAGCCCATTGATTGGCTACGAAAGAGCCGCGGAGCTGGCGGGTGCGTCCCTTGAAACCGGGGTAAACGCCGGTGAGCTCGCGGTCACGCGGGGGTACACCACCCAGGACGACCTTGACGAGATCCTATCCACCCCCACCGGGCCAAACCTACACATCATCAAGAAAATCAAGGAGCGAAGACAATGATCAAACACGATGTCCTGATCATCGGGGCCGGAATCTCAGGGCTGATGACGGCTCTCGAAGCGTCCAAGACAGTTGATGTTGGGGTGCTCAGTAAGGTCCACTCTGTCAGGAGCCACAGCGGTGCCGCCCAGGGCGGTATAGCCGCCTCACTGGGGAACGAGGAAGAGGACAGCTGGGAGTGGCACATGTTCGACACCGTCAAGGGCAGTGACTATCTTGCAGATCAGGACAAAGTCGAGGTACTGGTCAGGGAAGCCCCCGGTGCGTTGATAGAGCTTGAACGCATGGGAGTGCCGTTCACCAGGAACGAGGACGGCGCCATAGCCCAACGCTTTTTCGGGGGCCACACGCGGGCCTTCGGTGAGGCGCCTGTCAGGCGTGCGTGTTACGCATCGGACAGGACTGGAAGGGTCATCATGAACAACGTGTACGACCACGCCCTGACCAGGGGCGTGAAGGTGTACCATGAGCACTTTGCTTTCAAGCTCCACCTGGAGAACGGTCGAGTCATGGGTGTGGCCTGCTACGACCTTGCCACCAGCGAGGTGAAGACAATCCACGCAAAGGCGGTGGTGATCGCCACTGGCGGGATGGGTCGGGTGTTCCAGACCACTAGCAACGGCAACGTGGCGACGGGGGACGGTCTGGCCCTCGCCCTGGATTCCGGTGTCCCCCTCATGGACATGGAGTTCATCCAGTTCCACCCAACTGGATTTCATGGCTTGGGGGTGCTGGTGACCGAGGCCGCCCGTGGGCAGGGGGGAATACTGAGAAACGATTCCGGGGAACGGTTCATGGAGCGGTACGCCCCCTCCATCAAGGACCTGGCCCCCAGGGACGTGGTGTCAAGGGCCATACTGACTGAGATACAGGAGGGGAGAGGAATCAACGGCGATGGATACGTCTACCTAGACCTCACCCACCTGGATGAAGGGATCGTGGAGGAGAACCTCAGCGAGATAACTGAGATATCAAGGAACTTCCTGGACATCGACCCCGTCAAGGAGCCCATACCCGTGGCCCCCACCTGCCACTACATGATGGGGGGCGTGCCGACTGATGTCAACGGGGCCGTCCCTGGGGTGGAGGGGCTCTACTCGGTGGGCGAGTCAGCATGCGTCAGCGTCCACGGCTCAAACAGGCTTGGCTGCAACAGTCTCATTGACCTCGTTGTATTCGGTAAGAGAGCCGGGAGAACTGTGGCAGATTACGTCTCCAGTATTGATTGGAGCAGTGAACCTGATAGCTCAGGGGAATCCGTAGTTTCGAACCTGTTGAACTCCAATGGGAGCGAAATCATACACGAGATCCGCGGCGAGATGAGGCAGATAATGACCAGTAACGTGAGCATATTCAGGGCAGAAGAGTCCCTAACTGATGCGCTGACTAAGATCAAGCAACTGCAGCTCAGGCAGAAGGACATCGGGCTGAGCCACAGGGGGAAAGTCCACAACATGGAGGTGCGTGAAGCCCTTGAGTTGGGCAACATGCTCAGGGTTGCCGAGGCTGTGATCGTCTCGGCCTTGAACAGGGAGGAAAGCAGGGGCGCCCACAGTAGGACTGATTACCCAGACAGGGACGACGAGAACTGGCTGAAGCACACCCTGATCCAGGATATCAACGGCGCGCTGAAGATCACGTACAAGCCTGTTACAATCACAAGGTTCCAGCCAAAGGAGAGGAGGTACTAGGATGAAGTTCAACGTATTCAGGTTCGACCCAGAGGCCGATGAGGTACCCAGGTATGAGGTGTACGACTTGGACACAACTCCTAGCATGAGGATACTTGACTGCCTCAACACAATCAGGGAGGAACAAGACCCCGGCCTCAGCTTCAGGTACAGCTGCGGACACGGCATCTGCGGCTCATGCGGCCTTACCCTCAACGGGCTGGCCTCCCTCGCCTGCCAGAAGCTGGTCAAGCACTACGAGAGGTTCCCCGAGATCAAGGTGGAGCCGTTGGGCTTCTTCCCCGTGGTCAAGGATCTGGTGGTGGACATGGAGCCATTCTTCACACGCATGAGGGTCATCCACCCCGAGGACTGGGGAAAGATCAGCCCCGTCCACATCTCCAGCCAGCTCCACCAGAGCCAGGAGGACCACGCGCTGATCGTTGACGCTATAAAGTGCATAATGTGCGGCGCGTGCACCTCCCAGTGCCCCGTGATGCGGGAGGAGCCTGATTTCCTTGGGCCCGCAGCGGTGCTCAGGGCCAAACGTTACATCTTCGACACCCGCATGACGGACACCGTGGAAAGAAAGCGTGAGATAGAATCACTGGGCGGCGTCTGGAGCTGTGACACAAGGTGGCTCTGCACAAAGGTTTGCCCGAAGGGCATCAAGGTCACACAGAAGATCCTCGACCTCAAGGCCGCGCTGAAAAAAAAATCCCAGAATAATAGGTAGCAGGTACTACTGACACCATAGGGTTAGAAAGCATTATATATTCCTACAAATGACCCATCATTGAAACCCAATGGCTCGCACATCATGGAACGCAACAGAGTTTCTAGACACACTAGCAACCGAAGCCACACGAAGCAACTACAGATCAGGCCTAAAACTATATTTTTCCATAACAACAGGATCAAAGCTACCCTCAAGAAACTATGAAAAACAGTTAAACACCATTACACAAGAATACCTAAAAT
>SDBS01003064.1_pt1 | contig 16436 bp, 15 predicted proteins | sample 2277091 | NCBI WGS metagenome assembly SDBS01 (sample SAMN10404972, study PRJNA504765) | marine sediment metagenome | isolation source: marine sediment core GS10_PC15, 163 cmbsf | place: Arctic Ocean: Southern Knipovich Ridge | collected 2010 | reverse complement strand
CTAAAACTTTACAAATTAAAACTAAATAGATTCTCAAAATGGCTTGATTAAAAATTGGTTGTAATCATTTTTGTCGATGCAAATTATTTTTAAGTTAATAAGAATTAATAAAAACATATACAACTTTTTTTTCATAAATGGATCATTCAGAATATATTGTAGAAGTAGTTCTAGAAAACAAAGCCGCTGCGAGGGACCCGATTGGTGACACAATTCAAAAAGATCTTTTAGCTAAAAAAGGATATAGTATTGTTTCTAAAGTTCGTTCTGGTCAATACTTACGAATTTATCTTAATGCTGACGGGGAGAGTGAAGCTAAAACAGTTGTAGATAAAATGTGCAATGATCTTCGTATTTTTAATCCTGTTACTCAAAATTTAACTATATTAAAAGTATCAAAACCATGAGCATACGAATTGCTGTCATAGATTTTCCCGCAAGTAATTGTGATTTAGATACTATCCATGTTTTAAATAATATAATCAATGTCAGAGCAGATTTAGTATGGCACAATGATTTTAAAGAGACTAATTATGATGGAGTAGTTCTACCAGGAGGATTTTCCTTTGGAGATTATTTAAGAGCAGGAATTATTGCTGCACATAGTCCTGCAATCGATGAAGCAAAAATCATGCTTAAAGATGGAAGGCCAATTATAGGAATCTGTAATGGATTCCAGATTTTAACAGAAGCTCAGTTTCTTCCAGGGGCGTTATTACAAAATGAATCACTCAAATTCGTTTGTAAATGGATTAATCTTAAAGTAGAGAACAATGAGACAGCATATACAAATAAAATGAATTTAGGTGATATAATTGATATACCTATAGCCCATGGAGAAGGTCGTTATTATACAGATAATTTAAAAGAATTAGAAGAGAATAACCAAATTGTATTGAGATATTCAACTGAAAATGGAGAAATAACTGATCTAGCTAATCCTAATGGTTCACAAGGAAATATAGGAGGAATTTGTAACCTAGAACAAAATTGTCTAGGATTAATGCCTCATCCAGAACGTGCGTCAGAAGCTATATTAAGTCCAAAAGGGACAACACATGGAAAACTATTTTTTGAATCCATGGTGGAATTTATTAAAGGGAGGATTTCCTAATGCCTCAAGTTAAGTCAAATGGAAATGAGTTACATGTCGATTTAACTGAGAAGGAAATTAAGGCGATTAAAAAAGAATTAAAAAGGGATCCTACAATTACGGAATGGGGCATGTATGATGTAATGCATTCTGAACATTGTTCATACAAATCATCTCGTCCAAAATTAACATTATTTGAAAACGCTGAAGAAAATTATGATTATGTTTTAGCGGGTCCAGGTCAAGATGCAGGGGTTATCGATATAGGAGATGGATATGTCCTTGCATTTCGAATTGAATCACACAATCACCCTTCTGCTATTGAACCCTACCATGGAGCAGCCACTGGAATTGGAGGTATAATACGAGACATATTATGCATGGGTGTTCGCCCTATTGCTTTATTAGACCCATTACGATTTGGTCCTTTAAAAAATAATCCTCATTCACAATGGCTTTTTAAGTATGTAGTAAAAGGAATTGCTGATTATGGAAATTGTACAGGAATCCCTACTATAGGTGGAGAAGTAGAATTTGATAAGAGCTTTCAAAACAATTGTTTAGTCAATGTTGCTTGTATTGGATTAGGTACAATTAAAGACTTCCAACATGCTCCAAGTAAAGCTTTTTTTCCTGAAGATTATATAATTCTTATGGGAGGATCAACAGGGAAAGATGGAATTCATGGCGTTACCTTCGCATCTCGAACTCTTACTGAAATGTCTGAGGCAGATAGACCTGCTGTTCAAATTGGTGACCCATTTACCAAAAAAATAATTATTGAAGCAACGTTAGAAGCTGTTAAAACTGGTTATGTAAGAGGATTAAAAGATCTTGGTGGTGGAGGATTATCTAGTGCTTTAAGTGAATTAACTGGTGATGGGGGGACTGGAGCTACAATAAATATGCTAAATATTTTTACTCGTGAACCTGGGATGAATTCTTTCGAAATAATGCTTTCTGAATCTCAAGAAAGAATGGCTTTTATAGTTAAACCAGAGGGTCTTGAAAAAGTTTTAGAGATTTTTAGAAAATTTGAAGTAAATCATGCCGTTATTGGAAGAATTAATGATTCACAAATGCTTAAAGTTATCAATGGAGAAAATCTTCCAGTAAGCTTACCCGCTGCTGCTTTATCAGATGCTCCCACCATTCTAAGGAAAGAAAAACGACCAGACTATTTGGATGCTTTGTTTGCTCAAAAAACTCCAATACCTTCATTAACACTTAGTGAAATAATAAATAGATTGATTGCTTCTGAGAATATTTGTAGTAAAGAATGGATTTATCGTCAGTATGATCATGAAGTTGGAATTAGGTCGGTTGTCAAATGTGGTAAAGGAGATTCTGGAGTTTTGAGAATAATAGGAACTAATAAATTCATTGCTGCTAGTGTGGGTGTAAATTCGAAACATTGTAATTTAGATCCTTATGAAGGTGCAAAAGGAGGTTTAGTTGAAATATGTAGTAATGTAATAGCTAATGGTGCAAAACCGATGGCTATGGTTAATTGCTGCAATTTTGGTAATCCACAAATCCCTGAATCATTTTGGTACTTTTCTCAAGCCGTCAAAGGTATGGCTGATTTTTGTAAATCATTGAGAATCCCTATTGTAGGAGGGAATGTCTCCTTCTATAATGAAGATGAGGTTACCCAAACAGCTATAAAAGCTACACCTGAAATCATGATTGTGGGAATCATTGAAGGAAAGGAAAACATAATTACATTACCTTTTAAGAAAACCGGAGATCATATATTTTTAGTAGGAGACACTAAACTAGAGTTGGGAGGTTCAGAATATAATTCTGTCATTTACAATCTTGAAGGAGGAACACCCCCAAAAGTAGATGAAAAGAAAGTTAAAGCAACCTGGGATTTTATATTTGAATTATATGAAGAAAAAATTGTTAAAGCCAATCATGATGTAAATAAAGGAGGATTCATTATTACTGTAGCAGAAATGTGCTTTAAAAACAATCTAGGGGCAGATCTAGACTTTACAAAATCTTACGATGAAAAATTAAGAGATGACGAATTTTTATTTAGTGAGTCTAATGGAAGATTCATTATCGAGACGGAGTCAAAAGATTATAATAAAATTCTTGAAATAGCTAAGAAACATGGAGTTAACGCCAAAAAAATAGGAGTGTTAATTTCGGATCCAAAAATAATTATTAAAGGGCTGAAAAGTCAAGGTTTTAAGCTTAATATCTCAAAACTAAAGGAAAAATTTGAATTTACAATTCCAAATCTTATGGAGATCTAAAAATATTAATGAAGGAAGATTAAAAAATTCAAGATGATTCCTTAAAATTCCAAACTCTAGAAAATGTCATATAACATATCAGGTTACACCAAAATCAGAAATGTTATGCTTGTTTATGTAAAATAATTTTTCGAGAAAGAAGAAGGAAGAAGAGAAATGGAACTAATTGTTTAAAATATGATTCGGATTTTTGTTCGTAGTAATAGAACGCTATTAGTTTAAAAACGAAAATTTGAAATAATCTTTTTTTTTTATTATAATTGGAAAATTGTACAATAATGATAAAAAATGATTCGAGCAAGAGCTTGTCTTCGATGTAAACAATATGTAGTTATTCATCCCGAGAATCCAATTAACCAACTTGTTATAAAAAAATTTGAAAAGAAACATTTATATCACACGATTATGACCGTTGGACTATATGAGATTAAAAGTGCTTATTCTTCCTTTAAAGGAGCTGAGGAAGTAAACTCTCTGAAGAAATAAATTAATTTTCTTTACAAAAAAATATTGATTTAAAATTTTCCTTTTTAAAAACCTTTCAAATCTAATTTCCTAAGAGATTATACGATAAAAATTGTGTTTTTTTAAATTTCAGAAGTTGTCTAATTAAAACCAAAAAAATATTTATATATAAGTTACTTATTTACCTAGTGGAGCCTTTCAATGAATTAATTTGAAATATTTAGTCATGGGCAAGAGTCATTATAAAATTAAATTTATTGTAAAAAATAATAAATCAGAAACATGAAGATAGGAACTCAACTGAAAAAACTCCATAAGAGAATTAAAGTTGAAAAAAAGTTTAAAACAAATTTTACAAACACTATACAAAATAATGGGGTCGTAAAAGAATCTAAAAATATAAAAATCAAAAAGGATGAGAAAAAAAATCAGGAAGAGCTTTTAGGTTTCCTAAAAAAACTTTTAGAACTGATTGAAGATGGTGCTACAGGATTTGATTTAGCTTTTGAGGTGGAAAAAAATAAATATAAAAAAAAAATAAAGCTGATTTATGATGGGATTCTATTTCATAGTACGTTTATAGAGATTGGTAATAAGAAATTTATAGATGCTCCAGATAAAAAAAAGGTTGACTATAAAGCTTTTAGAACAATTGAAGATACCGAAAAATATATATTTTTAGTATGGCTAAAAGAAAAGATTGTTTCATTGGAAAAGGAAATTAAACCCAAAGCGGATTATAATAAATATCTTGAAGCTCGTAAGGCACAAGAAATAAAAAAAGCAAAGGAAAAACTACGGGAGGCTCTAACTCATTGTAAAAATTGTGGAGAGAGAATAAAAAGCAAAACTCAAGACTTTTGTGAAAAATGCGGCGTAAATTTATTGGAAAATATTTAAAGCATAACTTTTTACTTCAGTTAAAAAAAAAAAATATAAAAAAAAAAAAGATTATAGATTTTAAATATTATTGATTCTCAATTTTAGTGCCACACCATTTACAGAATTTTTCTGTATCTGAAAGCTTATTACCACAAAGTGAACAAACCTTCGCTTTTGCTGGTGTAGTTATTGATGGACTAGCAACCATTCTACCTTCTACCTTTCCACCGCATTTGGAACAAAATTTTACATTAGGTTTTAATGTAGCATTACACCGAACACATTTAGAGATTTTTTCTGGAGCTTTTGTTGGGGTAATTTTATAAGGTGAAGGTTTTGTTGAAGGTTTCGTAGGTGCCTTAAGTTTCAGCTTTTTCTGGCCTTTTCTTGCTATCAATGCTGCAACCAACAATATAATAACTACACTCAAGACTATAATTAAAATCCATCGAATATCAAACCATCTCTCAGTAGATGATTTTCCAGTGTCATAACTCACATCAAAAGTAATGGAAGTAGAGTCAACGGGAGAATTCATTGGATCAAAATAGATGAAGAAATACCAATTTCCTGAATTGGGTACTGTAAATGATTGCTGAGAGATATCTTTAGTTTCAATAAAATAAAGATCCGCTTCGGTGAAATCTACAACACCGCTCTCTGTAAAATCTACAGTAAAATCCACATCAATATTTGAACTACCGTCGTTATACCAAACCACATAATAGTCATCTGCGGTTGTAATTGCGAAATATCCTGTGTTACCATTAGTATTTGCCTCATTTATATAAAAAGGTGGTGAACCTCCTTGATTCCATGAGTAAAGATCATTACCATCGCCTATGAAAAAATCTACCTGTCCAGATGAGTTATATTCATAATTTATTGATGATCCTGGTCTTAAGAAAAACCATAGATATTCATATTCCTTACTCTGGAGAGAAATTGGGCCGATTTCAGTTGTAAGTAATGAAATCGTGGGTAAAGATTCAAAGGGACCATCCCAAACACCAAAATTGATATCAGCTAGTGAAGATTGGACAGTATTAATTGTTATGTCATTACCCCGCTCAATATATTCATATTCATACCAGAATTCATTATAATTCAATGTCTCTGTGGAACGATATGACACGATACCATTCGTATCTGCATCGCTAAATGGGAACATGAAGGCAATACCTGCTATTGGAAGTATAATTAGAGCTAAGGCAATTATTAGTACAGCGCCTCCGCCAACATATACCGGAGAATAATACCAAGGTCGATAATAATGCCCTGCCCACATTGGATTATACCACCAACGGTAATACCAAGGTCGATGGTACCACCACATTGGTCTATAATATCTACGATGCGGCCTATAGTAGGAGTGTGAATAAGGTCCTCTTGGAGAGCGCGATGTAGTTCGTGTGGCACCTGTTCTCCCAAAAGGCCTCCCACTTGATCTCCCATAACCACCTCGACCACCAAATGAGCCTCCTCGAAAGCCACCTCCTCGGAAGCCGCCTCCGCCTCGGAAGCCGCCACCACCGCCTCGAGGCACTTTTAACTTGACACCTCTTTCTTCATAGGTTCAGCAGTTTCTTTCGCTTTAAAGATGTAGTCTCTATTTATCGCTAGTAAAACTAGAATCATTGATAAGATTGACATCACTAATCCAGTGCTATCAATTGTTATTTTAGGTGTAGGGGTTGCAATTGCAAAAGCAATCCCAAACAATATCCATTCAAAAGCCATAAAGAAAACAATTAGTCCAGGAATGATTTTCCTTACAATTCTACCCGTTTCTATGTTTCTTGTATCTGAAAAACTCGCATAAATTATTGAAAACAATCCGATTATACTAAAAATCAGTAGGAAGATGCTAAATATCTCTATTACAATCCATATTGGTCCTATATCAAGATAGGGTACTATTATACTTACACCCCTAGCTTCAAATAAATTGAAGGATATTTTTCCCCCCCCAATAAGTCCAATCCCCAACAAGCTCAAAAGATCTGCTTGATTTCCTGTAAAAAAGCCATATACTCCAACTAGTGGTAGAATAAGACCCAAAGTAAATGCTAGTATAGCACATATGCTAGCAAACCAAAATTCAGCTACTTTTGTATTTCTCACAGGAATAAGCCCGATTTTATCCACGTTTTGATCAGGGATAAAACTCCAACAATCCTGAATAGTACATACACCTTTTAACTTTTCATTTTCAACTACAGGTACAATATTTACTTGTAAATCACGCATTCTTGTAAATGCCTCAGTGACAGGAGTATCTAATGACACTGGAGTAATCGTATACATCGCTGATAAAACTTTTTCCGTTTTAACATCCTTTCCTTCAGCAACAATATTTTGGACAATATCAAAATCATCAATGACTCCAAGAACTTTCTGATTTTCCCCTTCAACAACTACTAAATCTGGTACGCCTAATTCTTTCATTTTCTTAGCAGCGTCTTGTATTGTCGCATTTGAATCAATTATCCCATATTCGTCATCAATAACTAAATCTCTTACATAAAATTCTTTTTTAGATAAAGCCATGAATTTTACATCCCATTTTTCTGATAAATTATTTTTTATAAATGATACGCATAAATAAATATATAAATCTTTTTATTCAAATCGGTAATTCTATTTCATCGCGGAATAATAAAGATTGGACTCTCTATGTTTTAAATTATTTAATTTATAAATTAGTAAATCGATCTAATTATTTATTTAGAGATTAAAACTTATGATAACTCTCATTACAAAAGAAACACTAAAAAAGAAATAAATGAATCGAGGATAACAAAATGTTCGATTTTTGATTCGAAACATTCAAAATTTTAACCCTTCCCGGCTTTTACTAAAATACATTTAATTCCCGCATAGATAACATTTGAATTCAATACATTACAGATAATAACAATATTGTGTCTAAAAATTATAGACTCGTTAAACTCTATTAGAGAATTATCTTGCAAAAAAATTGGACAATTTTTACACTATTTTCTTAATAGTCTTAATAAAAGTGATAACCTGAATCTAAAAAGGGGTTGATAAAATAGATGAAACTTTTTCCCAGCATTTTTCTATATTCCAATCTTGCTTCTGTTTTATTTTAAAGGATATCTTAATAAAAATTTCTTTTATCTGTAAAGATTCAAAATAATTTATCTTAGGAGCAACTAGCCCTATCATGTATTGTTTTTCTCCTCCTCTTACGCTCTTATCTGGATATGAATCAAAAAAAATAAATCCATTTCTTTGAAAATTTTCTATATTAAGTAAAAGTCCTTCAGCGTTTGTTATATTACTTTGTCCATAAAGAGATAATATTCCATGAAATAATTGTTGTCCTACTTTTTCGATTGAAAATGGAAAATTCTTATCATCGGGAAAACTAGATATTAGTTTCGGACCAAAGATATCATCCCAAAACACCAATAGTAAAACTACACGACTTCTTTCCTTTTTAGAAATTGAAGGATTTAGATCTATTTTAAGAGATGAGAATAGTTTTTCTACTTCTTTATTAATTAATTTAAGATTTATGTTCCGAGAAATTTTTCCAGCTATAATTGCGAGTAGATCTTCTTCTTTAAATGGCTTTGTAAGATAATCATCAACACCTAGCATTTTCCCTAATCGAACATCATGAGGTGAATCGCGAGCAGATAAAAATATAAAAGGAATACGATTTAAAATGGGATTATTTGAAACTGCTTTAAATAAATCATATCCGTCCAACTCAGGCATTAAAATATCACTTATGATAATTTCAGGAACTCTATCAATTGTAGACAGTAAAGCTAAAGCTTCTCTTCCGTTATTAGCAGTAACAACGTCGTAACTATTAACTTCTAATACAAGTTTTAAATTATACAAAATATCTGGATTATCGTCAACAATAAATATCAGCGGTTTCAACTTCTTTCACTCTATCGTTTTTCTCTTTTTATATTTTGAACCTATTAATTTTATTAAGAGTACGTTCTACAATATTTTCAAACTATTTTCTCAGATATGATTTGAAACAACTCATCTTCTTTATATGGTTTAATCATAATGTCATCTTCCATGATTTCAATGGATCTTAATTCCTCTTCTATAGGAGAGTATGCCGTTAGAAATAAAAATGGAATATTTTTCCATTGGGGGTTTTTCGAAATTGTGCTGAAAAATTCATAACCATTCATTTCAGGCATCATGATATCACTTATAATAAGATTTGGAAGGTGATCAAGTTTTTTCAGGACATTTTATACCTTTTTTTCCATTTTCTGCGGAAATAACTTGATAATCGTTGAATTCCAAGATCATTTGTAGATTTACTAAGATATCGATATTATCATCAACGATAAGTATTATTGAGTTCATATCTTCTTAACATCTGTTTTTGCTTTATTTTTTAATTTTATACATCTTATTTACCTGTTTAAATATTTTTTAAATAAGGAAGAAATACCGAGAAAGTAGTCCCTTTTCCATACTCGCTCTCGACAAATATTTCTCCTTTATGAAGTTCTATTAAATCTTTTGCAATACATAATCCTAAACCTGTTCCGGCAATTCTTTGCACACTTTTTGCTCTAAAAAAACGTTGAAATAATTGGGGAAGATCTTCTTCATGAATACCTACTCCGAAATCTTTGAATTGAAATAAAATGCCATCAATCCCATTTGAATTATATTTTCCCTTGTAATGATCTATACCATTAATGGCAATCTTTGACTTTTCGTGCGAATATTTTATGGCGTTATCGATTAGAATTCTAAAAATTTGACTAATTCTTCGACTATCCCCATAAAGCTGGATTTCCTTATCTACATAAACCTCAATAGTTATTTCTTTTGTTACTCGACGGGGTTCCATTAATTCTACGATCTCAAGAATAAGATTCAAAGGTTGATACTTCCTCCATGTTAGTTTTATTCTTTTTTCATCAATACTCGAAGTTACTAAAAGATCATCTACTAAATCATATAATAATGTTATATTTCTAGAGATCATTTCATTTATTTCTTTTTTCTTTTCTTCTGACAGTTTATCTTTATATTTGTTCAAAACATCTGTTGATTGCACTAATACTGTTACTGGAGTGCGTAATTCGTGAGAAACAACGGCAATAAATTGCCGTAAATTGTCTTCGGCTTGTTTTTTTTCGATAATAACCTTTAATCGATTTATGATATCTTTTGTTAAATTTTCTTCTTCTTCAAGAAAAGATTTATTTTCCAAGTAATATACTTCAATTTTTAGTTCTTTTTTGTTGATTTCTGTACTTGCTGATAATTTCCATTTAGTTTCCTTAAAATTGCTTGTTTTAAACTCCGTAGTATTGAAAAATATTCTTACACAAGTTAAGTCAGGAAATTGCCAACCGGGTGGAATTAGATTAAGAGTATTTTTAATTATCTCATCTACTGATTTTAATGGTTTTTCAATCAATTTGGATATTCCATATAAGCAATTAATTTCCTTAATCCTTTCTTTAAGATTGCGCTCGGATTCTATTAATTTTTGTTCTGCAAGTTTCCTTTCTGAAACATCCCGAGTAAGACCAAAGAACCCCACTTTTTTTCCTTCAGAATCGTATTTTAAATGAGTTAAAGTTTCAAAATAGTATGTTTCTCCACTAGAGGATAATCTTTTTGTTCTAAAACTTATTGGAGAGGAAACCTCATCTTTATAAAGTTGGTTATATTTTTTAAAAATATTTTCCTTTTTCTCTCCTTGATAAAAACTACTATAACTCTTTCCCAACAGTTCTTCCTTTGAATATCCTAACATTTTACAATAATAATCGTTCATAAAAGTAAAATTTCCCTTAAGATCATTTTCAAAATAACCTTCTTGCATATTTTCGAGAATCTCTCTATATTTTTTTTCGGATTCTTTTACTTTTCGTTCAGCTTCCTTACGGGCGGTAACATCCCGAATAAGACCAAAAAATCCCACTTTTTTTCCTTCAGAATCGTATTTTAAATCAATTAAGGCTTCAATATAGGGTCTTTCCCCGCTTTGTGTTAATAATTGAGTTTCATAAACAAAAGGAGGGGGTATCTCATTTTTATAAAGTTGGTTAAATAAGTTAGCTAACTCCTTAGATGACTTCTCATCGTAAATTGAGCGATAATTCTTTCTCAATACTTCTTCTTTTGAATATCCTATTGTTTCACAATAATAATCGTTCACGAAAGAATAAGTTCCTTTAAGATCGTTTTCAAAATACCCTTCCTTTATATTTTCGAGAATCTCTCGATATTTTTTTTCTGATTCTTTTAATTTTTGTTCTGCTATTACTTTTTCGGTAACATTCCTAGCAAAACCGTAAAATCCGATCTTAGCTCCATCAGAATCGTATATTAAATCAATTAATCCTTCTAGAAATAGTTGTTTTCCCCTTTTCGTTATCATCATAGCTCTATTAGTATGGGGAAGGGGAATACCTGATTTATACATCTGGTTGAACATTTTAAATAAATTTTTACATGTCTTATCGTCATATAACAAGCGATAATTCTTTCCTAATACTTCTTCCTTTGAATATCCTTGTATTTTACAATAATAATTGTTCACGTAAGTATAATTTCCCTTAAGATCGAGAGTATAATATCCTTCATTTATATCTTCGAGAAGTTTTCTATATTTTTTTTCGGATTCCTCTAATTTCTGTTCTGCTATTATTTTTTCCGATTCTCTCAATTTTTGCTCTGCTTCCTTACGTTTGGTAATATCCCGAATAAAACCAAAAAATCCCACCTTTTTTCCTTCAGAATCGTATATTAAATCGACTAATCCTTCAATGTAGGGTGTTTCCCCGCTTTTTGTTAGCAATTGTCTTTCATACACAAGAGGAGGAGAAATCTCATTTTTATAAAGTTGGTTAAACAATTTAAATAACTTTTTAGATGTCTGTTTATTGTAGATCAAGAGATAATTCTTTCCTAATACTTCTTCCTTTGTATATCCTAATATTTTACACAGATAATCGTTCACAAAAGTATAATTTCCCTTAAGATCGCTTTCAAAATAGCCTTCCTTTATTTTTTCAAGAATCCCTATATATTTTTTTTCGGATTCTCTTAATTTCTGTTCTACTATTTTATATTCTGTAATAGTTCTTAATATTCCAACAATTTTAATTGTGCCATTTTCTTTAACCAAACTACCCTTTACAGAGATTGGAATATAATATCCTCTTTTGTGTTTCATTCTAAATTCTCCTATTAGAGAATCTTCAAATTTTCCTCCCTTATCCTTTGTTTCTCTGAAATATGATAAATCCTCTGGATGGACGAATTGATACACACTTAATCCAATTAATTCTTCAGGTCGAAAACCGACCATATCACAGACTTGAGGACTCAAATGAACGAATTTTCCCTTCACATTTACTTCTACTATAACATCTAAAATATAATCGATAATATCTCTCTGTCTTTTTACCAATTCTATTAATGATTGTTCTGTTTTTCTCATTCTAAAATCAATATTTATAAAATTATATTATAGTAACAGTAAACTTCAATCTTTTAATTTTAATGAAATAGAAACATATAAAAATGATTAACTAACTATAGCAAAACTTTCCTACAATTTTTTTCCTTTATTTGTATTTAAAACCGTTCTTAAAATAATTAGTTATCTTACTAAGCATTACAGTATTGTTTTTTGCTTTTTAGGCTTACTTCTATTATCCGATTTATAAAACCTCAAATATTTTCGAATGTTCGATTTCCAATACATTTAAATAGTTGTTTTTTTTTAATTATATTGATATTCGAAATCGAATATATTAAAGATATATTTAAAATCGAATATTAATTGGTGAAAAAAATGTTTTTTGGTAAAAGATTTAGTGGTCATCATAGTGATCCTTTTTCAGGTTTAGATATTTTAGTGCTTTCAATAATTAAGAACTACGATGGGATTTCTGGCTATGATATCATTCCAGTAATTAATGAAAAATTTAAAGATTTATGGAGGGTATCACCAGGGACAATATATCCATTATTGAATCGGTTAAATAAAAATGATTTTGTTAGTGTTGAAGATGTAAGTGATGTAAATAATCGAAAAAAGAAATTATATAGAATTACAAAGAATGGCAAAGAAAGATTAAAAGAAATATTACGAGATAATTTTGAGCTAAGCATAAACACACTCGGTGATTTTGTACGAACTATTGTAAAAGCTTGGATACCAAATGAGGAACGTATAAATAACGCAATGCTATGTTTTCCTTTTGATTGTATGACTCACCATCCTAAAATGGATAAAACTGACTATTCTCTGGCAAATATCGAACGTTTAACTCGAAAAATAAAGGAGTTGGAATTCTCTAAGCTTAGACTTTCAGGGAGGTTAAATGAAATTGCTAGGAGAATAACAAATCACAAAACATTGCTTACTGAATTAAAAACGAAAAGAGAAAAAAACATGAAAATCATCGAAATTGTTGATGATGAAGAGTATGAAAATTTTTGATTTTCACCAATTATTTAAAAAAAACAAAAAAATAAAGGAGGTAAAAAATATGGTTCAAGACAGACATCATGGTCCACACCATCATGGTTCTGGGCATAGACATATGTGCTTCCCTTTTTCCCCCCAAGATATGGGCAAAATGAAGCATATGGCAAAGAAATTTATGAAAGGATTTATGGGTGGTTTTGGTAGTAATATTCCACATAATATTGAAGATCTTGGAGAAAGCTATTTGATCACGGTACCTTTGGCAGGTCGCACTAAAGAAGATGTTAAAGTCTCTTTAATTGGTAATAATTTAAACATTAAAGCAGAAAAGCCTAAGATACCAGAAAAAGAAAATGTAAAAGAGAAAACACAGGTAGATGATAAGAGTCAATTCTGTTGTTCTCCTTTTCTAGGGAAGGGCTTCAGTTTTATAGATGTGAATATGGACATTCCTCTCCCTGTTGATGCGAATGAAGATACAATCGTTTCAAAAATGGCTAATGGACTTTTAAAAATAACGATGGAAAAAAAACCAGCCAAGAACATAAATGTTAATGGAGATTAGTTTAAAGTTTTTAAACTAAAAGCGGAGTGCTTTAGAATCAAGAAACCAGTTTCTTTGAAAATAAAATTGTAATAAATTAACTCTAAAGCACCCCAATTATTATATTTTTTTTTTATTTTTTAACTTATTCTTTATATTTTTTGTTAAACATATTTTTTTAAAGTCTTAATTATGATTGAATTTATGATATATTTAAGGTTGATTTGGAGTTAGAGTAATTTTCAATAATTCAAAAAAGAAATTTAAAAACATCAAAAAAAATTCATATTAGAATGTAAGTTCTTTAATTTAAAATTTTTAAAAAAAAAAAGATTTATTTTTATTTATTCCATAATACTCTTATTTTTCATTTATTTTACTTTTACCCTTATTTATTTTCAATTATCTACACTATCTATAATTTCTATTATTGATATTTCTCATTTTTTTATAATTGCCTTCGTTTGAATAGTAGTGCTGCTAATATAAAGAAAACGACCATATATACGAGTAGCATAGTAATTCCCATCCCAACACTAGGTGTTATCCAAAAGCGAATTGTGTCACCCTCACCAGGACCCATACCACCAAATCCGAATTCAGTGTATCTTGGATCTGGAAAAGGATTTTCGAGTATGGTAGTTATAAGAATACTAAGATATGGTAAAGAATATAAAGGTTCAATATTTCCGTTAAATGCAAATGTAAGCAACAATTGTACGAGACCAAATACGATGAGAAGAAGTACTAAAGTAATTACGACTGTTAAAGTTACACTTTTCATAAATGAGCTAAAGAAAGTTACAAAGCTGCTTAAAACAATTACATATAATAATGCAATACCATATGAATAAAAAAATCGGACGCTAATTGATTCCTCAAAAAAGTAAAGCCCTAGAATACCTAGCATAAAGTAATAAATTGTTATAATACTAACAACTAAAATTATATTTCCAAGATATTTCCCCGCTATTAATTTATATTTATTTATTTTAGGAAAGACTATATGACCAGTTTTTTTATCAAATTCAGAACAAATAATTCCCGAGAAAAACAAAATCGCAACAAATAATCTTAGGAATTGAAAAACAAATGATAAATTATTAATAAAAAACTGTATCTGTGTACTTTGTTGAAGAGAGGATGGTGTTAATCCATATGAAACAGTCATCAAAACAATAACTAGGGATATAATTATCAAAAAGACATAAAATTTCTTTCTCTGCTTTTTGATTTCAAATATTATCGTATCATAGATTGGTTTTAATCCAACAGTTAATTCATGATTATTTCTCATTTTTCAATCCTCTTTATTTAATTTGCTTTTATTATTTGGTTTATTAGATTCTATCATTTTTACATAAACTTTTTCCAGTTGAGATGTTTTTTCTTCAGTATATGAAATCACAGTAAAATCTGATTCAAATTCCTTCATAAAAACTTTCAAGATTTCTCCTTTTGATTCATTTCTTCCATCATAAAAAATTTTTAATTCTTTTTCTTCAGGATAATATTTTATAGGAATCTTTGAAATCGTAGGATCTAAGTTCTGGTCTAAATAGGGATTAAGTTTTTCAGTTAACCGATTTAATAACGTCCCTAATTCATGTGGGGCAACAGATTCAAGTAAAACACAATTTAGTTCACTAGTTGTTTTTAAAATACGTGATAAATTCTCTACTGTATCAAATCCAACTATTGAACCTTTGTTAATTATGGCAATCTTATCACATATCTCAGAGATTTCATATAACATATGTGATGCTATAAAAATAGTTTTACCTTGAGATTGAAGTTTTTTTATATATTTTCGTATTTCAATACGCGATAATGGGTCTAAACCAGTTTGTGGCTCATCTAATATTAGAATCTCTGGATTATGTATAATTGCTTGAATAATTCCTAACTTCTGTATCATACCTTTTGAAAATTTTTTAGTATTTTCATGCTTCCATTCAGTAAGTTTAAAAAATGCTAAAAGCTCATCGATTCTTTCATTTATTTTATCTTTTGGGTAATTTTGAAGTTTAGCAAAATATTTAAGTAGTTGATAAGGTGTCATTTTGTAAAAACTTGGTATATCAATTAAAAATCCCATTTGGGTGACTGTGCTCGAAACATTCTTCAAATCCTCTAATTCACTATGATTAGTTCTAATTAAGATTCTCCCTGAATTTGGTCTTAAAATTTTAGCAATCATTTTAATAGTTGTTGTTTTTCCAGCACCATTAGGGCCAACTAGTCCAATGATTTCACCTCTGTGAACTTCAAAATTAATTTCATTTACAGCAGTAAATTTTCCGTACTTTTTAGTTAAATTTTCTAGTCTAATTACTGTTTCTGTCATAGTTTTTACATCGATTTTTATTTTTTATATTTATTCTATATTTTTATATTAATTTTAACTTTCTTTTTCTAATTCTAAACTTTTTGATTTAATTTTATCTTTTTTAAAAAATTAAACTTAATTGATTATTAATAAATTAAAAAAGATATGTAGACCAATTTTTATGAAATAGATTTGAATTTTTTATAAAGTAATACTGAATAGAAGTAGAGAAATAATATTATTATTACTATTAACATTTTGATTTATCTGAAGGAAGAATAAATTGAGAGAATTTATTGTAAATGATTATTTATCACTTAAATTAGAGAATGGATTAACTAATATTTATATAAAGGAAAAAAAAATTCGACATTGCAAATTTC
>SDBS01003063.1_pt1 | contig 16436 bp, 18 predicted proteins | sample 2277091 | NCBI WGS metagenome assembly SDBS01 (sample SAMN10404972, study PRJNA504765) | marine sediment metagenome | isolation source: marine sediment core GS10_PC15, 163 cmbsf | place: Arctic Ocean: Southern Knipovich Ridge | collected 2010 | reverse complement strand
TTCTGCACGGTGTTGAAAATCATCAATATGTTCGCCAAGCAAAGATTTTTTACCAAGAATATCGATACTTTTTAACATCGCTTCCACACTACTTCGAAATAAACTTTCTTACCATTAAACACAAAGGGTGCTGTTGTTAAAATCAAGCGATCATTTTTAAATTCGACAAAACGTGTTTTTGTTGTGCCAATCCAATCAGGGCGCGTACAAGTTTCAATATGATGTAAAACTTTTTCACCATCAAATTCATAATGCCCAAAGTATGCGAAAAACTCATCACTCATATTTGCCTTATCTTCAATTGACAAACCATCTTTGTCATTACTTGTAAGAGGCGTTCGATTTGCATTCATCAAACAAACTGAAAAATGCCCATCAGGCAAATAAAAAAGATATCCAACAGGATATTCACCAAAAGCATAATCAACGTTATGCGAATCAGCATATGACTTGCACTCAGTTAACATCCAATTACCTAAAAGTTTTTGTTGATTCATAAAATATCTACCACTGTAAAACCAGACTGGGCATTATACAATTATTTAGCTCTCACATCTTCAACTTTTTTATCTTGATTGTAATTTAACACTTTTTGCAATATAGTTATTTAATATTTCAATTCGTTTTAAAATATCAAACGGGTCCTTGGTTTTGGATGTTTATTTCTCTTTTATACTTAAGTCCTATTTTTTTTATTTACCTCTCATGGCACTAGTTAACGCCATAGCCTTTAGAAAGAAAAGTCTCACTTTCTTAAGCTTCAAAACGTTATTTCAAAAAAACCACCAACTAAATATTTTTTATGGCTTGATCTTTATTACACTAACCTCCAGCTTAATCGCCGGTTTGACTCCGAATTGTCTCAATATTCGATTTATCAGCACTATTTTCACACCTTATTTCTTGATACTGGGCGCTCTTTGTTTCCTTCTCTTATCTAAGCTTGTAATAAAATTTTGCTTCAAAAGATTTCTGTTTATTTTTCTTTCGATAGCATTAATGTCATTTGTTGGCTTGAAAAGTTATTATAATTTTTATCATTATTTTATTTGATTGGGTGCTGATGAAACATCGACCGTACTTCTTTTGCGATACTTTTGAACAGACTGATCACGAGCTTGACATACACAAACAACTCTTACTATAATGCAAGCGTGTTTTAATTATTTTTAATGGAATATTACTAAGGAGAGCGTAATGAAAAAACATATCTTATGTACTGTCGTATTGGTTGGAATGACTCTATTTTTAGCTGGCTGTGGATCTTTTTTAAGCTCATAATAGAAAGGAAACCACAATGAAAAAGCACATCTTTTGTACTATTGTCTTTGTCGGAATGACTTTATTTTTGGCTGGCTGTGGCTCCTTTCTTTCGGGCGGAGGATTACTATAGCAACAAAAATTAACTTCAATTAACGCTTATTAGAAGCGATGCTTAAAAATAAGCGCATAGTAAAATTGTATGCGAGAATGTACTGAATTTCTTTTGGAAACATTCTCGCATTTTTATTACACTCAGATTGATTAATTTATCACAAAAATTTTATTGGTCATTCTCGGCTGCTTTACTGTTCTTTATTTTCAGATATATCTCTTCTCGATGAACCTCTACATTATCTGGCGCTTGAACACCAAACCGGACTTTATTTCCATTAATACTCAAAACGCGTACCTGAATCTCATTATCACCAATAATTATTTGTTCACCTTGTCGTCTCGTTAGAATGAGCATACAAACCTCCATTTAAAGTTAAATTCGATCACGAGTTGTGCATTTTGCAAAACTCGCTCTTACCTCAAGACAATATCTATGACAAAAATTTTGAAAAAAATAATACATCTTTTACCAAATTTAGGTTTCTTTATAAAACCATATATGGTTATTAATATCTTGATTAAATTCAATATAAACTATTAATGGCATATGCGCAAGACAATAGAACCATTTTAGATTAAAATATATAATAATTTACTTGATGTACCCATTTAAGAAACCTGATACCATAAAAGCATTGAACACATATATGCAAAAACAGCTCGTATAAAAAAGGTAACGAAATGAATTATAGCGTAAAAAAATTCCAAGAAAATCTGACAACGCTCATGTCTATGCATAAGATATCAAGGCACAAACTCCACAGAAATACGAATGTACCTATAAGCACTATTCAGCGTCTTTGCATAGAAGATAACCCCAATCCAACCATCTCTACCTTAAAACCTATTGCTGACTTCTTTGCTATTTCTGTCAATCAGCTGATTGGCGATCTACCTTTACCCAATGAACGTATTATTTACTCACAATTTAAAAAACAAGAAACCTGGCAGCACATTCCCATCATTACATGGCAACAAGCAATTTCCTGGGCCTCGGGAAAAATTGATTTGATAGATTCACCATTGGTCTCAACTGACATCACACTAGGAGAACATCCATTTGCATTAGAGATCTCCAATAATGATTGGATCGGCTTCAGAAAAGGGACTGTTTTGATTATTGACCCTAACACAAAACCGCTTGATCGCGGCTTTGTCATTGCTTATAAAAAAGGCCTAGACTCGGCCACGCTAAAAAAACATTTAATTTATGATGGTGAAGTGTATCTCGAACCATTAAATAAAATATTTAAAACCGTCGAACTATCAAATGATTTTATAATATTAGGATCCGTCGTTCAGCTTAAACTAGATTTTAATTCAAAGAATTGCGTTTAGCGCCATAATATACCCATTGTCATTGGCGATAGGTATATACATACTATGATTGCAAATAAATCTTCAAATCACTTTCTGTTAGCGGGGTTTTTATTGCTTCATCTACGAATTTTTGTCTATAGCTTGTTAACGCTTGCTTCGCTTCTTCAGAGAACTCAACATTAGACCCATCTAAAGAAACCTCAAGATAATTATCCTTAAATCCATAGAAATGGTTACCGCCAACAAATTCATTATTTATAGCAAATTTAATTGATTCAAAAACGGCTAAATCCATGTGTTTATAAGTGCTTGCAATAATAAACTCAGGGTGCAAGGCATTTTGATTTTGACCTTCCCCAATTGCATACCCACCTTTTTCGGAAACCGCATCGAACACGCCCAATCCAGAAGCACCTGCCACTTGAAATATAACACTTGCTCCTTTACCAATTTGAGAAATTGCCAATTGTTTTGCCTTTTCTCGATCAATAAAACTACCGACAACATCAACCAGAATCTCAATTTCGGGATCAATGGTTTTTGCACCAGCTTCATATGAAAAAGCGTATCGAGTCAAATGAGGTGCATCCATACCTAATAAAACACCAATCATTTTGTTTTTAACAAGCCCCTGTAAGTTTAACTGTTTGATTTGGTATGCTGCCAATATTCCAGCAAGAAAAGCATTCTCCTCTTCTTTGAACAATATACCTCTAACATTTGGCTCGGAAGATTTTGCATCAATTAATATAAACTTTTGATCTGGAAATTTTTTGGCAGTTGCATTAGCAATTGTATCTTGATAAAAACCCAGCCCAACAATAAGACTATATTTCTTCATAGCCGCAGCTGATGCATATGTATCTTCAGTAAGATCGCCGATTTCATGAAGCTCCACCAGATCAACACCAACGTTTAATTCTTTCATCGCACGTCGTGCACCAGCAAACCCCGCATCGTTAAAACTGCGATCACCCAAGCCACCTTCACCTGTAATTAATAAAATATTTGGGTTTGTTTGATTCATCATAATTACCTCTATCGTGTCGTCACTCTAATATTGACTCTATATATTTAGCGGGGGATGATGAAGGCATTTAATTGCTAACCTTCGTCAATTTCATCAGCAGAAGAGTATCACTATCTCTAATTGTTGTATAGTGGTGACGCTCAAAAAACAACTTATAATTATCCAACATTGTTTTAAGATGTAGTCGCTTAAAATCCCTTAAATCCGTATAGTTACATCGGTTTACTTGAGCGGCCGTCAGACTGGATGCTTTTGACAAACACTCTTTGCCATGAAAAGTTTGCGCAATCAAAACTTTAGAAATGAAAATGTATTCAGGCTTGACTGTCTTCAGCTGGAATTTCAATGACTTTTTATCCCAAGACGAAAAGCCTGCATATGTTTTCTCAAACCCTGGTAAATATTGCATAAACGTATAATTTGTTAATATTTTTCCCTTTAATTGATGGGTATTAAAATAGTCATAAAGGGGCCTATTTAATAACTTATAGCCAAGTTTAGTTTTCAGGTGAATTTGTTGTTGAAAAATAAGCTGGTTTATCTTTGCATTATATAGGCCCAAAAATGCAAGCACCAAAATAAACAACATAACCATAAATGGTTTTCTTTTTAATACTACAGGAACATGTTTTCTTAAGAGATCAATCAAATAATTCAGACCCACGCCAGCAACAATTGCAAACACGGGAACAATCAGCACTAAGTTTCGTAAATCATAACTAAAAAAGAAATTCCATATGCAAAAATAACATAGACCCCACAAAAACAATATGATCAATTTTGGTCGTTGAATTAAACCCAACAGCACAATAATTGGAAACAAAAAGAAAAGATTAAATGCTCCAATCGACTGACGTATTAGCATAAAACCGTAAACCCAACGCTGAGAATATGACAATGATGAATATGCAATAACACTGGTAGCTTTTTTAAAAAAATGACCTTGATATAATTGACTATGACCAAACGAAATATACCCATAACCAAACAAAACGAGAAACACAATAATGCAAGCAGAACAAAGCAATAATTGTATTTTTTCTTTTAAATTAAATTTCTTATTTTCCCAGAGAATAAACCAGCAAATCAACAATGGATATGCAAGAGCAAACAGCAGCCCTGCTCGTTTTGTTAATGCAGAAGCGGCAGCAAACAAAGATCCAATCAAAATAAGCTTTACACATTTGTTTTTCGAAGATTGATTATGCGGCAAAAATAATACGTAAAGCGATAATGCAGCAAAAAACATGCATGTCATATCAGCAAAACCACTAATCACTCGCCAATTCAAAAATGCGAATAACACATAGCCCGCAAGAATCAAACTCAACAAATAAAATCGTTTTTTATTTTGCACAGACAGGTCCGCAAACATCAGAAGAAAACCAAAAGGGAAAACAACCATCAAAAACTTAATAAAGATCTGAACATAGTCATTCCCCATCAGCATATAGTTAAACGACCAATTGGCGGGCAATAATTGAGGATAAGACCCCACAGAAAAATTAACAGCACCTTGATACCAATAAGTTGTCCAAAGATTCCAACCCAACAAAGGATCAGTGGCGGCGAGAATTGACTTAAAGTTACCAAACGTATAATACACATAGAATAAAATTGTAACGCAAACAAGAATAAAAATAGCGACTGAAATGAGCGAAGAATCTTTTAAATAAGAAGCCCCTTGTAGCTTTGTCGCTTTAATGCGTTGCAATAAATTAAATTTTTGTGGGTAACGAAAAAGCCACCACAATATGATTATGACCTCTAAAGAAATAAGAAGCAGCAAGGTATATCGGTTGTATATGTGTAACAAAGAAAACAAATACGCAAAAAGATAGTTAACGAGCAAACTCAGACCGATCGAAAAAAGAGTGGTGCGAATCACGCCTTGATTCATACGTAGCACTAAAAGGACCAAAAATCCCGGCAAAAAAAGAATCTGAAGTAATGACAATGTCCCTGAAAATATCATACATTTATATTACTTGGAGCAACAGAAAAATACAACCATTATCCTAAAAACTGCAGCTGGGCGCGATTGCATTAAAATTATTTTGGATTATAAATAGAAAAAAAACTAAATTTGAAATTCGCAAACCAGGGTTTTATGATGATTTTGTCAAAATGGCTCGTGCCTGCGCTTTACTTTCGTCAAAACCATCATAAAACCCTGGCTTTTGTCTTAAATTTACTCTGAAATAATTTTAAAACAATCGTCCTAGTGACAATCTGTCTGTCTCGAGCTTACCGAGAGGCAACTCTTCTCTCTACAGACTTTCAACAGCTCTCAATACCGCACTCGGCACAGCAGGATTATCTAAATGAATGTCAATCTCATAATGTTTGATTGACTCAATTGCATCTTTGATCGCAAAGTATGCAGCCTGTCCATACAACAATGGCGGCTCACCAACACCTTTACTACCAAAAATACTTGCACGCTCACAATCATGCTCATACAAAGATATATCAAACACTTCTGGCAGATCACGAATGCAAGGAATTTTATAGGTTGATAAAGTATTCTGAATATATTTTCCTTTTTTGTCATATTTCAATTCTTCCATCGCACACCAACCATAACCTTGAAAAAAAGCACCTGCAATTTGCCCTTTATCAATCGACTCATTTAATGTCTTACCTGATTCATGCAAAATATAAACTTTTAACAAACGGTTTCGCCCTGTTAACAGATCAACTTCGACCTGTGACAAACACGCACCCTGAACATAATAATAAAAAGGATTTCCTCGACCTGTTTCGCGATTAAATTTAATACCTGGTGTGCGATAAAAACCATGAGCCCCAAGGCTTTGCTGCTGATTATAAGCATGCTGCACAACTTCAGAAAATTCGAGCGTTACATCTGGCGACCGATTATCAAAAACCACGCCATTTTCAAACTCAAGATGGCTAATATCAGCAGATGGATTGCCTTCTTTTCGCAAGCATTTGAGAGCAATCCTTGCTAAACGATTTTTTACTGATGTCGCCGCAATCCAGGCCGCGTTACAGTTAATATCTGCAGCTGTAGACGCAGCAGTTGGAGAGGCATTCCCCACTCGTTTGGTATTAGCTGATTCAATTCTGACTTTTGAAAAATCAACACCCAAGCAATTCGCCACAACCTGCGCAACTTTAGTATTAACTTCCTGGCCCATTTCAACACCGGCATGACTCACCGAGACGCTACCATCTAAATAAACCCATAATATCGCCGAACCTTGATTAAATGCGCCTTGCGTAAAAGAAAGCCCAAATTTTATTGGGATAATAGCAATACCTTGTTTTTTATACTTATTCGTAAGATTAAATTTATCCGTTTCTTTGCGCATATTTTCATATTGGCTTTTGTCGCATAGTTTTTTAAATATTTCTCGATTACACACATCAAAAAGCTTTTCTTCATATGGTGTAGTTTGACCGTTTTGATAAAGATTAATTTCACGGATTTTCATCATATCCATTTTTAAGTGACGCGCCACTTTGTGAATAGCAGACTCAATCATAAAAATACTTTGCGGACTACCAAACCCTCTAAAAGCAGTATTAGGCGGTGTATTTGTACGACATGCACCACCTGTAATTCGAATATTTGGAATATAATATGAATTCTCACCAAACAACATTGCACGCTCCATCACTGGAATAGAAATATCACAAAGCGCGCCTCCATTTGAGTAAAGCGCAATATCATAGGCAATAATTTTTCCATCTTTATTAAAACCTATTTTGTATTTACCCTTGAATGGATGTCGCTTACTTGTCCATGATTGATCCTCTAGACGACTAAGCTGAAACTCAATTGGGCGCTTTGTGTGATAACAAGCAAGCGCAGCAAGTCCAGTCCATAAAGTTGGTGCTTCTTCTTTGCCACCAAATCCTCCGCCGAGACGTTTAACGTCGACAGTAATAGCGTTTGCATCCCAACTCAATAAACGAGCGACTGCTCTTTGCACGGCCGAAGTATTTTGTGTTGCAGAAAACAAAGTCATGTGATCATCTTCTTCCGGCATAGCCCAACATCGCTGGGTTTCGAAATAAACATGCTCTTGTGCACCCGTCGATTGTTCACCCTCTAATACAAAATCAACTTCATTAAAGGCTTTTTTGATCTGACCTCGTTCAATTTTTCGTTTTGGAATATAAAAGTTTTCTTTTTGAATAGCTTCATCAAATGATATGAGTGGCTTTAATTCTTTATATTTAACTTCAACAAGCAAAACGGCTGCATTAGCTGTTTTTTCATCTTCTGCAACAACGATTGCAATTGGCTGCCCAACATAAACCGCCTCTTCTTTTGGCAACAATGGCTCAACATCAACAAAATGACCAATATTGTTTTCACCCGGAATATCATCTGCCGTCAACACCGCATGAACACCAGGCAACTCGAGGGCCTTTTCAGCTTTAATATCAATAATCTTTGCATATGCGAACTTACTAGGAACGGACTTGATAACTAACATCCCCGCTGGCTTTATTTCATCACCAATAAATTTTGATTGGCCCGTCACATGCAAATGTCCGCAAATATGGTGCGGGTCTTTTTGTTGACTTCGTTCTTTCATATCAACTTCCTTCCTGCATAAAATTTAACGCACTAGTCAAATGTTTTATCATATGATTTTTTACAAGCGCTTTACGATATTCAGGTTCACTACGCGTTTCAACAACCGCCTTAAATTCGTTGTAGACAGAATTTGCAACCTCCTCAATCACTACCTCAGTAAGCTCTTTACCCATTAATTTTTTCATATTTTTTTTAGCAATTGTCGGGTACTCACCAACGCCACCAAAGGCAATCCGACATGAGATAACGACGTTTCCATCCAAGACGACATTAACAAAAGAACATACCTTTGAAATGTCAACTGCAACTCGTTTTACGCCCTTTTCAAACCCACAATAACCTTTGGGAATAGGTATTTCGATACCTGCAATCACTTCATTTTCTTGTAGAACAGTTTTTTGATATCCCTTATAAAACTCATCCAATGAAATGACGCGCTCATTATCTTTTGATTTCAAAGAAACAGACGCGCCCAAACCAAGCAATCCAACAACCCCATCTGCGACAGGCGAAGCATGCGCAATATTTCCAGCAAAAGAAGCAATATTGCGAATTTGTTTCGATGCCATTTGTCTAATCACCTCACACAAACCTGGTAACTTTTCTTGTATCAACTCATTGTCAAACAATTTCTGATACGTCGTTGCCGCACCAATTAGGATTACCCCTTCACGCTCAATAATAAAATCCAATTCTTCTAAACCTGACACATCGATGTAGCAAACCTCACGCTTATTTTTTAAATTAGCTTCAACAATAAGATCCGTACCACCTGTTATAAATTTTGCATTACTTTTATGTGTTTCTATTAATTGAAATAATTCATCCAGTGTTTTTGGCAACAAATAACGCTCGGTTATTTCCAAATCAGAGGCATGTCGCATAAACGTTCGTATCGCCGGAAGCACTTTAACTTTTGCAGGCATCTCTATCAGATAATCGGGAAATATTAACGTTTGCCACTCTTCTTTACGCAGTTTTAGCGCTTTCACTACAGCACACGCCGCTTCGTAAATCGTATGATATCCTGTACAACGACATAAATTACCCTCTAAAGCACTCATCATCTCCTCTTCAGATGGCGATTGATTTCCCGCAAATAAACAAAACATTGACATCACAATACCTGGTGTACAGTAGCCACACTGCGTTGCATGACTCTCGAGAAGCATTTGTTGAATGAGATGTAATTTCTGCGCCTGCGCCAAACCCTCGACGGTAATAACATGTGTGCCATGTAACTTTGCAGCAGGAAAAATACATGAAGTAACGGCGCGATAAATAATTAGTTCTTCTTCAAGTCGACCAATAGCAATCGTACACGCGCCACAATCTCCTTCTGAGCAACTTTCTTTGGTGCCGACCAACCCAGACTGCTCGCGAATAAAATCAATTGCTCGTGTGCCTGGTGCAATATCAGCTTCAACGAGCTGATCATTCAAATAAAAAGAAAGGTGTAAATATTGAATATTTTTCATACTTCATTCCTAATACTAAACCCTTGATCATAGAGTCTAGCTCCTAGACCATAACGCCCAGCCATTATACTTCAAAGCACAAACATTCATACAATTTTGAAAAATATCCTTGCCGATCAATTAGATCATGATATTGACCTTGTTCAACAATTTTCCCTTCATGAAAAACAAAAATCATATCAGCATGTTCGACAGATGTTAGCCTATGCGCAATAATAATTGTTGTTCGATTTTTCATCAGACTTGCCAAAGATTTATAAATTTGATTTTCAGAATATAAATCAAGCCCAGACGTTGCTTCATCTAAAATCAAAATAGGCGCATTCTTTAAGATTGCTCTAGCAATTGCCACGCGTTGACGCTGACCTGCAGATAATAACAACCCATTCTCACCAATTGCTGTATCAAGCCCATGTGGCAATGTTTGAATCCAGCTCCACAAATTTGCTTCTTTAGCCGCTTTTTCAATTTCTTTCATGTTAAATGCTGACAATCGTCCATAAGCTATATTATGAGCCAAAGAATCATTAACCAGAGATACATGTTCAGACACCACAGCAAATTGTGCCCTCAATGAGGACAGTTCAATTTCTCTAATATTAATTTGACCTAACAATATTTGACCGGAATCAGGCAAATAATCTCGCTGCAATAAACTCATTAATGTTGATTTTCCACTACCAGAATGTCCAACAAGCGCAACGGTTTGGCCTGAGTTAATTTTTATATTGATGTCGCTTAAAACAAACTGATGCCTCGTAGAATAGTGAAAATTAACATCTTGAAATTTAATATCCCCTGAAATCTGATTTAACTGAATGCTGCCTGTGTTTTTTTCAACAGGCTCATCTAAAATTGAAAACACACTCTCAGCACCGGCAATCCCTTTTTGTAAATCGCCATTAACTTGTGTTAACTTTCTCAACGGTTTAAATGCTGATAACATCGCCGCAATAATTGACATGAATGCACCTGTTGAAAGTCCTGAATGTGGAACTGTCGCAATATAAATAGTTAAAGCTAGCGCGAAAGAAGCAATTAAACGAACACCAGAAACACCTAAACTGTTAATCATAACCAAGCGAACTTGTTTTTTTAAAATCGTTTTTGTCACCCTTGCAAATTTGTTCGATTCATAGCGCGCGCCATCGAAAACCCGAATCATCTTTATACCTTCTAATGACTCTTCTGCAATGTGTGTTGCTTCTGCTACGGAATCTTGAATCTTGAGACTGAGTCTTTTCATACATCGACTAACAACAAAAAACACGATCAGGATAATGGGCATTGTCACAAAAAAAATGAGCGCTAAAAGCCAACTATTAACAAACATTACAACAACCAAACCAATAATATAAAAACCATCGCTCAATATGGTCATCAAAACAGAAGTGCATGTATTGGTAACTTGCTCAATATTATAAATAATAATTGCTAATAATTGTCCTCTCGAATGCTCATCAAAAAAAGTAACTGGTAAACTCAAAAAGCGATCAAAGACTCGCCTTTGCAAAACCATAACAACATTTCTGGCAACTAAAGCCATGAAGGTATCGCCGATAAATGCAGATAAGCCTAATAACAAATACGCACCAATCACAATCGCAGGAATCCAATGAATAAAATGAATGTCTGGCGAGATAAAACCTTTATTTAGCAAAGGCCTCAAAAACCAAGAAAATCCAGCGGCAATCGCAGAAGCTAAAAGCGTACCAAAAACGCCCAAACAAAAATAAAGTTTATAACGCCATATATATTTCATTAAACGAAGGAAAGTTTTTGTGTTTTTGAAATTTTGACGCATTTTGTTTTTAAAAAAATTATGTTGAGATAATCTTATTGAATATACACTGCACCCGTATATGGCGTAATAACCACGACAACCGCGCCCACATCAGGATTATTCAAAATGATGCCCTGATCAATGGTTTGTGCTGTTCCAGGAATACTATTATCCATATAAGGCACACCGTCTCTATCAAATACAACGTAACCATTCGTATAACCCGGGGCAGACAAAGTCGTATTGCTCAACAAACTTACTGAGCTGCTTCCATAGGCCGGATGTATGATGGCAGTTCCAGATAGATCAGAAAACGAATACGAAGTGGACGCAAAATTCAAGCGATAACGCGTATTTAACGTCATTGCAAGAAATTGTGTATAGCGTATATCGCTCACGAGACGCTCTGACTGAGCATTCAAAGCGACTGACTCTCCAGGCCAGGAAATTGACACGACCGAAGCTATTATCCCTATGACAATGATGATGATACCAAGCTCAAGTAAAGTCGCACCAATTTGTTTTTTTAGAAAATTACTCATACATATGCCTCATCTCTAATATTAATTATTAGGATATTTCTCCAACACATCTTACAATATCGCCCGCCCCGCCTGATCCATCATTTGGAGTAACACAAGATACATCATTAAAAGTTGGCACGATATAACCAACGCTATCGATACTAACTAAAACACCCATTGGAGGTCCACCTACCAAACCACCTTGAACATTAGCGGCAAGCTCAGTCAACGAAGGATAACTCGTTAGATCAGTTTCCTCTGAAAGCGTCACAGCAAAAGCCGCTTTAACCTCCTCACTCTTCGCTATTTTAGCAGCAACCAACACATTTGTACTTAAATCAAGATATGCTGGAATTGCAAAAACTGCAATGACCCCCATAACAATGGTCAATATACCCAATTCTATCAAAGTAAATCCAAGCTGTTTTCCTCGCTTTATACACCGCACCAGATATTTTCCTTAAATTAAAATTTTTTAGTCATGTTATATCGCCGACACATTGCACAACACTATCCACACCTGAAGTAGGCGTGGTACATGAGAGATTTACATAAGTTGGCACAATATAACTAACACCTTTTATGTAAACTAAAACGCCAAGCGAATTTGCTGAGCTTCCTTGCACGTTCTTCGCAAGTTCTGTCACTGTAGGATAACCTCCTTTTTCTACAATGGCGACTGCGAAAGCCTGCTGCAATACCTCATCCATCACCTTCTGAGCCACGATCAATGATTTTGAACTAGAATCAATATATACAGGAATGGCATATGCCGCCAAAACACCTAAAATAACAACTGTAATTCCCAATTCAATCAGAGTAAACCCAAATTGTTTTATCGTTTTTCGCCATATCATTAAGCAAATCCCTTATTGTTCCACGCCATTATAAAATATCACCAACACATTTTACTACATCACTTGTAGCCGTAGGATTCCCTGTGCAATCAAAATATTTGTAGACAGGCACAACATAGCTATTACCGTCTATACTCACCTGAATTCCAGAAGTACCACCGATATAAGCCACACCACCTTGAACATTGGTTGCAACCTCACTCAATGTTGGATAGTCTCCTTGCTCCATATAAGTTGATGCAAAAGCACTTTTGACGATACCAGACATCGCTTCCTTTGATGCAGTCAGCGCTTGCGAACTGAAATCCATATATTTAGGAATGATAAATGTAGCCAAAACACCAATGAGAACGATAGTAATCGCTAACTCAATTAAAGAAAAACCAACTTGTTTTAACTTACCCCTAATCTTCAACAATAAATCTCCTTATTTAAGGCGTATTATTACATATATCATCTACGCAATCGTACCAACACATTTTACGATATTAGAATTTGCAGTTGTTGCCGTCGAACACGCATTATTTGTATATGTACGAACTGTGTAAGTTGTATCATCAATCGATATTCCAACACCAGAAACATTAGCTGAACCATACTGCACGTTGGTCGCAAGCTCCGACAATGTAGGATTACGCCCCTGCTCCATAAATGTTATAGAATAAGCACTTTTAACCTGTATAGCCGCATGAAGTTTTGCTGCTGAAAGGGAATTTGAAGCAATATCTAAATGCTTGGGAACAACCATAGCTGACACTATACCGAGAATAACGACTACTATACCTAGCTCTATGAGCGAAAATCCAAATTGTTTCGTATGACGATATATTTTCATTGCAAAGCAACCACCTTTTAACACTTCCTATATTATGTAAGCTCTAATGCAATAGCATCCCTACTAAGTGGTAACAGTGTTTTGTACACATTTTACCGTCGCAGTCGGCACAATCAAAGCTGGATTTACATTAGAACAATCTACCTCCGTTGAAAGTTTAACATAGTAACTAGTGCCATCGATATCTACCTCAATACCTTTCGTGGCAACAGCTTCACCACCCTGGATATTGTCTGCAAGTTCTTGAAAGGTTGGGTATCGTCCTAAGTCTGTAATTGTCATTGAAAAAGCACTCTTTACTGTTCCTATCATGCCTTTTTTTGCTGTAGCAAGCGTGTTAGCTTCGATTTCAATATATTTTGGGACAGCTACTGCAGCTAAGATACCTAAAACAACAATCACCAAACCTAATTCGATTAATGTAAAGCCAAATTGTTTCAATCGATTATATATTTTCATAAAATAATTCCTTTTTTTACTAGGCTATATCCCCAACACACTGTACAAAAAGATCAGACCCTGTTATTACAGGAATAGTGCACTCAAAATCTTCATAGAGGGGGATAAAATAAGTCGTTCCATCAATATTTACATCTAATCCGTGTTGACTCGGATTTGACGTATTTAACACAGATCCTTGTACATTCGCTGCCAATTCGCTGGTGGACGGATCAGCCCTTCCAAATTCAACGTGCGTTAACATCAAAGCACTCTTCACATTGCCCACCATTGCCAATTTAGTCTTAGCAAGAGCTTCATCACCTACATTAGCGTATTTTGGAATTGCAATTGCAGACAATACCCCTAAAATAACGATTACCATACCCAACTCAATGAGTGTAAAACCCAGTTGCTTTAATTTACGTTCAAATTGCTTCATGTAATAAAATTCCTTTTAAAACTAAATATTCGCATCAAACCCAATCTAGAGCTGAGTCACCCACACATAATACAGAATGAGACGCAAGTGCTACTCGAGCCGTGCAATCAAAATTAATATATACAGGCACAACATAACTCGTACCATCGATATTAATTGCGAGCCCATAATTATCCATCGTTGAAGTGCTTGATACACCTTGCGTATTAGCAGCAAGCTCACTCATTGTTGGATATCTCCCTAAGTCTACGGTTGTGATCGCGAGTGCGCTTTTAACAGCGCCAATCATATTTTGTTGAGCTGCAGTCAGCGCTTCTGAGTCCAAAGCAACATACTTTGGAATTGCAATTGCAGACAATACCCCTAAAATAACAATCACCATAGCCAGCTCAACCAATGTAAAACCCCATTGTCTCACCCTATTATTTACACTCATTTTTTACTCCTTTTAAATATCAAGTTATATCTCCAACGCATTGAACAGTATCTGTATTATCTGCAGTCGCTGTTGTGCAAGTACTTTCAGTGTAAGTTCGAATAAGATAATTTGCACCACTTATCACAACTCGAATCCCTTTACCTTCATTTGCTTCGCCAATGATAATCGATGCACCTTGTAAATTGTTAGCAAGCATTGTAACAGTTGGAAAGTTACCTATTAGAGGTTCTGCGATTGAAATAACGAATGCACTGTTGGCAGCAGCAACCATGCCTTGTTTCGCTGCATCAGTAGCAGTATCACCAAGATCAACATATTTGGGAATCGCAATCGCTGATAAAACACCCAAAATAACAATGACCATCACTAATTCAATCAATGAAAAACCTGACTGTTTCCTCATAGTCCAACACGTCATAAACTTAAATTCCTTTTTGCTCCACAACAACAATATCCTTTAAATTGTAGTCGCAATACGTAATACAATACAAGTACATATCAACTTATTCAATACAGAGCACTGACTGCGTCGTTGAAGTTGACAGAGCGCTACAGTTACTATCTGTATACGTGGGAACAGTGTAAATATCACCACCAATATTGACTTCAATTCCACCCACAACTGCAGTACTTCCTTTTACATTAGCACCAAGCGTTGCTACCGTCGGGAAAACACCAGTACTTTCCGCTATAGATAATGCAAAAGCACTCTTTACCGAACCTGTAACAGCCAATTCTGTAGCAATACGCGCGCTATCACCCAAAGCAACATATTTTGGAATTGCTATGACTGCTAGTATCCCTAAAATAATAACAATAATAGCAAGCTCAATTAATGTAAAACCTAATTGCTTTATATTATTCCATTCATTCACAACATAAACTCGCTTTAATTATACTGAACAATTTACAACCAATCATTCCAACAAACACACTATTAATTTATAGCATAATGTACATAACATTTCAAAATTTAACCAATAAAAAAAGGGGCATCTAAATGCCCCTTTTCAATCAAAAAATGTGATTAAAATAATCTCACATTATGCTATATTATCAACACATCCAACCGTTTGGTCAGTGGCCGTAGTTTGAGTGGTACAGCTAGTGTCATTATACGTCGGGACAGTATAGGAAGTGCCATCAATCATCACTCTAATACCACCAACAATATCAGCTTCGCCACCTTGCACGTTAGCTGCAAGCTCTTCCGACGTAGGATACGTTTTATTTTCCGCTATTGAAATGGCTAGAGCACTTTTAACTGCACCTGCCATTGATAATTTAGCGGCATCTGTTGCGGTTGTGCTCAAATCAACATATTTTGGGATAGCAAT
>SDBS01003062.1_pt1 | contig 16438 bp, 19 predicted proteins | sample 2277091 | NCBI WGS metagenome assembly SDBS01 (sample SAMN10404972, study PRJNA504765) | marine sediment metagenome | isolation source: marine sediment core GS10_PC15, 163 cmbsf | place: Arctic Ocean: Southern Knipovich Ridge | collected 2010 | reverse complement strand
TGCAATAAAACGCCCTACAATTAAAATGTCTGCTCCTTGTGTTAAAGCATACGACGCAGTTTGTGGCTCAATTCCGCCTGCAACAGCAACTAAAACTCGATCTCTACCTGAAGCTTTCTTTTTGTCAGTGTATAACTCTTTTATTTTAGGAACTAATGCCCATCTTTGTCGTTGCTGAGCATCGGGAGATTTATCTCCTGCCGTAGATTGTTCAACATCAATTGCTCTATGAAGTATCACAACATCAGGGATTTGTTTTAACGTCTTCAATTTCTCAATAGGATCCTGAACCTCCATTGTGTCAACAAATGCATGAATTCCAAGCCGTTGCGCTTCTAAAATAAACTTATCTAGCGAGGCAGTAGCAGCTAAACCACTTGCTACAACACCATCAGCAGTTGCATCAAAAGCAAAATCAACTTCTAATTTCCCAACATCTAAAGTCTTTAAATCAGCAACTATAAATTTTTCTTTAGCAATCTCTCGAATTTTCTTAATTGATTCAACTCCATATTTCTTAAGAAATGGAGTGCCAATTTCAAGTATAATTCGATCACTTTTTGGTAATAGTTTAACAACCTTCATTTGCTTTTCTAAGTTAGGATGATCCAAAGCTACTTGAATATAAGGAGGCCTCCATAACCTTGGGATTCTAATTCCTGCAACAGGATGTCTTGCTCGGTCTTTGTCATAGAATATCTTTTCAATTGAAGGATATGATTTTAATGCTCTCTGAATTGCCAATTTTGTTGCACCATAATTATACTGATAAATTTTTCGGTAATCAGTAGCTTCAGGATGGATAAAAACACTTGCAATTATTAACCATTCTTCCAATTTATTCATTGGAATAATTCCTTCTTCAACCGCATCTGCTATTCCTTTTGCTACTGCTGCTTGGGCGGGTCCAAAAATCTTATTTGCATCGCCCATTTTCGCAACTGTTACTTTAGGGACGATCAAACATACTGGTTTAGATAAAAGATTAGGTCTTATTGTTCCTAACAATCCTCCATGCCCTTTTGAAGGTGTACTGAGGGCATTTGCGAATGAAATTCCAATAGGTCCATTTTTTGAACCAATTATCAAATCTATATGAGCTAGATTAGGGCCTTCTCCAATGAGTGCCTCTCCAATAAAATATTCCGTTTTAGCCATAAGTATTTCCTTCTTTAATTTTTTTAATTTTTCTTTTTATAATCGTTCTACTTCGTATTTTTTATAATCGTGTATTTTTTAGATAATACAAAAAAAATCTTTTCTACATTAAATGAGAGTTAATTATCCATTATTAAAATTATCTTTACCTCAATTGAAAATAACCGTTGGTGAAGTTAATTATAAATATTTGAATTGTTATATGTATCTTTAAAGATTATAAAATTAGATCGTTTTTTTATATTCTTTACTTTTTCTTATAAAAATAGCCGAATTCTTCTTGTACCAAGCCAATAATAGGATTTCTTGTTCATAATTTGTTTTTTTTATATATCTACATTAAATTTAAGAAAGAAGTTTTCTATATGATGATCGGCACACATTCAAAATAAGGATGAGAAATGATTAAAATATCATGAACAATGATTATTTTAAGTCAAGTAAAAATAATATTTCATCGAGAAGAAAAAACCAGCGTAAAAAACATGTCGTAATCATCATAAGTCTTATTGTTATAATTTCCTTAGTAAGTATTCCTGTCGTTATTTATGCATATAATACTATTAGGAATTTGTTGGGTTATGATCCAGAACTACCTTGTGAAGATTTACCAGATATAGAGACTGTTAGACAAATTGTTGAAGATCACCAGGATGCTATACAGGAAATTGAAAATACAAATCCTAAAAATGTGTGGGTTGTAATTCATGAAAGATGTAATGGCAAAGGGGAATTACATATTTATTATGATACTGTTTATAATAAAGAAAAAATTTTAGAGATTATAGGGGCAGAGACATTTTTTGGGATACCTTATAGATTATTTAATGTGTAATACTTTTTTTTATTATTAGTTATGTATACTATTAAAGTATTTATTAAAGATGTAAATTCACCAATTTTGAGCATTTAAACTTTGCCATTTTTAAAAAAAATCAACAATGATTCTTTTTCAGCTTCTGGACTCTCTTTGGTGTATCCTAATTCTCTGATCATTGATTTCTTTTTAATAAAAAGTTTAGATAACAGAAATTATGTTAGTTCTTTCTTTTGAGCGTTATTGTAAAACTCTTTATTTCTTAGTCGTTCAAGCAATATTTTGTCCATTGAATTCTATATCATCTTAAAAATTTGCCTCAGAGCCATGCTCATAATGTACATTTGTATTTGTCTGGAGCCACCCACGATTTCCTGAATTCTAGAGATATTTACATAATCGTGCATTAATGTATTATCATTTAAACCAGCACCTCCCATAAGATTTGCTGCTTCATAACAAATTTCTTTGGAGAGGTTAGTACAATGGTATTTAAATTGAGAAGCGCTCGCAACCATAGCCTGTGAGATGTTTCGTGGGATTTTTCCTCCGAATGTTTCCATCTTTTGGTCATAAGATTCAGCAAATTTTAATAATCCTAAGGTTAAATTAGTTGTTTTAGCCCAAAGTTCCGTTAAGAGAAATCCAACTCCTTGGAATTTTAAAATTTCTTGATCAAATTGTTTTCTCATATTTGCATAAATAGCAGCATGAGATATAGCGCCCCAACATTGAGATATTGCTCCAATAGCGATTCCAAATCTTTCAGGCACTAATCCTTCGAAGAGATGTTCTCTTCCTTTTCCAATTCCCCCGAGTACATATTCTTTTGGCACTCTAAGGTTTTCAAGATGCTCATATCCAATGTAGATTTTGGGTACATATGGGATATATACTCTTTCACAATTCCAGCCATCCCAAGATGTATTGATTAAAAACTGAGCCATTGTATTACCGTTATTTTTCTCAGCAGTAGCGTATGCTACAGCCCATCCTGCCTTTGGAGCGTTTGTGCTGTAAATTTTTTCGCCATTAATCAATAAGCTACTGTCCTCTTGCTCTTCACATACGGTTAATTGATGTACAGCATCAGACCCTCTTTCTGGTTCTGTAATGCAAATACAGCCTGCTGTTTTACCAGTAACTAAATCTTTTAAAGCTTCTAACCTTACAGAAATATTTTCGTGGTGTTCATAAATTGGATTTATTGCTAAAACAGTTGCACCACTCCCCATAGCATATTGGGTATCAAACATATCTACAGCGAGATATCGAAGAAAATCTGTTACTAGCCCAAAATAGTCATAATTTACATCTATCATATCAAAATTATGTGCTCTTGTTATATATCCTTCAGCTCCGAAAGCTGGAATCCAATCGTAAATATTCTCATCTGGACCATGGCTAATTTCATTTTTCTTCTCAAATCTTATGCAGAATTTTTGAACTTTCTTTAGAAAGTTGAACTGTTCAGAAGATAAAACAGACATTAAATTAGCGTTTAGGAAAGAATATCTGTTCTTTAAGCTTAATTTCTTCAAAATCTCATCACTAATTGCTTGTCTCATATATTTTGGCATGTATTTTACCCCTAATTTTTAGTTTTCAAATTTTAAAAAAGATTTCAATAAAATATTAAAATTATTCAGTTTTTATATAGAAATTTATAACAACTTCTCAGAAATTACTAATTTAATAATAGTCTTCAATTATATACATTTCCTTTTCAGTAATATTAACGATGAATCTTATATTGTATTTTATTTAGAGTACTACTTAAGAAGATTTTTTTCTTTCAGGAAGTCAAGATTTGAATAGAAAAATCATAATTGGTTTATTTCTTTAATATAAAATTTAAAAAAAAAAAAGATTTGGAATATAAGATTTTTAATCAGTCAGGAATTGCCATTACAATTAAAGAACTCTTTTTTAAATGATTATCAGAGCCAACTGTTGTTACAAGGTCGATTGTAACGTTATGAGCCCCTACCGATAAGGCAGTGATTGAGAATTGTAACGTTATTGACTGATAATAGCTATAAGAACTAGCCTCTTCAACACCAATAGTGACTGTAGGATTATCTAAATGATATCCATCAATATTAAAAAATACTGATAAATAGGAGTCATCTCTATAAACTCTAAATATTCTAGCTTCTCCAGTATAACAAAAATACATGGTTTCGTTCTCTCCCACTGTAAAATTTATCGTTAACTGTTCGATAGTTTTATAATCACCAATCATTTGAAAGACATTCCAATTATATTCTTTATACCAGATATTTGGTTCAGAATAGTTATTTTTAAATTCTAAAAAATCTTCTTGAAGCTGTAAAGTAGAATACCAAGAAACTCCAGCAATTCCGACTCCTGACGCACCAATTAATAAACCCATTACCGCTAAAACTGTTCCAGCTTTACCCACGATTAACACCTTTCATGATTTTTCAATACAAATCATAATTTTTAATTGATTTAATTATACAAGATAAGATTTTATTATTAAAGAAAGTTTGCACAACAAAATAAAGTCTTTCTGCTTATTACTACGTTTTAATGATTGTAATAAGAATAATAGCAGAGAAGTTCCAGCAAAGAATTTAGAAATTACTGCTTAATAACGGGATAAAAATATAAATTGAGGAAATTTTGTCTGTAAAAAAATTAACACTTTTTAATTACAAAATTTATTTTATTATAGATGTCTTGGTGAGTTTTAATTTTATTCGCTATTAATTTTTCCAATTAAATCGATTTTCCACATATATTCCTCAAGATCGATTTTAAAATCATCAGAAACCACGATATTATCAAGTTCCAATAGTCTTTTTTGATATTCTTTATCTTCAACCGATTTCAATGATAGTGTTCCTTGTGAATTGATAACTCGATGCCATGGTAGCTTATATTTTTTTGTAGAAGAATGTAAAATCCATGAAACCTGTCTAGCTGCTCTGGGATTTCCTGCTAATTTAGCTATATATCCATAAGTTAGAACTTTTCCTACTGGAATATTCTTAATTATTCGAATAATATTCTGTGTAAATTCACTGGTAATGCTATTCACCATTTAAAATTTTTAAATCTAACTATTTTTTTTTTACTTCTCTCTCTATTTTTTTTGCGATTGAAAATAGCTGTTTTAACTTCTCAATATTTAAATTTCCAGTCTCAAAAATTATATGTTCGCAGTCAAATTTAGCAAAATCATGTTCTATAATCGTAATATTATAAGATTCTTTTTCATCCCATAACCGAGAGCCAGGGTAAGGTGTTGCTACAAAATAGTTTAGTTTATCATTTTTATCTAATGGCAAAGATTTTATGTACTCAGCAGTTTGATAAAAACTCTCTACTGTTTCGCCAGGTAAACCTAATACAAAATATGCTTGTATTGAAATTCCACATTTTTTTAAATTCTCGATTCCAGTCTTTACTTTTTTTGGGTCCTGATATTTGAAATTTATTTCAAGAATCTTTTTATTTGCTGATTCTATACCTGTCGCGACTAATTTGCACCCAGCTTTTTTCAACAAGAGCGCTTCTTCAAAAGAAATTGTATCAACACGAAGTTCACAACCCCATGGTATTAAAATTCTATTTTCAACGAACATATTGCAAAAATCTCTTAAAAATTCCCTATTTATGTTTATATTATCGTAAAAATTAATGTAATTATAAGTTTGCAAGGATAAAATATCCCTTATTTCAGTTAGGATCGATTCAATACTTCTTATTCTTGTAGTCTTAAATAACTTTTGTCTGGAACAAAATGAACATTGATTAGGACATCCTCTATTTATAATAACATTTGCTACATCGTAATAATAATTTTCTAAAGATAATTTATATCGAGCAGGTAAAGGTAGATTTTCAAGATCTATATCATCAGTCGGATTGTTAATATTAATTCTCCCTTTTGAATTAACAAAAGCAAGCCCATTAATTGACTTTAATCGAGTTTCAAATTCCTCCATTTTTTTTTTTGATAATGTTTTATTCATTAGAATTTTTACAAGATTTAAAAAGGAGTTTTCACTTTCTCCGATGCAGATGAAATCAATCATATTTTCTGTTTTTATATCATTTTCTAAGATTTCCTTATACATAAAAGAAACGTGTGGGCCTCCTAAAATTATAATATTGTTTTTGTCTTGATTTTTTATAATCCTAACAATATCAAGAACAATATGAAAAGTATTTGTAAGAGAAGTTATCCCAAAGATTTCATACCCTTTTATCTTTTCTTTTAATACATTTTTTAACTCAATTTCATCTAAATCTCTAAATTGCTCAAGATCTAAAACGTCGACGAGGATTTCATTTAAGTCTAAAATTGCTGCTAAATATAATAATCCTATGTTAGGTTCTCTAAAATATTGTGAATTAGCTCCTGAGGATTTAGTAGTTCTAGGATTTATTAATAGAATCATCTTTTTGGTGATTTTTTTTCTGGTCAGGTAGTTGATCGGGAATTTTAAAAGCCTTAACTAAATTATCTATAGAACCAGGTTTATTAAATTTCTCCTCATAAATTATTGGAATTTCTAATTCTAAAGGTGGAGATTTATCATCCTTATGAATAAATAACTCTAATCCTTGAATTTTTCGCTCTTTTATAATCAATCGCGTTGAATAATTATAATCTTGAAAAAAAGTGAAACCATTATTTAATTGTCCTAATTTTAGCTGCTGAAAGATCGTCTTTTCTTCTTTTAAAAAAGATTCTGTTATTTCTTCGTCTGAATATATTGTTCCACCTATTATCATAAATCTACGAATATAATCCTCGGGTTGTGGAAACTGATTAATGTATTCAATTGGTTTAATAGTATTTGGATTTGAGAGCGACACATCTGTAATATATTTATCGGGATTTGGTTTTGAAAAATCACTCTTATTGATTGGTTTAGCTTTACCTCCACCAATTTGTTTTTGAAACACTTCCTTAAATTCATTGGCTTCACTAGAATACATATTTAAAGTATAAATTCTATAAAATAGCTTTAATTGCTGACGTAACATATTTGCTAAAATACCGCCGTAAATCTGGATTTTTAAAGAACTATGACGTACATTATAGGTCCAAATTCTTTTTGTATTATGATCAACAAGCAGAAATACTCTTTTAGTACTAGTTTCAGTTATGACATCACTCACTATCTGCCCTTGAAGTATTTCTCTTGTTTCCATGAAAGGAAATTCTTTTAGCTCAATAACTTCAAATATTTGCATATAGGAATCTCAATTAATTTCTTATATAATTGTAAAAGGTAATTCGTAAAAATAAATTTCATTATCTGTATTTAATAATAAATCAATTTAAACATAAAATTCCATAAAATTTTTATGAAAATAAACATTCTTGAAGTTAATCTTGGTTTTTCAAGTTCGGAATTGACGTATCATGTCTTCAGAAAAAATTGTATACAAATTGAACATCAGTGGTGGAAACGCAGGCCTCGGAAAAGGATTATCTAAACTAATTGAGATTGATGAGAAAAAGTTTCGGTTCGAATCAATGAAAATTGGTGAAACTATCAATGGAGGGCTTATCGGGTTTGCGAATTATGAATTTCTAATAACCGGAGGGAGCGATTCAAGCGGTTTTCCTATGAGAAAAGATGTTCATGGACCTGTAAAAAAGAAAATTCTCGTTTCTAAAAGAGGAGTTGGTTATAAACCTCGGAGAAAGGGAGAAAAACGGCGGAAAACTGTACGGGGTAATGAAATAACGAGTGATATGACATTGATTAATCTAAAGGTTTTAAAATATGGAGAAGCTGAACTTTTCAAAAAGGAATAAGATGATCTAGCATGGTTAAAGTTAAAAAGTGCAGCTTCTGTGGTTGGGATATCTCGATTGGAAGGGGAATGATGTTCGTGAAGAGAGATGGTACTGTTCTTAATTTTTGTACTAGCAAGTGCCGAAAAGCATTGACAAAATACAAGAAAAATCCGAGAAAAACGCGATGGACTGCTTATTACGGGAAGCAGTAATTAATTTTTAAATTTTCAATTCTCTATCTATTACTCAACATCTATAATAGATAATTACTGTAATCTTGGAAACTTAAGAAGCTCATCTATCAAGTCAACATGAGAAACTAGCATCCTACGGCAACAGAACCTTTCTATACCTAACTCCTTAAAGGCTTTTTCGGATGGTTCTCCTCTTTCTAATTGTTCCAAATAAGGTTTATAAACATGCGCGATTAATTTCCCGCAACTAAAGCATCGGATCGGTATAATCATATTTTATAAAATGAAACATTTTAAAAAAATTTTTAGTTTTTCTCCTCTGAATGAAAAATTTTATTTTAAACCCTTTATTATTTTCTGTATCATAACTCGATGATTTATGAAAATATATCTAAAATGAAATATATTTGAAGGAGATGATTGAAAATTTCTTATATTAAATTTCAAATTCCCGAAAAATTAAAAAATCAAATCAAAAATGCTTTAATTACCATAGCAGAAACCCGAGATTCTAAAATTAGAAAAGGAATGAATGAAGTAACGAAAACTATCGAAAGAGTTCAAGCAAAATTTGTTGTGATGGCAGAAGATGTTTCACCCCCAGAGATCTTATTTCATATCCCTTTACTTTGTGAAGAAAAAGGTATACCTTATGCATATCTTTCCACCAAAAAGGAAATTGGCAATGTCGCAAGAATTAACGTATCTTCAAGTGCAATTGCTATTGAAAATGTTGGAACTGGAAATGATAACGTTTTGGCTGATGTGATAAAAAAATTAGAAGAAATCAAAAAATAGAATAAACTGGTGAAATTATTTGGTTAAACTCGATAAATCAAAGGGAATCAGAGTTCAAGATCAGTCTATTCCAGCTCAAGTGATACAAATAATTGGTCGCACTGGACTTACTGGAGAAATTACCCAGATAAAAGTAAGAATTCTAGAAGGTCGGGATAAAAATAGGATCTTGACTAGGAATGTTAAGGGTCCAATTAAGATTGATGATATCGTTATTCTTAGAGAAGTTGAACGAGAGGCAAGAAAGATTAGACGACGACGATAATTTTATTTTTAACAGAAATCTAAGTATATATCTTATTCTTTTGTCATACTAACTAATAACATATTCTTTATTTTTAACTCAGTTTTTTTAATAATTTTTTCATTTTTCTAAATTATATAACTTAAATTTCAAAAAGCTATCAACAATGATGATGAAAACAGGTTATAGTTGAAAGTAAAGAAATTTCATAGTACTTTAAAAATCTGCTCTCAAATTTATAGTATATGTTTTATACAATTCTCGATGATTTAATTTTTTATCAATTTCTATCTTTTTTAATAAAATATTCAAATTATGAGCTTCAGCTTCATAAATATTTTTATAACAAGACACAGATAGATCCTGCATATATTACTGTTATCAAAATTGAAAATTTGGAATACATTTTTTTTTTTATTAAAAAACAGAGCTATTTCAAAGCAAGAACTTATTTAAAATCTATTAGAAAAGATATAAAATGTAAGAAAATCACAATAATAAGAGCGGATAATATTTTATTACCTTTGATCTATAATTTATTTCCAGATCTATACATATATGATATTAATATTGAGTCAAACGATTTTTTGGGACTTTATGAAATCTCCGTATTGTTCTTAAAAGATTTGAATTCATATCATATAGCTGTTGGAAGAAAAGGGAGTTACATTAAAGCAATAAATGTTTTATTTGAAAATTATATTAATTTTAAAAAAAATGATATTCCAATAAAAATAAAATGCAAAGTGGTTGCTTAAAATATCATTTATTATTTCAATTTGTCCATCATTGCTATAAGCCAGCAAAGCTCATCGGATGTGGAAGAAGATTTATAAATATCTTCAGCTTTTTCCTCGGTTTCCTTTTTGGATATGTTTCCTTCACCTTTGAGTAATATCATTTGCAATTCAGCTAGCCTATAACACAATTTCTCATAGCTTTTGTTTTCTTGGGAAAGTTTGTGAGCTTTCATAGTTATTTCGGCTTCGAAATCTGGTTCTAATCCTGCTTCTAATAGATCTTTTGTATCTTGATATTTTATTTTTAATTCAGGTCTCCTTTCATTAGAATCATCCGTTTTTAATCCTTTTTTCAAAATATCCATTATTACTAAAAATGGGCCGTGTTCTTGATTTTGGTTTAAGATTTCAATTTTTGTTGATTTTTTTCTTTTACTTTTTAAAGTCTCCGCTCTCTTTATACTTAGTTCTTTTTTTTTCTTTGAATTTTTAGATCCAAACCACAAAAAAATCGTTTTATAATCATAAATTAGAAAGACTTTATTCTCATTGAAATCAACTTTATTAATCTTTCTTAGAGCTCCATTCTCAGAAACACTATAAAATTGCATTATACTTCTTTATGATGTTCTTATTGATAATATAGTAAAGTTAAGTAGAGTAAGATAATAAGTTTTTACTTTGAAAAAATGATTAGTATTAAAATCAAAAATGAAAATAAATTATTAAATTTAAATTCAGTTAAATTTTGTCATCAAAATATCCCAACAGGTCTAGATTTTTTTCCTCTTTTTGAAAGTATTCCCGGAGAGCCGTCCTTATCGCTTCAGAACGATTGGCTGTGATTTTCAGTTTTATAAGTTTTTGTATGTTTTCGTCATAAATATGTGGTAGATTGATTGTTATATTAACCATTTTAGGTTTAGTTTTTTTCTTATTATTATCTGCCATTTAACTGGCTCCTACCGATATAATTTTTAAAATATCCTTTAAACATATAAATTGTGTGAATTAGAAAGATAAATACGATGTAACCCTAACTTATCCACACTTATTTAACAATATAATATAAGATAAAAAACTTTATAAATTTATTGAGGGAGTTTTTAAAGTATTTAAAGATTTAAAATCAGATATAAATTATTTTGATGGTTTAATTATTTTGTTGAACAGTTTTACGTGAGTTTAATAGAATAGCTGAACATATTTTATTTTATCTTGGATAGTTTTTTCCAAGCATTTAGTGTTTCAATATCAGTCAATTTTATAATCTGTCTTCTGATTTTACATATCTGCCTCGAGTTTCAATAACATTAATGTTTTTAATGATTTCATTGCAATCACTCTTATTACTTTTCTCATATTCATTTTGATATCCATCGAGAAAAGCACTATAACTGGTTTCATAAGATTTTCCATGTGTTGAGATTAATATTCTTTTAAACAGATGTAGATCTACACTTTTATCTTCTATTTTATCAGAATAACCATGCAAACCAAAATCAATAAGAAAAACATCTTCAAATTGAGTTATTATTATGTTATTCGTAGTAATATCGCCATGGATATGTCCATTTTTATGAAGAATAGCAATATATCGACCAATTTTTTTTAAAAATTTTTGTTTTTTAATATTGTCTAGGTTATCTATTATATTTCTTAATTTTTCTCCTTCAATATATTTCATAACTATTGTAGCACTTTGAACATCAATTTCATAAACTTGTGGCACATTTATACCATAATTCTTAACTTTTATTAAAGCTCTGGCTTCATTTAATGTCCGCTCGCTTCTTATTACTTGATCTAATTGTTCTAAACGGTATTTCTTAGGAATCCGATGTTTGAATATAACTTTTTTATCAAACCATTGTCCATAAAAAAGACTAGCTTCAGCACCTTTGTGAATTAGTTTTTCTTTAACAATTGTAGGCTTCATTTTTAGTTCTCAGACCTCCAAGGAACAGTTATTTGATCCATTCTTTCCTTTGGTTTTATAATAGTCTCTTTTATTTGATGACCGCCTTCAGCTTTGTATCGTAAGATTCCTGTCCAACCAATCATAGCACCGTTGTCACCAGCATATTTTAATGGTACAACTTCGAATCTTGAGTTATGTTCTTTAGAAATAGATTCTATCATTTCTTGGAGCCTCGTGTTTGCAGCAACACCACCAGTTAAAAGAACTTCTTTTTTTTCCGTATGAACAAGTGCTCGTTCTGTTACTTCTGTTAGCATAGCAAACGCAGTTTCTTGTAAGGAATATGCAACATCGTTTAAATTATAGGCCTTATTGAAATCTTTTGATTCTAGAAGTCTTTTTGCAGCAGTATGGAGCCCTGAAAATGACAAATTCATTCCTTTTACTATATAAGGGAGGGGGATATATTTTCGTGACCCTGATGCGAGTTTTTCAATTTTAGGACCCCCTGGATGAGACAATCCAGCATCTCGAGCAAAAGAATCAATCATATTACCTATTGGTAAATCAAGAGTTTCACCAAAAATTTGATACCTTCCCGATTCAAAAGTAGTTACGATTGTATTTCCCCCAGAAACATATAAAGTTAAAGGATCTTCGATATTACATTTTAAGCGTCCTATTTCTACATGTGCTATACAATGATTCACCCCTACAATCGGGATTTTTAAAATTTGACTTAAGAAACGAGCAACTAATGCACCTATTTTTAACACAGGTCCCAATCCTGGACTCTGACTAAAAGCAATTAGATTTATGTCTTTTATTGAGATTTTAGCTATAGCAAGGGCTTCAATTATTATCTTCATGAAATTATTCATATGTTGTTCTCTAACTAAAGCAGGGTGGAGGCCTCCTTTTTCAGGAATATAAATGTCATTTGCAAGACTACATACATGCCCTTCAAAATCGATAATTCCAACTGAAAAGGTATGTGCTGTGGATTCAATACCTAAACAGAGTTTCATTTCTTATATAAACTTTAATTTTTTAAAATATAAAGGAGCTATACTAATTAATTATAATTTTAATAAAAATTAATTGCTTTAATTCCAGTAAACATCTTGATTTGGAAATAATTCTATTTTATTCCCTTTTCGATTTAACGAAATTAAATTCTTTACCGATAGCTTATCTATATGATATTTCACAGCACTACGACCTAAATTTAAATAACGAGCAATTTTACTTGAATTAGTTCCTGGATTTTTTTCAATCATATTTAATATTTTAAAAGTCGTTTTTGATTTTGTGATAAAAGTATTATAGTTTTCGCTTGATTTTTGATCCATGTTTATGGGAAAAAATGTAGCATATTGCCCAATTTTCTTCTTTTTAATAATTCCATATTGCATTAGCACATATAAATGCCATTGTAATTGTCCTTTTTGCAATTCACACTGGCGAAGAAGTTCATTATTATGAATTCCTGGTTCTAGAAGAATTTTATCAATTATTTTTTTACGATTTTCATTTTCAAAAATATCATTAAATGATAAATTATGACTACTCTTAATTTGCAAATTTTTCTGTTTAAAATAATTTTTATACTCTTTAAATGTAATTACAATAAGAATTGATATTAAAAATAAAATTAAAATTGAAATAAATGGTATAAATAACCAGTTAGAACTATGGTCATAATGAACGGCAGCATAAAACATTCCTTTGGGGTGATGATTCCAATAATATCTATATTCCAGATATGTAATGAAAGGCAAAAAGATAATCAGTATAACTATCAATGCCATTTTATAATAAGAGAATCGAGAGCTAGTAACTTTTTTATTTAGGTTTAAAAATGGAAACATGAACGGAACCTTATTTGTATAGTTTAAATAGATTTCTCCATACCTTGTTTTTAAGGAAGAATCTCCAATTTTAGCTAATATAATATATGCTAAAACTTCTGCTGCCCATATATAAACAACCCCCGACGAATCAAATATATGTTCAGGAAAATACTTGCTAGCAGGTCCAAGAACCAAACTCATAATAGTAAAACCAAAGGTTATAATAATAATCGCCACGTATTGCGGATGTCTTATATATTTATACGACCCTTTTTTAATAAACGTCTTTCTATCTTTTATTTGATAGATTAAAGAATAGATAAAAAAAACACTACCAAATATGATTAAAAATGTTCCAGGAATACCAAAAAAATATCCAAAATCTATTATCAATATAGAAGGATTATGCAAAAATTCAAGGAAATAATTGATTAAAGGTAGACTCAAAGAACCATTTTCATCTAAGTGAGGCACGCATTGAAAGATAGGAATTAATACTGCTAAGCCTTTTAATACGATATTTTTCGTTATAAAAAGTGACTTTTCAGTGGATTTTTTTTTTTCTATTGACATTTTCATGCTGATTTAATAATCTTAATATTTCAGAAGTAAAATTCTTATTAAAGATTTAAGGTGCACTTTTTGAACATGTGTTATGATAACTATTAAGTTATTTTGTTTTATTTCTGAGGAATTTGATTCGATTAAAAAATATGATTTGTAAAATTCACGGAATTCCGTTTATAAAAATGGAACTAACAATGGAACTAACAGTTTCATTTCTTATTTAGACTTTGAATTTTTATACTCTAAAAATGTAATTGCAATAAGCATATAGATTAAAAATGAAATTAGAATTAAAATAAATGGAATAAACAACCAGTTAGAACTATGCTCATAAAAAATGGGAAAAAATATATCTTTGGATTTATAGTTGTAATAATATCTATATTCCAGAAATGTAATGAAAGGTAAAAAGATAATCAGAATAACTATCAATACCAATTTATAATAAGAGAATCGAAGGTTAGCTACTTTTTTATTAGGATTTAAAAATGGAAACATGAACGGAACATTATTTACATAATTTAAATATAATTCTCCATATCTAGTTTTTAAGGAAGAATCTTCAATTTTAGCTAAAACCATATATGCTAAAACTTCTGCGATCCATATATAAACAATCCACAAATCATGAAACATATATTCAGGAAAATACCCATTGTCAGGTCCAAAAACCAAACTCATAATAGTTAAACCAAAGGTTATAATAATAATTGCCATGTATTGCGGATGTCTCAGATATTTATACGGCCCTTTTTTAATAATCGACTTTCTATCCTTTATTTGATAGATCAAGGAATAGATAAAAAAAACACTACCAAATATGATTAAACCTGTTCCAGGAAAGCCAAAATAACGCCTAAAATCTATTAACAATATAGAAGGATTAAATAAAAAATCAGTAAAGTAACTGATTAAGGGTATACTCAAATCAGTATAACCTCCTGTACCATGTGGTAGGTATTGAAAGATAGGAATCAATACTGCTAAAACTTTTAATACGATAATTTTAATTATAAAATGTAACTTTTCAGTGTTGTCGTTATTTTCTATTGACATTTTAATTCTGTTTTAATAATCTTAATATTTCAGAAGTAAAATTCTTATTAAAGATTTAAGGTGCACTTTTTGAACATCTTTTAAGATAACTATTAAGTTATTTTGTTTTATTTCCGAAGAATTTGATTCGATTAAAAAATTTGATTTACAAAATTTACGGAATTCACTTGCTAAGAAATAGCACTAATAATCGGACAATTTACACGAATGATTGATAGAGTTATATAAAATTAAAACTTCAACGATATAAATATAAAAAATGTAGCATTTCCATCAAATTCTTCCGACTGAAGTTGTGTGTTCTTTAGATCTAATCTATAAACAGAATTTTTTAATTTATTTAACTAAAATTTCCATCTATCTTCATTAATAAAAAGGAATTTCTTAAAAGTTTCATAAAGGCTTTATTCTATATATCTGGATTCTTTAAAGCCAAATTATGTTTAATTACTTTTAGTCCGTTTACGAGGAGTTCTTCTAACAGTTTTCCCTTTTGCTGGTCCTTTTCTCTTAAATATAGTATAACCACACTTTCCACATGTCCATCTATCATAGTGATTTGCAAGAAAAAAACTTGGACCACATTTAGGACATGATCTATGGGATCGTGTTAATTTGTTTCCTTCTAATTTATAATATTTTGAGGCATCCATGTTATTTAACATTTAAAAATATTCTATTTCTAATATTCAAAAAGATGTTTAAAAGGTTCGCTTCTTTTTTTTAATTGATAAATTTCTGCTCTTTTATCTTTTTCAAGATTTCGTACTTGAATATGAAAAGATTCAAAATATTGAAGTTTTTTTGCATTATTATATATATGAACTTTCCCTATAGTGTATGATGCTCCAAAATGGGATTGAAGGTTTCGAATTATTGTCAATTTTTCGTCAGAATTTTGCATCGAAGCGATCTTCTTTTTTAGATCTAATCTATTTGGAGTACCTGCTCCAAAATGATCAACTCTAAATGTCAATTCAGTCCTATCAATTAAAGGATTTTTCTTTTCCTCTGTAATTTCAATTTGTAATGACATAATAAAATTATCGACTTTTTATAGCTAATCTCTTCTAACTATATTAATTGTTTCGAAATTATAAAATTCAAAAGAATTGATAAAAAATAAAATTTTGCTTTTTAGTGAGTGCAAGATTTCCATTATTTAAAATTTATTTCAAAAATTTTTAGAATTTTTCCATTATTGAAATAATACTTTTAACTTTTTCTTGGACTTTTCTATCAACATCTATAATAACAATTCCCTGTGGAATTACGAATTTAGAATCAGTAATAGTAAGTTGT
>SDBS01003061.1_pt1 | contig 16442 bp, 15 predicted proteins | sample 2277091 | NCBI WGS metagenome assembly SDBS01 (sample SAMN10404972, study PRJNA504765) | marine sediment metagenome | isolation source: marine sediment core GS10_PC15, 163 cmbsf | place: Arctic Ocean: Southern Knipovich Ridge | collected 2010 | reverse complement strand
GTCCTGATGTTTGACGGAGTCGACGATTACGTCAATTTCGGAACCGACTCAAGCCTGAACCTCACGGGCAGTCTGACAATCAGCGCCTGCATCGACCCCGCGGGATTCGGACAAAGCGGCTGGGGAAGAATTGTAGACAAGGGCAACGGTTCAACAGGTTTTTCCTTCTATGTCAATGAATCCATCCGGTCGTTGTCATACGTGATTTACGGCGGATCGACGGTGCGGTCGGACCCCGATGTAATCAGCCTGGATAAATGGCAGCACGTCGCTGTGGTTTATGACGACGCAAAACATACTGTCGATTTTTACGTAGACGGGCAACCAGCCGGATCGAGCACCTATGCAACACCGGCGATGGACTCTTCCGGCAGTCAATTGAACGTAGGAATCAGAGGGCATGATTTGAACAGGGCTTTCGACGGTATGATTAGCGCCGTCCGCCTTTACAATTCTCCTCTGGGCGCCGACGACATCCAGGCGCTCTTCGGCGAAGATTATCCGTTTACGTTATATCCCATCGGCGACAAAGAGGTCGACGTGAATACAAACTTGAATTTCACGATAATGACGACCGTCCCGGATGTTGACGTTGCCATACATGAGCATAATCTGCCCGGTCAGCCGACTCTTGTAAACAACGTTTTCAACTGGACGCCCGCATCCGGCGACGCCGGCGAATATGAAACCACATTCGTGGGCAGCTACGGCATGATTGAAGATTTCGAAACGATCACGATTACCGTAAATGAACCCGTTGAAACCATAATCGACAACGGCGACCCGGCAACTTCTTCCACCGGCAACTGGGCGATTTCCGGCGGTTCGAATCCCTACGGCCCCGACTCGTTCTGGAGCAGGGACGGTTCGACTTACACCTGGACCTTCACGCCGGAGACGACGGGGAGTTATGCGCTGTCAATGCGATGGAGCAGATGGCCCTCAAGGAGCGCTTCGGTTCCGGTCGTAATCAACCATGCAGGCGGAGCGGATAACGTTGTGATTAATCAGCGGAGAAACACCGGACAGTGGAATGCCATCGGTCGGTACGTCTTCAACGCCAATACGAGTTATGACGTTACCATCACCTCGCAGTCGGCACCTACAAGCACCTGCGCCGATGCAATAAGATTTACACCGTAACAATCTGAATTCGCCCATGTTGACGCAAATGGGCGTTCAATATGTAAAGCAGGACGCCGGCTTTGTCAGCGTCCTGCTTTTTATTTATTATACACTTCCGATACACCCATAGCCCAATTGGGAACAGCCTCCCCACCCGGATCGGGTTATTCAGACGACTCGATAGCCAAATACTTCCGCGCTCTGAGGAAGTTTCCCTTAAGTTTCATGTTCGATTGCCCCGAAAAAGCATTGGCTACAGTTCGATTTTTCAGGGGCGGCGAATGCAATGCAGCGGTTAATGCACGTAACTTGTGTTCTATTATTGTTGTCGGCTGCCGAAATGCATACGGGCAAGAGGTCGCCTGCCGACAATCTGAATTCTCAGGTTGTCGCCCTCCATAAGCAGGGCAACTATGTCAAGGCGGCGCGACTGGCTGAGCAGGCGCTGGTGACAGCCGAGCAAAACTATGCCCCCGAAGATCCCAATCTTGCCACCGCCCTGAACAACCTCGGTCTGATTTACAGAGTACAGGCCAAATACCGACAGGCCGAACTGCTGTATTCTCGCGCCCTTGAGATAAATGAAAAAGCATTTGGCAAGAACCACCTTGCCGTGGCGGCATTGCTCAACAATCTTGCGGAAATTGCCAAATTGGAGTCGAGATACGAACAGGCGGAGGTGCTCTGCAAGCGTGCTCTGAGGATCAAGGAAACAAATCTCGGTCCGAACCATCCTGCGGTGGCGACATCATTGAACAATCTTGCAGGACTCTATGCCGCCGAGCAGAAATATGAACAAGCTGAGCCTCTTTATAAGCGGTCGCTGAAAATATGTGAAAAAGCTTTCGGGCAGAATGATCGAGCGGTCGCGCCTGCCCTGAATAATCTGGCGGCGTTATATGGAAAACGCGGTCAATTCAGAAAAGCGGAGCAGATCTATATTCGTAGTCTTGAGTTGTGTCGCAAATCCTTAGGCAAAGTGCATCCGACCACGGCGAATGTTCTGAACAACCTGGCTGTATTATATCAGAGCACGGGACAATATGCCAAAGCACATGATTACTTCCAGTTGTCTCTGGAAATAAGGCGGCGGGTTTTCAAACAGGACCATCCTGACATAGCCCAGTCATTCAATAACATCGCATCGGTATACGAATCCGAACAGAACTTTGCCAAAGCAGAGCACTTTTACGGCAAAGCGTGCAAAATGTGGGTTAACACCCTGGGCCGAAACCATCCCCAGGTGCATCTTGTGCTTGAGAGTATGGCGAGGTGTTCGCGGCGGCGATAGTGAGTCGACCAGCCTGAACTGCTTTACCAATTTCCGATTCCATCCCAGCAGGCGGAAACAAAGTCCATGCTTGTTGTGTCCCGATAGTCCTGCCTGGAAGTCCGGACCGCCATCGAATGCAGATGTCGCATACAGCCAAGGCCTCCTAATTGCCAGGCAGCGACCCCGATATCGACAATCCTGCCGCGACTTTGTTCCAATGCGGCGGGGCTGGTGATTGACAAAGCCGCAAGCTCTTTGGCCTTAGACTCCAGAACTTCGTCCCAGATTTTGAGCTTCCTGGCTTCGCTTGTTTCCGCCTCTGCCAGAGCATGCTTTTTCGCCAGAGATTCTCTTTGCCGCATTTCCCTTACGCCTGTTCATTAAGAGCCGTGAATCTCCGTTGTTAATAGGTCGGTACGCCCGTAACAGTCCCATAGGTGAAAGCGACCCGGCTGACAGGGCTTAACAATTGTTCAATGGTCAGTCCTATGGCTGCTACTATCGTAGGTGGAACATAAATGACGTCGCCTTCTTCCAGGAGAACGTTCTTGCTCGTATCTCCGTGAGCTCTCAACTTGTCGAAATCAACCTTGAAGATTTTGGGCTTTATGTTTTTGTCGGGAGACGGCCTTATCACCTGGACCTGGCGCAAAGAGGCCGTGTGTGTCGGACGAGCTGCCGAGACTGCTTTTAACACCGTATCGCGTCCGGTAAATATCTTGGGGCCGGACCGGTAGACATGTCCTACGACGTAATAGAATTTGCTTCGATATGTCACTATGCGTATATCGACCGGATGCTCTCCGGTCAGCGAATACGAGGCCGTGATCTTCTCACGCATGATATCAACCAACTGTTTCGGTGTTTTGCCTGTGGCATGGATCTCGCCGATCCCCTCGAATGTGACTTTGCCGTCCGGGCGAATCTGCTGGGCGACGAGATGGATCTCGGGCACCTGTGAACAGTGCACCTCGATTTCGTCGGGCGGGTGGAGGATGTACTTATCGCTTGTTACATCCACCTCAGACGGCATGGTAAAGTAAGCAAGGTCTTCCGGATGTGCCGAATAGCAGCCCGTCAGAGAAAAAACCCCTATTGCCAACACGGTCAGAAAAGTAATTGTGTTCGGTCGCATTTTCACTCCTTTAGTTTATGCCTCAATTACCTGTGGTGAGAAAGCGAGGCCATTCCCCGCATCATCCCTGCAGCATGGTGACGTAGATACTCTGTATTCCCGCCCCATTCTTTGTGCAACATGCCCGTTGGATCGCGCAAACGCGATATCCGGGAATAGGGAGCAATGTCCGACTTTAACTTAGATCAGGTCGACAAATACTCAATGACACACGCAAGCCCCCAAAAGCTAAAATCGCAGAAGTGCAAAAAAGCAACAGTTCCACGGATTTAGCAAAGTTGTTATCGGCCACAACATGGTGAATCTTTACAATTTTGGAAAAAATTCCGCTTTTGCTCGCAGCCCTGTCAGAAACTGCCCATCCTAAACAAAAAGCCGGTTAAGCCAACTTTCCAGAATATTCGAGTAAATCCCCGCAAAAGGCTGTTTATCTCTTCAAAATGCAAGTGTTAAACTGTGTGAGGAACCATGTATATTTGTACCCCACAAGATAGTCCAGTGTCATGGCAATTGTTCCTGCTATTTCTGTCGAACCATAATCCGCACCGGACCAAGTAAGCCTGATGGCAGGAGTTTGTTATAACCTGAATACGTGGCGAAGGTGTAACGTCCGGTCTTATATTCCTTTCCGCCCAGAAAACCCTCAGGCCATTGCACGGTTCTGACGTTTGCATCGGGGGGTTGCTGGTCGCCGATCATACGGTTGGGCCAACGGTTGGCCACCTCGATCTCGAGGTTGTTTATTCCGGCTTTGAGGGCATCTGATATCTCAACACGCCACGGCGCACACCAAACTACACCGAGGTCCTTTCCGTTTAGTCTGACGCGGGCCATATCATGAACCGTTCCGAGGTCGAGGTAGATTTTGGTATCTGCAGCGATGCCTGCGGGACGATTGAAGCTCTTGCTATAGGCTGCGATGCCTGAGTAGTACTTTATACCTCTTTCGTCGCTTTGGGTCCAGTCGTGGAGGGTGTCAAAGGTGGTCTTTTCCGGGCCGCCCCATTTTGGATCGAAACTTACGTCCCAAGAACCCTCTAATGTTGCTAAAGGGTCTATCCCGGGGAAATTCACCTCGCCTGCTTTTGCCACCAACTTTGAACCTTTACGCGGGAAGATCACAAAGAAACTCTCATGGGCGTCGAATTCCATCGCGATTGTTGTCAAGCCGTTTTCGGTTTTGTATTGCGGCAAGAGTCGTCGTTCGCCGGTGACAGGATTCCATAACTGAGGATTACTCTTGGCGACTCTGAATGTGCAATCGGCCTGGACGGGGTCGGCGGTTTTGTTGGAGACGAAGTATATTTCCTGCTGTTTTGTAGTTCGATGGCCGTAACGGACAGGGCCCGCGGATGTGAAATCTTCGCTGATGTCCATCTGCTCTAACAAAGCGGTGGTATCATCGTAGTCAGGATATAACTCAGGGAGAGGTGTTGTTTGCGACAGTCCCCATGGGCCCATCGCAGAATGTCCTAAAACAATCGCCGGTTTCCAGTCGGCAGGGACATCGGGCGTTGTCTGCCAGTCGGATTTTTCTTCCAGGCCGGTAGACCACGACTTGTCTGTATAGATGAGGTCCTTGGTGCCGTCTTTGTATTTAAGCTCGAAAGCGGCGATCAGGCCGGCGGGGTTGGTGCCCGGGCCTGCATTGGCGGCGGCGATCGTTATGGTGTTTTCGCCGGGGCGCAGGAATTTTTCGATTCTCTTTTCTTTGACGATATTAAAGTTATCGCCCTGTTCGACTTGTTTGCCGTTGATCGACAGTGTGAATGAATTGTCGGCTGTGACCGCTGCGCGGGCGGAGATGAGGGTCTTGTTCTTGTCGACGTTGACGGTGCGTTTGAAGTATCTGGTCGCCTCAGGAGCTGCCGCTGCAGGATTACCCTCCGGGTACCATATCCATGTGCTGTCGGTAATTATGGGGGTTTCTTCGATGGCAGACGCTGAAGAAAAAACTCCGCCCCAGTAAATGGCGCCTCGTCCGTATTTTCGTTTGGTGATTTCTTTCGGCGCTTCCAGGGCGCCCCAGATTTTCTTTGCAAGCGATCGGACCTTGTCATCGCATTGGGGATAGTCTGACAGGCTCGGTGATTTTACAGGGGGTGAGCCGATGATCGTGGCGCCGGCTTTTACCAGATCGGCGATCTTTGCCAGGAGTTTCGGTGTCATGGTTTCAAATTCAGGCAGGACCATCAGGCTGTACGAGGTTCCGCCGGGAAATTCTATTTTGCCTTTTCGAACTTGGGCTCTTGCCATGAGGATATTGGGTGAACAGCCGTCAAAGCCGTAGCCTTTTTTGTCTGCGAGCGGACCGGTCTCCTCCAATGCGCTGGCTGGGGCACGAAAGACGTGCGGCGCGCCCTCGGGTGTCAGATACAAAATATCAGACACCGTAACCCCCTGTCGCATCAGATGCGAACAACGGCTAACGTATTCGTGATAATCCTTAGCCATCGGCCACCATGTCTGGCCGCGGTCCCAGTGCACTCCGTAAGGGCCCATTGTCATGCCGGGGCGATACTCGTCGCCGAGGGGCTTGTGTGCGAAGGTGTGATAGACGAAGCGGTTGACGCCAATACAGAAAGCCCAATCGCCCTGGTTCTTCATCGACCACGGGTACTGTCTCCATCCTTCGCCGGGATTGGCGGTAAATGCTTCAGCCGAAACAATCGGTCGGCCCATTGTATGGGCGATGGAAGTCGATTCGATACAGCTAAATGACGAGTCGAAACCCATTGACACACTCCAGAACTCGCACATGGGAACATGTGCAATGGCGCCGAGATCCAGATCGGCGGTGGGGTTCATGTCGTATGGTTCGATGGACAATTCAAAGCCGTGCTTTTCTCCGAGTTTTTTCAGGTGGCCGGCGTGGTTTTCCAGTACCAGTTCCTGCGCTGTCAAACGAACGTCCCAGAGGAAACGCTCGGATATTTCCAGGCTGCCTACGGCACGTCCGCTGTATGCGGGCAGGTACGGCATGGCGTCATACCCGCGTCGCTTCTTGAATTCGGCAAGGAATCCCTTCGTCCAGTTCTGAGCCCCCATCTCCCAACTGTCCATATGTACCGTAGTCCAGCCGTTTTTGCCTTTTCGCGGGCCGACCTTTTTCAGCAGCTTGCCGTAATAGTTTGCAAAGTGATGGTCCAACGCCGCAGTATCGAATTTATCGCATTCCAGACCAATCCCCGGCTCAGGCGCAGGACGTGTACTTGCACATGTGGCACGACGAACCATTCGAATGATCGTCCATTCCCCGGCAGGGACATTCCACAGCAGACGACCGTCGGGTTCTAAATACTCGCTAACGTCTATCATGTCCTCGGGCGAAATGACGGCTTCGGGGCCGGGCTCGGTGTATTTGGCAGGGGCGGGCAGATATTGTTTGACTCCGGCCCGCGAGGTGTAAGGGTATCTATCGTAAAGCGCCTTTTCGTCGATATCTTCAATGACCGCGGCGCGTTTGGGGAAAGCATAGACGACCACGTCTTCGTAGAAGTCAGTACGCATCTTGCCCCAGGGTGTTGGTCGCTGCTGCGGCATGGGAAGTACTGCATCGAATTTTGCCGGGCCTTCGGTTTCGGTTACGCTGAAAACCAGGTGCTGCATGGCTTGATCGGGTTTGACCCATGGCCCCCCGCTGCCCGTCCAGCCAGGCCCGGAACCGAGAGTAATATCTATCCCCAGACGTTCGGCTTCACGAACTGCATGTGCAAACAACTCCTGCCACTGTTCGCTCATAAAGTCGACCGGGCCGCGAGGCACACCCACATTCACCTCGAGAAAAACCAAATTTCCAAGCCCAACCTCTTTCATCGACTCAAGGTCGGCTGTCATCTCTTTGCCGCTCAGGTTACCGTCCATGAAATACCAGTACACACCCGGACGGGCTGAATCGGGTGGTGATTTGAAATCCGGAGCCAAATCCTCAGGCGGCTCGGCGCCAGCCAGTTTATTTCCGTAACCGATTATGACCGTCGATAACATCAATGTGACAATGCCCGCCAGGATATACAAAAATATCTTGCGACTCCAGCCATTCCATTCTTTCGTCAACATTCCGATTGCATTTCTTGTTACGATGATAAACGCCATGTGCAATGTCCAACTGGCAAAACCATACTTGCCCATCTGGGTGGAACCCATGCCGTAGAAGAAAAACTGCAAATACCACAACACCCCGGCTGTCAGGCACAACAGGTAATTAACCGACATCGATCCGCCATCGGCCCTGACGTAATTCGAGTAAGTTTTGTTCTTAACGCTTAGCCATAAACACCAAATGCAGTTGGTTGTAAATCCGCCAAGCAGGATTACGATCAAAAGGGGAATATTTGAAAAGACCTTTTCCACGCCCTTTTCCACACCGATCTCCTGGATTGGCTTACCGGCGGCAAGTGCAAAGGCAAAGCACGCGCTTAACATGCCGGCAACGGTGGCTACCCAGATACCCTTTGCAAAATGAAACTCTTTAACTCCTTCGGTCTTTTCTTCCGGGGAAAGCTCTTTCTCCTTCATCATCCCCGCTTTTCCGCAGATTATTATACCTACCAGACACACCCCTATGCCCCCCAACGTCACCCGGCCTGAAACGCTGGATAATAATTCACTGAAAGTTGTCGCGCTTCCGTCACCGAAAAATTGCTCGTATATCGGCGGGATCAATGTGCCGAACATTGCACATAATCCCAGCGCCAGCGAGACTCCCAACGAAATCCCAAGGTAGCGCATGGTCAAGCCGAATGTCAGGCCTCCGATCCCCCAGAGCACTCCGAAGAAATACGACCACAAAAGAACTTTCATCGGCGTTGAACTCAGAATATCCGCAAAGCCAGGCGTAAAGATCATCGCCATTACCAGGGGCGTAACAATCCACGCGAAAACACCGAGCACAAGCCAGTATGTCTCCCAGGCCCATCCCTTAATCTTTTTGCAGGGTGTATAGAAACTGCCTGCCGCAAAGCCGCCGATCGCATGAAATGCAACTCCAAGTAAAGGGTTCATATAATCTCCTTCTTAAGCCCTGCAATCGTTTCAAATCTCAATCCTTTGATCCATTGACAACCGGCTGGTGAACTCATCCAATAAGCTTCGATAAATCCGGTAGTTATCGAGCGATACGCCCGGCGGCGTCTGGTGATCGACGCTCGGTATAAATCCGCCCGAAGCCATCAGGGGCGCCAGTCTCTCGAACTCGGCACGCATCGCCTGTTCGCCGTCGAACATTACCATCTTATCAAAATGTCCGATCATTCCAAGCTTTGGAAATTCTTTTCGCAATGCCATGCCGTCAACCCCGGCCTGTCGCTCAAGCGGCAATACCCCTTCGATGCCATTGTCCAGCAGCCACGGAACAAGCAATGTAACATCACCATCGGTATCTACTATCGTAAGCATGTCCATCTCTTTGGCACGGGCAAGAAGCTTTGCATAATAAGGCGACATAAACTCATCCATGATTGCACGGGAGATCATCGGGCCGTTATTGTAAGACATATCTTCGGCGATGGTCATAAAGACCGGGTTGCCGATCTTTGCGATCTGTTCCAGTATTTCCAGGTTGAATGCGAGCAGGTCCTTGTTGATCTTATGGAGCAACTCGGGCTGATCGTAAAAAGCCAGCATCAGCTCGGTAAAGCCCATCATAGTTCGCGGAAACCAGAAAAATCCCTCCAGTGTGATCCAGATGACCGCTTCACCTTCCTGCTGACGTTTGAGCCATGGCGACATCCCTTCGATGGCTTTGCCGTGATCCGGAAATAAATAACGGGTGTGCTTGAGGTAATCATCCATATTCGAAACGACGCCCTCGACATGGTGCTGGGCGGCTTCGATGGTTGCCTCGGTGGTGCTAAACCAGTATTGCTTGTAAGGGTCCAGGCCGAAGTATTCGTGTATATCGAATATGTCCGTCAGATTCGCGTCCAAGCCTTCGCCGTGCCAGCGTTCGATGGTTTTATCCCACCACATCGCCCATTCCCAGCGAGGCAAGCGATCAACTTGTTGAAATTTCATTACTGCTCGAAATCTCTCAACATGATTCATACGCTTCGCCTTTCTGTCTATTTGGCTGCCGCCTTATGCTGCCGGGAGGACGGTCCTGGTTTACCGTTCGACGGAGGCGACAAGGGCAAATCCAGCCATGCCAGCCCCACGTTGCGATTCATGTGGCTTGCACTATCACCCCCGGGGGCATCATAGAAAATCGCCAGACGCTTACCGCAAGGAACAACCGATGGCAATCCGATACATTTTTTGGACCAACTGCAATTACGGCCGTCAAGCACGACAGCCTTGTTCTCCGGCGCCCACTTGTTTAGATCCTTGCTCCAGTAAACCCATATAGCATCTGTGTATTCATGTTTGTCAACTCCGATGTGATTAGTAAACAAAAACCATGTCTTGTTGCTCTTTTCGTAGTATATCGAGGAATTCTCGATCTGTTCTTCGATAGGAACTACAGGTTTCGGATCGACGACCCATGAACCGTCGAGGCTGGTGGTACGGGCAATCCCCAATGTTCGCTGAACGAACGGGCTTCCTTCCTTCCGGGTTGTAGCGCTGAAAAACTGGAGATACTCGTTACCGAGCTTTACCACTTGACCCGGACTGGCCGTGATTGAGTAGTATGTGTTCGGCCTGGTGCGAAAAGGAATGACTTCTTTCTGCTTGATCCATGGCCCGGCAGGACCATTTCCTTTTGCCTTCATGGTCAGGTACGGAAAACTGGGAACCAGGTGGGGAGGCGGAGAAACGTTCGGCGTCCCAAGGTAGAACATATGCCACACGTTACCGTCAAAGTAAGTTACCCCGTAACTGGCGGACTTAGCGTCATCGTCGCCGGGTTTGCCAAAGTCCAGGACTGGGCCATGCTTCTTCCAGTCGACCATATTCTCGCTCGTGGCGAGAGAGCAAAGCCACCCCCGGGGACCGGCGGCATCGTAATGCATATAGTAAGTCCCGCTGTCTTTATACACCCAGACATCTCGAGCGCCATAAATATCACATTGTCCCGGCCCGTCGCCATGACGTAAAATAATGCCCTGATCTTTCGCCTCAATCCGCATTACCGCCTCAGGCCGACCGTCGCGATACATGGTTTCTCCACCCGAAGCAAAAGTTCCGGTAATAAGAAGGAAAACCGCTGCTATTTTCGAATACATATTCACTCCCATTTTATTCCCGCTCAATGTTCGATTGTATTGTAACCGGGCCCAGCAGACCGGAGTCAAGCAGTCTCCAGGTTTTTTGGATTGTAATATTTGTCTTAGTATATCGCTGACTTTGTGGCTTCCCGCGATCTCCGACAAGACGGTTTCGCCATGAATTGATCACACTGACTTCCAAAAGATTTCGCCCCGATTTCACAACCTCTGTAATATCCACTCGAAAAGGTTTTGTCCAAACGACTCCCAGATCATGACCGTTTAATACTGCCTGTGCAATGCCGATATCCCCCACTTCACCTAAGTCGAGTATATACTGTTTTCCATCGCTTACTTCTTCTTCAAAAACAAAAGAACTGCGATAAACCGCTTTGCCCGAATAGAATTTCACCCCCGGAGAGGGATGCTCTGTCCAGCTTATCAGCTTATCGAATGTTACCTGCTTAGGCCCGCCCCACTTCGGATCAAACTCAACCCGCCACGGACCTTCGATTGTCTTAACCGGCTTATAATCCTTGTAATTTACAACGCCCCGGGGAGATGTTTTTGAAAATTTGTCCGTAAAGATAACAAACATAGAACCATAAGGACCAAATCGCATCGGTATCTCGGTCCGCCCTTTTGAATTACTAAAAGCAACCGTTTGCTGTATATGGCCGGTCAGAGGATCCCAGAGTTGGGGCGATTTACCTGTAACACGAAATCTGCACACAGCATCTTCCGTTCGCTCTGTCTGATTGCAGACGAAATAAACATCCATGCCGCCGATCATATAATGAATATAATCGAACACGCGGCCTTTGGAAGCGGCAACTTCAAAATCGGGATCGACACCATCGGCTGCAAGTACCTGACGAGCGGTTTTACCCCGGATTAAACGACCTTTTCCAATTTTTCTTTCATCAGGGCCATCCGGTGTTGTTCCCCACAGCAGATCCGCCAGTTTCTTAAATCGTTTCCGGCTTTCACCGCCGCCAACAAGACTGACAAGCCGCCCCGTTACATCCCCATCGACTTCCAGGAGTGCTGCAACCGAATACAGATGATCGTGTGCGTAATAGTAGTCCGGGTCGCCCTCTGCCGCCTCATCGGTCATGACCAGCACTTCGTCAATGTAATTGCCGTAAACGTAACTGCGCTGCAATTCGTTGGAGCCGTTGTACTCGGCCAAGACCTGCCATTCGGGGTTATAGTAGTACAGCGTGGTCGCCGAGGCCTTGCTGTCGATTACTCTTATCCGCCTGCCAAGTGCGTCGTAGGTGTATTCGGCAACGTCGTTGCTCGACGAGTCCTCGATCTTGACTATGCGGTTTTCGTAATCGTAATAGTACTTGTAGCCGTTATGATCTTCAGTCATATTGCCCGCATAGTCATAGCCTATCTTAGCGGGGGCCTCGGGCTGACCGTTGATCCGGTCATAACGGTTGGTGTCCGTATCGACGACATAGGGAATATCGTCGTCGTTGCGGTCATTGACATTCGTACGATTGCCTAAGGATTCCATATTGCTCAATCTCGATTCCCGGCATTGTCCTACTGCCCAAATCGTAAATTTCTGCTGACAAAACACCAAATTTCAAGCCTATAAACTCGCTGGGCCAGTACACCGGATGACCAGCATATTATCTAATTTGCCTCAGGCTGAGATTTAAATGTAAGCTTCCCGGTTTTTAGATTTTCTATCCATCTTTGCTGGACTTCTCGCATCCTTTTTCGTCCATCAGAAAAGTTCAGTATGTCTGGTGGAAAGAAAAAATCCGGACGCACTGAATACCATGGTGCATCACCTAATAACTGTTCTAAGAACACCATGGAATCAGAAGCAGATTGAAGCAAGAGCACATCCAAGACCAGATACCCAAGAGGGACTATATGCTCTACCTTTTCGTCGTCTCTATAAATAGTCTTTGTTGGTGTGTCATCAGTTAGAAACTGCATCAGTTCTTGCGATGTTTGTAAACTTAAAATGTCAAATTCAATGTTCACATGATAATCATGGGCTCCGTCAGCAACAAAGACAGCCGATGTTGTTTCTAATCCTTTCAATATATCTTGTGTCTTTGAAGCTACCATTTCCCGATCGGGTCGAGTGTCGCAACCTGCACATATTAGCACAATAATTAATGATATAACAATATGATACTTTCCAAAACATCTCATGATTATGTTCATAAAAGTTTACTCCGCACAATGGATAATTAAAGGTGTCAGGATAATTAGGTGTCAGGAACTTTTTCTGGGTCTTCCCCTTGGTCTCATGGTGATTTGCAGTCCGAGTTTTTGTGTTATTGTCTCTTTCCATTTATCATTTCCGTAAGGGCATCCTCGTTTGACACAATTGTCAATCGCAGCATCAACATTCTCGCCCGGCAAAACATTAACAAGCCTGTTCCATCTGTCGGGCAGTTTAACCGGCCCGCAGTTGATCTTCAAGCTTTCCTTGTCAGCCCCGTTACGAATTGCCAGACTGCTGTATTCCCAATCGCGACTGTTCTTGACGATCTTCGCACGTAGCGGATTGCTCTCGATGTACCGCAGCACGGTCAAATAATGCTCGTTCGATTGCACGGGAAAACTCTTGAACCTGCCCTGATAGACGTGCCCTATCCCCACCGTGCCGTGCGCTGCATGCCATCGCTGTGTATGCGTCAATGTTACCCATCGCATAAACTCCGAAACATCCCCGTCCTGGCGCGGCCACAGCAGCATGTGCCAGTGATTGCCCATAATGCAGTAACCGCAAAGCCGCATCCCCACACGATCCACCCCCTCGGCCAACACCCGCTCGAACGCCTCAAAGTCCGCACGCTTCCTGAATATCCGCAACCGGCCATTGGCACGATTAAGAACGTGGTAAACAATACCACCGGCACATTGTCGCTTAGGACGAGGCATAGAAAGAACAAATAACACAAAATGAGCAAATTGTCAAGGAAAAAAGGTTCCTGGAACCTTTAGTTCACCGGAACCTTTAGTTCACCCGCAACAAGAGCAATGGCGCCAATCTGTACCTGAAGAATGTACCCGCCGGAACCGGGGGCAGCTTCTGGTATGAGTTGTTCCCGAGTATACTTTTCTACCGCATACATGGGTTCTCATTGACAATATCATAGTTGATTACACGGCTGTTAACCCGAACAACCTGCGCTTGACAAGCGCAGGTTATACTAAACTTATGCTTATGCCAAGATTACTTGCATAAGCTATGCAATTTTGGTAGTATCATTATAAGTAGGAGAAAAAGTATGCTTGTGTGTTTTTATCTGGGAAGTCTCAGTTTAAGAGTTGGTGCTAATTACAGAGTACTTTGCGGATATGTCTATAAACCATATCAATCAATAAAATTAAGGAGGAGAGTCATGGCAAGGCGACAACAATCAAGTGTGTGGGTATGGTTAATGCTCTTTATTCTTGTTCTGGTGAGTAGTGAGAATTGCTCGGGTGATGACATTTATGTCCCAGGGGATTACGCTACCATACAGGAAGCGATCAATGCTGCAATTGATTACGATCGGGTAATTGTGGCTGACGGGTTGCACAGCGGGAATAATAGTTTTGGCGGCAAGAAAATAGAAGTAACCAGCGAGAACGGCCCGGGGAATTGCATAATATCTGTATCAGGCTGGGGCCGGGCATTCAGTTTCGAACAGAACGAAGATCCGAATTCGATACTCGATGGTTTTACTATCACCGGAGGTCCTGGCGCCAGCATGTGGGGATACGGCATATATTGCGACTCTAGTCGTCCTGGTCTGCCCCCCTTTGTTGTACCAGTTGTCATGAGAGTATTCCGCACGTATTCTCCTTGTCTTGAGGAAGGCGTAGCGTAGCGGAGCCTTGCTCAAGACACTTCGCCGCGAATGCTGCCGGGGCCATATAACCCAAGCTGCTGTGCGGCCGGTAATGATTATAATCCATCCGCCAACGATCCGCAACATATCTCAATTCATCAATGTGCAAAAACAATTCTCGGTTCAATAGCTCATCTCTGAGCCTGCTGTTAAACGACTCGACATAGCCGTTCTCCCAGGGACTGCCAGGAGCCACATAAAGCGTTTCAACGCCTGATACTTCGAGCCATTTCTGAACCGCCTTTGATACGAACTCAGGACCGTTGTCGCTGCGTATATACTTCGGACAGCCTCGAACAGCAAACAGATATCGAGCCCGGAAGATTCCGATGTTCATTATCTTCTCGGAGTATCGCTGGTGCGAGAGAATAAAACGGAAGAAGCCGTCAAGGAATTCAAGAAAACACTTAGATTGAATCCTAACAATGTTTCCGCCCATGCAAATATAGCGGCAACATTAACGATCCAGAACCAAAATGATGAATCGATCCCGCATTATGAAAAAGCTTTTGAGTTGGGTTCTACTGATGCGCACCTGTATATCAACTATGGTTTAGCCTTGGTAAATATTGGTAATATAGATAAAGCTATCGCACAATGGAACAAAGCATTGAAAGTGGAACCTAAGCTACCTGAAGCTCATCGGAACATAGGTAAAGCTTTGAGTCAACAAGGCAGAATGGATGAAGCTGTCAGACATTGGCTTAAGAGTCTGGAATTGAAACCCGATCAGCCAAACTTACTAAATGATATAGCATGGATCATGTCGACTCACAGCAACAATGATTTGTATGATTCAAATAAAGCGGTACAATTAGCGTTACGTGCCTGCCAGTTGACACAATACCGGAATGCTTTATTTCTAAATACCTTAGCAAGTGCTTATGCGGCTAATGAACAATTAGAGCAGGCCGTTGAAACGGCCCGCCAGGCGATCGAACTTGCTACTATGTCAAATCAATTACCCCTGGCAAGGCAGATTAAAATCTCTCTGGAATCTTATCAGCATCAGTTAGAAAGTCAATGAAAGGGGAGCGACAAAGTGTGGCATCGCGAAGTTATTGATCAGATTCAACCGGATTAAGATGCTCATGCCAAGTTGATCTTACAGTTAAATCAGGTTCTGGGTCATAGCCGTTTTCGAGAAGAATGTTTTTGACAGATGCTTTGCTAATTTTGAATCCGAGATACTCAATCTGGTCTGTGATTTTCTGATAGCCTCATCGAGGATTTTCTTTCTTGAATTTGATTACGAGATTGACTATTTCAACAGAAATTGGCGGCCTGCCGACTTTGCCTCGCTTGCCAGAACCATCGTACTTTTCAGCAATGAGTTTATTATACCAGCCAATTATGGTATCAGCGGTAAACAGAACTGTACATTGTTCCAGCATTTTTCTGCTGAGTCGTTTGGCCTTGGCAGCCACCCTCATCTTCTGTTTATTGGTTAGCAGAATCCGTTTGTTCTTTTATTCCTGCTGCTCCACGAGGTCATCGCCTTCAAGAAGTCACGTCGATTCATTTTGTTGTGCATGATGTGTTTCCTCGGGTTATAATGTCGTACCAAAAAAATCAAGACAGTGTGCTTCTATCGGTCCATCTCTGCAGCATGATGCAGGTCGCTGACACACATGGCGGCGTTCCTCATACTCAGTGCGAACTCCTTCCATGGATTGCCGAATCGGCCGCTCTGTGGTAGATTATCCAGAGCAGCATTGAGGTACTTCTCATCTCTGGTCTTGAGATATATGAAGCTGTGGGCCTGCGCTGTAACGCCGCCTTTCTTGCCCGTGTCGATGAGGCGGTCGACCGAATCCTTGATATAAGCGAGCGCCTCCTCGTCTCCGGACAGTTCGTACTATCTTCGTAGCCACTCCAGAAATCAGCCGGCC